>Ga0181535_10005038_pt1 | contig 14340 bp, 12 predicted proteins | sample PEATcosm2014_Bin_44_FD_119774 | JGI IMG/M metagenome (GOLD analysis project Ga0181535, IMG submission 119774) | Peatland microbial communities from MTU Mesocosm Facility, Houghton, MI, USA - PEATcosm2014_Bin17_30_metaG | ecosystem: Environmental > Terrestrial > Soil > Wetlands > Peat | place...
CAGATTCAACCAGCGCCGCCGCAAAAGCAAGTCCGCGTTAGGCGCGGCAAGGCCCCCATGGGTAAGTCTGGAACAAAGAGGTGACTTTACATCAAAGGGAAGTGTTACCCAAAACGGTGATTCATTGTGCCAAATGGGGTGTTGCCCGCTGTCTCCTGTTTGGTTATTTCATCCTTTCCGGCAGCGGTGACACCCACTTCCGGCACAACGCATCCTTTTAACCTTTTACCCCTCATTCCCGATAACGAAACTCTTGGCGCAATTCGAAAGTCCGGCGGTTTTTATTTTTTGATTGACTATTGATGGATTTGACGCGCAGAATGCCGCGAACAAGCAAAAACCATGAAACGTATTTTCACATTCATCACCTTTTGTGCAGTCAGTTTTCAATCGCACGCGCAGGTTTCTTTTGTTCTTTCCTCCTCGCCCGGCGTAGGAGGTTCCCCTACTTGCGTATGTCCGGTGGACGTGAATGGGGATGGCAAAATTGATTTGGTCAGCGCAAACACCCAGAGTGGCACGCTGACGGTGCTAACGAACAACGGGAGTGGCGGCTTTGCGATAGCGTCATCCCCCACTGTGGAAGCCTGCCTTATTTTGTTTGCGCAACGGACGTGAACGGGGATGGCAAGCCGGACTTGGTTTGCGCAAATAAAAACGGCAACACACTGAGTGTGCTGACAAATAACGGGACAGGCGGGTTTGTCACCGCCTCCACGCTCAGCGTGGGGCTTAATCCTTCATTTGTGATTGCGGCCGATGTGAATGGGGATGGCAAACCGGATTTGATCGCCGCAGATACGGGCAGCAATACATTGACAATTCTGACGAACAACGGGAGCGGCGGGTTTGTACTTGCCTCCTCGCCGACTGTGGGCAATACCCCCGCATGCATCTGTGTGGCGGATGTGAATGGAGATGGCAATGTGGATTTAATCAGCGCTAACGACATTACGAGCGGGACGTTGACAGTGTTAACAAACGCAACCCAAATTCCGGTCGCACCCACCATCACGAATCAACCGGCCAGTCAGACCAACCATGTCGGCGGCACGGCTTCGTTTACGGTCGGCGCTCAATCGGGCGGGGCCAGCTCAGTGGGTTACCAGTGGCAATTCGACGGGACCAATCTTCCGGCGGCAACCACCAATGTTTTGACACTGACCAACCTGGCGTTGAACCAGGCGGGCACTTACGACATCATCGTCAAGACCGCTTACGGAAGCGTCACGAGCAGTCCGGCCATTTTGAACGTCCAGTTTCTTTTGGTAAACGTCAACGGTCAGCCAGCGGTGGGGACGGCGTCCGCCGTTGGTTCCGCACAAGTGACATTCTCCGGCGGATACGGGAATGGGTTCGTATTCTACACGTTGGACGGCAGCACGCCGGACTATGGCTCCGCACTATATACGGGGCCGTTTACCCTGACCAATTCAGCGGTGGTCCAAGGGCTGGATTTGAGCGCGGATTTTTCGCAGGATTTCCTGGCGTCGGCGGTGTCGGTGCAAATCGTTTCACAGTTTAATTTACAGACGTCGGCGGTGGGACAAGGGACAGTCAGTGTCAATCCCACCAACAATCCATATGCCAGCAACAGCGTGGTGCTGCTGACGGCGTCGGCTGCAACCAACTGGGCATTTGATTATTGGACTGGCAATGCGACGGGGAATCAGAATCCGCTGAGTGTGACGATGAACGGGCCGCGTAGTATACAGGCGGTATTTGTGCAAACCAACTTTCCGCTGAGCGTAAGCGCTCCGGGGGGAGGCAGCGTGACCGCCAACGGCCAGACCATATTGCAGGGCACCTATTATCCGGCTGGCACTGTGGTGGCGTTGGCGGCCGTGGCAAGCAACGGGTGGAGCTTTTTGGGATGGCAGGGCAGTGCCAGCGGCACGAACAATCCTCTGAACTTGACCATCAATCAGACAAACAACATCCAGGCGATATTTGGGACGACGCTGGCCGTCAATCCGGTGGGGGGCGGAGGTGTGGTGTTGAGCCAGCCCAACCCAATCCCGTTCGGAACTACGGTCACGGTTTCGGCGGTGCCAAACTTCGGAGAATATTTTGTTCTGTGGGGCGGTAGTGTCAGCGGCACGAACAGCCCGGCGGTCATAACCGTCACAAACGCCAGCCCGACGGCGGATGCGTTGTTTGCGACTTTGCCTGACGGCAAATGCGCTTTGAGCGTGGTGATCAATGGGAGCGGGACAGTGACGATGAATCCGCATCAGGAGTATTACAATCCCGGCGCCACAGTTACCCTCACCGCGACGACCACCAATGTGGGTTCCCCGTTTTATGGCTGGACGCAAGGCGCGGAAGGAACGACGAACCCGTTGGCGGTGACTATAACGACCAACACGGTCATCCAGGCAAACTTTACCGGATTCCCGACGGTCATTGTTTCACCGCAAAACCTGATTGTGCAGGCTGGGAGCAATGCGGTGTTAACAGCCAGCGCCATGGGGTTTGCGCCATTAACGTATCAATGGCAGGACAGCGGCGGATTGATTGCCGGGGCGACCAATCCGAGCTATTTGATCTCCGACGTGCAAGCCACCAATACCGACAGCTATTCGGTGATTGTTTCCAATCCGCTGGGCGCGGTCACCAGCAGCGTGGCGAAGGTAACCGTAGTCTATCCGCCCTCGATTTCCGCGCAGCCGGCGAGCCAGATTGTGGCGGCGGGCGAATCCGCCACTTTGAGCGTGACCGCCACTGGCACCACGCCGCTAAGCTATCAATGGGGGAACAGCGCCGGAGCAATTCTGGGCGCGACCAATGCGAACTACACTTTGAATCCGGCCGGGACAAACAATCGGGATAATTACACGGTCATTGTATCGAATGCTTACGGGGTGGCAACCAGTGTCGTGGCCGAGCTGGTTGTTTATTTGCCAGTAACCATCATCAGCCAGCCGGCAAATCAAATTGTGCCATTACTGGGCACAGCGACATTCAGCGTGGCAGCCGGGGGCTGGCCGACGCCCACTTACCAATGGACATTCAATGGCACGAATCTTCTGGACGGCACATCCCCGACATTGATCGTCACAAATGTCGGGTTAACCAATCTGGGAAATTATGCGGTTGCGGTTGGCAACGGGTATAGCACTCAAGCGAGCGTCCCGGCCTCCTTATGCATGTTGCCAAGCATCATAACGCCTTGTGCGGGAGCGGCAGCGATTTGGGGCGGAAGCGCCACTTTGTCTGTCGGGGCCGTCGGAACGGGACCACTGAGTTATCAGTGGTATAAGAACGGAGGGGCCGTCGCAAATGCCACCAATGCAGGGTTTACCCTGTCGAATATTCAGTTTACGAACGGGGGACTCTACTCGGTGGTGGTGACCAGTCCATTGGGCAGCGTGACGAATGCGCCAGCCCTTCTGGTGGTCAGCACGGCCGGGGTTTCGATCAGCCTGTGTCCGGGGGGGTGTCCCGGTATTTCGGTAAACGGTATTGTCGGCCAAAATTACGTTATTGAGAGCACGGCTGATTTAAGCGATCCGAACTCATGGGTTGTAATGACCAACCTTACCCTGACACAGGCCGTCAACACCTGGGTGGATACCAATACGGACGTTTCCCTGCCGGAAAATTCGCAGCAATTCTACCAGATACTGCCCGGCCAATAGAGGGGCGCCTTTGAAAATATTGCAGAGAGAGGCGGATTGATTAGGAGAGGAGGGTTTGGGGTTTGCGGTTGACGGTGGAGGGGGATTGGCTATCCTGCGCAGCATGAGTGTGCGCCTGAAAAATTCCGCCGCCGCGCGGACATCGGCCGGCGGTTTGCCGCCGGTTTTTGGCGTGGAACCGGATCGCTTCCGTGGGTAGGCATGAAGCTGGGATTTTATCATTTTTACCGCGAGAATAATAAGAATCGCATGTTCCAGAATGCGTCGGTGGGGATTGGGGACGACTTGGGTTACCCGTCGGTTTACATGGCGGAATATTTCAAGGAGCGGGGGCTTGGGCTGGCCACGATTGACACGGCGCCGCTGGAGAGTTTTGACGCGGTGGTATTTCTGGATTATCCGACGAAGCTCAATCCGTATTTCCGGCGATTACTGAAACGGGGCGATATTCCAATGTACTTGGTGCTGTTGGAAAGTCCGGCGGTACGGCCGGACAACATGAATCGGGCAAATCACGCGCCGTTTCAGAAAATCTTCACGTATTGTCCGGGGTGGGCGGACGGGAAAAAATATATCCGGATGCATATTCCCAACAAACTGCCGCCGTATGAGCCTTACGCGCCGAGCGCGGCGGACAAGTTTTGCTGTCTGATCGCAAGCCAGAAATATACATGGGTGGAGGGGGAATTGTATTCGGAACGGCTGCGGGCGATCCGCTGGTTTGAGAAAAATCATCCAGGCGAGTTCGACTTGTATGGGCAGCGCTGGGACCGGTTTTATTTCAAGAAAAGGCTGTCGATCCTCAATCCTGTTTTGGCCCGGCTTTATACGCTATGTCCGTGGTTGCCGAAACGGGAGGATTTTCCCTCGGCCAAGGGGAGCGTCACAACGAAGCGAGAGATTATGCGGCAGTATAAATTTTCCATCTGCTACGAAAATCTGAGTTATCCGGGATACCTGACCGAAAAAATACTGGACGCCATGTTCGCGGGGTGCGTACCGGTGTATCAGGGCGATCCCGAGGTGGCCGGAATAATTCCGGCGGATGCCTTCATTGATAAGCGCCAGTTTCGGGACTATGAGAGCCTGTACCGCTATATGAAGGGAATGACGGCGGAGGAATATGAGGGGTATCGGCGGGCGATTCATAAATTCGTGCATGGCGACGGGATCAAGCCGCTGGGAGCGGCAGCCTACACGGAAATGATCATGCGGGAAGTGGTCCACCCGCTGCTGAAAAATTGAACAAAATATATTCCAAATCAGAACCGGGCCGGCTGCTGCACGTCATTGTGGACGTCAACGAGCCGTTTGGGAACCGGCTGGACATTTCCGACAGTGCGCAATGGTTGCAGGTTTCCGTGCTGAACCTGCCGGCGGCGAAACAGGTCAAACCGCACATTCACCAGCCGCGGGCGCAGACCGGATCGGAGAGCGCGGGAATCACGCAGGAATGTTGGATTGTCTTGCGCGGGGCAATCAGGATACAGTTGTTCGATCTTGACCAAGCCCTGTTGCACCAGCAAGCCTTGTCGGCGGGGAATTTGCTGGTGACTTTTCATGGCGGGCACACGCTGGAGGGCGGGGCGGAAGGCGCATTGATGATCGAGTGCAAGAATGGACCGTATTTGGGCCGGGATTACACCGTGTTTGAACCGGGTTAGCCAATTGATCGCAAAGGATTATGTTTAGAAAACAATGTCTGGCCTGCAAATCGCCCGATCTGCGCGAAATCGTAAATCTGGGAATGCATCCCATGGCGGACACGTTTATACCGGCCGACCGACTGGATGCGGGCGACCGGGTTTATCCGTTGATCTGTGATTTGTGCGGGAAATGCGGCCAGGTCCAGTTGCGGACTGTGACCAGCCCGGCGGAACGATACTCGGATTATGATTATTCCTACACATCGTCCAACTCCAGGACATCGCGGGATCACTGGATCGAATACGCGGGGACAGTGGCTGGGATGATAGGATTAAAAAGTCAGGATGCGGTCTTGGAAGTCGGTTCCAACGACGGATTTTTGACGGAGCAATTTCAAAAGCCGGGGTGCGCCTGTCTGGGAGTTGATCCTTCGCCGGCGATGGCGGAGTTTGCCGCGGAGCGCGGGGTTCGGACGATGACGGGATTGTTTGGGCAGGAGTGTGTCGGCCAAGTCGAGAAGGCATTGGGCAAAAAACCGCGGCTGATTGCGGCCAACAATGTTTTCAACCATGCCAACGAACCGCTGGATTTTGCGTTGGGGGTTAAGGCCTTGCTGGCGCCGGACGGGGTTTTTGTCTTCGAATTGCCGTATTGGATGCAATCGGTGACCCAGGGAAAATTTGATCAAATTTACCACGAGCATGTCAGTTACTTTACGGTCAAATATGCGGTGAATTTGTTCCAATCCATCGGCATGGCAGTCAATCATGTGGACGAAGTGGATTATCACGGAGGATCCATCCGTGTTTTTGTCGGGCACAAGCCAATGACTTACAAGGTCAAGGGCAACAGTCCGACGGTGGCGCAATTTATTGAAAAAGAAACGAAGGCGGGACTGTTTGAACCAGCAACCTACCAGACGCTCATGACGCGGATTCAAACCGCGCGCAACCGGTTTTTGCGGGAAATTTACCAGATCAAACTGGAAGGCAAAGCGGTGGTATGCGTAGGAGCAGCAGCCAAGGGCAACACATTTTTGAATTATTACAATCTGGACGCCTCGGTGATTGATTACGTGACGGATTCGTCGCCGAGCAAGATTGGCAAATACACGCCGCGAACGCGTATTCCAATTTGCGGCGACCAGAAATTGGCGGAATACGGGTCGGTTTACGCGATTATTTTGTCGTGGAACCTTTCCGCGGCGCTGCAAGGCATTTTAAAAAAGATCAATCCACGAATAGTTTTTCTTAACCCTTATGATTCATAAAAAAATAACCCCGGCGACGAGCGACGAGCGCGGCACCATTTCAGACATATTGTACAAGACGGAGATTCATCACGCGGCCGTGATTGAGTCGAAACGGGCCGGTTTGATCCGGGGCAATCACTACCACAAGGCGACCACCCAGCATATTTTCATGACCAAGGGATCGTTGCGCTATTGGTACCAGCCGGCGGACAGAAGCGAGCCGGTCAAATCGATTTTGGTGCAGGAATATGAGATGGTGACGACTCCGCCCAGCGAGATTCATGCGCTGGAAATTCTGGAACCCGGCCAGTTTGTGGTCTTCAGCCAGGGATTACGCGGGGGCTGTGATTACGAGAGCGATACGTTTCGCGTCACGCCGATTCTTACGCCTGAGATGGTAAAGAAATGAGCCAGTTTCTGGTCACCGGAGGCAAGGGATTTATCGGGAAGCATTTGACCCGCGTTCTACGGGATCGGTTTGGGGCCGACCAAGTCACGTCGGTGGGTCGGGAGTTTGATTTGCGGGAGCCGGCGCGGGTGAAGGAGCTTTTTCAAGGGGCAGGCAGGGTGGATTACATTGTGCATCTGGCCGATGTGGCGGGAGACGCGCGGTGGGCGGCGCAGAACGCCGCGACGCAATTTTTTGCCAATGCAAAAATTTCGCTGAATGTCCTGGAGGCCTGGCAGCTTTGGCAGGCGCAGGCGCGGTTGGTGTGTTTTAGCTCGCTTTGGGCCTACCCGGAGTCGGTGAGTTGCGCGAGCGAGGCGGACTATTGGAATGGGCGTATGCACCGCCCGACGGAACATTACGGACTGAATAAGAAATTTTTTGGGGTTGGTTTGGAGGCGTGCAAGCGGCAGAACGGACTGAAAGGAACGACACTGGTGCTGGGAAGCGTCTATGGGCCGGAAGACGCCACGACGCACGTCATTCCCTCGTTGCTGTCCAGAATGAGGCAGTGTCCGGACCGGCTGGAAATCTGGGGAGATGGGACGGAGACGCGTGATTTCATATATGTTGACGACCAGATGGAAGGGATCATCCGGCATTTGGACTACGAAGGGGAACTGCTGAACGTGAGCAGCGGCCGGGCAAGTTCGATCCGGGAAGTGGTGGAGACGCTGGCGCGGTTGACGGGGTATCAGGGTAAAATTATTTTTGACAAATCAAAGGCGACAGGGGCGGGAAGCCGGCGCATCAATGTGGAACTGGCGCGACAGGTCGGCGGGTGGCCTGGCAACTTTAAGCTGCACACGCTGGAAGAAGGCTTGCAAAAGACAATAAATTCATTTAACAGGTCCCATGACTAGAAAAGCACTTATCACAGGGATAACAGGTCAGGATGGCTCGTATCTGGCGGAACATTTACTATCACTCGGATACGAAGTACACGGGTTGATCCGGCGCAATTCGGTCACAGAAAACCAGCAAAGCCGGCTCGATCCGATCGCCAAATTTATCCACAACGAATATGGCGATATGTCAGATGTCTCGACCATCGACCGCGTGATGATGCGGGTCAGGCCGGACGAAGTTTACAATTTGGCGGCACAGAGCCATGTGCGGATCAGTTTTGACGTGCCGCAATACACCGCCCAAACCAACGCGCTGGGGTCGCTGAACGTGCTGGAATCCGTGCGATCACACGCGCCCGCGGCGCATTTTTACCAGGCGTCATCGTCGGAGATGTTCGGCAACAGCGTTGATCCAGACGGACAGCAGCGCGAGACGACCCGAATGATGCCGGTCAGCCCTTATGGTTGCGCGAAACTTTTTGCCTACAGCATCGTGCGCAATTACCGGCATGCTTACAAATTATTCGCGTCCAACGGCATCCTGTTCAACCACGAGTCGCCGCGCAGAGCGTCGAATTTCGTAACGAGCAAAATCATCAAGAACGCGGTTTTGATATCGCAAGGGAAGCTGGACAAATTGGAATTGGGCAATCTGGATTCGCAACGGGATTGGGGTCATTCCAAGGATTACGTGCGGGCCATGCATCTGATCTTGCAGCACAACGAACCGGATGATTTTGTCATTTCGACGGGGCAGACCCACTCCATCCGGGAATTCTGCGAGATCGTTTTCCAGAAGCTGGGTTTGGATTACAGAAATCATGTGGTGCAAAATCCCAAATACATGAGGCCGGAGGAATTGCGCTATTTGTGCGGCGATTGTTCCAAGGCCAAGAAGATTTTGAAATGGACCCCGAACTACACGTTTGACTCCATGATTAATGAAATGATTAGTCAATGGACGGTCAAATAGCCCCTTATGAACGAAGACACATCCCCGGTAAAAACGGGCGGACGGAAAAGCAGTCTGCTCATGGCGTTGCTGGTGTTGCTGCTGGCATTGGGCGGCGCGCTGGCGGTGTTGTGCCATCAAGGCTTTTTGCCGCACCGGATCCATTGGGCGAATGACATGCCGCTGGGAGCGATGCTGGACTCCTCCGCCCGCCTGCCAGGAACCCTTTTCGGTCATTGGGGGTATCTTGAATGGCTGGGGAGTCCGGTGCCAAGCTCTTCGCCGGCGTTTTCAATATTGCTGCAAATGATTTTCCCGCCGGAGATTTATCTCAAAATATTCCTGCCGTTTAGCATGTTTTTCCTGGGCTTTGGCGCCTGGCTCTTTTTCAGGGAATCGGGTTTTGCGCCCGGGGTGTGCATCGTGGGGGGCTTGGCGGCGGGTTTAAACATGCATTATTTTTCCAATGGCTGTTGGGGGCTTGGCACTTGGGCTGTCTCTGCCGCCATGGTTTTTATCGCGCTGGCCGTGATTGTTTCGCCGGCCATCAGGCCGGCGTGGGTCAAAGCCGCGCTGGCCGGACTGGCGGTGGGCATGGTGGTGATGGAAGGGTTCGATTCGGGAGCCATTTTGACTCTCTACGTGGGCGTTTTTATCGTCTTCTATTTCCTGACCACGGCGGCCAGCCCCAAACAGGGGATGCCAAGAGCCATCGGCATGGGGACTTTGATTGTGCTCTTCGCGTTCCTGATTTCAGGCAGCACGCTTTACACGCTGGTCGGAACGCAAATCAAGGGGTCGGCCAACATCGGGGAAAATGCGAGGGACAAACGAGACCACTGGAATTTCATCACGATGTATAGTTTCCCCAAGGTGGAGACGTTGCGGTTGGTGATCCCCGGTTTGTTTGGCTACCGTTTGGATCAGTACATAACGGACACAAACAAGGCCAGCGCCTACTGGGGTTCGATTTCCGAGGATTATCACATATACGAACTGGAGAGCGGCAACGCCGATACCCGCGCCCAATCCGCCGCCTCTCTGGGATTACCGATCGATGCACAAAACATCATGGCGGGCCGCGATTTGGCGGCGCGTGAAAGCATCGTTAATCAGATCAAGCCGAGCCTTCCCCGGCGGCATACCGGGTCGGGCGATTACGTTGGGATACTGGTTTGTCTTCTGGCCGGCTTTGGCCTGTTCAACACTTGGCGAAAAGTAAATTCCCCTTATTCAAAGCCGGAGCGGGAAGCGGTTTGGTTCTGGAGTGTGGCCGCGTTGATCTCGCTTTTGGCGGCTTGGGGCCGGTATGCGCCCTTCTATCAGCTCATTTATCATTTGCCGTTCATCAACAACATCCGCAACCCGATAAAATTCCTGCACGCCCTGAATATTTGCCTGATTATTCTGGCCGGTTACGGTTTGGAGTCGCTGTATCGCCGCTACATGAAAACGGCGCCGAAACGTTCCGGTGGCTGGTGGGAAGGCGTGTCAACATTTGACAGGAAATGGATCATTGGAACCTTGCTCGTTTTGGGGGCGGGCATCCTGGGCGCGTTGGTCATGGACTCGTCCAAATCCGATCTGGTCAGCTATCTGGGCAAAGCCGGTTTCGACCCCGATTTGGCGCCGCAGATTGCGGATTTCTCCATCAAGGAAGTGGTTTTGTTTCTTGTTTTCTTTGGCGTTTCAGCCGCCGGCATTGCCGTCATTCTCAGCGGGGCCTGGAGCGGGAAACGGGCTGTTTACGGCTGGATTTTTCTGGGAGTCGTCATGATCTGGGACTTGGGCCGGGCGGACAAGCCGTGGGTCCGCTATTACGATTACCAGCAAAAGTACACCATGAATTCGGTGGTTGATTATCTGCGGCACGACCCCTGGGAACACCGGGTCGTATCCCGCCTCTCCCCAATCGGGGGGTATGACCTTGCCCTTGACCAGAATAATCTTGCCGGGATCTGCCACTGGTGGCTGGAGAATGATTACATGGCCAATAACATTGAATCGTTGGAAATTGACCAGTCCCCGCGCATGCCGGATATCGACCGGAATTACATCAATAACTTCACCGTCCGATCCCAGCAGGATTTGTCGCCGGCGGCGCGTTTGTGGCGTTTGACCAATACGCGCTACCTCCTGGCCGACGCGCGCGTGGTCGATGCGCTCAATCAACTCGCCTCACCCAAAAACAGTTTTCGCGCGGTCATGCTGATGGACATCGTCCAGAAGCCCAATACAGACCGGATAGAAGACGCAGGGGATTTGACCGTCCAGACCAACAACACCGGGCACGTCGCGCTGATCGAATTCACCCAGGCCCTGCCGCGGGCCAAACTGTATGCCGACTGGCAGACGGCCGACGATGCGGCCACGCTGGCGAAATTGAACTCGGACGCGTTTGATCCGGCCAGGACGGTGCTTGTTGCCGGAGATACGCCGGTGGCGCAAAAGCCGGTTCAACCCGGAGCCGAGCCGGGGACGGTAACCATCACCGATTACAAGCCCAAGGATGTCAAGTTAAAGGCGGACGCGAAAACGGCGGCGGTATTGCTGCTCAACGACCGCACGGGCGATTATTGGGGGGTGTGGGTGGATGGCAAGCCGGCCCCGATTTTGCGCTGCAATTACATCATGCGCGGGGTTTATCTGCCGGCCGGCCCGCACACGGTTGAGTTTCGTTTTCAGGCGCCCTTGCAATGGCTCTACGTAAGCTCAGCCATGTTCGGCGTGGGGATTCTGCTGGCGGGGTACGCGGCCGTGGCGCGTTTTCGCCGCGGGTCTGATTATTCCAATTAGCGTAACGAATGACTGGCTATTTGCCCGGCTCCGTACTAAAGTGGACGGAGCGGCTCGCCGCTTTTTATGAGTTTCTACGAAAAAATAAAGTTTAATGCCGAAGGGCTTGTCCCCGCCATCATCCAAGATCAGGCCACGGGCCGCGTTTTAATGATGGCCTGGATGAACCGCGCCTCACTCGAAAGCACCGTCGCCACGGGCAAAACCCATTTCTGGAGCCGGTCCCGCAAAAAATTCTGGATGAAAGGCGAGTCGAGCGGCCACACCCAAACCGTCAAGGACATCGCGTTCGATTGCGATGGCGACACGCTCTTGATCCAGGTGGAACAAATCGGGGCCGCCTGCCATGAAGGCTACCGCTCCTGCTTTTTCCGTTCCGTAACCGACGGGGGAAAGAGCGATAAAGTGACAGAAAAGCAGTTGCAAACGCCGGATGAGATTTACGGGAAGAAATGACCTGTGATTTGCTTCCATTCGCCAGCGGCGGCTATTGGGCCATGCTGGCGTTGTTGGCGCTTGGGCGGGGGATGGATTTTTTGAGCACATGGGTCGCTACGCCCAACTTGGTATTGGAAGGCAATCCGCTGGCCAGAAAAATGGGATGGAAAGTCGGGGTGCTGGTCAATGTGGTGTTATGCGTGGTCTTCGCGTTCTGGCCGCTGACGGCCATCATTGTTGTCACGTCCGGTTTTCTGGTGGCGGCGCATAACTTTCATTCCGCCTGGCTGATGCGTTCCATGGGCGAGGAAGCCTACCGGGCGTGGTTTCTGGAACAGATTTCGCACACGCGCCTGCCGCTCTATCTCGGATGCCTGCTGGGGGAGACGATTCTCACCGGGATGATCGGCGGAAGCCTGCTCTATTTCAGCGCCACGGAATCCGTTCCGTTCGCCATCGGGCTGGGTATTCTGGCTTACGCCGCCATCGTGCTGTTTTACACTTCACTTTCCTTGTGGCGCTTGCGCCGTCGAATGGAGTAAACATAAGCAGAATGGAAGCCGTCTATTACCCGACACAAGCCGAATTTCTGAAACTGGCCGGACAGGGGAATCTCATCCCGGTCACCCGCCGTATTCTGGCCGATTTGGAAACGCCGTTGAGCGCCTACCGCAAAATTCGCGGGCCGGGCGAATCCTTTCTTTTCGAATCGGTGGAGGGAGGCGAACACATTGGACGCTACTCTTTTGTGGGATGCAATCCGCGGGCAATCGTGCGGCAGCAGGGGCAGCGCGTGGATGTGATTGAGAACGGGAAAATCACCAGCCAATACGACATTAAAACCAGGCCGGACGGAAGCGGCGCGAAGACGGTGCGGGATGGATTGGAAGTGGTGGAAGAAGTGATGCGGCGCTACAAGGCGGTGGCGCTGCCGGGGTTGCCCCGGTTCACAGGCGGAGCGATTGGGTTTATCGGCTACGAATTCATACACGACATCGAACCGGTGGTGCCGCGACCGGCGCGGGACGATTTGCAGACCCCGGCGGTCTATTTCCTGATTGCGGACGAACTGTTGATTTTCGACCGGGTGGCGCAAACCATCACCATTCTGGTCAGCGCGGTTTTGGATGGAAGCCCCAGTCCGGAGGAAGCGTATGAAGAGGCGGTGGCGGAAGTGGATCGGCTGGTATCGCTGCTGGAACAACCGTCCCAACAGGTGCCCGTGGATGTGGTGGACAACGTGCCCGGTGTGCCGTTTACCTCCAATATGCCCAAGGAAGTGTTTCTGGAAAACGTGAGGCGCGCCCAAAAATACATCAAGGCGGGCGACATCATCCAAGTGGTGGGATCGCAACGGTTTTCCACCGAAGCCAAAGCCTCGCCGCTGGATATTTACCGGGCAGCGCGCACGATCAATCCGTCGCCCTATATGTTTTTGCTGGAACTGGAAGGATTCGCGCTGGTGGGGGCGTCGCCGGAACTTCATGTCCGTTGCGAGGATCGCCGGGTGGAAATTCGTCCGATAGCCGGCACCCGCCGGCGGGGCAAAACCCCGGAAGAAGACAAGGCGCTGCAAAAGGAATTGCTGGCCGATCCCAAAGAACGCGCCGAACACGTCATGCTGGTGGACCTGGCGCGCAATGACCTGGGCCGGGTCTGCGATTTTGGCAGCGTGCAGGTCAAGGATTTGATGACCATTGAGCGTTACAGCCATGTCATGCATATTGTTTCGCAAGTGGAAGGAACCCTTTCCGCCGGGCGGACGTCTTACGACTTGATCCGGGCGACTTTTCCGGCCGGGACCTTGAGCGGCGCGCCGAAAATCCGCGCCATGCAGATCATTGCCGAATTGGAACAGACCGCGCGCGGGCCTTACGGGGGATGCGTCGGCTATTTTTCCTTTAATGGCAATCTCGACTGCTGCATCACCATCCGCACCGCTCTGATCAAGGACGGGAAGGTTCATGTGCAATCGGGCGGCGGCTGGGTCAACGATTCGACGCCGGAAGCGGAATTTCAGGAAACGGTCAACAAAGCCAAAGCGATGCTTAAAGCCGTGGCTATGGCTGAAAAGACGATGAAGCCGGATTGAGGCGGCCTTGAGTGGCCGCTGAACGGGCTTGCCGAAGGCGCAGATCGCGCCATAATAGAGAGACTAAAGTAAACGAGTGGAAGGGTGGCTGAGTGGTTGAAGGGTAAGCGTCATGCAAGGCGCCTCTTGACAGAGTAACCGGTGGATTAGCAGAAACGTGAGATAATTTTGCTATGACGACTATGAAGCCGCTTGTCGTTGCAGTTGCAGGCGGGCCTTGGCCCAG
>Ga0181535_10005040_pt1 | contig 14338 bp, 12 predicted proteins | sample PEATcosm2014_Bin_44_FD_119774 | JGI IMG/M metagenome (GOLD analysis project Ga0181535, IMG submission 119774) | Peatland microbial communities from MTU Mesocosm Facility, Houghton, MI, USA - PEATcosm2014_Bin17_30_metaG | ecosystem: Environmental > Terrestrial > Soil > Wetlands > Peat | place...
GACGCCCGTGCCAGCGGCCGTCATCTGAAAACAGAACTCCGAGTTTGAGCATATCGCGGGGGCGCAGGTGGATCTGGGAGTATTCCTTGTCGGCGTTTGTCAGGTCGTCGTTCCACACCCAGTCCGCGCGTGAAATTCCCAGCGGCCCAAACAGGTTTGCCTGGACGAATTCTGGTAGCCGCATGTGGACAGCGTTCTCGATGAGCCGACCAACCACGGCAACGCCTCCCGAGCAGTAGTAGGCGTCGGTCCCAGGGTTGTTGATCATGGGAAGGTCGAGAGTCGCCTTTACCCAATCGGGCATGTTATCAATCACCATCTCACGCCCCGGGGAAGTCGAGCTGTGGTCATTGCAGTCCAGCCCTGAACGCATGGACAGGAAGTCGCCAAGCGTCATCGCTGCTTTGCGCGGGTCCGGATGGGCATAGCTCGGGTAGCTCATCTGCGGCAGCACTTTTTCGTTGACCCCGGAGAGAACACCTCGATCGATAGCGATTCCCGCAAGGGTGCTGACAACAGACTTTGTCGCAGATCGTAGCTGATGCGGACGCTGCACGCCGTAGCCGTAGAAGTATTCCTCCATCACCAGGTGTCCGCGCTGGTAGAGGAGGACGCTGTGAACATCTTTGTACGTGCCGTCGAGGATGGCGCGCGCAATAGCATCTGCCGTCGCGACTCCGAGGCCGGAGCGCGCAATGTCGTCGACAGCAAGCCCGTCATGCAGGTTGGCGGACGTTTGGTAGCGATAGTCGGACGGGCGGTCCTGCCCTTGGGGACGCGGCCTGGCCAGCGCCGCGGCCTCGGGCGTGACGCTGGCGGACAGACGAGGATGGAACTTGCCATCCTGTTCGTACCCCGTCACCTTGCCCTGCGCGTCGCGGAGGAACGAGACGGATTGGCTGGTGATGGTGGTGAACTGGTCCACGCCCGAGGGGCGCAGCTTGTACGTGGCTTCATCCACAACAGCGAAAAGCTCGTCGCCGTCGACAATTTCAAGCGTATGGCCGGGGGCATCAGCGTAGGTGCCAACGTAGTCTGACAGGTGAAGAGTCGACGTTGTTTGAGCGGTAACGCTACCCAACAGCAAGAGAAGCAGGAGCGCGGAGTTTACAAAACGCATCGATCCTCCATGGACTTCTCACTACTATAGCTTCGCCTCTGCATCGCATAAGACTGTAAACTCTACCGATGGCCTCGATGGAAGTCATTTCATCGTCAGTCCATTCTTGGAGGAAATGCGGAACCGTGCTGTCCCAGTTTTCCCAAGAGGCGGAAGGGTGAGAGGCGGAAGGGTGAGAGTGTCACTTCTCTTGCGACTTGAATGCCGAGCGCAACTTGTCGGCGAATGTGCCGTAGCCCTCGGTGGGAGGAGCATTGCGCTCCGTCCACTCGCGCACTTCCTCGGCCTCGCGCGCTTCGGCGACAGCCTTCGCGCTCAGCCGGATGCGCCGGCCTGCCGGGTCGACTTCCAGCACGATCACTTCGACGTCCGCCCCGACCGGTAAGGCCCGCCGGACATCGCCTTCCTTCGGGATGCCGGTTTCGCTCAAAGGGATGACGCCGGTACGTCCGGGGGCCAGGAAGACGAACACGCCGAAGTTTTCGTGGCGTTCGACCTTTCCCTTCAGGCGCGCGCCCGGAACGATGCCGGGCCGGGCGCCCGCAGTTGCCTCGGCCCGCGCCCAGGCTTCCTGAACCAGCGCCACCCCGATCCGTTTCTGCTCGAGGTCGATGGAGAGAATCTCGAAAGTGCCCGACATTCCGGCAGAGACCTGACGCGCCCAGCCTCCCGCTCGTCCGGTGGGCTCGAACGTGGAAGCGTGGGCCAGACCCTCGACGCCCGGCTCGAGCTCCACGAACGCGCCGAACTGCGCCACGCGTGTGACACGGCCTGGCAGCCGTTGGCCTACTTTGTACACCTCGCCCACCCTTGACCAGGGGTCGGCGGAGAGCTGCTTCAATCCGAGCGATATTTTCTGCTTTTCCTCGTCCACGCGCAGGACCTTGACCGTGATTTCGTCGCCCGCTTTGACCATCTCCGCCGGGCTCGACACGCGGGACCACGCCATCTCCGAAACATGGAGCAGCCCTTGGACACCGGCGCCGAGGTCGACGAACGCTCCGAACTCGCGCACGGAGGCGACACGGCCGGCGATGACGGCGCCGGGGACGATTTTGTCGCGGAGCTTCGCGGCGTTCGCACGCTGCTCGTCCTCGAGGAGCGCGCGCCGGGAGACGACGATGTTCTTGCCCTCCTCCTTGTACTCGATGATGCGGAATTGGTAGACATGCCCTTCGTGCACCGTCGCGTCCGCGCCCCGGAGGTCGATCTGGGAAATCGGGCAGAACGCGCGACGCCGGCCGATGCGCACTTCATAGCCGCCCTTGACCTGCCGTTCGACCTTACCTTCCACTGGCAGGCCGCCTTCGAAGGCGACTTCGAACTGCTGGTCGCTCGCCGCCCCTCCCGCCAGTCTGCGGGAGAGCGTCAGGCCACCTGACGTCGATACCACCATCGCCTGAATGCGATCGCCCAGCTTGACTTCGATTTCGCCGTCGGAGTTCTTCAGTTCGGCGATGTCCATGACCGCCTCGCCCTTGCGGCCAACGTCGACCAACGCCACCTCGGGACCGATGGCGACTATCTTGCCCTCAACCAGTTCGCCTTGATCGAGGCGCTTGGCCTGGACCGAGGCCTCGAACATCGCGGCAAAGTCTTCCCCCTGATCACTCACGGTATTCACCTCATGATGATTGCGGTTCGCCCGTCGGCACTCATTCCCTCGCGCGTGGACCAACTGACACCCGGCGATTGTACCAGCAGGATCAAATCATAAGAAGAGCGAACTCAACAGCCTGCCAGCAGCAACCAAGCCGGTTCCGGCGCCGTGTTCGGTGTGGCCGGAGTGAAGATCAACGATTCGCACCCGCGGTCACGCCAATTCCTTCACCATCGTCCACGCGGTTGTCCCGTCAGCATAATAGTGCTCGATTTCTCCGACCTTGCGGTATCCCCGCGCCAGGTAGAACTTCTGCGCGGCAACATTGTCCTGGGCAGTTTCGAGGCCGATCATCCGAAGAGCGTGATTGTGCGCCCACTGCTCGGCGGCATCCATCAGCAGCGTGCCCACCTTGCGCCGGCGCCAGGCTTTCAGGACATCGATCGTCACGATGTGCAGGATTCGGCGCGGCTCACGCTGCGCGATCAGAAAGCCGATGATCACCTCGGCTTCTTCCGCCACCCAGGTTTGCGAATTACGGTGGCCGATGAATGCCCTCATCTCCTCCCAGGTGTAGGAAATCCCCGGAACAAAACAAAGCTGATCGATTTCGTAGAGGGCTTGCAGGTCATCGGGACGGTAGAGTCGGAGGCGCATGGGAAGCGGGGCTCGCGGAATTGGAGGGCAAATGGATCGGGCGACTGGATTAACAATGAGAAACAAAGTCCGGAACGAGCTCAATCCAAAGTCTGAAATCCAAGATCCAAAATTCAAGATTCAAGATCCATCAGGCCAAGCGCGCGATTTCCAGCAGCCGGTCGATGTCGGCCTCGTCATTGTAAAGGTAGGGCGAAACTCGAATCCAGTCATGACGCAGACTCACCGCAATCTGATTTCCCTCGAACTTTTCGTGCAGCGCCGCAGTCGCCTCCGAAGTTGAGGCCTTAAAGCACAGAATCGTCGATTCGTGATTCGGCAGCGAAGCGCCTGAGAGAGTATAACCACGGGCGCGCAGCCCTTTCTCCAATCGGCTCAGAAGCTGGCGACAATGGGCGTTCACAGTGGGAACAGTGACTCCTTCCACGAATTCCAAGGAGGCTTCCAAAGCGTGGAGGTTAATGAAATTCCCCGTCTCGCCGGAATCGAACACGCGCGCATCGTGAGTCAAGCGAAACTCGTCAATGGGAAGGGAATCGAATTCTTCCGCGCCTTCCACCGAATACCAGTTGATGACCGGCACGTCAAGCTTGCTCAACAATTCCCGCGCCACATAGGCAAATCCGGTGCCGTAAGGGCCAAGAAGCATTTTGTAACCAGCGCAGGCCATGAGATCTACGGGCAGCTCGTGCAAGTTCAATTCATTTGCGCCAACTCCCTGCGTGCCGTCCACAACGAATATCCCACCCCGGTCGTGAACCAGCGAGCCAAACGCGGCGAGATCAATGCGATAACCCGTAGAGTAATTCACCCAATCGAGCGCCAGGACGCGCGTGCGAGGGGTCAACTCCGCCGCCACCCGATCGAGGGTCGCTTCCCCTTCGGCCGGATGGATCACCTTGACCGTTACGCCTTTCCGCCGCAGGTGAAGCCAGGTAAAGAAGTTGGAGGGAAAGTTCGCAGTTGCCACCACCACTTCATCGCCCACGCCAAGAGCCAGACCCGCTGCCGCGATGCCAATTCCCTGTGTGGCGCTGGTGGTGATCGAAATCTCCTCAGGGCTGGCGCCGGTCATGCGGGCGATGCGCGCACGGACGCGCCCTGGCAGGTCAAAGTACTCGGGCGCCTTCAAACGGTCCGGGCGGCACTTGAGTAGCACAGCCCGCTGGATGCGCTCCACCGTAACCCGGGGGAACGGTCCCTGGTAGGAACAGTCGAGGTAGGCGAGCGGCGAAAAGTCCGAAAATTCCTGGCGGTAATTGCGCATCGGTGAATTCAATCTACCTGCCCAGCATGCGGGCGAAAAACGATGACTTGCGCGCTTCCTGTTTAAGTGGGACGGCGGAAAGCAAACTAGCCACCTTCGCTTCTGGCCAGCGCTGGCGTGCCCTGTCCCACGCGACAACCTCGAGCAGCGACGTCCACAGTTCCAGGCAAAGGAGGCACTTGCTGCGGTGCTCTTCCGCTGGACTTTTGTCGTACCAACTTGCCTGGCCGTCAAGAATGCGGATGAGCTGCCGCAGGGGCGTGCAATCCTTCTGCCCGTTTGCACGCGCCGAATGGCAGATGCCCAGCCACGCCGAGGGCCAGAGGCAACGATCCACACTCCGCTCAAGCACGGCGGCGTAACGTGATCGCAGACGCCCCAGCCCTTCTTCCGCAACGGCGGGGGTAGTGCGCAGCACCTTCTCAAGGGTGCTTTGGGAATACCCTGCGAGCGTGAGGAAGGCAATTTCCTGGTGAAGCAACGGCAGGCCAGCGAGCAAAGCGCCAAGCGTCTCGACCGTGGGTGCAGGAGGGTTCGCCGCATCCTGCGATGCCTCGATTTTGCCAGCAGTCCAGCCCTGAAGGAAAGCGCGCAAATCCACTAGAAACTCACGCTCCGATTGATGCGAAAACCCCTTCAGGGCCGCGAAGTCATTCGCGCTCAACGCACGAAGGGCATCGCGCCAGGAATCCAAAGCGGCATCCGGGGCCCACGGCGTGTAAACACCAAAAAAATGGACCGCCATCGGAGTGTAATCCGCCAAAAACGCGTTCCAGGCCTCCGGGCTACCTTCCTCGCAACCTGGGAGGATTTTATGGAATGTCAACAATTTGGTCATCGTGGAGATTTGTATTCCCGGTGAGACGGATCCTCTCGCTACCGCTTGCCTCAAAGAGCGAAGAAATCAAGCACGTAATGTTGGGTTCTTACCGTTGTTCGCCCTCGCGCAATGACCGGTCCAGGTGAGCTGTCACCAAGGTGGCAGTATCGCTGACAGCTTGATCGAGTCCAGGAGGATTGAAGGGCCGATAGATCGAGTCCTGCCACACGGACGCGCCATTGCGATCGGAAATGAAAACTTCGGAGTGCACGTGCTTCAGCCGGCGCGATTCGAGGCACGAGCCTCGCAACGTTGCGTCCGCTTCTCTGGGCTTCGTGACCAAGCGAAAACGTCCCCACTTTCCCAACGCCTCGACCAGCTTTTGGCTCAGTGAATTATCGATGTCCTCAATGTAGAGAGTGCGAATCCGCATCAATTTCTTGAGGTCATTGGTGGTGGACGTGAGCGGGCCAGTTTCTAATTCCGGCCCGTTCTTAGGGCCCAGAGTGGGGCGGTCCTCCGGCGCTTGTTGCTGCTGTTCTTGCCCCTGTCCTTGACCCTGCTCCTGCCCCTGCGAAGGCGGTTGCTCAGATCTTTGACCCGCCTGTGCCCACGCCGCCAAGCTGGCAAGCAAACAAAGTGCAAGAGCCTGAGTGCGCCATTTCATAGCGACCTCCCCAGGCCGGGGTCATGGCAACCCAGCCCATCCAAGCCGCAGTGGCCCTAATGGCCATAAGAGTGTTGTACGGCCCTTAACGACCTGTTCCGGTCTTTCGCATCTTGCATCGCGTCCCTCTGCCGCATTTTCAGGTCGCGACGTTCGCGCTGCATTTGGTGAATTGCCTGCGCGCGTTGAGTGCTGGACACCCGCTGCCCCCTGAAGGACAAGCGCCGGTTCTGCTGTTGAACCTTTAAGGCGTGCCACTCCAGCTTCTGTTGGGACTTCAGCATCTTTCGCTGGGTCCGCCAATCGACATGCTGGGCCCGGGCCGGCGCGGCCAAACTAATCCCCAGACACATCGTGGCGATCACCACGACTAGGTATTTACGCATTCTGCCTCCGCATGGGCTCAGGTGGCTGCCAGACGCGAACATGTCTGGCCGTTGACTTTGCGGCCCGGAGAATCCCTCTCCACCAGCATTCTAGCGAGAATACGGGCTGAGTTCAATAGTTCGAAAGTAACATGTTTAAGTAGCTTCTCAGGTAGCTTCAAATACAACTCATCGGACTTCGGCGGGTCCCGCCTCCCACGTGCGAAGACCGGTTCGGCTTAGGTACACTGGGATATTTTTGCACAGGGGGTTATCGGCCTCGATTTCTCTCACCATGGCCCGCTTCACTTGCGACAGATCCCCGGCCAGAATTGTGAGCGACCCTCCGTCACCCCCTGCGCCGTTCACCTTCCATCCCAAGGCGCCGTGTGCCTTCGCAATCTCGATCACCCGCCGAGCGTCCGGACTCACCAAGTCACGATGAAGCCGTTCCTGCGCCTCGGTGTTCTCAATCATTGCCCTGCCGAGCCCGGCAAAGTCTCCCGCGTAAACGGCGTCGCGGGATTTTTCCGGTGTTGCGCGCAGATCCTGAAGCTTTTGGCAATCCGGCCCCAAGCCCTCGAGTTCCCGAATCACCTTTTCATGGACCGCCGACGAGGTGTGAGATTTCCCCAGGTAGATCAGGACCAGGCGTCTTTCCAGCTCCCACCAGATGCTGTTCGGCACCTGAATGGGGGAGACCGTGGCATACGGGTAATCAAACATCTCGATGTAATTGATGGCGCCATATGCCGAGCACAACTGGTCCTGAATGCCGCTCTGAAGCTTGAGCATCTCGGTCTCAATCGCCTGCGCCGTGTAGGCGACCTCGTGCGCGGTCAGATGCCCGAGGGTCAGGCGGTCGAGCGCCCCTACCAGCGCCACTCCCACGGCCGCGGAGGTGCCTGTGGACGCCCCGCTCGGCGCCTCGGAGAATATCGTCAGGTTCAGCGCCAGGTCCGCCGGAACCCTCATGCGCTCAATGGCCGCCTCGAGCAGCGCATGCTCACCCCACCCGCCCGTCCGAGGGGTTATCGAGAAACGCTGGCCGTAATTCTCGGCAAACACCGTGATGTGCTCAGCCTGGTCGGATCGGTGAAACACCTCCACCTGAACCTCCACATAAGGATACACGCCGATATTGAAGATTTTGCCCCGCTTGGCAAACCAGGTGTCCGTCCACCCGCCATTGTCACAAATGCGAATGGGGGCTACACCATTGATAATGCGCAGCGGTCGTACGGCAGCCACTTCTTTCACTCTTTGCCTCCTGGCGACGGTTCGCGCTGGCAACGATAGTCTCCTTTGCCACGGAAAACAATGCCCATTGCGGCGCTCGGCCGTCCGGATGAAACCTCCGTGGTCCGAAGTTTCGACTGACGCCTAAGGTTATTCCTTGTCTGCGGGGAGGACCAGACGGGAACAAACAACCCTCCCTCCGCACTTTCCCATCTAACCCAGAAGTAAATGTGTGTCACAATCAGCGATCCGCCCACGAGCGTCGCGCAAGGGAAGTGGGCAGGGATGAAGCCAGAAATGTTGCGGGACGCATCTCAACTTGCTGGGCGCCCCGAGGCCGGAGATGCGGGATAATTTCAATGACTAATAAACATGCGGTGAAGCCTGCGACGAATCGATACGCGAGTAGTTGGGCGCGACGATCTGACTTTTGGCGAAGGCTCGGCCTGCTCGCCCTGGTCGTATTGCCGTTTTTCCTGGCGGACAGCCCGCTTCGGAGCCAGCAAGCGACAGGCGCGCAAGCACAGGGGCCGCCTATCACCGTGCACGTGAAAGTGGTCAACGTGCTCGCCACGGTGCGCGACAAAAAGGGAGCGATCGTCCGCGACCTGACGCAGGATCAGTTCGAAATAAAGGACCAGGACCGACCGCAGACGATCCGCTACTTCGCCCACGAAACTGATCTTCCCCTGACCCTCGGGTTGTTGGTGGATACCAGCATGAGCCAGCGGCGCGTACTCGGCGAGGAGCGCGACGCTAGCGCCACTTTTCTTGACCAGGTCTTGCGCGTCGACAAGGATCAAGCTTTCATCATTCATTTTGATCGCGAAGTGGAACTCCTTCAGGACCTGACCTCGTCACGGCAGAAGTTGCAGGCGGCGATTGCCCTCTTACAGACGCCGCAGCGTTCCCAGGCTAACAATGGAGATTCCTCTGACCCCGATCAGGGGCAGGGCGGCGGGTCCGGCGGCCGGGGAAGGGGCGGATATGGTGGTGGTGGCACCGCGCTTTACGATGCTGTCTACTTGGCTTCGAACGACGTTACGGCGAAGCAAAGCGGGCGCAAAGCCCTGATCGTCCTTTCCGATGGCGTGGATCGCGGTAGCAAGAAAACGCTGGCCAGCGCCATCGAGGCGGCTCAGCGCGCCGATACCCTGGTCTATTCCATCCTTTTCGCCGATGAACAGGGATCCGGCGGTGGCGGCTTCGGGCGTGGCATGGGAGGCGGGATGGGCGGTATGGGTGGAATGGGCGGGATGGGTCGGCACGGCGGCGGATATCCGCGCCCGCAGGAATCACGGCCCGACGGCAAGAAGATCCTCGAAAAACTGTCCAAGGATACTGGCGGGCGATTCTTCGAGGCTTCCAAAAAACACCCCATCGATGATACCTTCAGCCAAATCCAGGAAGAACTGCGCAGCCAGTACAGCCTGGGATATACGCCCGACCCGCCCGACACCGGAGCCGGGTATCACAAAATTGCTGTGACCGTGAAGAAGAAGGATCTTACCGTGCAGGCCCGCGATGGGTACTATAGCGGTCAATGAGAAGCACCATGTGCTCGTTGTCGAAGTAACGTTCGCCAATTTTCAGCCCGCGAGGCTCCAGGCCATAGGGTTCGAAGCCGAGCGAGCGATAAAGGGCTCGCGCCGCCTGTTGCCCACTCACGACCGTCAACGACACTTGCTCGATACCCGGGCAGGCCTGAATTTTCTCCAGCAGCGCACGTAGCACTGCGCGCCCAATGCCCTGTCCCCGGCAATTCGGGCGCACGTAGACTCCCCAGATCTTCCCCTTGTGCCGCGCCTTGGAGATTTGATAGCGGAAGAACCCCGCCATGCCCACCAGTTGCCCGTCGCGGAAAGCGCCCAAGACAAAGTTATCGTCAGGGTCTGTCGTCAACCGTTTCGCCGCTGTCTCCACGGTGGTCGCGCGATGCTCCTCGGCGGATTCTCCGAACGACTCCGGTTCGCGCTCCAGAGCCTCCAGGCGCAAGTGCCAGTAGGCCTCCGCATCTCGACCGGTCAAGAGCCGGATTTCAACGCCCGTCGGCATGACAGTGGTTAGTCGTGACCGCTACTTCAGCGCCGCCTCGATCGCGGCCTCCGCCACGGGCGCAAGCAATTCATATCCTCGCGCGTTGGGATGCAGGCCGTCGTCGGAGAAGCCCTCACGCAGCATTCCCTTATCGTCCACCAGTGCGGCATAGTAATCCGCCACCTGCGCGTGGACGTCCGGCGCGTAGCTCTCGATCCAGTGATTGAGGTTTACAATATCCGCGGGCGGCCGGTTTTCGGTCTGCTTCCTCTTCCCATAGTCGCTGACGGGTGTCAGCAAGCAAAGAATGATTTTGATGTGGTGGCTTTCGGCCAGTTCGGACATGGCGCGGATGTTGTCTTCCACCATCTCGATCGTTTCCGGGCCGGTGTTGTGGGCAATGTCGTTGGTGCCTGCCAACAGAATGAACGCCGCCGGTTGGAGGTGGATGACGTCGGGATGCATGCGCACGACCATCTGCGGGGTCGTTTGCCCGCTGATACCACGATTCACGTAAGGCTTTCCGGGAAAGCATTTCGCCAAATCCCATCCGTCGGTTATCGAGTCACCCAAAAATACCACGCGACCCGGGACGGCGGGCGCAGCTTCGAGTCGCAAGTCATCCTGGTGATACCGGCCCAATTGATTCCAGTCCAGAAGTTGGTCCGCGAGACGGCTCGCCGCCACCGGCAGGCAGCACTGCGTGGGCGGCGGATTGTAGTCCTGCGCGAGTTGCGCATGAACCGAAAACGGCAGGCAAAGGCTCAGACTCAGGCCGAAGATGACTTTAAAGATGACCCTGTTCAAATGATCCATGGCTCCCTCCGTTGCCCGTGTTATATCCGAGTTCAGACGTGCCGTCAAAGAGATAGTCGGAATTAGGCGTTCGGGAGTGCGGAGCTTTGGAGTGCGGCAGCTTGCTGCCGCTCTCTAACCAGCCAGCTTGCTGGCGGCCAATCTCCGATCCCGCTTGCCAGATGGGAAAGGGCGCGGTCGCGCCGACACGCGAGCAAGCTCGCGCGGAGAAAAGCGCCAGCAAGCTGCCGCTAAAGCTGCGCAGGCACTTCTTAGTGATTGGCAAGATAGGTGGGTTAGCGACTGTCGACGAACGTGCGCACGGTTTCGAAGAAGCGCTCTTCCTGTTCGATGTGGATGAAATGGCCGGCGCCCGGAAAGAGCACCAGTTCGGCGCCGGGCACAGCGCGAGCGATCTCTTCCGAAAGGTGGGGCGGGGTGCAGAAATCGCGGTCGCCGCAGACGACCAAGGTGGGCTGACGGATAGAACCGAGTCGCGCAAAAACGTCGTGCGCCATGATCATATCGATGCGCTTCACTGCGATCTCTCGTTCTGGGGGAAGCGCGGCAGTCCTCTCCACCCACTGCGTAACGACGTCGGGATAATCGCTCGCAAACTTTGGGGAAAAGAGGAATAGCGCGTAGCAATTATAGATCGTGTGCGGGTCCGCCTCCGCCATGAGCTTCCGGCGCAGAGAGAACTCGCGGCGCATAAAGGCGTCCGCGCGGGCGAAGGAAGAGGCCATCGTGAGCGTGCGGACATCCGCGGCGTGATCGAGCGCCATCGCCTGACCGATGGCGCCGCCGGTCGATGTGCCGACGACGTGTACGGGTCCAAGCTCGAGATGCTCGACCAGCGAGGCCATGTCCACGGCGAGCTGGGCGATCGTATAGCCGCCCTCCGACCGCGTGGATTGCCCCGTGCCCCGATGGTCGGGAAGCACCACAAAGTGACTCTTCGCGAATTTCTCGACTTGCGAGCCCCAACTCTTTCCGGCCCCGCCAAGCCCGGCGAGAAGCAGGACCGGAGGGTTCCTGCGGTCCCCATAGGTTTCATACTGGAGCGAGATACCTTGCGTTTCGAGTGTTGGCATAATGGAGATCATATCGTAAAAAGTGACAGATCGGCCCAGAGTCGGTAGTGTCCTGATTTGGGGCGTCGCGCCGGCTTCCAGCCGGCACAGGAGCCGCCAAGGTGGCGGCGGCACGTTCGAATCAAGATTACTACCCGAGAGTGATAGCATACGGAAATGACCCCCCATTGGACCAACTTCGTGATCACGGCGGCAGAAGCCGCAGCCGCCCTCACCGGCCTTGTCATCGTCGCGATCTCGGTGAACATCACGAAGATCCTCAGCTACGGGCATCTCCCGGCACGGGCGGGAGCGACGGTGGCCACGCTGATCCTGATCCTCGTCGTCGGCCTCTCAGCGTTAATCCCGCAGGGCATGGGGGCACTGGGATTCGAAACAACCTTTTTCGGCGTATGTTGCTGGCTGCTTCAGTTGTGGGCCGCGCGGCAGACACTCACCTTCCGGCGCGAGTACCATCGGCCGTGGTACGAGGCGGCCCGCGGCGTCACGCTGGGCCAGGTTCAGACCCTCCCGTTCATCATCGGCGGCATCATGCTCTCTATCTCGAATGCCTCGGGTCTGTATTGGATAGCCGGGGGCGCCATCGCGGTCTTCATTTTTTCGACGTTCAACGCCTGGGTTCTTTTGGTGGAGATTTTGCGGTGAAGCGGGCGTGGACTTCAAACGCTGCTCGCCGACGGGAGTGAAAAGCCGCGGACCTACAGAACAGGTCCGCGCTACGAAGTTCCCCCAGGGACATTTTGTAGCCTCTAGCTCTGGTAGATTGTGCTTGACTTTTCAATATTTCATGATACAATAACCCGGTGTTAGCTTTGAATGCAGTTATATCCGCGCCAGCCTCTCACCTTTTCGAACCCGACCATGCAAAAAGAAGTGATTGGGGATACTGCCCATGAAGGAGGCACGGCCGGGACGGCCATGACAGATGGGATGAGATTCCAGGTCGCCTAACCCACGATATTATAGAAAACACAAGGGGTTAACGGCAGATGACGGAAATCTCCGAAAAACCTATACTACTGAAATTAAATGAGTTATAGAATATGCTGCGGCAAACCAGCAGGAAAAAGGGAAATTAAAAATAACGGATGATCCCACGATGTTGATGAAAACAAAGGAAGAACGAAGTGACATTTTGGATGATCCCACGATGTTGATGAAAACAAAACAACTTATTTTTTAGAACCTACGATGTTGATGATAACAAAGATAGTTATTGAGATTGCAGGACAACAGAAAGGAGCAAGCCCATCCATGGGGATGCGGAGGGGAAAAAGCGGATGAAGCGCCGAGTAAGGTGAATCTGAGCCGAATGTTCCACACCGCGTGTTTGCTGGCCGCTTGCCCTACCGGGTTAACCGGCCTAAGATACCGGCATTCCTAACGCCAGGCGGCTTAATTAACGCGCCTGATGCCAGGAGAATCTTAACGCCGACAGCAGGAGTTCCATGATGCGAGGTCTGGGAACTGGTAAGCTATTGGTTCTTGTAATCCTCTTGTTTGGAGTTGTGCCCATGTCAAATGCGGAAGAGAAATCATCGGCAAACCAGCCGCCAACGGTCGCAGAGGCGGAAGCCTTCATCAAGAACGCCGAGGCCAAGTTGCTGGAACTGAGCGTTAACGCCAGCCGGGCCGATTGGGTAAAGGCTACCTACATCACCGACGACACGGAAATCCTCGCGGCCCAGGCGGACGAGCGGGCGATTGCCGCGCAGGTGGATTTGGCGAAGCAGGCCACCCGCTTCGACAGGCTGCAACTGCCCGCCGACCTGGCTCGCAAGCTGCTGATCCTGAAAATTTCCCTCGTCCTGCCCACGCCCGCGGATCCCCGCCTGAGCTCGGAGATCACCGAGATTGCTTCCCGCATGGAGGGCACCTACGGCAAGGGAAAGTGGTGCCCGCCCGGCAAGGACAAGTGCCTGGATATTGAGGACATCACTCGCCTCATGGCCAGCAGCCGCGACCCCAATGAATTGCACCAAGCCTGGGCAGGCTGGCACGAAATCTCCAAGCCCATGCGCAAAGACTTTGTGCGTTTCGTCGAGCTCTCGAATCAAGGGGCGCGGGAACTGGGGTTCAAAGATACCGGCGCTCTGTGGCGCTCGAAGTACGACATGCCTCCGGACGATTTTGCGCGGGAACTCGACCGGCTTTGGGGGCAAGTGCGTCCGCTCTATTTGCAACTACACGCGTATGTGCGCTGGAAGTTGCGCGAAAAATACGGTGACCAGGCGGTTCCTGCAAGCGGCCCAATCCCTGCTGACCTGTTGGGGAATCTGTGGGCGCAGTCCTGGGACAACGTGTACCCGCTGGTCGCGCCGCCCAACGCTGACCCGGGCTACGATTTGACTCAGATTCTGAAAAGCCGCAACACCGATGCCCTGGGAATGGTCCGCTACGGCGAGCATTTCTTTACTTCGCTCGGATTCGCTCCGCTGCCGCAGACGTTTTGGGAGCGGTCGATGTTCACGAAGCCGCGCGACCGCGACGTGGTGTGCCACGCCAGCGCCTGGCACGTGGATTTGGATCAGGATCTGCGCCTGAAAATGTGCATCGATATCACCTCCGAATATTTCTCCACCATTCATCATGAGCTCGGACACAGCTTCTATCAGCGCGCGTATCGGCAGCAGCCTTACCTGTTCCGCGACGGCGCCAACGACGGATTCCACGAGGC
>Ga0181535_10005041_pt1 | contig 14336 bp, 15 predicted proteins | sample PEATcosm2014_Bin_44_FD_119774 | JGI IMG/M metagenome (GOLD analysis project Ga0181535, IMG submission 119774) | Peatland microbial communities from MTU Mesocosm Facility, Houghton, MI, USA - PEATcosm2014_Bin17_30_metaG | ecosystem: Environmental > Terrestrial > Soil > Wetlands > Peat | place...
CTCACCACTAACTCTGTCGCGACCTTCACCTGAGCCACCGAATCCTCTCCCGACATCAGCTTCAACAGGTTCTCCATCGCCATTTCGCCCATACGCCGCATGGGCTGCCGCACAGTGGTCAGCGCAGGCTCAAGATACTCCCCAAAAAACAAATCGTCGAATCCTGTCACCGACACATCTTCCGGGACGAGCAGCCCGCGCGCCCGTATTGCCCGGATTGCGCCCAGCGCCGTCATGTCGTTGTAGCAGCACACCGCCGTCGGCGGCTCCGCCAGTTTCAGCAATGTTTCCATCGCTTCCGTGGCTCCTTCAGCCCGTCCGTCGCCATGGACTGCAAGCACAATGTCGAATTCGATTCCCGCAGCGCTCAGCGCTTGTTTGTATCCCTCCAGCCTCTCTGTCTCCGTCTGGTAGCCGCTCCGGTCGCCCACGTACGCAATGCGCCGGTGACCGAACTCGATCAAATGTTCGGTCGCCGCTCGGCTTCCGTCTTCGTTTGCGATCATCACCGAATGCACAAACTCACCCGGGTACTGGTCGTTCACCAGCACCATGGGAACGTTCAACTGCGCAAGCATTGGCAAATAGTCTGAGCCCACGCGCGAAGACGTTACGATGATTCCGTCCACGCGCCGCTCCGCCAGCGCCTGCACCATCTTGCGTTCATGTTCCGCATTGGCGTTGGAGTTGGCCAGGAAAACCGCATATCCGTGATCGTTAGCCGATCGCTCAATGCCGCAAGCCACCTCGCTCGCAAAAGGATCGGCCACGGTGGTCACAACGAGTCCAATGGTTCGCGTCCGCCGCGTCACCAATCCGCGTGCCACCGCGCTGGGTCTGTATCCGGCTGCTTCGGCGATTTTGCGGATCTTTGCCGCCGTCGCTCGATTAACCAGCGGGCTGTTCTGCAGCGCGCGCGATACCGTTGGGTGCGACACGCGCGCCAGTCGCGCGATGTCTTTAATGGAGACCTGCCGCGGCGCACGCCGGCCCGCGCCGCCCTGCGCAATCCTCGCCGCATTTCCCTTATCTTTCTCGACCATGCCCCAAAACCCCTTATTGCACACGTTTGCTTGATCACCCAGTCTCCTCGACCGCACTCTCCGTCGTCAATGGCCGCCGCCTCTCCGTAATAAGCTGATTACCAGCCGCCCGATGATCCAGCCCGTCTCAACCTCCGCACTCCCCGCGAATCTCGAGCGCCGCATTGGCCTCCGCTCCGCCGTCCTCTTCAACATGCTTGAGATGATCGGTGTCGGCCCCTTCATCACCCTGCCTCTTGTCATCGCCGCTGCCGGTTATCGCCTCTCCGTCTGGGCATGGGTCCTCGGCGCCGTCATTGCCATCGCCGATGGGCTTGTCTGGGCCGAGCTCGGCGCAGCTTTTCCGCGCGCCGGCGGCAGCTACGCCTTCTTGGAAGAGATCTACGGCCCAGAAGGCCCCGGCCGATGGCTCAGTTTTCTTTATGTCTGGCAGGTCGGCTTCACCGCGCCACTCTCTATCGCTTCAGGCTGCATCGGCCTCTCCGGTTTTCTCGCTGTTTTCTGGCCGTCGCTCGACACGGCTCCCATCACCGCTCTCCCCGCGCTCCACTATTCCAACTTCGCTGCAGCCGCCGCGTGTCTTCTCGTCACCGCGCTGCTTTATCAAAATCTCAGTTCCATCACGCGTCTCGCATGGGTTCTCTTCGCCGGAGTCATCGCCGCCCTTGTCGGCGTCATCGTCTCCGGATTCGCGCACGCCGCAGCCACCGGCGGCTGGCACATGCCGGTGGCTCCCGCATTATCCGTCGCGCTTTCGGCCAGCGGCCTCGCCCAGGCCACGCTTCTCGCTACCTACTGTTATTGGGGCTACTACAACGTCACTTTCTTGGGAGCTGAAGTCCGCCGTCCCGAGCGCACCATTCCTCGCGCAATTCTGCTCTCCATCCTCTTCGTCGCCGCGTTCTATATCCTCATGAACCTCGCCGTTCTGCCCTCGCTCCACTCCGCAGCCACGCACGCCGCCGAATCCGCCGCCCTCCGCGTGCAACTCGTCGCTGACATCGCCACTTCGGCCTTCGGCCGGTGGGCAGGCTATTTGATCGCCGCCCTCATCGTCTGGACCGCCTTCGCCAGCGTTTTCTCGCTCCAGCTCGGCTACTCCCGTGTCCCCTACGCCGCTGCACGCGACGGCAACTACTTCCGCTTCCTCGCCGCCGTCCATCCTAAGTACGGCATCCCCCACCGCTCCCTCGTCGCTCTCGGCCTCGTCGGCGCAATCTTCTGTTTCTTCTCGCTTGCGCAGGTCATCACGATGCTCGTCATCACGCGTATCCTGCTCCAGTTTTCGCTCCAGCAAATCGGCGTCATCCTGCTTCGCTTCCGGCGCCCCGATCTTCCTCGCCCCTTCCGCATTCCGCTCTACCCGCTCCCGCCGCTCGCCGCCATGGCCGGTTTCGCCTTCATGCTCTTCGATCCCCGTCGCGCCCAGGCAAAAGGCGGCAGCAGTCTTCTCGAGATTTACGGAGCCATAGCCATTGCCATCAGCGGAACGGCAATTTATCTCTTCCGCGCCCATCGTTTCCGCCAGTGGCCTTTCGTGCCGCCGCAACCCGACTAGTCAATCCCGCGCCTGCCGCCGTCCCAACTCCCTAGATAAAGTGACCGAGGAAACGAAAGAGAAAGGATTCGGCCTGATCGTCCGTCATAATAGAAAACATTCACTAAGCGATCATCCAGCGAGGCGAGGGAAAACGTGGGAACCGTAATACCACTGGGAGACGCATCGCGACGCGGGCGCGGGTTTGCTTGGATGACGGCGCTCATCATCGCCGTGAACGCCTATGTCTTCCTGCTTGAGCTCGAGGGCGGCGACGCCTTTGTCAACCGCTGGGCGGTCATTCCTCTCCGCATTGAGCACGGCCGTCACCTCATCACCATCGTGACCGCCATGTTCATGCACGCGGGCTGGCTTCACATTTTGGGCAACATGGTTTTTCTGTGGGCGTTCGGGCCGGCGATTGAAGACGCGATGGGCCGCTTTCGCTACCTGGCGTTCTATCTGCTCGGCGGCGTGGTAGCGATGCTGGCTCAAATCGCGGGCAGCCCTGGCTCAAGAATTCCTTGCCTCGGCGCGAGCGGTGCGATCGCGGCGGTGATGGGCGCCTTCATTGTCATTTATCCGCGTGACCGCATTCGCACGCTGATCTGGATTCTGATCTTCATCCGCGTAACATACATTCCAGCAATCCTGCTGATCGGAGTATGGTTCCTGTTCCAGCTGCTGAGCGTAGTCGGATCCGTGGCGACAGTGCAGACCGGCGGTGTCGCCTACCTCGCCCACGTCGGCGGATTCCTTTTTGGGGTGGTGACAGCACGGCTGTGGGTGCGGAGGCAAACTCCCAGCTACTAGCCGTCAGATACCCATCAACTGCGATGGGATTTTGCTCTGGGCCGTTTGACGCGCGCGCAAATCCCATCAATGAAACAGTCCAGAGCAAAATCAAAGGCTCGGCCAGGATGCCGCGAGAATGTCCCCGAACGAAGCGCTTCCAAAAGCGCGGGGTATCGCTCAGCTTCCGGTCGTAGCAACGCAGCCAGGTGGTCATCCCATCCTTCCGCTGAACCAGCGTATCCGCGGATTTGCTGGAACGTCGCGTGCCCGCGAACCTGGCCGATGAGGGCAAGAAAAGCGGAATGCCTCTCCTTTGCCCCAAGGCCCGATTCGCTCAGCGTCGCCAGCGCCGCCTCCATCCATAGCAATTCATTCGGACCCATCATGCTGCGACGCAACGACGTGGCCTCAAGGAACCAGGGATGGCTTTCGTAAATCGCCAGGCAACGGATTGCCCATTTCTTCAACCGCGCGCTCCAGGGCAGCGTGGTTTTGCCCAGGTGGGGCGCGCCTTCGCTCACGGAATCGATCATCAGATCCAGCAGATCTGTCTTTCCCGGGAAGTAACGATAGAGGGCCATCGTTGTCACCCCCACCTTTCGTGCCACGCGCTGCATCGTGATTGCACCCAGGCCCTCTGCATCGGCAAGCTCGATTGCTACGCGAGCGATCCCAGCCGTGCTGAGAGTCGGCTTCGGGCCTCGGGCTGAGGGCCTTCTCTTGCTCCAGGCCCGGTTCATCTTGCTGGCGTTTTGGGTCGGCATATTCAATGTTCTCGAGTGTATTCGCCCTCACCCCCTTCTACTTTCCAAGTTCTGTCCGCGCATCGATCGATTTACTGTGTATAGTATACACAGTTATTGGAGAAACCGATGTTTTGGATTGGTTGTGCAGTGGCCACGCTCGCCGTTATATGTATTCCGGCAGCTTTTCTGGCACAAAGAGCCATTCGGCAAGCGAGAAGAGCGGCAACCTTAAGGATTGAAAGTGCTCGCGGGATTGTCGAGGAGCATTTCGCCAGAATAGGCGGAATAGACCAGTGGATTGGAATCCGCGGCGAGGATCGAGACAACCCGGTTTTGCTCGTGATCCACGGAGGCCCGGGAAGCAGTTACTCAATCTTCACTCCTCACCTGCGTTCCTGGGAGAAGCACTTCACCATTGTTCAATGGGACCAGCGGGGGTGCGGCAGGACCTTTGCTCGTTCAGGGCCGCAGGGCTGCGGCGAAATGAGCATGGACCAATTCACGCGCGATGGTATTGAGGTTGCAGAGTTCCTATGTTCGCGCTTGGGTAAAAGCCGGCTCTTCCTTTTGGCAAGTTCGTTCGGATCCACGTTCGGCCTCGAAATTGCCCGCCGTCGTCCCGATCTTTTCTATGCCTACATCGGTGTCGACCAGAACGTAGGAATGCTGCGCGGATGCGGCGAGAATCATCGCGAAGTGTTGGAACGGCTGCGCCGCCTCGGGCTTGGCAGAGGCGTCAAGGCGCTTCAGCAGATCGGCGCCGATCCCACGCATTGGACACGCGGCGATTTCGAGGCCGTCGCACGCTGGACGATGAAATCCGATCCGCGTGGATTTCGCCGTACGATGAAGCTTCTCAAGGATGCCGTCTGGTTCGCTCCAGGGTGGAAACTGACCGACATTCGCGCGTTTGTTCGCGGGATGCGCTTCTCTCTGGAACGGCTCCTGCCCGAGATGTCACGATACGATGCCTGGCAGCAAGGCGTCCAAGTCGACATCCCTTTCTTTATCTTTCAGGGGGAAAACGACGTCCTCACCACGCCAGGCCTGGCCCAGGCCTACTTCAACGACGTGGCTGCGCCGATCAAGCGAATGATCTTGATTTCCGATGCCGGGCATTTTGCCGCCTTCCTGCAGCCGGACCAGTTCCTCGACCGATTGCTAACTCATGTTCGGCCGCTGGCCGAATCTCCCCGTGCCCAGCCCCTTCCGGCAACTTGAGCGCGTCGAGCCGGCGAGCTTCTATGATCGTGAGTATGCGCTTCGACATCGTCACCATCTTTCCGGGCTTCTTTGAGAGCGTGTTTGCCCACGGCATCGTGAGCCGCGCGCTCAAGAATGGACTGGTGACAGTGGAGGCGCACGATCTGCGCGAGCACGCGCACGACCGTCACCGCACGGTCGACGATCGCCCGTTCGGCGGCGGCGAAGGAATGGTCCTCAAGCCGGAGCCGCTCGCGGAAGCGCTCGAGGCGCTCGGCATCAGGAGCAAAGACCGGAAAGCGGAGACCGAAGATCCGCGGACGCACGTGATTTTACTTTCGGCGCAGGGGCGATTGTTCACGCAGCAAGTAGCCCGCGAATTCGCAACGCTCGAACGCGTCGTACTCGTCTGCGGGCGCTATGAGGGAGTGGACGAGCGGATCAACGAGCTCTATTGCGACATGGAGCTTTCCATCGGCGACTATGTGCTGAGCGGGGGCGAGCTGGCGGCGGCTGTGGTGGTAGACGCAACGATGCGCCTGATTCCCGGAGTGCTGGGCAACGAGGCCTCAGGCCAGTTTGAGAGCTTCGGTGCGCCCGATTCCGAAATCGCAACGGAGATCGACGTCGATGGGCCGACGGTTCCGCGCTCGCAGCACGGAGCGGGTGGGCTGCTGGATTATCCCCAGTTCACCCGGCCGGCGGAGTTCGGCGGATTGTGCGCGCCCGAAGTGCTGATGAACGGAGATCACGCCCAGATCAGACGGTGGCGGCGGGAACAGCAGCTGCGCAAGACGCATAGAAATCGGCCGGAATTGCTGGAGCGGGCGGCGCTGAGCGCGGAAGACCGAAGGCTCCTCGCCGAGATCATTGCAGCGAAGGAATGAGTGAGTATTCCATGACGCTGCAAATTGCTGCAATCGCCGAACTCATAGTCGGGTACGCGCTTTTCTCGCTAGCGTTGTACAAGCCGTCGAAGCTTTCACGAGATAAGAAGAAGGTTGCGCGGGCGCCCGCATCAAGGTGGGGCATCATTCTGCAGACAGTTGGGTTCGCGTTCGCATGGGCTTACGTGCGGCCGAACCGCTTTGTGAAATCGGCGTCGGCGTTGGTTATTTCCATGATCCTTGTGCCGCTGGCGGTCTGGCTCACGTGGTGGGCCGCCCGTCACTTGGGAAAGCAATGGCGGTATGAGGCGGCTCTGAGCGCAGATCACGAGTTGATTCGCACGGGGCCATACCGCTGGATTCGAAACCCGATCTACCTGGCGATGCTGGGCATGACGCTGGCGACATTGGCTGCATGGACTTGGTGGCCCATGGGAATCGCGTCACTGTTCTTCTTTCTGGCTGGAGCCGCGGTGAGGGTTCGCGCCGAAGAGGGGCTGCTGGCAAAGCGTTTTGGGGCTGAGTTTGCCGAGTATCGAAAGAGATCGTGGGCCTTTATTCCTTTTCTCTGGTGATTGTTCTTGGGAAAGAATATGCGATCGAGGCGCAAAACCTGGGCCGAGAATTTGGGCAAACTTAGGAGAAACCGGCGGGATGCTGTGCCGAAGGTGCAGCTTTCCTGAATACGAGCTGGTTGGGCTCGACAGAAAAGAATTCGGGCGCAGCATCCCGACAGATTGTCGTCTTTTAGCGGGCGATATTAATGGTCAGGTTCATGTCGACAGGAATCGGTTGGTTGTCGACCGTGGCGGGCTTGAACTGGAACTGGCGAACGGTGGAGATAACGCGGGCGTCCCAGAACTTGCTGTAAGACTTCGTGATCTGGATGTTTTCAGGCTGACCCTTTGCGTCGATGGTGACGGAGAGGCCGACCTGGGCTTCATCCGGGATGGCGTCGATCGAGTAACCCTGTGGAACGTCGAGGCTGGCGGAGTGGACGAGGACCGGCTGCGTAACACCGGAGCTGACACGAATGGGGGTTGGGGCAGTGGCGTCGTCCACGGGCGTGCTGGCAAATGCCGCTGCAGGAAGAATCAGCGAGGAGAGCAATGTGCTGGTCGCGAGTATACGGCGCATATAGAACCTCCATGGCGACGATAGTCACCGTCATCATTTTCGTACTACAAATGTACGATTGTCAAGAAGAATCTTCGCTATTTTAATTTTCAATGAGTTAAGTCGAATAGAATGGACGAATTGTCACAAATAAATGTCAAAATGGAATAGTTTTCCACAGGCAAAAGACGCCACGAGGCACATCGACCATGCGCGCAAAGCGTGCTCGACGGAGCCTCGGACTCAGAAGTGTGTTGGGCGGAGCGCTGCTAGAAGGGTTTTACAGGTTCGGGCTGGACGGAGTTGACCTGTCCAATGGAAATGGCGGCCACGTAGAAATTTTCGCCGCGAGTGGGCGCGCCGGCCAGACGGCGCAGCATGGCGAGCTGGCCGGTGTGCGTGAGCGCGTCGGCAATCGGTCCCTGCATCAGCCGATCAATGGGCGCGTGAACCGGGTTGGACGATGCGAGATACGCGTCGAATGCCGACAGAGCCCCAAAGAATCGCTGCTGCTCCTGCGGCCACGCCAGGGTTTGAGAGTTGTGCCACGCAGGATTGCCCTGCGCCATCGAGAGCCCCCATTGCATCAGGTCACCCATGTGGGCGAGGATTTGCACGGGGCGTCGGCCGGCATTGTCGAAGTCGGCGAACGAGGCTGGGGCATTTTCCAGGGCGCGAGCGGTACGGTAAGCCAGTGTGGCAAGGGTGTGTCGAAGAAGTTCCCGTTTTTCATCCATTGCGGAACTATATCGCACCACATCGCGGGCTCGACACACGAAAAATAGTGGCCTCAACACCTGCAATATTGAGGGCGGCGGGCGGGGCAGAGCTCGGTGATCTTTGATAAACTAAACATTCTGACTTCAATCGCAGGAAACCACAATGTCTATTCATCCCGTAATGCAGCGCCTGGCCGACAAGCTCAAGCGCACCGATTTGCCGGCGTTTGTGCCCGGTGACCAGATTCGCGTTCAAGTGAAGATCAAGGAAGGCGATAAAGAACGGCTGCAGGCTTTTGAAGGCCTGGTCATCGCCATCAACCGGGGCCCGCAAGGCACATTTACAGTTCGCAAGATGAGCTTCGGCCAGGGTGTCGAGCGCATCTTCCCCTTCAACTCCAAGGTGGTCGATAAGGTGGAGCTGGTGCGCAGCTACAAAGTGCGCCGCGCCAAGCTGTTTTATCTGCGCGGTCTGCGCGGCAAGGCTGCACGACTCAAGGAAGTGGACCGCGTCACCGGCAAAGCAAGAGCATAACTCAACCGATCATTTGACCGCGTCGCTTCAAGACAAGACCCCGGTTGAGGCCGGGGTTTTTCCTGTGCGCAAGCTTGATTATCGTGACCTGGTTTCGAGTAAAACAGCCGATCTCCGACGTTTACCAACGCATAACTTCCGAACCGCGACAAACCAGACGCAAGCTCAACCAATAGACACTCCGGTCGGCCCATCCTGGGCCTTTTTGTTTTGCTAGAATGCTACAACTGAGGGAGGTTCACCATGAAAGCATCAGCGCATCGATGGGCAGTGCTCGCGGCTTTCGGTCTATTGACCACGCTGCCTCGAATTGTGAGCGCCGCCGAACCCTGCAAGCTGCTGACCGTGGAAGAAATCGCCCAGGTGCTCGGTAACTCAGTTTCGCCCATGCCGCTGGGCACGACTGGCTGCATGTGGAAGGGCAGCCCGCAAAGAGTAAGCATTGTGCGGCTTGATGCCTCGGCTTGGGCGCGAACCATCATGCCCGTTCAGGGGATGACCAAGACGGATGTCAGCGGAATTGGTGACGCGGCGTCGCTCTCGGGAATGCAGAATATCTGGACACTGTCAGTGAAGCAGGGGAGCAATGTCATCGTGTTAACGGTCTACGGTGCAAAGAGTCCGGATCAGCAGCGTTCGTCGGAAGAGTCGCTCGCACGGCTCGCTCTCAAGCATCTTTAGGTCCCGATTGCAAAGCCTCGAATTGCGTACTGAATCTGGTTGTAAAGCCGTGCTTGTTTTGTTGCGGGTTACTTGTTGTGGCAGATCCGCAATCCCTGATCGGGGCCGGTCCCGTTGGCTGCCAGGCTGCCTCTGAAAGCTGACTCGGTGAAGGGCGCGTCGCCGATCCATCCACCACCCCTCCAGACGCGGCCATGCCCGCTTCCCGGCCCCTGCGGGTCTTTTGCGTTCGCCGCCAGGTTATCCGCAAACCAGTCCCAGCACCGCTCCCTCACATTGCCCGACATGTCATAGAGCCCCAGCTCGTTGGGTTTCTTTTCACCGACCGGCTTCGTCTGGTCGTGGTTCTGTTGAATCTCAGACCAGGTCCAGAATCCCGCCAGCTTTATGTCGCCGGCGTTTCTCCAGTACCATGCCACTTCGTCGACATCGTTGCTTCCGCTGTAGGTGTAATTCATGCTGAGCTGTCCGCCGCCCGCGGCATACTCCCACTCGGCTTCCGTCGGCAGCCTGTAACCGTTGGCGCGCGGATCGGTCGTAACCGTCCACTTGATCGTATCCAGATCGCCGAACTTCGGGTCAGGCAGGTTATTCGGATCCTTCTTCGCTTTGTCGATGTTGTAGTACGGTGTCAGGCCTTCCTTGATGCTCCTTTTATTGCAGTACTCAACGGCGTCGTACCAGTTGACTGAATCTACCGGCAAATTCTCGCCTGCGAATTTGGAAGGATTACTTCCCATCACCGCAATCCATTCTTTCTGAGTAACCTCGTATTTGCCGATATAGAAGCTCGAGATGGTCACACCCTTGCCGTAGAAATTCGACTTTGTATTTTTGAATGTCCCGCCGTGAACCAGCACGAATGGTTCTGATACCTGTGCCGAACAGACGGCCGTGGCAAGCATCACCGCCGCAACAATGAATCCTTTTCTCATGGAGTTCTTCCGCTGATCTTCGTTGGCCCGCCAAAACCCCGGTCGCCGGCCAATCGTGTCATGTGCCAATTTTTCCCGCTTTGCACCGTGGGTTGCGGCCCAGCCGTTCCGTTTTTCCCTACCCACATTTGAGATGCAGGGCGCCGGCTGCTTTCAGGCCGGCGTCCTGCGGTTGCAAGCATTTTCGAGTGCGATCGGTCTACCAGACGGTTGCGTTCACTTCTCCACTCAAGCCGTTGTAGGCTTCTGTTCCGAGGATCTGGTAGTTGTAACTCCCCACGGGCATCCCAAGATTCTTCCAGTGGGTAAAGTGGTTGGCGGTTGTAACGGTGTGATTCGATCCGGTTGACGAGCCGCCCCACGCGTCCAGGTATTGCTCGAAGGTCTGGGTCCCCTCGATCGAGGGCTGATTCACCTGCTGATGTTCGTAGGTGTTGTAGTTGTGCCCGTCGCTTGAGACACTTCCCTTGTATGTGGCATTGCCCGTGTAGAGCGACCCAAGCTCTGTGATGTAGTACTCGACGAGTGGGTTAGTCAGCCACCCATAGATCGAGATCGTGTTATAGCCGCTTGCGGATCCGACGTTGTAGCCGATGGTCTGGGCGCTGCCGGTTTGCCAGCCCTTGCCGCCAACCATGTCGCCGACACCCGACCACGAGATCGCGTAGTTGCCGGGATACTGCGAGCCGCTTGGAAACGTCATCGTCGCCGAGCCGCTGCTCGTATACAGCGTGTAATAGTAGCCGTTGTTGGTGCCCGTGCCGTTGTTGTACACGGTCTGCGCATTTGCAGCCGCGGTCACAAACCCCGCCAGAATCAGAGCGGCGAGGACCTGAATTCGAACTCTAGCTGAAGCGAACTTTACTGAGTGCATGCCAGTCTCCTTCTCGATTTGGGTTGAAGTTTCACGCGAAGCTCTGGAAATTGCCTATGGCAATCTCCGGGACGGTGCTTCTGGGTGCTTTCAGATGCGGCGCGGAAGGGGTCCGCGATCGAGGAAGCAGACGAACGCTGCCGGCACAGTCCGGTGAATGGGGCTGGCCAGAGTTCCTCGAGCACGATACCGGGCAGGGATCGCCACGTTGTCCCTGGCAGAAAGAAAAGCCGGGGAAATCGGGGCGCGGGGGAAAAAGGGGTATTCATACAGCCAACCGCGAGCGAGCGTCGCCGAGGTTACGTTAGTTCTTCTTCGCGAAACTAAAGTTGCACTTCCAGCGACGCAAGGAAAACTAACGTAATTCAGTGGGTAGGTCAAGCGAAAATTAAATGGATTTACTGAAACGATTTAACAGCGTGGGCCCTCCGCGTGGTCCTACCAGGCTCCCTCAGCCGCCGATAGCCCCACAGAAGTTTTCCACAGGTTTTGGGTAGATTTCCACAGGCCAACAAGCCCCTCCGCAAGTTCTTTCCCGCGTCACGCGGAGTCTTTGCCGCTGTCCCCGGTCCCTATACTCAGGTCATGACGATCGCCCCGACCCCTGCGCCGCCTTACTATGCCGTCATCTTCACTTCACTTCGCACCGAGGGAGACTTGGGCTACGGCAGGATGGCCGAGGCCATGGAAAAGCTGGCCTCCACGCAGCCTGGATTCCTCGGCATCGAGTCGGCGCGAGACGGCCTCGGAATCACTGTGTCCTACTGGGAAAGCCTCGAGTCGATTGCGGCCTGGAAGCAGAATGCGCAGCATCTCGTTGCGCAGCACCGAGGGCGCGATACGTGGTACGAGGAATTCAAGGTGCGCATTTGTCGAGTCGAGCGCGATTACGATTTCCGCAAGGCATAACTTGCGACCCTGAACAGCGAAGTTGACCCGCGTCTCGATCGCCGGCTACGGTCTCCCGATCAATCGCGTCAGATCGAACTCTTGCACCATTCTCTCTATACTGTGTGCATGACCAAGGCCCCCGTGTGCGGATTTGTGCTCGAGAATGCCGCGCGCCGGGTTGGAGCGCAGCGCGTTGCAGGCCTCGACGAAGTCGGGCGTGGGCCCATGTTCGGCCCGGTCGTCGCCGCCGCGGTGATTTTTCCTGAGCGGCGCCGACTGCAAGGCCTGACCGATTCCAAACAACTCTCCGAAAAACAGCGGAACGAATTCGACGTGGCCATCCGCGATTGCGCCCTGGCGTGGGCCATTGCTGCGGTCGACGTCGAAACCATCGACCGCATCAATATCAGGCGTGCGTCGTTGCTCGCCATGCGACTGGCCGTCGAGCAGTTGGCCGCCACACCCAATCTCGTGCCCGATTATTTGCTCATCGATGGCTGCGATACCATCGATTGGCCCTGCGCGCAACGGGCAGTTGTCGGCGGCGACGCGCGAAGCCTCTCGATTGCCGCCGCCAGCGTGCTCGCCAAGGTGCATCGCGACCGGTTGCTGATCGAGCTCGACGCCGTCTACCCGGGCTACGGATTGGCTCGTCACAAAGGCTACTGCTCCCGCGAGCACCTTGAAGCTCTGCGCCGCCTCGGGCCGACTCCGCTCCACCGCAAGAGCTACATGCCTGTGGCGCAGCAGATGCTCGATTTTTCAGAGACCTTCCAGCAGGCCATCGAACTCCAGGAGGCGCTGGATTCATGAGCCGTTCCGCGCTCGCGCTCGCCATCCTCTCCCCGGCCGCGGCGCTGGCCTGCGCGGCTCAACAAGCGCCGCCTTCACAAGCGACAGTCGCTCCCACACTTTCAACCGGGGCCGTCACCGGCGCCGTTTATTGCGCGGACACGGATCTGCCCGCCAGGCTCGCGGCTGTCGAGCTCATTCAATCGGCGGAAAACGCCTACGCGGTAGCCGACACGTCGACGACCGACCTCGACGGCCGATTTGCCTTCAATCATGTCGAGGAAGGGAACTACTATGTCATCGCCGTCTTGCCCGGCTACGAAAATCTGATGAGCGTGATGACAAAATCGTATCTCGACGCCATGGCGGCCAACGATCGCAAAATGCTCCTCGCCGCGGTGCCCAACGCCGCTGTGTCAGCCAACCAGCCCGCGCAAATCTCCATCCGGCTTGAGCGTGGCGCGGAGATCGACGGCACCGCCACCTTCGACGACGGCAGCCCCGCCATCGGATTGCACGTCAGCGTTTCGCTCAAAGCCGGCGATACGGCGATCAGCGGCTCGCCTCAGTCGTCCGCCCAGCCCCCGATCTATTCTGGTTCAGCTCCAACTACAACCGACGATCGCGGCCGCTTCAGGATTCTCGGAGTCCTGCCCGGTGTCTACCTGGTCAGCGTTTCCGTGCCGGTTCGATGGGCGCAGAACGCCGCAACAAACCCACTCGCCGAAGCCATGCAATCCTCCATCGGCTCCATGGATGTCTTTGTCGGCGGCGGGCAGCGCGCAAGCAAGGCCGAAACCATCGAGGTCACCTCCGGCGGCGCTTCGAAAGACGCCGAGATCACCATCCCGCTCAGCCGCCTTCACACGATTCGTGGCCAGGTGTTGCTCAAGAGCACCAACCAGCCGCCCTCCGCCGCAACCGTGCGCCTCCTCTATGCGGATACAAGAGAGCCCGCCCGGTCCATGGTTGCGCCGAACGGAGAGTTCGAGTTTCATTACGTGCCGGAAGATAGTTTCATTCTGCGCGCCGCCGCCAGTCCCGCGCTCTGGCCGCAATCCGATTCCGGCAGCGGAGACAACTCCGGCTCCGCGCCCCCCATGGGCCGTTACTCGCTCACCTTGCAGCCGGCAGGCGAGGGAAGCGCCGATGGCGCCGAGATACCTTTGGCCGTGACCAGCGACATGGACGGCGTCAGCATCTCCGTCCCCGATCCGCCGGCGAACAATCAGGGCACGCCGAGTAACAGCGGCGCGCAGAGCGCGCCATCCGCAAACCCGTGAACCGCCCAGTGGGATCGCACTTTGCTTGAACCTGTCATCCTGAGGTCGCCGCGGCCGGGGTCCCCACGGACTGGTCCACGTCCGTGGGGTTGGGGGCGACCGAAGGATCTGCAGTTGCTTCTTGAGCCTTTTGCCCACCACGAAAAACGGGTGCCCCATCCTAAACGCGCAAGCGTTTAGGGTGGGAAAGCACTGGCCTCAACCCACCCTCTTCAACCCACCACGAAAATGGGGTGCCCCAGGTCTCGATTTTGAGACCTGGGATCGCACGCCCCTTGAATCTGTCATCCTGAGGTCGC
>Ga0181535_10005052_pt1 | contig 14316 bp, 14 predicted proteins | sample PEATcosm2014_Bin_44_FD_119774 | JGI IMG/M metagenome (GOLD analysis project Ga0181535, IMG submission 119774) | Peatland microbial communities from MTU Mesocosm Facility, Houghton, MI, USA - PEATcosm2014_Bin17_30_metaG | ecosystem: Environmental > Terrestrial > Soil > Wetlands > Peat | place...
CTGCGGGGCAAGGTGTGAGACATAATTCCTTTATGATTTCACCCCCTATCCCCTTTACTCCCGGGTGACATTTAATTTGATGCAACTCGCTTTTCATTTACTTTGTGTTTTCTGCTTGCATACAGGCCCGACGCGCCCGACCTTTCAGACCACCCCAAACCACAGGTGAAGACAATGCGCGCTGACAAGATCGTGCTAGAGAAGGTTGGCCCCGCAAACCTCTCCGAGTGCGGGATCGGCTGTCTCGTGAATCGGAAGAATCAGGGGTTCCAACGTAAAGTTAAGTGGCTGCACCAGTGCTTCACCGACGGTCTTCGGTTTTTTTTGTTCCGGGACAGAGAAGGCAGACCGCTTGGCTTCCTCGAGTACGTGCCAGGCGAGCACGCTTGGCGACCGGTTGACGCCAGGGGTTGGCTCTTTGTGCATTGCCTGTGGGTGTATCCCAGAGGCCAGAGGATAGCAGGGCTGGGTGGTCGGCTGATCCAAGCCTGTCTCGAAGAGGCGCGGCAGACTCGCGCTATAAGGCGTGGCAGCCATGGTAAGCGAGGGACCTTGGATGGCAGGCAAAGAGGTTTTCCTAAAGAATGGCTTTCGCATGGTCGGAACAGCAGACCGATTTCAGTTGGTCACCTACCCCCTCAGGGACGGTCCTGAACCACGTTTCCGTGACATCAGTGGCAACGCAACCCAATATCGAGGTTTACATGTCGTGTATTGCGCTCAGTGCCCAATGCTGCCGAAGTCGGTGAACGACCTTTCGGAAACGGCAACCGAGCATGGCTTGGAGTTGAAGGTCACGGTTCTGGATAGCGCCCACGCGGCCCAGAATACGCCTTCCTCCTATGGTGTCTTTAGCTTGCTTTGGAACGGCCGTCTGCTTTCGGACCATTATGTGAGCAAAACGCGCTTCAAGAACCTGTTGCGACAAGAGGTTTTGAAATAGACGCCGTCCTGAGACAATCCAGCAGCCATCAGAGCGCCATGCTTCTGCTGGAGCAGCAAATAAGCGATAGATCCACCTCACCCACACCGGCAGACAGCCGAACGCAAATCCATCAATTATTCAGCATAGACCGCCATCAATTACCGTGCGCACGCTCACTGTTGCAGACGCGCCGCGGCGGAAAGAACCCGCTCCCGATCAGCCATGATCGCCAGGCGCAAGCCCTCCCAGTCCCTGCGCTTGCCGCGAGAAATCACGTCGTCAATGGCCGCAAGGGTCAACTCCTGATGATTAAGATGCCGGTGAACCATGTCTTTCTTACGCCCCAAATCTGCCACCTAACCCATCCCGCAGGAGGCGTCAACTCCAGATTAGACCATCCCCAGCCCACGTCCGCCATAGCCCCGCGACGGCGGAATTTTCCGCATCTCCATTTCCGCTTTGCGTTTTAACGCGCGAACCGCCATTGTAACGCAAAAGTTGACCCTTGCTTGATTATGAAAACATTGCGGATGCCGACGCTTATTTTTTTGGCCTGCTGCATCGGGCTTCTGGCTTATCTGGCGTGCTCGGCGCCGCTTTTGCCGGAGCGGATGGCGACACATTTCGGGGCGGGTGGCCAGCCTAACGGTTGGATGAAACGTTCCACATACCTGGCTTTCTTCGGGGCTGTGGGAGTGGGCCTGCCGTTGTTGTTTGTGGCTTTCTCCCTGATAGTCCGGTTCGTGCCAGTCCAGTTTATAAATATTCCCGACCGGGAATATTGGTTGGGGCCGGAGCATCGGGAGGAGACGAGCGCGTATATTTCCCAACAATTGCTTTGGGTGGGATGCTTGCAGGTCTTGTTTTTGGGTGGAAGCCACTTTCTGACGATTCAGGCCAATCATTCGGCGCCGGTGCGTCTGCCGATGGCCGGGTTTTTGACGGTTCTAGGCTGTTTTGTGGCTGCGAACGCGATATGGGCTTTCACTTTTATCCGGCACTTTAGGAAAAAAGCCCGATAAATCGTTGGATTTCATTGTCCGGCACGGCGGTTTTTGCGGCGGTATTGCGTTGCCAACCATCCCTTGCGGTTCTACGATCCCCCCAGTCGTCATGGCTGAATACAAAGTCCAATTTGAAGTGTTCGAGGGCCCTTTGGATTTACTCCTTTATTTGATTAAAAAGGAGGAAGTTGATATTTACGAAGTCAATCTCACCAAGCTCGCCACCCAGTTCATCGAACACATTGAAGTCATGCGCCTGCTTGATCTGGATATTGCCGGTGAATTTCTGGTCATGGCTTCCACGTTGATGTACATCAAAAGCCGCGAGCTTTTGCCCAGGGACCTGCAAGTCGAAAACAGCGCGGAAGACGAAGAGGAGGATCCTCGTTGGGAACTGATCCGCCAATTGGTCGCCTACAAGAAATTCAAGGACGCCGCCGTCCAGCTTCAGTTCCGCGAAATCCAGCAGGAGCACGTTTTTCCCCGTCTGCCGGCGCATGAGGAGTTTGTCACCGCCCCGGATGCCAAGCACGAGGCCTCCATTTTCGATCTGGTCAACGCGGTCAGCGAGATTCTCAAGCGTCTGAACAAGCGCGAGGATTTGCGCGAAATTTTTGAGGACAAATGTTCCGTCAGCGAAAAGATTGAAATGTTCGTCAAGATGCTCGAGGAAAAGCCGGTCATCCAGTTTTCCGAGTTGTTCAGCGCCGCCACCAGCCACGCCGAAGTCATCTGCACCTTTCTGGCCATGTTGGAATTGATCCGCCTGAGAAAAATGGTCTGCCGGCAGTCGGAGGATTTTGGCGCGATTGAAATTACCAAGGCGCCCGCCCATCCGGCCGCCCCCGCCGGGCCGGATCCTGTTCCGGCCAGTTGAGAGATGTTCACATGGAATTGAAATTCATACTGGAATCGATTTTATTTTCAGCGCAAAAGCCGCTCAACGCGAAGGAATTGCGCGATCTGCTTGCCGCCGCCGCCGAACATGGCGAAGCCGCCAAGCCGTTCAAGAAAACCAAGGAAGCCGACATCACCGCCGCTTTGGAACAATTGCAGAAAGATCACGAAGCCGCCCAGCGCAGCTACCGTCTCGCCTGCGTCGCCGGCGGATGGCAATTCGTCAGCCAGCCGGACTTCGCCCCTTGGATCATCGCCCTGGTCGGCTTGAAGGTCCGCCCTTCGCGCCTCTCCCAACCCGCCTTGGAAACGCTGGCCATCGTCGCTTACCGCCAGCCCATCACCCGCGCCGAAATCGAGCAGGTGCGCGGCGTGGCTGTTGACGGCGTCATGCAAACCCTTCTTGAACGCGGTTTGGTTGAGCAAGTTGGCCGCGCCGAAGTTGTGGGACGCCCCATGACCTATGGGACAACCGCCTTTTTCCTCGAGTATTTCGGTTTGCGCGCTTTGGAAGATTTGCCCGCCGCCGATGAACTCCGCCGCATCCCCGTCACCAAGCCGGAAGCCTTGTTGACCACCGACCCCGGCCTGGCCGCCACTCCGCCGGAACAACTGGCCTTGACCGATGTTGAATCAGCCACCCCTGCGACCGAAAGCACCGAAACGACTGAAACGACCGAAGGGGCTGAGACGATTGAAGGAACTGAAGTGACCGAGGAGGCCGAGACAACCGGGACAACTGAAGAGACCAAAGCGGCTGAGACGACCGAAACACCGTCCGCTCCCAATTCATGAGACCGGGAACCGGCCGATTTTGTTATCTGATTGCTATTTTCGAGTCGCGTCCGTTTTGAGCGCCGCAACGAAATCGGAGGAAGTCGCCGATAATGTGGCAGTCACAACAGATCCCTCGTTTTTCACCGTTGTGTTGCGGGCCGACCAGGCGGCCAGCGGATCATTCATCTGATACGACGCCAGGGCGATCAGGCTCCGGGCCACGAAATACGTCTGCCGGGCCGCGCTTTCATCGCCCTCGTTCAGCGTCAGGACGGCATTGAGGCGTCCGCCATTTTCAGCCGCCTGGAATTTCATTTGACACGCGAATTTCGACAGGGCCAGGTATTGATCGGCGCCGGGCAAATCCAATTTACGCGCCTCGCCCTGGGCGAAAACGCCGCTTTTTTCCGAACCCAGTTCCGGCCACTCTCCGCTCGCGTGGAGATTGGCCGATTTTTGGTCGATCACGGCCATTGCCGCAACCACACTTGCCCGGCGCTGGCCGATGACCAGGCGGCTTTTTTCGAACACACCGTAAGTGCGGGCGGCTTCTTTCCCGCCGGGATTCCGGCCCGTTTCACTCCATCCATAAATCAGATGCCGGCCAGCCGGGATGATTTCCACCGCCGCACCCGATTTGACCCAGGCAATCAGGCGTTGGGGGACGAGGTCGGCGTAGACGATGGAAACAGTCTCATCCGGCGAAGGGCCGGGGCTGTAAACCGTCACCCCATGGAGCCGGGGGCGCAAGTTGAAGGCGAAAATGAACCGGCTGGCCGGCAAGTCGGCGCTCCACTCCGGACTGGCCATCTGGGCAAGCAAGTATTTACCCAGGCGCGTGGGCCGGAGCGCGTCACAATCCATGTGCGCCACCCAGAGCGGGCGGGCGGGAACATCCGCGCGATTCAGCGGCGCGGCAGGAGCGGTCCAGGCGGCGGCAAAGACGGAGGCGAGAAACCATCGGGCAATACAATTCATTAATCAGCCGCCCCTTTGTAACTGGCGCCGCAAGGAGCGCAAGAGAAAAGGCCCCTGCGCGCGTCAGGCGCACTTCCCACTTTTTTCTGTTTTGGCCGCGCCCGGCCCGGTTGGGGCCGGGATAGCCGGCTCATTGGAAGATATTTTGCAATCACAGAAACACACCCGGGACGCAATTATTTCGACTTTTTTCTCGCACAATCGCCGCGGATTAAATACCCTAATGGCGAATTTTTTGTAATCACATGGCAGACAAGAACATACAGATTTGCCGCACTAAACGGACCAGTCCGCAACGGTTCAAAATCAAACACGAAACCATCGCCAATATCGAAGGGGACTTGCTAAGGCGGGTTCGGGCGCAGGACGGGCTGTCGCGCATTGAGCTGGCCCGCAGTTTGAATCTCGCCCCTTCGACCGTCGGCATCTACGTTGATCACTTGATAGAGGAAGGTTTTCTATCCGAGGGCAAGCGGGTGGGACGGGACTTTGGCCGGCCCCCCACGGCGCTGGGATTGAACGCGCAGGGCGGCCGATTCATCGGGGTGGATTTTGAGGCGCGCAACATCATGGCCATAGCGGTTGATTTTTCGCAAAAGCCCCTCAAACGATTTCACGACACCATCGATCAGGGGGACACGGTTGAACACATCCTGGAAAAAATAGAGCGCGCCATTCATGAAGTTGAAGAGGGCGACGACCGCCGGTTGTTGAGCATAGGGGTCGGGGTTCCCGGCGTGATTGATCCGGTTCGCGGCATCGCCAGGCAATACAAGCACATCCGGGGTTGGAGCAACATTCCGTTGGCGGAACGGTTGAGCGCGCGATTTTCCGTGCCTGTTTTTCTGGAGAACACCATTCGCTCGATGGCGCTGGCGGAATTGTGGTTTGGTCAGGGGCGGGGCTTGAAGAATTTTATCTGTCTGGGCATGCGCAGCGGCATTGGCGCGGGCGTTATGATTGACGGGCAAGTCTATCATGGCAGCCACAACCTCGCCGGTGAAATTGGCGACTGGCCATGCGCCCTCGGTCACCTCGACGGCGACGGGCCGGCCCTGCCCACGTTGGAAGAGATCGCCTCCCTGCACGGCATACAGTCGTTTCTTGCCGCCAGCGGAACCAACGCGATGCATGCCGAACTGGCGGCCAACTTCAGCCTGACCCGCCTTCTTCAGGCGGCGCATGAAAAGGATGAACTGATTTTGGCCCTGTTGAATCGCGTGGCGGCGACCCTCGGATTGGTTTCCAGCCAGTTGAACCGGGCTTTCAATCCCAGCAAGATCATATTGGCGGGCGTATTTCCGGCTTTTGGCTCCGCCTTTCTGGGTTTGGTGGAGGAAAACTTCCAGAAATTTTCACGCGGCCAGGAATTGCCCGCGTTGGTGGTGTCGGATATTGGCGAATTCAGCGGCGCACTGGGTGCGGCGGCCCTTGCTGTCCATGAGTGGAAGCCGGTGACCAATCAGGCTGAAGCCTGACCTGGCCAGGGGCGTTTTTAAACCCCAAGCAGAAAGTAAAAACAGAAAATGAATACTCCAAAAGTAAAAGAGATACTGAGTTGGTACGGCAGCGATAATCCCGGAACGTTGACCAACCTGGCCCGTTTGCTCAATCACGGCGCACTCGCCGGCACGGGCCGATTGGTTATTCTTCCCGTGGACCAAGGATTCGAACACGGACCGGCGCGCAGTTTTGCGGTTAATCCTCCGGGCTACGACCCGCGCTACCATTTTCAACTGGCCATGGATGCCGGGTGCAACGCCTTTGCCGCGCCTCTCGGATTCATTGAGGCGGGCGCGCGCGAGTTTGCCGGCGAGGTTCCATTGATTCTCAAGATCAACAATCACGACCTGCTCTATGACGAGAAGGATCCCCTGCCCGCGCTGACCAGCAGCGTTGCCGACGCGGTGCGTCTGGGTTGCGCCGCGATCGGGTTCACCATTTATCCCGGCTCGTGTGAGCGCGTGAGGATGTATGAGCAACTGCGCACCGCCGCCGCCGAGGCCAAGAAAAACGGCCTGGTCGTGGTCGTGTGGTCTTATCCGCGCGGTTCCACCCTGAGCAAGAAAGGCGAGACCGCCATGGATGTGGCCGGTTATGCCGCACACATTGCCGCCGAGTTGGGCGCGCACATCATCAAGGTCAAACTTCCCACGTCCGATTTGGAACAGGAAGCGGCCAAGAAGGTGTATGAGAAGGAAAAAATCCCGATTTCCAGCCTCACCGAACGCGTCCGCCACGTTGTGCAATGCGCCTTCAATGGCCGCCGCATTGTCATTTTCTCGGGCGGCGCGACCAACAGCGATGAAGCGGTGTTCCAAGAGGTGACCGCCATTCACGACGGCGGCGGGTTTGGGTCCATCATGGGCCGGAATTCTTTCCAACGGAAACACGATGATGCCGTCAAGTTTCTCGGCAAGATCATTTCCATCTACGGGAAATAAACTTTCAAGCTCATGGAACCCGTCTCCTGAACCGGGGATGGGTTCCAGGCCTTTGCCTGCCGCGGGACGGGTTGATTTGATCAACCTGGACGCGGCTTTTTCATGGTGTTGATCCGGCTATGGAGAACATTTTTCCATTCAAACTCGACACGAGCTACCTCTTTGTCTCGATGTTTTGGAGCGCGGTGGGGGCCGGATTCTGGATTTACGGAAAAAAACAACGCTCAGGTCCGCCGCTTTTCGGAGGCGTCGGGCTGATCGCCATTACTTTTTTGATTCAGTCCGCTTTCTGGATGAGCGTCGCGGCCGTCGGCATCATGGCCGGGGTATATTATTGGTCGCGGCGGGACTGATCACATCGGCTTTTTGCTTTTGCGGCGGATTTCAATCCGGTAGCGGTCATTTCTCCTTGTCAAACGAATGTCGGCGTTGAAGGCGCGCGATAGGATGGGGGAGGTCAGCGTTTTCCTTCGTTCCCCGGCCGCGAGGACGCGGCCCTGGCGCAGAACCAAGACGTGCGAGAAGACGGGGATGATTTCCTCGGTATGATGAGTGACCAGCACCATCGCGGGTGGTTTGGGGGAATGCCCCAGGTTTTGCAGGAATTGCAGGAATTGTTCCCGCGCGACCGGATCAAGCCCGGAACACGGCTCATCCAGGATCAGCAACGCCGGGCGCGCCATGAGGGCGCGGCCGATCAGAAGGCGCTGTCGTTCCCCTTGCGAAAGGTAAAGCCAGGGCCGGTCCGCCAAGTCCGCGCACCCGATATCCTTGAGAATGGCCAGACCGCGTTTTCGATCCGATGCGGTTATGCGCCCCCAAAAACCAATCATGGCCTGGCGTCCGCTGATGACCGTCTCGAGCGCCGGTTCGTCTTCCGGTATCTTTTGCCGGACGGTTGAGCTGACCAGACCGACTCTCTTGCGCAACTCCCGCCAATCGGCGGCGCCGTAGCGATGCGATAACAACTCCACCTCGCCGTCCGTCGGAGTCAAATAACCGGTCAACGCGCTGAGGAGGGATGTTTTGCCGGAACCGTTCGCGCCCAGAATGGCCCAATGCTCCCCGGACATGACCTGCCAGCGGATACGATCAAGAATGACGGAGCCGCCGCGCTGGACGGTCAGGCCGGTCACCGTAAGGATGGCCATGGCTTTATGGTCCCTTGTTGGAGTACCAGTAGCAGAGCGCCGCTATTGCCCCGGCCGCGCCCAGTCCCACGATGAACGCCACCGCCAAATGAATAAACTGCCTCCGTTTTCCCCGGCCTTGGCCGGGGAACAAATAATACAAATCTCTATCCTTGTTGCTCACCTGTGTTACAGCTTGCGTTATAATGGGTTCAGTCGTCAACTGAAAGAGAATGAAAATGCGATTTTTTACTTTGGCCGGCCCGGTCTTGTTGCTGGCGCCGCTGGCCGGGGCCGGAACCGGCCTGCCGGCTTTCACCACGCCGCAACCGCCGCGGCAAATGATTTTGGTTGTAACCAAGGACTGGCAGGCCGTCGGGGGCCGCCTGCAGCGCTTTGAGTTGAACAGCAATTTGTGGCAGGCGGTCGGACCGTCGATTCAAATTGTGGTGGGCCGGAATGGAATGGGATGGGGCGCCGGGGTGCATCCCATGCCCGAACCGGGGCCGCAAAAGAAGGAAGGCGACCGCAAGTCTCCCGCCGGCGCATTCCAATTGCTTGCCACTTTTGGCTACGCGCCTTTGGAAAAAATGGGCGCGCTAAAAATGCCCTACACCCAATGCACCGGAACCCTGGAATGTGTGGACGACCCAAAATCCGCCAGTTACAACCGGGTCCTGGAACGCTCTTCCGTGCCGAAACCCGACTGGACCAGTTCGGAAAAAATGAGAATGAGCAACGGGCAGTATCGCCTGGGCGTGGTGATTGAACATAATACGTCGCCGCCTGTGCCGGGGGGCGGGTCGTGCGTCTTTATGCATATCTGGCTTGGGCCGGAACACGGAACCACCGGTTGCACGGCCATGAGCGAAAGCGACATTGAAACCGTGGTGGCCTGGCTGGACGCGCAGGCTCATCCGATTTTGGTGCAACTGCCCCAACCCGAATATGCGCGGCTGCGGGAGGCATGGCACTTGCCGGGGATGCCGCCGGCCGCAATCGGGGCCAAATAAAGATCAGCCCTGGCCCAACACCGTGGCCAGAGACACGATGGATTCGCAGTCCGGGAATTTTTTGTGGAGGAATGTTCCCCACGATTTTTCCAGGAAATCGGAGATTTTTTTCTGGTCGTCCTCAGACGAAATTTCGGCGGGCTGGATTTTGCAGCCGGCGACGCGCAACACGCCGTTGGGCAGGAAGCCCTCGATTTCAGCGTGGGCCGAGACGGCGGATTTGCCGCCGGCGGCGGTTGTTTTCCAGACGCGCAGGTGCGGTTTGACCAGGAGATTGCGGGTGGCCGGTTTGAGCGACCCGGCGGCGCAAAGGGCCTCAAACTCATCAAAGGAAAGAGCAAGGTCGTCCACGGGGGCGGCGGAATTTTCGGGCACGCCGTAAATGGCCGCGTTCAAGGGCGAAATGGAGGGGCGCATCATGGGGAAAAAGATGACGTCATCAATATTTTCCTGACCGGTGAAGATCATCGCCATGCGTTCAATGCCGGGGCCGATACCGGTGGTGGGCGGCATGCCGTATTCAAGCGCTTCAAGGAAATCGAAGTCCAGGGTGTGGAATTTTCCCGCGTCGCGTTCGTCGGCGTGATAGGATTTGCGCCACGTTTCGAGCAGGCGCACGGGGTCGTTTTGTTCGGACCAATTATCGCCGCACTCCATGCCGGCGATGAAAATTTCGAAACGCTCCACAAAGCGGGGGTCCGCAGCCATGGGTTTGGCCAGGGGCGAAATTTCAATCGGGTGTCCAAAAACCAATGTCGGCTGGATCAAATCCTTTTCCACCGTGGCTTCAAAGGCGCTGACCAGGGCCTCGCCGATGCTGGGTTGTGATTCTTTGACGCCCAAGGCGGCGAGATGGGCGTTGGCCGCCTCCACCGAGGGGCAGGTTCGGAAATCGATGCCGGTTTTTTCCTGCACCGCGTCGCACATGCTGATGCGCCGCCACGGTTTGGCAAAATCAACCTTGTGCCCGCGCACGTCAAATTCCGTCCGGCCAAAAACATTGGTGGCGATGTGGCGGAACATGTCCTCGATCAGGTTCATGTTGTATTCGTAGTTCTCGTAGGCCGCCATGGTTTCGACCATGGAGAATTCGGGATGATGGCTGCGGTCCATCCCTTCGTTGCGGAAGTAGCGTCCGATGGTATAGACCTTGTCGAACCCGGCGACGACGAGCCGTTTCAGGTAAAGCTCGTGCGAAATGGCGAGGTACATTTCGGAGCCGAGGGCGTTGACGTGGGTTTTGAAAGGTTTGGCCGTGCCGCCGCCGTATTGGGGTTGGACGATGGGGGTTTGAAACTCCATGAAACCGCGTTCGTTCAGGAAGGTGCGGATGTCGGCCACCATTTTGCTGATGACGCCGAATCGGACGAATGATTCCGGTTCCAGGATGGAATCGAGGTAGCGTTTGCGCAAAACCTGTTCGCGATCTTTCAAGCCCGACCATTGGCTCGGCAGCGGGCGGATGGCCTTGGTCAGGATGCGGAGGGTTTCAACCAGGACGGAAATTTCCCCGCGTTCGGTGCGAATGACCTTGCCGGTGGCTTCGACAATGTCGCCGATGTCGAGCAGGTTTATATTGGCATAGCCGAGGGTGGCGGTGTCGGGCTGGGTGGGCTGCACCAGATTTTTGCGCAGGAATAATTGGAGTTTGCCGGTTTGGTCCTGCAAATGGGCGAAGGCCAAGGCGCCCTGTTTTCGCCATGAGAGCAGGCGGCCCGCCACGGTGACGACCTGCCCATTCAGCTTGTCGAAATCGGTCAGGATGGTTTTGGCGTAATGGGTGCGTTTGCTGCGCGACGGATAGGGGTTAAGGCCAAGGGTGCGAAGCGCGTCGGCTTTGCCGACACGACCGTTGCGTATTTCTATCAAAGGATTCGTTGCCACAATAATCTCTCAATCTCTTAATTCAGGTCGATGCTACAAAGTCCGCGTCCGAAATGAAAGGCGGAAGGGTGGGAGGGGGCGAAACGCTGAAATCCTGAAACGCTGAAACGCTGAAATCGGAATGGGAAAAGGCGGCGGGAAAAGCAGAAATTGGGAAAGCAGAAAACAGAAACCGGGAACAATGGCTGGCTGGGGCGTTTGGTTTGAGTTCATGGTTTTAAATATTCGTTAGACTAAAACCACAACTAGTGTATTTGATAGTAAAAAGACATTTGAAAATATTTTGCGAAAAGTATTATCTGGCGGACAGCGCGGGAGGGGCGGAAGAATAGGGTAAACACAACGAATAGGTCTGATAGGGCGGATGGCGGACGGAAGCTCAGACCCGCAACTTTCGCGGCATAGTTGGCTTATAACTTTTTACGCTCTTTAGTCAACAGAAACGAACCATGCCATGGGTGACCCCTCGGACGGGCTATTGCGCTCATCGCAAAGACCATAAACGAACACGGCTCTGCCGGTATTCTGCGAGACCGCCTCGCCTTTGCGAACGACCAGCGGTATGTAGCTCTTGAGCGAAAAACGCTTGCAAGAGCCCGAAATCAGCCCAAAATCCCGCACAGATCACGATGCAGACCACTCAACAGAAAAGAAATCTTTTATGCCCATTATGCCAATTCTGATGGCCCATCCCATCCTGGCCTTGGAAATTACGGCGCTGGCCGTGTTGATATTTTTGACTGTCTGGAAGTCCATTCGCATCGTTGGACCGGCGGAAGTCGGTCTGGTCATGAAGCGGTTCGGCCACAAGCTGCCAACCGACAATCCTGTTGCGTTCCAAGGTGAGGCCGGTTATCAGGCGGAACTCCTGATGCCGGGTGTACGTTTCAAATGGTGGTTCCTATACAAAGTGGAAAAATTTCCCTGGGTCCAGGTGCCGGCCAACGAAATCGGTGTCCTGATTGCCCAAGTCGGCAAAACCTTGCCTGCCGGGGCGAAGTCCGCCCGCTATAAAAAGGAATTTGGGAACTTCACGGACCTCCCCGGCTTCATCAGTAACGAGGGCGAAAAAGGGGTTCAACGTCCGGTTCTGGCTCCTGGCAGTCTTTTGCCCATTCACCCGGTTGCGTTCCTGGTCATCACCAAGAACAAAGTCTTCGGGCTTCCCATTTCTCGCGATCTTCAGGCGTTCGAGGGAAGAGATGAAAGGCTGACGCCCGCCTCCTTCAATCTCGAACCCAGACAACTTGATGTGTTCCGGGTCGAACCGCAATTACAGCAGGGCAGCGAGGAAAAGCTCGATGTGGTGGGCGTGGTCACGACGCTCGAAGGTGATCCCCTTGAGTCCGGTCACATTGCCAGTCGTCTGGGCGGGTTTGGAGACATGGAAAAGCTCGAACTGGAGGGTGCTGACGACCAGAAGCTCATCGAAGTGCTGTTAGGCGATAAAAATGCGTCTCACAATAATTACCAAGACTTCCAGGCCTTCCTGAATGCCGGCGGGAAAATGGGTTTGCAGCACGATGTCCTCCGCTACGGGGCCTACACTCTGAACCCATTCCTGGTGCGGGTGGAAACCGTCCCCATGCTGGTGGTCAAACAGGGTGAAGCTGCTGCCATCAAAGCCTACGTCGGACTGGTCACGCAAGACACCTCCGGACCGAACTTCAAATTTGGTTCGTTGGTCAAACCGGGCCATCGCGGTCTTTGGGAAGACCCGTTGCGTACCGGCAAGTACGCCATCAATCCGCGCATCTACAAGGCAGAGGTTGTGCCGACGGCCATCCTCAAGCTGGATTGGGCCGCCGAAGTCACCGGCGCTCATGGCCTGGACAAAAACCTCCAGCCCATTGTCGCCAAGAGCGACGAAGGATTCGTTTTCAAAATTGATTTGCAGGTCCTCATCCATGTGCCCGACACCAAGGCGCCCAAGGTCATCTCGATGGTGGGAACCATGAAGAACCTTGTGGACGATGTGCTTCAGGCCGCCGTGGGCAACCTTTTTCGCGACAAGTTGGGGTCCATGCATGCCATCCAATTCATCGAGACTCGCCAGGAAGTTCAGCAGGAAGCTTTCAAACACATTCAAGCTCAACTGGCCCAATATGACGTTGAAACGCGCGGCGTTTACATCCAGGACGTCATTTTGCCGGAAGACCTGGTCAGGGTGCTGACCGAACGCGAGATTGCCAATCAACAAATCGCCACGTTCCAAAAACAGGAGGAAGCCCAGAAGGGCCGCGTGGCAATGGAAAAAGCCAAGGGCACCGCTGATATGCAAAGCCCGCTGGCGCGCTCGGAAGTCGAGATTTCCATCAAGGAAAACAATGCCAAGGCCCGCAAAGCCGAAGCCGATGGCGAGGCCACCTTCACCTCCCGCACCGGCGCCGCCAAAGCCGCCGAAGTGGAAGCGGTCGGATTGGCCAAAGCCAAAGCGTACAAAGAACAGGTTTCTGCTCTTGGCCAGGCCCAAACCGCCTTGGTCAACGTGGCCGACGTGCTCTCCCGCGGCACCGTACCCTTCATGCCCAACATCCTGGTGACGGGTGGAAATGGCGATGGGAACGCCGCTAACGGATTGATGGCGACATTGACGGGGATGTTTGCCAAATCTCTGAACGCACCCGCCGCAACAGAAGCAGCACCAGCCAAACCCAAGAGTTAGTCTGGCGGCGGGAGCGGTGGCGGTGGACGTGTGGAGGCGTAAACAGGATGGTTTAAAAAGTGAGGACTGATGCACTGCACTTGCAACTGCCTTGGCATGATGCGCCTATAACTTTTTCGCACTCTTAGTCAACCCTCAAACGAACCGTGCTCTGGTCTGACGCCTTCTCCGATTACGCCACGTTTTATTTTAGTCTTCAGCCTTCAATCGACGGCAAAGCCATCCGGTTGCTTCATCTCTGGTCCGCCGACTTTCCCAAACCGCTCCGGGCCGCCCTGCACGCCGCGGCGCGAGGCGATTTGTCCTGCTATCCGCTCGCGCAATTGCACCATGATTTGGGCCGCTTTTACGCCTTGCACGCCCGGCCCAGGGGGAAAAAAATCGCGCGCCCGGATTATGCCGGGTTGCACGGTCAGACGGTTTTCCATAATCCGTCGCCGGATGCGCCGGCCACGTTGCAACTGGGCGAACCCGCCTATCTGGTGGAGGCGTTGCGCGCGCCGGTGGTCAGCAATTTTCGCGCAGCCGACATGGCGGCGGGCGGGCAGGGCGCTCCGCTGGCGACGTTGTTTCACCAATTTGTTTTTGCCCGGCGCGGC
>Ga0181535_10005054_pt1 | contig 14310 bp, 13 predicted proteins | sample PEATcosm2014_Bin_44_FD_119774 | JGI IMG/M metagenome (GOLD analysis project Ga0181535, IMG submission 119774) | Peatland microbial communities from MTU Mesocosm Facility, Houghton, MI, USA - PEATcosm2014_Bin17_30_metaG | ecosystem: Environmental > Terrestrial > Soil > Wetlands > Peat | place...
ACCATCCATTGGGTGTCATCGCTTCCAAATGGCCTGTTCACGTTCGGTGACCCGTCCAGCCAAATGGAGCGGATACGGCGGTGTCTGCCCATTTCAGTAGCAGATCAGTAGCAACTCATCCTGCCGTTCCTCCGTTCCCGACGTGCCTGATTCTCGGTTATTCGAGTGTCAGCCACATTGGCGTACTCGGGGCTTTCCCCCTGGGACCAGGGACGGATTGACCGTCTCATCGGTGATCTGTTATCGCGCTCTTCTCGCCGTTGGACTGTGGACTCGCATCCACGCCGAGAGCATGCGATCGCGAGGCGCCGTCACCTGATGGTCATGGCCTTGGCAGACGATCAAGACACTCGGCGGTATGAGCGTCGACGATCTCGAGCAGAAGTGGATGTGCGCCCAACGGAGGCCCCACGGCATACGCCACGCCGGGATGACGAGAGGCTGACTGCGCCACAAGCGCTGGGATGTCGCGCTTCAGGTGCATTCCGGGCCATAAGAACAATGGCAAGATCACTACCCTGGTCGCGCCTGCGGCCACGCACGAGTCGAACGCCGCGCTGATTGAGGGTTGTGCGAACTCCATATGGGCGGGTTCGACGATCTCGGAGCGACTGTGTTCGTGCCAGCTCGCGACGAAGCTCTCATGACGGAGGTTTGCATCTGCGCTACGCGATCCATGGTCAACGATGATGATGCCGATACGGTCATTGTCATCGGTCGGATTGTCTTCAGATGGGGCAATGGTCCGGCTCACCGGCATGGGCGATGTCGTGCGGCCGACCGCTCCGATGCCGCTGTTGGTGCTCATGTCCATCTCCTTCAGGTCGTCAGGGACATCCGTGTCATTTCCCGACGCCCGGCCCCTGCGGCAGTTGCGACCACCTCATTAATTTAGCACTAAACTCGTTCTCGTGTTCACTCGCCCCGATGCGGCGCTCACCCGCCGAGCCGAAAGCCACGCCGAGCGAGGTACAGGAGACCCCCAGCCCGGCCCACTGGCGAGGGCGCTCGACTACCTGCCTTGGACAAGACCCCACGACGGACACGAGGAAGAAGGCCGCCGATTGTGGGACTGGTGCGCCCCGCGCACCGGGTTCCGGAGCGATTGATGGCGACCGACGGGTCCGTGGCACTTGTCGTCTTCACCCGTGACCTCCGCGTCGCCGACAACCCCGCGCTTACCCGAGCGACACGGGCGTCGAAGGTGGTCTGCGCCTTCATCCATGACGACGCATTGCGGTTGGGCCGGCCGATGCACCCGCTTCGCGCCTGGTTCCTTTCGGAGTGTCTCGCGGACCTTGACGCCTCCCTTCGGCGGCTGGGATCTCGGCTCGAGGTGCGAGAAGGCAACTGGGTAGACGAGGTCCTCGGGCTCGCCGCACAGAGCGGTGCGCGGTCGATCCACCTGAGCGACGACGTGACGCCGTATGCCCAACGACGGTTTGCCCGTCTCGAGGCGGCGGTGGGACAGACCGTCGAGGTGTGCCGGAGCCCTGGCCTCACGATCTTGCCCCCGGGGGTCCTCACGCCGGCTGGCGGCGACCACTACCGCGTCTTCACACCCTTCTACCGGCGATGGCTCACCACCCCGCGCCGGCAGCTCCTGCCCCCACCCACCTCGCTCCCGACGGTTGACAGCACCAACCCGAGACCCAGGTCCCGGTCCGTAAAGACTCTCCCCACGCCGCCACTCCCGCCCGGCGTGGGCCCCGGGGGCGAGCACGCCGCCGCGACACGGCTTGCGACCTGGGCTGCTGGAGGGATCACCCGCTACGGCGAGCACCGGGACGACCTCGCCGAGCCTGCGAACTCGGGGCTCTCGCGGGACTTGCACTTCGGCTGTCTCTCCCCGCTCCAGGTCGAGGCTGTTATCGACGGTCTGCCAGGGGCGGGGCCGTTCCTGCGGCAATTGTGTTGGCGTGACTTTTACCTCCAGATCCTCGCGGCGCGACCCGAAGCAGCGTGGTCCGACTACGTCGAACGGGGACGTCGGTCCCGTAAGGACCCAGTGGGATTGGAGGCATGGCGCAGGGGCCTCACCGGCGTGCCAATCGTCGACGCAGCGATGCGGCAGCTGGCGCTCGAAGGTTTCCTTCCGAACCGCGCCCGAATGATCGCAGCGTCGTTCCTCACCCGAAACCTCGGGCTCGACTGGCGCGACGGCGCTCGACACTTTCTCGAACACCTCGTCGACGCGGACGTCGCACTCAACAATTTGAACTGGCAATGGATGGCCGGACGCGGTACGGGCGCGAACCCCCACCGGGTACTCAGCCCCACGCGCCAGGGGCACCGGTTCGATCCGGACGGCACCTACGTCCGCCGGCACGTGCCGGAGCTCCTCGGACTCGACTCGGCCTGGGTCCACGAACCGTGGCGCCTCGGGCGACGCCAGCTCGCCCGACTCGGGTACCGGGCGCCCATCGTGCCACCCGGTGAGGTAGCGGCGTGAACGCCGAGCGGTTCGTCGGCCGATCCGACGCAGATTTCCCCGCGAGCCCTCGCTTGTCGGCATCGAAGGAAGTGGCGCGGTGAGCATCGAGTACTCGAGCTCGATCAACCATCAGATCGAGAACGTCTTCGCGTGGCACGGTCGGCCTGGAGCTTTCCAGCGCCTGGCCCCGCCCTGGCAGCCAGCGCGTCTCATCGAGGAAGCCGGGTCACTCGCAGATGGGAGCGCGGTGATCCGCCTGCCAGGCGGGATCCGCTGGATTGGGCAACACCGTGACTGCGACCCACCGCACCGCTTCACCGACGACCTCGTCTCTCTCCCACTGCCGTGGCACCACGTCCACTCGTTTGCACCAGACGGCCCAACCCGCACGGTCATCACGGACACGGTCACGACTCCAGTTCCCGCTTCGCTCCTTCGGACGATGTTCGCATATCGGCACACCCAGCTACGAGACGATCTCGACGTCCAGTCCGATCTCCAGGGTCGCGATCCAACACAACGAACCGTCGCGGTGACCGGATCATCCGGGCTCGTCGGTACCGCGCTCTGTGCGTTCCTCTCGACTGCGGGCCACCGGGTGATCCCCCTCGTCCGGCGCACCCCACGCACTGACGACGAACGCACCTGGAACCCCGACGATCCCGATCCCCGCATCTTCGAGGACGTCGACGCGGTCGTGCACCTCGCCGGCGCGTCGATCGCCGGTCGCTTCACCAAAGGACACAAGCAGGCCATCGACTCGAGCCGGATCGAGCCGACCCGCCGGCTCGCCGACGCGATGGTCCGGGCGAAGGGTCCGCGAGTGCTGCTTGCCGCCTCGGCGATCGGGTACTACGGCCGAGACCGGGGCGACCAATACCTCGACGAAGGAGCTGACCTTGGCGACGGCTTCCTCGCCGACGTGGTCGCACGGTGGGAGGCGGCGACCCAGCCTGCCGCCGACGCCGGCCTGCGTGTCGTGACGGTGAGGACCGGTGTCGTGCTCTCGGCCCGCGGCGGGATGCTCCAACTTCTGCGTCCCGTATTCCTGGCCGGCCTCGGTGGGCGGGTCGGCGATGGTCGCCAGTGGCTGTCCTGGATCGATCTCGACGACTTGACCGACGTTTACGCGAGGGCTCTCGTTGACGGGGACCTGGTTGGTGCCGTGAACGCCGTCGCCCCGAACCCCGTCCGCAATCAGGAACTCACGATCACGCTGGGCCACGTGCTGTACCGGCCGGCGCTCGTGCCAGTCCCGAAGGCGGCACTCGGTGTCCTCGTCGGAGCCGACGGTGTGCGCGAGGTCGCATGCGCCAGCCAGCGGATCGCACCGGCGCGACTCGAGTCGGCCGGGTTCCACTTCCGGCGACCGTCGCTCGAGGCCTCTCTCCGCCACCAGCTGGGCCGCCCAGCACCAGCGTCGTGACCGGGACGTCAGTCTCAGACGCGGTGGGAGGCGCGGGCCGTCGTTCCTCCGCCGGGCCGACGGTGCTCGTCGCCGGAGGGTCTGGGTACGTCGGCGCCCGCCTCATAGCGGCGCTGCTCGACGCGCAGTGCGAAGTCCACTGCCTTGCCCGCACGCCCGCCAAGGTCAAGGACGCGCTCTGGCGTGGCCGTGTCCACGTTGTGCGCGGCGCCGTCGGTGGCGACCTTAGTGGGGCGCTCACGGGGGCCGATGTGGCCGTCTACCTCGTCCACTCGATCGGTGAAGGTGCCGACTGGGAGGAGGTCGAGCGGCGTGACGCCGAGAACTTCGCCCGCTACGCGGCTGCCGCGGGAGTGCGTCGGATCGTCTATCTGGGAGGTCTCGGGCGCGACAGCGACGCCTTGAGCGTTCACCTGCGGAGTCGGCACGCCGTCGGTCGAGCACTCGCATCGAGCGGAGTGGAGGTCGTGGAACTCCGCGCCGGTGTGGTGATCGGGTCGGGCTCAGCCAGCTTCGAGATGCTTCGGTACCTCGTCGAAGTCCTCCCGATCATGGTCACCCCCCGCTGGGTGACCACCCAGTGCCAACCGATTTCCATCAGCGACGTGGTTGCTCTGCTCGTCCAGGCAGTGACTGACGCCGATGTGCGCGGCGGGATCTACGAGATCGGTGGGCCCGACGTCGTCACGTACGCCGAGATGATGGCGATCTACGCTCAGGTTGCCGGCCTTTCCCGCCGCCACCTCATCCGGGTCCCGGTCCTGTCTCCTGGGCTGTCCGCCCACTGGGTGGGCCTCGTCACTCCGGTACCCGCGAAACTCGCACGTGAGCTCGTCGAGAGCCTTATCAACGAGGTCGTGGTCACCGATACGCAGGCCGCAGGCACCTTTTCTGTCCGTCCCATCGGGCTCGCCGAGTCCATCCGGCGCAGCCTGGCCGCAACCTGCAAGGGGCAGGAGACGACCTCGTTCGTCCACACCGACCTCACGTACTTTGCACCGGCGGCCACCGATCCCGAGTGGTCGGGCGGCACTGTGTTGCGCGACGTGCGCACCGTCGCGACCTCGGCCAGTCCGGCCGAGGTGTACGCGGCGGTCTCGTCGGTGGGTGGTGAGCACGGCTGGTTCGGGAGCCAACTGCTCTGGGAGGTCCGCGGCCTACTCGATCTGCTGATCGGCGGCCCGGGGCTCCGCCGGGGGCGGCGCAACCCCACCGCCCTGGAAGTCGGAGACCCGGTGGACTTCTGGCGGGTGGAGGCGGCCGACCCGCGACGGCGCCTGCGACTCCACGCCGAGATGCGCCTGCCCGGTGACGCCTGGCTGACCTGGGAACTGGTCCCGTCGGGTGGCGGCGGGACCCTTATAACCCAGACGGCCGAATTCCGGCCCCGCGGCGTGCTCGGCCGCGTCTACTGGCTGGCCGTCGCTCCCTTCCACCGTTTGGTCTTCCCGACCCTCCTCGGTGGCATCACTGCCGAATCCGAACAGAGCGGCAGAAGAGCCCCGCGATGCGCTCGGTACCGATGAACTGCACGGCAGGATTCAGACGCGGATCCCTTCATCCACTCAGGTGCACAGGCCTCAGGCGCGGCACACCGCGCTGGATGCCTACCAACCGGCGCTCCCCGAAATGCCCTTGAACGGGCCTGCCAGATCGGCGGTGACCCAGCCCCCGTAGAAGCCACCCGGTTGTGGGACCACCCTCTCGTCATCGACAAAACAGGCATCCATGCGGCCCGCATAGAACGCCACATAGCCGGCGATGGCGCCGAACCCGGCGATTGGGTGGTCGTAGCACCAGGCGGCGTCAGACTCGACCCGTTCACTTGCACGCACGTCGAAGTACCGCGCCTGACCCTTCCATTCGCAAAACGATCGCCGAGAGTTGGGCACGAGGCTGCCCGGTCGGATGTCGCCGGGCGGCACGTAGTAGTTGGGCGGGTGACTCGTCTCGAGGACACGGTACGCGGCAGTCGTGTCGACGATGACAAGACCGCCGAACTCCACCCGGATTCGACGCGCGACCGGTTCGAGGCGCGGGGGCCGTGGATAGTCCCACACCGACTCCGTGCCGGGTCGAACGGGATCACGCCGGGGCCGCATGGAGCCGGTGTCTCCGACCACCGTGATCGACGTGGCGACGCGGTCGTCGTCGCCTGCCGCCTCTTCGCGACTCACAGCAGGGCACGGAGAACGCTGGTCTGCGAGTGTGCCGGGTTCCCGTCGTCGGACTGGAGGCTCACATCGACAGCGGAGTACCCCGCCATGAGTCCGGCGGTCACCTCATAGTCTCCGTTCCCCGATGGCGGAAGCACGCCCACGGCCAGCATCTTTTGGGTGGCCGGATCGAGAAGCCAGACCTCGTAAAACTTCTGGCTCGAGAGCCCCGCGAGGTCCCGAGTCCGCACGATCATGTGCCGGGTGGTTCCCTCGGCCAGGACGGTTACCAAGCCCGTCGCAGCACTCGGGGCCTGGAGCGGGTGCAAGGAGGCCTGAGCGACGACCGGTTGCGTCGAAGGGTGGTGGTGGGTCAGCACGCCGACGGCGCCGAGCCCCAGCACGATCACGGCGGCGGCCGACGCCAGCACGACGACCAGGCGGCGACGTCGTCGAGAGGTTCGCTGTGCCTCCTCATGCACTGATGGCAGAGTCAGCGGCGACAGGGCCCGCTCCCGGCGCTCGAGCCCGGGCGCCAACGGGACCACCGCACTGGTGGTCGGGTGGTCATCGTCTGGACGCCCCGACGGGGCGACAAGTTCCCGATCGGCACGGGCAGCCGAGGTAAGTGCTCCGTGCGCGACCACGAGGTCGATGAGCTCGCCGGAGCAGGATCGGCACGCCCTGAGATGCCGGCCCATGCCGATGGTGTCGTCTCGGCCTACCTCGCCGGCGAGCAAACCGACGAGATCGGAGGAGGCGTGCCCTCGTTCCGTGTCGTCGCTCACGAGAGCTCACCTCCGTCCACGATCGCGGCCAGTCGCCGCATGCCGCGGGCCATGCGAGCCTTCACGGTGCCGATGGGAATACCCAGTTTTGTGGCAATTTCCTGCTGGGTGAGATCCCCGAAATAGGACAACTCGATCGCCTCCTGCTGATCGACGGAAAGCTGTGTCATGGCCGCACGGACCTCGGCCGCCCAGGCCAGGCGCTCGACGAACTGGTCCCCATCTTCTCCGGAGAGCTCGCGGATCGCGTCGACCGAGACGACCTTATGGTGGCGGCGTCGCAATTGGTCGATCGCTCGCTTGCGCGCAATGCCGAACAGCCATGCCTCGAACGGTCGGTCGGCATCCACTCGGTCACGGGTCCTCCAGACCTCTAGGAAAACGATCTGCAACAGATCGTCGATCTCATCGCCGGCGACGAAGCGCCGCAGGTAGCCGCGAACCATCGGACCGTACAGCCGATAGCTCTCCTCAAGGGCGCGCTCGTCCCCGTTGGCGAGGCGCGCGGCAACAGACGGCGGAGACACAGTGTGCATCACGACCTTGGGAACGATCCCGCCTCAGCGCCGATGTTCGAAGGCGACCCCGGGATCATGATGCAGCTGGGGGCAGGAGCACACCATTGATGACGTGGATCACGCCGTTGGAGGCGATGATGTTGGTCTTGATGATCTGAACGGTCCTACCTTTCCCGTCCGTGATGGTGAATTTCCCGTTGGCCGAGTTCACGGTGAACGTCGCACCATTGACCGTCTTGACCGGACCGGGGGAGATCTCGGAAGCCTTCAGGGCTCCCGGCACGACGTGGTAGGTGAGAATGCTGGCCAGCTCACCCTTGTTGGCCGGCTTGAGCAGCGTCCGGAGCGTGCCCTTGGGAAGCACTGCGAAGGCACGATTGGTCGGGGCGAAGACGGTGAAGGGTCCGGTGCCCTCGAGCGTCTTGGCCAATCCGGCCGCCTTGATGGCTGCCACGAGCGTCGAGAACTGGGGATTGTGCTCGGCGATCTGGACCACGTTCTCCGATGACGTCGCCTTGTAGGCGGCGGCCGAGCCCGGAGAGGACGCGCCCGAAGCACTCGCGGTGCTGACGCCGGCGGCGCCGAGCACCCCGAGTGCGATCAAGGCCGTGGTGGCCGAGAGGCCCGTGCGAAGTCTCATGTGTGCGTGCTCCTTCCGTGAGGGCCCCTGGTGGGCCCGGTCCTCTTCTTGGTCACCTTCGGAGCAGAGCGACGCGCGGTTGCCAGGTGCAACTAATTTAGCACTAAATACGAAGAACAGGTGTTGGCCGCCCGTGCCAACGGGGGCCGCCGCCCTCAACGAACCTGGAGGAACCACCCATGAAGAAGCGATCCGGCCTGCTCGCCACGGCCGCCCTGGCCGTGGGGCTTGCCCTGTCCGTCGTTCCCGGCGTCGCCGGGGCGTCGACCACCTTCACCCCCTACGGCCACGGAGGGTGGCCCGGTTGGAACGCCGGCAGCGCTCATGCGGTGACCGATCTGAGCCTGGTCCACGGCATTCCCGGCCTCGACGTGGACATCTACGTCGTGAAGAACTTCACCTCCTATAAGGAGCTGCCGGACGTGCACTTCGGCACCGCGGCAGATCTCACCACGGCATTCCCGGGATGGGTCACGCCGGGCCGCTACATCGTCGACGTCGTCCCCACGGGCACGAGCCCGTTCAAGCCACTCCTCATCACGAGCTTCTTTCTCGGCTACGGCCAGAGCAAGACAGTCGCGGCCTACTTGACGGCAACTCCGGCCGGAGTCGCCGGCCAGCCCACGCTGGGAGTCTTCACCAACGACGTGTCGAGCACCGGTGGCATGGCGCGTGTCACTGTGCGCCATCTGGCCGTCGCTCCCACCGTGGGCGTCTATGCGAACGGCTCCGTCGCCATCACCCCGTCCTTCTCCAATGGCCAGACGGCCGCGGCGGTGGTGCCGCCAAGCAGCTACGACGTCACGGTGACGGCGCCGAACGCACCGGGTACCGTCCTCTACGACGTCGGCAACGTGTCGTTGGCGGCCGACACCAACACGCTCGCCTTCGCGATCGGCAACTACCCGTCGACCTTCACCGTGGTGGCACTGGCGATCCCCACCACCTGAGCGACCGCAGAGGAGTCACACCGACGGCGCCCGGCCCATCGTGGCTGGGCGCCGTCGCGTCGCGGGGCGGGATCGGGTCGCTTACCAGTCCACCCATCGGTGGATGCCTTGTGCTTCGATCTTCAGAGGTGATCCGCATCCCGATCTCCGAGTACAGCATCCGGGACTATCGGAGCAAGGTCGACGACCGATCGCCCCGACACGCGTTCTTGGCCGCAACTTCGGACCGGATGCTGCAGGTGAACCTCTGGAAAAAATTTCGCCCGGACCTCTTGGCACTCTCATGGGGAGAGTGCTAATAATTCAAGTGTCACCGCCAGAAATGGCGGGCGCAGGAGCTGAGCACATGCGCACGTAGGAGGTGATTGGTCATGGCTCTTGTACGAAGTGACCCGTTCCGAGATGTCGACCGTCTTTTCCAGCAGCTCTGGACCGCACAGCAGAATGGCTCTCGGTCCATGGCGATGCCGATGGACGCCTTCAGGAAGGACGACTCCTTCCTGTTGAGGTTGGATCTCCCGGGGGTCAAGCCCGAGTCGGTGGAACTGACTGTGGAGGACAATGTCCTCACGATCAAGGCTGAGCGGCCCGCACCGCCTCAGGCGGAGGGCATCGAGTCGGTCATCGCCGAACGGCCCTACGGCTCGTTCAGCCGTCAGGTGGTGCTGGGATCGAACCTCGACACCGAGCACATCCAGGCGGATTACGAGGCCGGGGTGCTCACTGTGGTCATCCCCGTGGCAGAAAAGGCAAAGCCCCGTCGGATCGAGGTAACAACTCGTTCGGACCAGCAGCAGATCACGGCTGCCTAATCCCGGCCCCCCGGGGGTGGCGTATCAAACCTCCGGGGGGCAGTCGGGTAGAAGGCCGGTCGTATCCGACATCCCGGCTGTACCGGTGGTGCTGCAATCTTCTGGGTGGACCCAAGCTCAGTGACTGGGACGGGTGGCTGAAGATACTGCTGTTGAGTTTGAAGAGGTGGTGATCCCTGCGTGAACTGATCGTCGGCCCTTGGCATCAAGAGCAGCCGCATCAGGGGAGGCGTCACAGATGTTCATCGCCTCGTCATCCGAAACGAGGGGGCAGGCACTCTTCTTCGTTGGGGAACAGCACAAGGGAGGGAGTGGCGATGGTGGACTCATTTGGTGTCACATCTCGGGACATCAAAGGCGGTCGGGTGTTCGCCTTGAGGGGGGAACTCGACATCAGCAATGCAGACGGTCTTGTCGAGCAGATCACTGGACCCGCCGGCTTCTTCATTGTTGTTGACCTATCGGAGCTGACTTTTGCTGACTCCTCGGGGCTGGGCGCCATTCTCACTGCGAGATGGAGAGTGATCAGAGATGGGGGGATGCTGGTCCTGTCTCGGCCCCGGCGGAACGTACAGACACTGCTTGAAATGACGGGCATCGACGAGTTAGTCACCGATTGGGACCCCGAATGGGAGGAACCGTCCGTCGCTAGAATTTTTACCTGAAGGCGAACCGAAGCAGACCAACCGCCTCTCATAGCTGAGGGCTAGGCCCATAAGCGCCGAACTACCCGCGGCCCCGATGACGAACGAGGGCAAGCGTGCGCAGTGGGTTGACCGATGAGCGACTCCGAGTCAGGTTTTTTCAACTCACGTCGGTCCCGATGGTAGTCGGCGTTACCTGCAGCCGGCGGTCTTCGATCCGTGGGCTCGGGACTTGCTGGCCCTCGTACAGCTGACCTTCTTCGAGGTGGGTTCGCATCCGGCGAGTGAGCGCTTACGGTCAAACGACCCGGCTCAGCTGGTACTCGACCGGATCGGATGTCTCCATTCGTGGACGTTGTCCGAGAGGTCTGAAATGTGTCCGACTGGCCGCTGAGTAGTCCGGTGGAGGGCGGGCTTGAGGATCCGGTTGGACGCGGTCGGGTGGATTCTCGCCGAGGGAGCCGAGCTCTCCATAGGTGTCGAGCTTTCGGCAGCCGGGAGTATGGGGCCACTCAGGTGCAGCCGCCGACGTCGGGGAGTCGGCTGAGCTGATCGATCGCCTCATGTGCTTCGCGTAGGCCCCCTGGTGTTGTCCCCAGCCCTCATCGCGCGGCACTCCCACCGCTCAGTGTGCAATGGCAGTCCGAGCCGTCGATGCCGGTGACGATCCGGCGCGTGCGTCACGCATCACTCACGTCAAGCCGGGATCCGTCGCCATGACGGCTTCGCCGCTCACGAACGGTTCGACACCCCACGCGCTTGGTTTGCGCGCTCTCGCGGATCACACAGATGCGATAGAGGGAGAGTTACCCTTTGGGAGCAATTCTCTTAGAAGGTGACCCGAGTTGATCGCACCATCGAGGAGCACAGGCGAGTACATCCGGGCTCCCGCCGACAACATGAATCTTGGGGACGAAATGTCCCCGCGAGCAATCGCTGGTCTCCAACCGGAGCGAGGCATCAATGCCATCTGAGGATTCGAGCCCGGCTTCTGGAGGCACGTCGTCCAGATGGGCGCGGATTGTCCGATGGGCAGACCTAAGAGTCGTTCCGTTGCGCACAATCCTGGTGACGGTTGCAATTGTCGTCGCGGTCTATCTGGCGGGCCAACTCCTCTACCGCCTCCGCGACGTCGTGCTGCTCGTGGTGGTCGGATCGTTCGTGGCACTCGTCCTAAACCCTGCGGTCGTGGCCTTGCAACGGTGGAGGATACGGCGTCGGGGTACTGCCGTCGCCATCGTGACGATCTTCTCCCTACTCATCTTCGGAGCTCTGGCCTTCGCGTTCGGCTACCCCCTGGTCAATAGCCTCACCCATTTTGCGAATGCGCTGCCTGTCTATGTGGACAAGGCGCAACACGGGAAGGGCTGGATCGGTCATCTTGTTCGCAAGTACCACGTTGAGGCCTGGGTGCAGAAGAACTCACCCAAGATCGTCAGCTTCGCGGAGAGCCTGGGCAAACCGGCCTTGGCCCTGGGCAAGGGCGCGTTTGCGATCCTGGCTGAGCTGGCGGCGACCTTTGCGTTCGTCATCTTGCTCCTCGTCGAGGCTCCGAAGATCCGCGCCGGTCTTCTGGGCATAATGGCCCCCGAACGGGCAGCCAGATACTCAACAATCGGCGGCAAAGTGAGCGCATCGATCTCCGGGTTCGTGTTAGGGGACTTCCTCACTTCTCTGATCGCGGGCACGGTGATCTTCGTCACCCTCGCCATCCTCGGTGTGCCCTACGCCCTCCTTTTCGGGCTCTGGGTTGCCCTCGTCGACTTCCTTCCGCAAATCGGTGGGGCGCTGGCCGGCATCCCGACAGTGCTCTTCGCCCTTGGGCATTCGTTCACCGCAGGGGTAGCCACGCTCGTCGTCTTCCTCGTCTATACGTTCTTGGAGAACCATTTCTTGAACCCGGTCGTCATGGCTCGGACCGTCAAGATCAATCCACTCGTCGTCTTCGCGGCCGTTCTTGTCGGTGCGGATATCGGGAATTGGTTGGGCGGCCTGTTCGGCGGTTTCGTGGCCGTACTCCTCGCGGTCCCGATTGCCGCCTCGATCCAGGTGGTGATCGTCGAGATCTGGAGGGCGACGGCGCCGGACGGCATCATCGAAAATGGCCAACCACCGATCGCCGTGCCTCCCGAAACGCAGTCACCATGATCCCGGTGGACACAATGGACGGAGCCGGCCGGGTTCCGGCCAGCCTGGATGCCTTGGTTGCACTTCGTCATCATCGGAAGCCGCCAGAAGTGGTCCGGAGCGCCGTCGCGACCGCCTCGCACCGACCTCGTGCCCCGACGAATGCCTGCTTGCGATCAACGTGCCGGCTCAGCTGGCACTCGACCGGATCGGATCGCGTCCAAGAAGGACTCGTAATCCCGGGCGTTCTGGTCGGTGTATGACACAGCGAACGCGGCCAGGCTGTCGTCGAAAGCCGAGCTCTTTCCCATGTAGCCGGCGAGGAGGGCCGGCTGGCCGGCTCGGGCATGAGCACGCGCCAGTGCGGCGCCGCAGAGACGCCCATAAAGCGCCAGGCCGTCGGGGCTGGCGTCGTCGAGCGCTACCGACCCCTTCATGTCACGCAGCTGGCGGACGTAGGTGTCGAATCCGCCGGCGCGGGCCCAACCCAGGAACACATCGCTGGCCGCCTGCATGATGCGCTGGCCGACCACGACCCGCTTGCCCTGGTTGGAGTACCGGGAGCGGCCGGCGTAGGACGCGAGAACCGAGGGCTGGGCTTCTTTGACCTGAAGGAACAGGGGATCGAGGTCCGCCTTGCCGGCCAGCAGCACGACGAAGCAGCGGGTGCCGACACTTCCGACTCCGACCACCTTCAGGGCGGCGTCGACAAACTCATAGCGATCCAGCAAGAGGTCGCGGTCGGGATTGAGGGTTGCCAGATAGGCCTTCACGAAGCCTTGCGCCTGTTCGAGTTGGGCGTCGGTGAGGCGAACCACCACCGGCGGATCCTCCACGATCACCCGGCGGCCGCCGCGCACCGTTGTGAGCTTGGACAGCGCTTTCAGGCTGGTTCGCTGGCGGGCCTTTGCCGCGGTCTGTTCGACACGGGAACGAGCCGGCTTGTCGGGAGCGGCGGCGATAATCGACTCGACGTCCAGACGGGAGTGCCACACCTCGAACGCGGAAAGCTGCGCCATCTTCGCCATCTCGGCCCGATACTCCGCGGCGCAGCCCTGGACCGCGGCCCTGCCGTCGGCATCGGAGAGCGCGGCCGTCCTGGCCGCCACCACCAAGCTGGCCGCCAGCCGCTTGACGTCCCACTCCCACGGTCCCGGCTGGGTCTCGTCGAAGTCGTTCAGATCGAAGACCTGGGTGCGCTCGGGCGTGGCGAAGGTGCCGAAGTTGTGAAGATGCGCGTCGCCGCAGATCTGCAACTGAATGCCCGTGGACGGTGTCCGGCTCAGATCGGCGGCCATGACTGCCGGGGAGCCCCGGTAGTAGGAGAACGGCGACGCCATCATCCGGCCGTTCCGGACAGGAACCAGCTCGGGCAGCCGTTTGGCGTTGGACAGGGACAGGATCTCGAGCGGATCAGGACGGTCGGGGGACGCCGTCCATTGGCCGTGACCGCGGCGGGGAACCCGAGCGCGCAACGCTCGCCCGGCTTCGAGCATCTCCGCTCGAGTCCTCGGCGTGGCGTTGGGAGGGCTCATGGGACGTGCATCACCAGGGCTCGGTGGCGGGCAGCGGCAGCCGGGCCAGGCGTCTGGCCTTGGTGGTTGGGAGACCGAGCAGGCGGAGGCAGGCCTCGGCGAGCTCGTCGACCGCGCTCTCCTCGACCCGTTCGGGCTGCCGCTGGTGTAGGCGCAACAACCCGATGAGGCCGCCCGCCACGGCGCTGAGAGCGACCTCGGGGTCAGCCACGCTGAACTGACCCGCAGCTTGCCCGGCCTGGATGTCACGCAGGGCGCGGGGGGCCAGGCCCCCCGGTGC
>Ga0181535_10005056_pt1 | contig 14308 bp, 13 predicted proteins | sample PEATcosm2014_Bin_44_FD_119774 | JGI IMG/M metagenome (GOLD analysis project Ga0181535, IMG submission 119774) | Peatland microbial communities from MTU Mesocosm Facility, Houghton, MI, USA - PEATcosm2014_Bin17_30_metaG | ecosystem: Environmental > Terrestrial > Soil > Wetlands > Peat | place...
CAGGACTCGTCGGTCTTCCTTGAGCAACGCGGAGCAGGCGGCGGACAGACGGATCTGATACTGCGCGGAGGAACCTTCGAGCAGGCATTAGTGCTGTTGAATGGATTTCGAATCGACGACAGCCAGACCGCACATCACAATCTGGACCTGCCAATTCCCCTCGACGCGATGGATTCGATCGAGGTTCTGCACGGCGCAGGATCAACGCTGCATGGCGCGGACGCACTGAGCGGCATTGCCGACTTTCTTACTGCCGCGCCTGCCGGATACTCGCTGCACTTGCGCTCGGGATATGGCAGCTTCGGCTCGAATGAAGAATCGTTGCTGGGGGCTCTGGCGCGCAAGCGATGGAGCAGCCGGTTGACCGCGGATCGCAACTTTTCTTCCGGATTCTTTGCCGCACCCAATTACGAGGGCAACGGCTTCACAGGCAACTGCACCGCTCAGCAACTCTATTCCGATTGCCAGAATGATCGCGATTACCGTAACGAGGACTCTTCATCTGAGAGTTGGGTTGGTTCGCGGCTCGGCATTTCGGATTTTCTTTTTGCAGCCAGCGACCGTTCCTTCGGGGCAAACCAGTTTTATGGTCCCTATAACTCGTGGGAGCGGACCAAGGGATGGTTTGCCTCCGGCCGCCAGGAGTTAGGCAGCCGCACCGTCGCTGCTTTCGGTTATCGTCGCCACACCGATGAGTACATTTTGGCGCGGAACAATCCTGCTCCCTACGAAAACAACCACGTCGACGGCTCGTGGCAAGCTTCCCTACGCCACACTCTTCCCATTGAAACCTCGTCGGTGCTTCTGTTTGGGTTGGAGTCGGACGGCGACAGTATCCGCAGTTATAATCTGTCGGACGGAATCGTCTCGTATGCTCTAGGCCTTCATGCGCGCAACCGCGGAGCGGGCTACGCGGACCTTGATCTTCGGCCCGCGAAGAGCCGCTGGAATCTATCCGCTGGATTGCGGGAAGAGCTACTCTCAGGCGGCTTGCAGTCTGTAACTTCGCCGCACCTGGCCGGAAGTTTTCGCGTGACCGGCAAGCTCAAGCTGCGGGCAAGTGGAGGTCATGGATTCAGGCTGCCGACTTATACCGACCTTTATTACTCCGATCCGGCAACGGTCGGTAATCCGAACCTGAAGCCGGAGTCGGCCTGGTCCGGCGAGGCGGGTGCCGATTGGGTTGCGTCAAGCCGGCTGATGCTATCGGCAACAGGCTTTTATAACCGCCAGCACGACACAATCGATTACGTGAAAGGAACATCGTTGCCGAATGCTCTGCTTCCTGCTTCGTGCGAAGTGATCAACATATGGTGCGCGGTCAATCTTAGCGGTCTGCGTTTCGCGGGAATCGAGTCTTCAGCAACCTGGTTTCCCGCAAAAGGGCAAAGGGTCGAGGTGGCATGGACTCAACTCTTCGGCGCGCAGCCGCCCTTGAACGGCTTGCAATCGGAATATGCTCTCAACTATCCGGTCGAGAATATTCATGCGACCTGGACGGTTGGGCTAAGCCACTCGCTTATCGTCACGAATTCAGTTGCCGTCGCAAAGCCTTATCAGCAGCCGGGGAACCCGCCGTGGAATAATACCGCTTATCCGGTGTGGAACGCCGCGCTGGCTCAGGCCTCCTGGAAAATGCGCCCGTATCTTCGCCTGGGAAATCTAAGTAACACAGGCTATCAGGAGATTCACGGTGTCGCCATGCCAGGCCGTTCCATTACCGGCGGCGTTTCTCTCTGGCTAGGGCACTGATTTAGAGCAAATGTCATTGCGCGGGCAACTGCGAACTCTGGTAAGGTGGATGCGTACCTCGGTGGTTCCGCGCCACTTTTGCTTCAACTTCTGCAAAGGAGAGAACTCATGAGCAATCCCGCACATCACCACAAGATCACTTACATCGAATTCACGACGACCGACATCAAGCGGACCGAGAGCTTCTACGCTACCGTTTTTGGCTGGAAGTTCAAGGACTGGGGGCCGGATTACATCGACTGCAACGCCGCCGACTCCGGAATCGCCATCGGCTTCGCCAAGGGAGCGCCCCCGCAAGAGCAGCCTAAATCCGCGCCGCTGATCGTGCTCTACTCTGCCGACCTGAAAGCCACCGAGGCCGCAATCGTGGCCAACGGCGGCAGCATCACGGTGCCCACCTTCGAGTTTCCCGGCGGGCGGCGGTTCCATTTCTCAGATGGGGCGGGCAATCTCCTTGCAGTCTGGTCAGAATAAAACTTGCGCGGAGTTACGGGCTGCGAAAAAGTTAGCTGCCCATGATGCCCATGATAGGTTGCTTAAGAAGCTTACCCCAGGCACTAGAGTCCGGGTGAGTTATGCGGCCTTTGCGGCAAGACTAGAATCGTGTCCTGATACAAAGCCGAGCTTTGAAGCAAGCATTAATTCACGGTTGGCGGCGGCAGCATGAGGGATTTACGCATGCCGAGTTCGTCGCGAACCAGCGTCAGGCCGAGGATGCAGCGCTCGAAGGAGTCGGAGAGGCGCGCGAAGAGAGGCGCCTCCTGCTCATACTCGAAGAGATTGAACTGGCTCACAATGTAATAACTCTCTTTGCCGGCATGGATCAATTCGCTCAGGCTTGGCTGGTGGCGGCGGCGCCGCTCCGGTTCCGTAGCCTCTGGGAACATGCCCGCGACGAAGAGCGCATAGTCGCCGATGTGCTTGCGCACGGCGCGCTCGGCATCGAAAGAAGCCGCATCGCCATGAATGGGATCGGCAGCGAAGATCATCGCATCCAGTTCCTGAACCGGATGGCCCTTGGCATCGCGCACGCTGAAGAGGTTGTCGGCCTCTGAGAACTCGCAGAGCAGGTGCGCCACATAGCCGGTTACGTCCGGGTCGTGGAGGCCTAGCTTGCCCTCATAACTATTGCGAACGGCCTGGCGGAAGAATGGTTCGAGCGGATGAGCCTGCGTCTGCATACACGCCTCCCGGTTTCCCAATCGATGCTTCCTTGCCAGCTCTCGAAAAGGCAGCTGCAACAATTTGGAGGGCAACACCCTCTACCTAAGACAAGCGCGTCGGCCGTTGCCTCGCTTGCTTCATTTGACACAGAACTTATCGGAGAAGTTTCTCTATTTGTTCAACAGAGGGCAACTTTGTTGGCAATGTGGCACGGCGATTGCAAACTGCCTCTACTGCAAACTGAGTCTGCGAAAAACAAAAAGGGCAGCCGCGGTGGGCTGCCCTTCGGCTCGAATGCTCTTGGTCTAAGCGTTTGCAGGGACGCGGGCTTCCACCTCTGCCAATCGCTTGGCAAGCAGAGCTTCCAGTTTGACCAGCGCAGCTGAGAAGCCTTCAATGCCTTCTTTCAGCTTGTCGGTGGCCATGCGGTTTTCTGCGTGCATGCGGTCGAAGGCGGCCTTGTCTACGACGATCTTTTTGAGGGGCAGTGCGCCGGCTGCCTCCGGCGAGAGCTTGCGCGGCAGATCGGCTTGAGTCGATTCCAGCTCGGCCAGCAGTTGCGGCGAGATAGTGAGCAGATCGCAGCCGGCAAGCTCGCAAATCTCGCCAATGTTGCGAAAGCTCGCACCCATCACCTGCGTCTTATAGCCGAATTTCTTGTAGTAGTTATAGACATGAGTTACAGAAATGACGCCGGGGTCGTTCGCGCCCTGATAGTCCTTGCCCGTGTCTTTCTTGTACCAGTCGAGAATGCGGCCGACGAAGGGCGAGACCAGCGTGACGCCTGCGTCGGCTGCTGCGATGGCCTGATGCAGGCCGAAGAGCAGCGTCAGGTTGCAGTGGATGCCTTCCTTCTCCAGCACCTCGGCGGCGCGAATGCCTTCCCATGTGGAGGCGATCTTGACCAGCACGCGGTCGCGGCCAATGCCATCTGCGTCGTATTGCGCAATGATGCTGCGGGCCTGCGCGACGGTGGCCGCAGTGTCGTAAGACATGCGCGCATCCACCTCGGTGGAGACTCGGCCGGGAACGATGGCCAGAATCTTTTTGCCGAAGGCAACAGCCAGCCGCTGAAAGGCGAGATTGGCAATGGCCGCATCTGCCGCGCCCGCTCCCAATTCCTTGCGTGCGTCCAGCAAAACGCCGTCCACGATAGGCCGGTACTGCGGCAATTCGGCCGCGGCGGTGATCAGCGAGGGATTGGTGGTTGAGTCCTGGGGACGAAACTTGCCGATTGCTTCAATATCGCCGGTGTCGGCGACGACGATGGTATATTTGCGCAACTGTTCCAGCAGATTCTGCGGCATGTGACCTCCAAAAACGCCTTGGTGATTCAGGCACTTTCGGTTTTAGTTTACCTCCGTTTAGACTCATCCGGATGGTCAAGGTTGCACGGACTGCCGCGGCTCATCTTCCATCCGGTTGGAAGGTGTTGGCTAGTACGCCGAGTCCGGGGATGGTGACTTCTACTCGATCGCCAGCCTTGAGCGGGCCGACCCCGGAGGGGGTTCCGGTGAGCACGAGATCGCCGGGTTCGAGAGTCATTGCTGCGGTGATGTGAGCCAGCAACCTGGGAATCGGAAAGATGAAGTCGAGCGTCGAAGAGTGCTGGCGAAGCTCGCCGTTGACGCGCGTCTCGATCATTACACCGGCCTCGATGTCCAGCTCATCGCTGACGATCGGGCCGACTGGACAAAAAGTATCAAAGCTCTTGGCGCGGGTCCATTGACCATCTTTCTCTTGCAGGTCGCGGGCGGTAACGTCGTTGGCGAGAGTGAAGCCGCGCACAGCAAAGCGCCAATCCTTTTCGTCGAGATGACGGATGCGACGGCCGATGACGAGAGCCAGCTCGCCTTCAAAGTCCACGCGGGCAGAGGCTTGCGGCATGAGGACCACTCCGCCGGGAGCGAGCAGCGACGATGGGGCTTTCAGGAAGAGCAGCGGCTCGGCTGGAAGTTCGTGGCCCAACTCTTTTACGTGTTCGCGATAATTGCGGCCGACGCATACGATCTTCGAAGGTGTGACGGGCGGCAGCAGTACGGCGGCGCTGAGGGGTATGGGCTGGAAGTCGGAGGCGGCTGGGGTAGCTCGTTCGAGTTCCAGGCGAATGGCAAGATCTTCTTCGGGGGCGGGGGCGATTCCCACGATCCAAGGCTCGCCGGTGCGATCTCCCACAATGCCATAGCGGGTTTGATTTTCGAAATGGAAGCGGCAGTATTTCATGGGGAATCCTCAATCGTGCGGCAAAGGCGGTCAGGGGTTGGGAACGGTCTCCCCGGTCTCGGCTGAGCGGGCGCTCTCATGGCCGTTCTGGCCGATGGCGCTAACGGCGTAACGGTAACTGTGTCCCGGCAGAACCTGCGCGTCACGGAAGGCTGGGGCGAACAACAGTCCGGCTGGCGAGATGCGCTGCCATGCCACCTCGCCTTCGCCCACTTTCTCAGATCGATAGACTGCGTAGCCAGACAGGTCGGCGTCGGTGACGGGTTGCCAGCTCAGATCGATTGCCGGAGCTGCGCCGTTTTCGCCGGCTGTGGCCACTGCGGCCAGGCCAGTGGGAATCTCAGGCGGAAAAACATCCAGCGCTTGCACGCGCACCGGAGCGGAAAGCTCGCCGGCCAATTCCAGGGTTTTGCCATCTACCGTGACACGGGCTACGCGCTGGCCGCGGTATTCGTAGCTCTGGCCGAATTGGATGCTCTTGTCGAGCGCGCGACAGAAACCCGCACCTGCTTCGGGTACGCAGTTATCCACAATCAGATTCTCTTCCAACGGCTCGGGCCGGGGCGCGAGCAGTCCCTCTTTGGGCTTGGCGGCAGGCGGAGTGAGCAGTTTGCGGTGCAGGCGGATGGCTGAGGAGTCCGGCAAGCCTAGGGTCGTCCAGCGCAGCGCCACGCCGTGCTTGCGCACCTCGGCGGAGAGGCCGGCGATCGGCGCTGGAGCTTCCCCTGCCAGCACTTGTGCGGGGTTCGACTGGCCAGCCGAACGGCCATTATGGTTTCTGAGTTCGACAAAATAGGTGAGTGGACGCGGCGAACCGGCGGCAAGCGCGGCGGGAAGCGTGTCGGTGAATGCGCCACCGGAACCAGGGGCTAACTGCAAATCACCTCCAGCCACATCGCAGGTGTCGGCTTCGCCCTGCTTCCGGCAGATGCGCACAGCAACATTGCCGTTCAGCAGCAGCTTATCGGTGTTTCTTTTGGGCATGGTCCAGGTAAGGGAAACCTGGCTGCCTGCACGGGCGGCGGCGAGATCTGTGACCGGGTTCGGCAGATTCAACGATGGTGGCTGTGGCGCCCCTGGCGTTCCGCATCCGGCGAAAACGAAAGAGGCAGCCATGCCGGCGACCAGCGCAGCTCGTTGAGCCTTATGAATCATCACCCTCCCAGTCTATCGGAGCGGTGCGGTTTTCAGGCCCTAGAGTCTTCGCAGCCGTGCGCAGGCGTCGTCGAGATCGGGGTCTTTTTTGGCAAAACAGAAGCGCAGCAGGTTTTCGCCGTGACCGGAGCGGAAGAAGGCCGATCCCGCTACGGCGGCGACTCCGGTTGCGGCCAGCAGATGGCGGGCTTTTTCGGCGGCGGTCTTGCCGGGAAGATGGCTTGCGCCGGCCAGAACGTAGTAGGCTCCGGCCGGGACACCAGGCTCAAGGCCGGCGTCGCTCAGCGCCGAAAGAATCCGGGCGCGTTTGGACTGGTAATCGGCGGCGAGCTGCGCGTAGAAGCTGGGCGGTAGCTCTTCGAGCCCGGCGGCAGCACCGTGCTGGAAGGCCGAGGGAGCGCAGACGTAGGTGAGGTCGTGGAAGTAAGCCATGGCTCCCACCCATCGGGCATCGGCCAGGACGTAGCCGAGCCGCCAGCCAGTGACGCTAAAAGTTTTTGAAAAGCCGGAAATGGTGATCGTCCGCTCTTTCATACCGGGCAGCGAGGCGATCGGGATATGTTGCGCGCCCTCGTAGACGAAGTACTCATAAATCTCATCGGTAAAGATGAAGAGATCATGCTCCTGTGCGAGAGCGGCGATGGATTCGAGCTCGACGCGGGCGAAGACCTTGCCGCTTGGGTTTGCCGGGGTGTTGAGGATCAACGCGCGTGTGCGTGGGGTGATGGCGGCGCGGAGTGCGTCCAGATCAAGAGCCCAGTCCGGTTCGGCCACTGGAACGAAGACCGGCGTTACCCGAAGAGATTGAAGAGTCGAGACATGGTAGCCGTAGAAAGGCTCGAAGAGCAGCACCTCGTCCCCGGGATTCAGCAGGGCCATGGCGGCGGCGTGCAGGCCACCAGTGGCCCCCGAGGCGACCAGGATCTCGCTCTCAGGGTCGTAGTCGAGACCATAATCGCGGCTCTGCTTCTGGGCGATGGCGTTGCGCAGGCGGGCGATGCCGTCGAGGCGGGTGTAGATGTTGTAGCCATCGTGGATAGCCTTGATTGCGCCCTCCTGAACCGGCGCGGGGACGGGCGTGTCGCAGACGCCCTGCGCCAGGTTGATGCCGCCGATCCGGTCGCACTCGACGCTCATAGCGCGAATCTCCGACTGCACCGCGGCAGGGGCCAAGTGGCTGAGGGTGAGACGAGAAGCAAGCTGAGATGAAGCGGCAACGGGCTCTTGGGCGGCGGGATTGGGCATCGACAGTATCCTTGTGTTCTCATCTTACATAGGGGCGCAAATGCGGCGGCAAGACGGCGAAAGCGTAGAATTCGACTTTTATGCATGAACTTTCCATCGTTTCGAGTGTTGTTGAGTCGGTGACCGAGGCGCTGGCAGCCTTGCCTGATTCGTCAAGGGGCGCGCGGGTGCTTGAAGTGCGGCTGCGTGTGGGGGCACTGGCGTCGGTGGTGACTGAGTCGCTGGAGTTCTGCTACGGGATTGCCAGCGAAGGGACGCCTCTCGAGGGTTCGCGGCTGGTGGTCAATGTGCTGCCGGTGGTGATGCACTGCGAGGCGTGTGCGGAGGATGTGGAGCTCGTGGGAGTGCAGAGCTTTCGCTGCCCGCGCTGCGGCGAGCCGTGCTCGGAGATGCGGCAGGGGCGCGAACTGGAAATCGAATCGTTTGAAATTGACGAGATGAGCGAAGCTGAGGTGAAGCCATGACCACCCGAATTGTCGAGCTGCGGCGGGGAATTCTAAAGAAGAACGACGAGCTGGCCGCGGGGCTGCGGGCAAGTTACGCGACGGCAGGCGTGCTGGTGTTGAATCTGGTTTCAAGCCCCGGCACGGGCAAGACCGCCTTTCTGGAGCGGACTTTGCGCGAGCTGAAGGCGCGCGGCGCGCGGGTGGCGGCGCTGGTGGGGGATCTTGAGACCGACAATGATGCGCGGCGACTGGCCGCGAGCGGCGCTCCGGTGCGGCAGATTAACACCCATGGAATCTGCCACCTGGACGCCGAGATGATCGGCAAGCATCTGGATGGCTGGGAGGGAGTCCTGCTGGGTGGGCTCGATTATCTGTTCATCGAGAATGTCGGCAACCTGGTCTGTCCGTCGAGCTACGATCTGGGCGAAAAGATTCGCGTGGCGCTGCTCAGCGTGACCGAGGGCGAAGACAAGCCGCTCAAGTATCCGACGCTCTTCAACTCGGCCGACGCGGCGGTGATCACAAAAATGGACATCGCCGAACCCTGCGGCTTCGATCGCGAGACGGCGCTCAAGAACATCAACGAGATACGGCCGGGGATACGCATTTTCGAAACCTCAGCAAAAACCGGCGCGGGGATGGAAGAGTGGCTGGAGTATCTGGCAGTGGAGCGGGGCGGGCGAGGACAGTAAGGTCCGATTTTCCGCAGCCTCGCGATCAAGAGTTCGAGGATCTCTCTTTCGATGCAATCTCCGCTCTTATGAAGTTGACTCCCTCAAGCAGGGCAGAGAAGGTCTGGTCGATCACAAGGTCGTAGGGTATGTATTCCAATGTTCCGAAGATTCCTTGATTGAAAGTTGCGCCATCCTCAAGCAGCACCACTACCCGCAAATCACGAGCGTTTGCATCAACTAACTCGTCGCGAATCCACTTCGACTCCCCTGCTTTAGTGATAACAGCAATGACGAAATCTACGTCGGCTCTAAGCCTCGCCTTGACTTTGTCTTCAACCCTGCGCGGTTCGAATTGTTCGCCTGTCACCCACTCAATGCGCAACGCGGCCAGCAAGCGTTTCAGCCGGTCCACTTCGGTGATAGTGTGGGCATCGTCGAATTTAAAGGATATAAAGCACTTTAGGGTCCTCGGAATACGCCTGTAAATGTTCTCCAGAACTGCCGATACCTTCGATTCGACCTCTGCAAGAGCAGGATCGCCTGTTTGTTCCAATCCAAGATTTGACACGAATCGTTCCCGACAGCGCATCGACTCTTCATCAGGCACGCAACAGGAAATCACACCGGCAGCCGTCGATTTGCAGAACATGAAGACGCGCTCAGGGCGGAGAGAGGTAGAAGGTGTACTGGCGCTCAAGGCGAGGTTGATATTGTTAAGGTCGGTTACCAATTGAAGGTTCTCAACGCTAATTTTGACTTCGTCAGTTACAACCGAGCCACCTATGTTGCGAGAGTGAGTCACGAGAATTACAGGATCCGGGCCGAGGACTGCGGTCGCTGCCTGCTCGAATGCTCTTTTGAACTCTCCCACTTGAAGCGTCTTGGATTTGTAGAAACGATGTGATTCCATATCTGGCTGAAGAATAACACTGGGAAAGCGCCTCGGCGAGTTTCCACCGCACGGCCTCCCGAAGAAAAGTGATCCAAATCACTCTATACACCTCCCCAAGGACGGTATAACTTAAAACCATGTGTCTTGCGATTCCGGGAAAAGTCGAGGAAATCATCACCGAGGGCGATCTTCGTTTAGGCTTGGTGAACTTTGGCGGCATTCGAAAGAAGGTCTGCCTGGACTACGTACCGGAGGTCGAGGTCGGCGACTATACCATTGTCCACGTTGGCTTTGCGCTCTCCAAGATCGATGAGGAGACGGCGCTCCAGACGCTTGAGGACTTCCGGGCGATGGGTATGCTGGATGAGGAACTGGCCAGCGAGGATGAGGCCTTTGCGCGAGCCGCCACCGCGCCCCAGTCGGCTTGCCCGGATGGTAGTTGTTCGGTGGAAGTCCAAAAAGCCGTCAATTAGGGGTCTATGTTCTCCCATCCTAGCCGCAAAAACAAAAACGCGGCGAGGGTGGGGGGCCCAGGTTCTTGTCCACATGGGAGCTGCTCTAGAAAATGAAGTACCTGACCGAGTTCCGGAACGGTGAGATTGCCCAGCGCATGGCGCGGGAGATTCACGCTATCACTACGCGCCCGTGGAAGATCATGGAGGTCTGCGGCGGGCAGACGCACTCCATTATCAAAAACGGAATAGACCAGATGCTGCCGGCAGGAATCGAAATGATTCACGGCCCCGGCTGCCCGGTCTGCGTAACTCCACTTGAGCTTATCGACAAGGCGCTGGCGATCGCGGCGCAGCCGGGAGTGATCTTCTGCTCTTTTGGCGACATGCTGCGCGTGCCGGGAAGCGAGGGCGATCTCTTCCAGGTTAAAGGCGCGGGCGGGGATGTTCGGGTGGTCTATTCGCCTCTCGACGCTGTTGAATTCGCGCAGAGAAATCCACACAAAGAGGTTGTCTTCTTTGGCGTGGGCTTTGAGACCACGGCTCCGGCCAACGCGATGAGTGTGCATGTGGCCAAGCGGCGCGGGTTAAAGAACTTTTCGCTGCTGGTTTCGCATGTTTTGGTCCCGCCGGCAATCTCGGCAATTTTGGAGTCGCCGGGAAACCTGGTGCAGGCCTTTCTGCTGGCGGGGCACGTTTGCAGTGTCATGGGCTATTGGGAGTATCCGCCGCTGGCAGAGAAATACAAAGTTCCGCTGGTAGTTACTGGCTTTGAGCCGCTCGATCTGCTGGATGGGATTCGCCGGGCCGTGATTCAGCTCGAATCCGGGCGGCACGAGGTCGAGAACGCCTACGAGAGGATCGTGAAGTTTGAGGGGAACCAGGCCGCGCAGAAACTGCTTGCCGAGGTCTTCGAGGTGACGGACCGGGCGTGGCGGGGGATTGGCGTGATTCCCAAAAGCGGCTGGCGGTTGAGCGAGGCGTACTGCACCTTCGATTCGGAAGAGCGCTTCCATATCACCGGCATTCACACCCAGGAGTCGCCGCTTTGTAGATCCGGAGATGTCCTGCGCGGGGCGATCAAGCCGGCAGAATGCGCGGCCTTTGGCAAGGAGTGCACGCCGCGCCATCCGCTGGGAGCGACGATGGTTTCGAGCGAAGGTGCCTGCGCGGCCTACTATAACTATGGGCGGTTCTTGTCGGCGGAAGAGCTGGCTGGAGCCGGTGCGGGGATGACGAGGGTTGCAAATGTCTGAGAACGGAAAGACCGCAGCTCCGGATTTCTCGAGCCCCGATTTTTCAGGCTGGTCCTGCCCTTTACCTCTGGCCGATTACCCTGCCATCGTGATGGGCCATGGCGGCGGCGGCAAGCTGGGCAACGAACTGGTGGAACATCTCTTTCTGCCTGCCTTCCGCAATCCCGAGCTGGAGAATCTGGGCGATGCGGCCGTCCTTGATTTGGGCGGCGGCAAGCTGGCCATGAGCACCGATTCCTTTGTCGTGCAGCCACTCTTCTTTCCCGGCGGGTCAATTGGTGAACTAGCTGTGAACGGCACGGTGAACGATCTGGCCGTCTCGGGAGCCGAGCCGAAGTTTCTGAGCGCGAGCTTCATTCTTGAAGAAGGATTTCCGCTGAGCCAGTTGGCGGCGATTGTCGAGGCAATGGCAAAGTCCGCGGCAACGGCTGGAGTGAAGATTGTCACCGGCGACACCAAGGTGGTCGAGCGCGGCCACGGCGATGGCTGCTACATCAATACGGCGGGCGTGGGGTTGCTGCGTGCGGGAATTCAAGTCGGGCCGCAACAAGCGCAGGCGGGGGATGTAATTCTCGTCTCGGGTACCATCGGCGACCACGGCATGGCGATCATGAGTGTGCGCGAGGGGCTGGAATTCGAGAGCCAGATTCGATCCGACTGTGCCGCGCTGAATGGACTGATCGCCGAGGTTCTGGCTGCGGCGGGCGCGGGGATTCACACGATGCGCGACCCGACGCGCGGAGGCCTGGCTTCTACACTCAACGAGATTGCCCAGGCTTCCGGCGTGGGCGTTGAGATCGACGAGCCCAGCCTGCCGGTGCGGCCCGAGGTGCAATCGGCATGCGAACTGCTGGGGCTTGATCCGGTCTATGTCGCCAACGAGGGCAAGGCGGTATTCTTTGTTGCCCCCGAGGCTGCCGATCGTGTTCTAGCCGTGCTGCGCGCGCATCCGCTTGGCAAAGACGCCGCGCGCATCGGCCGGGTAACGGCAGAACATAAAGGGATGCTGGTTGCGCGCACCGCAATGGGCTCCAATCGCGTGATCCCGACTCAGATTGGGGAACAGTTGCCGCGGATTTGCTGAGCTACTGCACCGTCACCGTGACTTGCTTGGTCGAGCGCCCGTATTGATTGGTCGCGTTCAGGGTGTAGGTCGTGGTCGCGGTGGGCGTGATGGTCACGGTGCCGCCGTGCACTCCGCCCAGCACATCGATAAAGTCATACGAATCGTTGCTGGTATCCCATTTCAGCGTCACCGGCGTGCCGGCGGCCACCGTTGCGGGCGTCGCTGTGAAGCTGTCGATCGTTGGAAGCGCTCCAGTAGGGGCGGTGGCGTCATCCCAGCCGGGCCACGCCGGCGCCATTTGCACAACTTCAAAGTCGGACGAAAGAACGGAGTCAAGGTTTGCGAGATCGTTGTCATCCCATCGCGTATCGGGCGCGCCTTGAAAGAAAAAGTAACTGCCATTGTCGGCCAGGATCATGCCGTATTTCTTCATCGCGGTGAGGATCACCTGATTGACTGCGGAGTAACCGGAGATATCGAAGCTCGCCTTGAGCCGGATGCGCATTCCCATCACGTTGCTCACTCCCCAGTCGGTTCCCGCGGCGTGGCTTGCCGGTTCGACAAAGTAGCCGTCGTTGGCGTCGTTTTTTGTGTGCGGCAGCGTGAACCGGATGGCGTGGTTGATCGCGCCGGCAGCAACCTCGTCGTAGCGCACCAGGCCGGGGAAGATCGCCAGGCCGGCGGCATCGGCCGAAGTCCATCCCCAGGGGCGCTGCTCGCCAGTGTTCATGTCCCAAAGCGTCTCAGACGACGAAGCCCACTTGCCATTGCACCGGTGAGTGTTAAAGGTCTCATATAACATGCAGGACTTGCGATCCAGCACAAGTACGTGCGAGTCACCAATATAAGTGTCGGGCCATCCGTCGCAATCGGCTGGCGCTCCTTCAATGGGAGCAGTGATCGGGAACGGCGCCACGGCGACATCGCTCTGGGTGGCATAGTCCTGAACATCGATCGAGACCAGCGGCGTAGATCCCGAATCAACCACAACGTAGGGAATGCCATAGTTGCCACCGGCGACCGAAGAGAAGTCGGGATGCAGATGGTTTCCTTCAAAGCCGGACGCGGAGGTGATTGCATCGTTGTCCGGATCGAGAGGCGCCGCGGAGATGTCGGTGTTCCAGGCGAAGCTGGAGGGGAAGGGAACGAAGCCATTGAGGCTGGCGTTGTCTCCCGTGCTCATACCGTCGCAGGAAGGGCCGGCCGTTCCGGTGGTTGGACCTACTGTGACGCTCAGATCGGCTGTCGCGGACTGTGCTGTGGGCTTGGTCGAGTCAGTCACGGTAACTTTGACCGGGTCGGTACCCACGGCGCTTTGCGCGGGCGTGCCGGTAATCGAGCCTGTCGAAGTGTTCATCGAAAGATTGCTGGGCAAGCCGGTCGCGCTGAAAATGTACGGCGTTGTGCCGCCGGAGGCTGTTATCGGTGTGCTGTATGCAACGCCGACGGTGCCATTTGGAAGGGACGTTGTAGTGATTGTCAACTTGCTGCTCACCGCAGCGATCACCGGGAGGTTCAGAGTGGCGGTTGCCGTCTGCGCCGCAGGCTGAGTCGAATCCGTGACCGTGATCGTCACTGACGACGTCCCCACCGCACTTGCAGCCGGCGTGCCGGTGATTGCGCCTGTTGCGCTGTTCATTGAAAGGCCACTGGGCAAGCCGGTCGCGCGGTAAGTATACGGCGCCGTGCCGCCGGAGGCCGAGATCGCAGCGATGTATGCGACGCCGACCGTTCCACTGGGAAGGGAAGTTGTAGAAATGGTCAGTTTGCTGGGCTCGACCGGCGGGGTCGTCGAGAGATTGGCGGCCGAACCACAACCTGCAAGAAATGCCGCCGCTCCTAAAAGCAAATATGAGCCTAAGCTCCTCATGCCCAACCTCTCCCACTTGCCTGACCCAACTTTGCCGGAGTTGCCTCGCAAAGCTTTCCCGTCATTCGGCTTTGAGCGTTTCAAGCTCAAAGGCATCGCAAAAGAGCGCAAAG
>Ga0181535_10005058_pt1 | contig 14305 bp, 17 predicted proteins | sample PEATcosm2014_Bin_44_FD_119774 | JGI IMG/M metagenome (GOLD analysis project Ga0181535, IMG submission 119774) | Peatland microbial communities from MTU Mesocosm Facility, Houghton, MI, USA - PEATcosm2014_Bin17_30_metaG | ecosystem: Environmental > Terrestrial > Soil > Wetlands > Peat | place...
ATGGATGGCGACGCATGCTTCCGGCGACCGGTGCGTACAGGCCATCCTGGTGGCCTTCTGCTTTGGAACGCTGCTTGAAGGCACCTCCGGCTTCGGTGCGCCCGTGGCGGTCTCCGCCTTCCTTTTGCTGGGCCTCGGCTTCGCCGCTCGAGACGCCGTGACCTTATCGCTGATTGCTAACACCGCGCCGGTGGCGTTCGGTGGATTGGGCATACCCATCGTGGCCTTGGCGGCGGTGACGGGCCTCGATCAGATGAAACTCTCAGCCATGCTGGGCCGCCAGCTTCCTTTCCTGTCGGTCATCCTGCCGGGCTACCTGGTCTGGGTGTACGGGGGGCGAAAGGGTTTGAGAAGAGCTTGGCCGGCAGCCGCGGTCGCCGGCGCCAGCTATGCCCTTGCACAGTTCTTGTCCTCGAACTACTGGGGGCCTTATGCGACCGGCATTGTGTCAGCCTTGTCCGCCATTGCCTGCATGGTGCTGCTGCTGCGCGTCTGGAAGCCCCGGGCCGAGGAGAGCGCTGATCCTGCGCGTGAATCGCAGGAGGGCTCGCCCGCCGGGGTGCAGGGAGCCTCTTCGCCGCGTCCGGGCACTCCGCTGCCAAATCCCGAGACGGCTCCGCAAGCTTTGATTGGCTGGGCGCCCTGGCTGATTCTTGCGGGCGTGATGGTCGCATGGTCCTACTTCAAGCTATTCCAATTTGGTCAACGCAACGTTCCCGTGCCATACCTCCACAATATAGTGTTCATCGCTCTATACCATAAGGTCTATGCGGCTATTTACCAGTTTCAGCCTTTGGCGGCGGGCACGGCGGTCCTAACGGCCACTATCGTAACGGCCCTGGCGTTCCGCAGCCGGCCGGGGCTTGTTCTCCGGGCTGGAATCACGAGCCTGAAGCAGCTTCGCCTGCCGGCCTTGACAGTGGGCTTGATCGTTGCTCTAGCCTACCTTTACAACTATTCCGGAATGGCCTATACGCTGGGCGCGGCCCTGGCAGGGCTGGGCAAAGTCTTTCCGTTGGTCAGCGGCTATCTTGGCTGGGTTGCCTGCTTCCTGAGCGGGAGCGACACGGCCAGCAATCTCCTTTTCGGCAATCTGCAAGTGGCGGTTGCCCGCCAGATCGGCGTTAGCCCGATACTGCTGGCAGCGGCCAATTCGGCGGGAGGTGTTATCGGGAAGATGATTTCGCCTCAGAATATTGCCGTGGGAGTCACGACCGTGGGATTGATCGGGCACGAAGGGGAAATCTTACGCCGCACCTTCTGGCACAGCCTGCTGCTGCCGCTCGGGCTCAGCGTCCTGGTTTTCGCTCAGGCGTACTGGTTACAGGGGATGGTGCCCAAATAGCTCGAACCTCCGCCCTCGGCGCCCGCGGTGCGTGCTCACATGTTGATACGCTGCACTTTCTTCCGGTTGAGGTACCAGCACGGACTGTCGCCAAAATGGGGAAACAGCGAGTGAACGCACGTTTGGTTCTTCGGCCCGAGGAACATGAAATCAGTTTTGCCGCTCTTTAGCCCCACCGCGTAGTAGCTCTGGATTTTCACCACTCCGAACTGCGCACGGCCCTTCGGGATCTGATAACGAAGGGAAAGATAGTCGCCGGCGTATAGAACGGCCAAGGCGAGAAAACTGATGAAGAGTACGCGTTTCATGGTCGATTAAAGATGCCTGACTTTGGCGCGCAGGCTTGCGAGGGGCGACTTTTGTCTTTCCCTCAGTTCCCCGTCCAGTCTATCATGTCGGTGTGGGGCGGTGAAACAGGGGTATTACACGCCAAGAAGTGAACCGAGCCAAAGGCAGGGTGCTAACAATGAGCGCTAGGGAGTGGTTTCGACGGATATTCCTGGTCGACCTCATCAAGGGCCTGAAGTTGACGTTTTCCTATCAACGTCCGGGCGCGACCTACACTGAACAATATCCGCTGGAAAGGCCGGTGGTCGCGGAGCGCTATCGGGGCGCGCCGCGTCTGAACAACCACCCGGAAAGCGGCGAGACGCTATGCATTGCGTGCAATCTCTGCTCGATCGCTTGCCCTGAAAACCTGATCGTTGTGGGCTGGGCGCGGACCGAGGACCGCAAGAAGCGACTGACGACTTTCACCTACGACCTATCACGCTGCATGTTCTGTGGCTTATGCGAGGATGCTTGTCCCGTTGACGCGCTCGAGTTGACGCAAGATTTCGAGATCGCACAGTATTCTCGGGAAGGTTTGATTTGGGACCGGCAGGCACTCGAAGAAGGGCCGCGCCCTATTCGTTACGGTCGCTAAGCCCCTGGCTAGAAGCCGACTCGCTGAGGGATTAAGGCAGGCAACCGGACGTTTCCCGGCGCGGCGACCAGCCGTCGGACTTTCACGAGCCACACGCAGGCTTCACCCCGCTGCACAGCAGTCTCAAACGCGGATGACACCACCACCCTGCTCCTCTCGGTGAGCCCTCGCCGCAACAACTTGAAACCCCACGCACCGTGTTCTGTCTGCTGGGCGCAGAATTCAGCTTGCACGCGACCCGCGCGGGCAGCCGCGAGCCGAAATTCCGACCCGCGGCCGAACGCTACTTCTTCTTTGGAGGCACCACGGCGTCCTTGAATGCCTTCGCCAAGCGAAATTTGACGACCGTCTTCGCTGGAATGTTGATGGGCTCACCGGTCTGTGGGTTGCGACCCACACGAGCTTTGCGGTGCGCCTTGACAGCTTTCCCGAGTCCAGGAACCACGAATTGTCCGCCACCCTTGACTTCTTTTGTTGCCAACGCAGCCAGGTTCTCCAGGACTGCAGCGGCAGCCTTCTTTTGAATCCCCGCCTTTTCCGCCAGGTGAGCTACCACTTGTGATTTCGTCAGGACTTTCGCCATTTGCTGCTCCTCTCCTCTAATGATTAATGAACCCCAAAATTAACGTGGCCGAGGGACAATGTAAGCAATTCAGCGGCATCGTGTCAAGCCCCAATTTCATTGGCGCATCGACGCGACCCTTGAAACATGCGCCCGCGCCACAGTTGTATTGTCGGCCAGCATCCGATATATTGCAAGGGGGGAAACACCCATGCCAATCTTCGAGTACAAGTGCCAGGACTGCGGGACCCGTTTTGAAAAGATCGTGAGCTCCACCTCCGCCAGCGTGCTTTGCGGGAAGTGTGAGAGCCCGAAAGTCGAGAAGCTGCTTTCCGTGTTCGCGGTGGCCAAGGGCTCGCACTCCTCCGCTTCTTTTGATGACGGCCCTTGCCGGACCTGTGGAGCGCGCGAGCGGGGCATGTGCGGAGAGTAGCTTGGACTATCCTCGGATCCCTAACTTGCGCCTCGGCACGTCGAGCTGGTCCAGTCAGGATTGGGTCGGCGTCTTCTACCCCCCCGGAACCCCTCCAGGCGACTTCATTTCTGAATATTCGAAGCATTTCGACACGGTGGAAGTGGATTCGACGTTCTATCGAAGCCCGTCCCCCACGATGGTCATGAATTGGGCGGCGCGCACCCCCGCTGGCTTCCTGGTTGCGGCCAAGTTTCCTCAGGTCATCACTCATGAGAAGGTGCTGGTTGATTGCGCCACCGAACTCTCGGAGTTCTTGAAGACCATGGACCTGCTCGGCGACAAGCTTGGACCTCTCTTGATTCAGTTCCCCTACTTCAATAAGCAAGCCTTCCCGCAGCCCCGCGATTTCCTTGTGCGACTGTCGAACTTTCTGGAGCAACTTCCCAAAGACCGCGCCTTCGCTGTCGAGTTGCGCAACAAATACTGGATTAACGACCGGCTTCTCGATCTGCTTCGAGCCAGGAATATCGCTTTGGCGTTGATCGATCATCCCTGGATGACGCCTGTCGAACAGCTCGCGGCCAAGCAGGATGTGGTGACTGCTAACTTTGCCTATCTGAGATGGCTGGGCGATCGCAAAGGGATCGAGGAGAGGACCGAGCACTGGGATAGAATCATCATTGACCGAACCCGCGAGATGGAGACGTGGATCCCCATCATTCGTGCGCTGCTCAAGCGCGGGATAAACATCCTGGGGTTTTTCAACAATCATTACGCCGGGTTTGCTCCCGGTTCGATAAAGCTGTTTCGCGAAATGTGGGAGCGGCTGAGAGACGGCGGCGGGTAGAGACTCGATCGTGCCTCACACCGAAATCAGACGGCTGAGAAGCCTTGCCGAATACCGGGCGTGTGAACACCTCCAGGTGCAAGTGTGGGGGAACCTCGGAGTCGGCAGCGAGGTCCTGCAAGTCACGCAAAAATACGGCGGCGTGGTGTTGGGGGCGCTCGCGAAGGGGAACCTCGTTGGATTCCTTTATGCCTTCCTGGGACGATATCACGGGCGGCTGGTTCACTGGTCCCATATGATGGCCGTGGATAAGCACTATCGGGACCAGGGTCTGGGCTACAAAATGAAGCTCGTGCATAGGGAATTAGCCCTGCACGAAGGGATCAAGTCCATTTGCTGGACGTATGACCCTCTGCAAAGCCGCAATGCCGCTTTGAACATTGCCCGGCTGGGCGCAGGAGTGGAAGAGTATCTTAAAGATTGCTACGGCCGCTTTCCCAGCGTGATCGAAAAGGGCCTGGCCAGCGACCGCTTCGTGGTGAGATGGCAAATCGGCAGTGCCCATGTGGCGCGCTGCCTTCGTGCGCCTTCGTTGCGCTCGGCCGACTTCAGCCTTCCGAGGATCAACGAAACTCGCCGCGATCACGAAGGATTCATGGTGAATCGCCGGCTTAACCTTTCGTTTAGCGCGTCCCGGCTGCTGCTGGAAATTCCTGCCAATACTGATGAAATGCGGGTTCGCGCGCTAAAACTGGCACAGCGGTGGCGGCTGGAAACTCGGCGCATCTTCCAGCGCGCCTTTGAATCAGGCTGCCGGGTCGAGGATTTTGTCACGACGGGGGACGGGGAGGACCGGCGAGCCTTCTATGTTCTCAGCGGTGGGCGTCGAGAGTGATGCCCATCGAACTGCTTTTCGCGGGAGCTGCAATATGCCAAAAAAAATACCACACCCCCCTGAGGGAAAAGTGCAGTCAGGGTATGAACTTTACATCATGCGGCACGGCCTGGCGGTGGCGCGTGGCAGCGTCGGATTTACGGACGACGCGCAACGCGCCCTCCAACCTGAGGGCAAAGAAAAGCTGTGCGAAATAGCAGAAGGCCTGAAGCGAGTGGGGCTCGAGCTGGACTGGGTGGTGAGTAGCCCGCTGGTCAGAGCGGTGGAAACCGCAAGGATCATTGCCGAGTCGTTGGCGTCAAGTGCAGCCGTGGAGGTTTGCGACGCGATGCGGCCCGGCGGGTCGCCCGAGGAGGTGATCGCGTTCCTGGCGAAACGCCCCGGCCGGACAAGAGTGCTGGTGGTAGGTCACGAACCCGACCTTAGTGAGTTGGCCGCGCGGTTAATCGGGGCCGGAAGCCACGCCAATCTGGGGTTCAAGAAGGGCGGCTGCTGCATGATCAGCTTTGAGGAATTTCCGCCCCGGAGCCCGGGACAGCTCACGTGGTGGTTGACGCCCCGCCTGCTGCGCAAGCTAAGGTAGCGGGATCCTTACTGTCAACTGTTGACTGTCGACTGTCAACTGTCGTTCTCAATCCATCAGCATCCCGCCGTTGACTTCGATAGTTTCACCGGTAATGTAACGTGCTGCCGGTGAAGCCAGAAAGACGATCACGTCCGCAATTTCTTCTGAAGTTCCTGCCCGGCCCAAGGGAATAGACGCGATAAACCTCTGAAAAACTTCGCCGGGACTGTAACGTTCGTGGTAGGGCGTGGCAATCACGCCTGGCGCGATCCCATTCACCCTGACGCCATGCGGCGCCAACTCCTTTGCCAGGCCCTTGGTGTAGGTCAGGAGGCCTCCCTTGGCAGCGGCGTAAGCCGCGGCGCCTGGCCCTCCGCCGTTGCGTCCGGCGATGGATGAAACGTTGACGATGCATCCCGTTTTGCGTTCCGCCATCTCCTGCCACACGGCGCGTACGCACAGGAAGACGCTCTTCAAGTTGAGCGCCATGATCTGGTCCCAGTATTCCTCGGTCATGTCGGTGAGCGAACGGCGGGCGAGAAGATCTCCGGCATTATTAACCAGAATATCGATTCGCCCCCATTCCTTCCGCACCGCATCGACCATGGCCTGCACTTCGGCGGCATGTGTAACGTCGGCACGCAACACCAGCGCCTCTCCCCCTGCTTTGCGAATGGATTCCGCTGTCTGTTCCGCCCCGGCCTGGTTCTTGCAATAGTTGACCCCTACTCGCGCGCCTTCTCTTGCCATAGCTTCTGCGGTGGCGCGCCCAATGCCGCTGGACGCGCCGGTAATCAATGCTACCTGATCTCTAAACAGCATACCGGCCTCCGATTGTCGGACCGTTGCACCTGGAGTGTCAGCCCACCAGCCCGATAGTGGGAATATAGCATACAACGTGACAAACCAAAGTGAGCGGGAGGGAGCTGAGATTGGCCAGCAATCTGTCCCCCGCTGTGTTCGTTCAAAACACTTTAACTCCAGAAAAGGATACGATGTACCCTTCCAATCCTCAATTAGGTAGCGGTGCAGTTTGATGTCGTAGCGGCGAGTTTACCTCGCCGGATGGCGGCGTAAATCCCCCTGCACATCAAACTGCCCCACTACCCACAATTAAAGCAGTTTGACAGATCAGTGAACACGCCTATATAATTAAGGTTCTGCAATAGCTTAGGAGAGGAATAGTTATGTACGCGATTTTGCGGACAGGTGGTAAACAGTACAAGGTTTCGCCCGGTGATGTGATTCGAATCGAGCAAGTGGACGGCGAGTCGGGTTCGACGATCGAATTCAATCACATCTTTGCGGTACGAAAAGAGGGGCTGACGGTAGGCGCGCCGCTGGTTGAGAACGCGAAAGTTACGGGGACGATCGTGCGAAGCGCCCGTGCGCCCAAGGTTCGCGTTTTGAAGTATAAACGGAAGAAGCAATACCGCCGCACCCTGGGGCACCGCCAAGGTTTCAGTGAAATACTGATCAACGACATCGTAATCAACTGATGGGGCTGCAACACCCCTTTTATTCGCTCCTCGTTGAAGAGGGCGCCAAGGGGTGGTGGCCCGTGAACGGGATTTCAACATGGCACACAAGAAAGGGCAGGGAACTTCTCGCAACGGTCGAGATTCCAATGCGCAGCGGTTGGGAGTGAAGCGCTTTGACGGCCAATTTGTAACCGGCGGCTCAATACTCGTTCGCCAGCGCGGCACTCGCTTGAAGCCTGGAGATAACGTGGGCGTCGGCAAGGACGACACACTTTTTGCTAAGGTATCAGGCGTAGTCCGGTTTGAGGATAAGGGCCATTCTGGCCGGTTTGTGAGTATTCTGGTTCCCTCAACGAATTAGGCGAAGTGCCGGCCCCGCAGCAACAGGGCTGGCAGGTGCCGGTTTCGCAGAACGCGGCCGGCAGTGCTTCGAACGGACTTGCGGCAACCAACACTCGTCTATTTCCCCACAAAGCGGCCAGCCAGTTTTGGGATGGCGGTGGCGCGTACGATTCATCCAGTTGTCATACCGACCGTGCGGACCTCCCCTTATTCCCCTCCTTTCGGAGGAGCGGATCGAGGCGGTGTTCCCTCCTCCCGGCGGAGCGGATTAATCGAGCGGTTGACTCTCTCAGAAAAGCGAAAATAGGGGCGGTGGGCTTAGCGTGTTCATCGACGAAGCCAGAATCCACGTTGTCGGCGGCAATGGCGGGAACGGTTGTGTAGCTTTCCGGCGTGAGAAGTTCGTTCCGCGGGGCGGACCGAGCGGGGGAGATGGTGGCAAGGGTGGCGATGTTACTCTGGAAAGCTCGGACCAGATGAACACGCTGCTGAAGTTCCGGTACGACCGCCTATTTCGCGCGGGTCGAGGAAGGCACGGGGAAGGTTCCAATCGACACGGTAAGGACGGTGAGGACCTCAAAATAATGCTGCCGGTGGGCACGGTGGTATATGAGTACGACACCAAGGAAAAGCTGTGGGATTTCGACGAACCCGGCCAGCGTTACCTGGTAGCCAAAGGCGGGCGGGGCGGCCGCGGAAATGCCCAGTTTGCCACTTCCACGCATCAGGCGCCGCGCCGGGCCGACCCTGGCGGAACAGGCGAGGAACGGGAGTTAAGGCTTGAGCTCAAGCTTCTCGCCGATGTGGGACTGGTGGGCTTTCCCAACGTGGGAAAATCCACTTTGATTTCCAGACTGAGTGCCGCCCGGCCGCGGATTGCCGATTATCCTTTCACCACCTTGGAGCCGTGCCTCGGCGTAGTCCCTGTCGATGAAGAACATTCCTTCGTCATGGCTGATATTCCCGGCTTGATTGCAGGCGCCCATTTGGGGCGAGGGTTGGGCATAAGATTCCTCAGGCATGTGGAGCGAACCAGGTTGTTGCTTCACCTGATCGACACCGCCGAGCAGTCCGGCCGGTCCCCGCTGGACGATTACCGGGTGATCATGGAAGAGTTGGAGAGCTTCAGCCCGGTCGTGGCCGGCAAGCCTATGCTGCTGGTCGCGTCGCGAATCGATGCTGCGGGCCCAGGCGAGCGGCTGGCTGAGTTGCGAGAGTTTTGCCATGCCCAAGGCAAGGTCCTGCTTGAAATCTCCAGTGTAACCGGCGCAGGATTGGAGGAATTGAAGCGGCGTACCTGGGCAATGCTGGAGCAGATACCGAGGAGATCGGGTGATCGGGAGATCGAGTGATCGGGAGAGCATGGAACGGAGGGGCGACTCGAGTGGCCGGGCATGTAACGGATGAATCAGGCGAGCGGAGGATTCAGCGAGTGACTCAAGTTTGCAGACGATCTTTGTTCACGCGATCTCCCGATCTCCGGATCATCGGATCTTCTGACAGGGTTCTAAGAGCGTGAATATTGCCTTATTCGGCGGAACCTTCGATCCTATCCACACTGGGCACGTGCAGGCGGCGCGAGCGGCGGCACGCATGTTCAAGTTGGACCGGGTCCTCTTTGTTCCCACGGGAAGGCCGCCCCACAAGCACGGCGACCACTTAACGTCCTTCCCGCATCGCTATGGGATGACGGTGCTGGCCTGCGCTGGCGACCGGCAATTGATCCCGTCACTGCTGGAAGCGCCGACCGCGGAAGACAAACCTTGCTACTCGATCGACACGGTTCGCAAAGTGCGCCGTTCGCTGCGTAAGGACGACCGCCTTTTTTTTCTGATCGGAGTCGATGCCTTCCTGGATTTGCCCCATTGGAAAGAGTATCGCCGCCTCTTAAGCCTGGTTGACTTCATCGTCGTTTCACGTCCAGGCTTTGATGTTGATGAGATCCGGAAAGTGGTGCCGGAGGAGATGAGTCGACCCGCTGCCGCGCACCTTCAACCACTAACTTCTTCTTCGGCGAGGAAGGGATTAAGGGGCGGTGCGGGACGGCTTGATACCATTCGATTGCGCCACAGCACCCTTTACGTCCTCAGAGGCGTCCAGATGCATGTCGCTTCCCACGCTATCCGGCAGGCCATCGGCTCCGGCCGAACTGTCACTGGCCTTGTTCCCCGGCTTGTGGAAGAATACATTCTGAAGGAGGGCCTCTACGGTCCGCATCGGCTGACCTCAGAAGTGCGGGCGCCAGTCCATGCGCCCCTACAGAGCGGCTGTGGCGGGAAGTAGCCAGGATGATGACCCCGCAATTGCAGGCCGCGGTTCGCGCCGCTCAAGACCGAAAAGCCTTGGACCTGAGCGTCCTGGACCTGGAGCGAACCTGCTCTTTCACCAGTTATTTTTTGATTTGCTCCGGCACTTCCGTGCGGCATGCGCAGGCGATTTGCGACGCGATTAAGGAAAAGCTCGAGAAGGCAGGATTGACTGCGGCGCACATCGAAGGTTATTCGCAAGCGGAGTGGATCCTGATGGATTACATGGGCTTTGTCGTCCATGTCTTTCTGGAGCGCACTCGGCACTTCTATGATCTTGAACGCCTGTGGCGGAGCGCGCCGCGGCTGCCGATTCCGGAGTAAGGTTAAAGTCTAAAGGATAAAGGCTAGAGAATATCCGATTCTCGTCTCTCACCCTTTAGCCCTTACCCTTTAGACTTTATCCTTTACCCTTTAGACTTTACTCGCATGCGAATTCGTATTCTCTGGGAAGGTAAGACGAAAGATCCACACCTGCGAGCTATACAGTCTGACCTGGCCAGCCGGATCGAACACTTTACCGGATTGACCGTGGAAGAGATTCCGCCCGTGCGCGAAGCGGTCCGGCGAAGCAAGGCCGGACTCACCACCGGCGAACGGAACTTGCTGGAGAAAACGCGAGGGAGCACCAGAGTTTTCCTGGACGAACGAGGGCGGGAGTGGACTTCGGCGGAATTCGCGGAATGGCTTGGGCAACAAGCCCTGCGGGGAACGCGGGAACTGGTTTTTCTAATCGGAGGGCCGGACGGATTCTCGGCGGCATTCAGGAAGGAAGCAGATGTGCTCCTGGCGCTATCACGCATGACCCTGACGCATGATTGGGCGCGGTCGCTTTTGCTCGAGCAGATCTACCGTGGATTCACTATCCTGCGCGGATACCCGTATCCACGCTAGGTCTGTCATTCTGAGCGAAGCGAAGAATCTCGGCAGTACCGGATTGATCGACTACAGAGATTCTTCGCTTCGCTCAGAATGACGGACAACAAACCCCGGATTCAGGCAGAGGTTGGCTTGCCGGAAACGCGAAAAGGACTGATCATCGTTTACACCGGGCCCGGCAAAGGGAAGACTACAGCGGCCTTGGGGACGATGCTCCGGTGCGTAGGGCAGGGGTTGAAGGTGTTGATGGTACAATTCATAAAAGGCTCCTGGCACTATGGGGAACTCGAGGCGGCCCGCATGCTGGGAGAGGATCGATTTAAGATCCTGCCCATGGGTCGCGGCTTTGTGAAGCTGGGAGCTGAAAAGCCTCACCCGGAGGACATGCGATTGGCGGAAGCGGCATGGGAATTCTCCCGCCAAAGTATCGAGGGCGGCGAATATGATTTGATTGTCCTCGACGAAATCAACTATGTCATCAGCTACAAGATGCTTGATCCGGGTTTGGTGGTGGAGGCTTTAGAGAAGAAACCCGAAGCGCTCCATGTTATTCTGACGGGGCGCAACGCCCACCCCTCGATCGTGGAGCTTGCGGATCTGGTTACCGAGATGCGGGAAGTGAAGCACCCGTACCAGAAAGGGAAAGCGGCCCAAAAAGGAATCGAGTACTGAAATTTAGTCATTGGGCCATTGAGCCATTTAGCCACTTCTAAGTTGGTAGATTCTTAAGTGCTTACGATGACTCAATGACGCAATGATTCAATGAACCAATAAAACCATGGTTTGGTTTCGAAAAGGCAAAAAACCGATCGAATCGCCCAAAGAGAAGCGCATCCAGACGGAGGGGCTCTGGGTGAAGTGCGAGGACTGCAAGCAGATACTCTGGAAGAAAGATCTGGAGAACAGCCTCCTCTGCTGCCCCAAATGCAACCACCATTTTAAAATGGGTTCGCGCGCCCGCCTCGAGATGCTCTTCGACGATGGGCGCTACACGGAACACGATGTTGGACTGGCCAGCACCGACCCGCTGCAATTCAAGGACACCAAGAGTTACAGCGACCGGTTAAGGCAGGCGGAAAGAAACACAGGACTCAAAGACGCCGTGATCACCGGCGAAGGCCAACTCGAAGGCAAGCCGGCCATCATCTGCGCCATGGAATTCCAGTTTATCGGCGGGAGTATGGGTGCGGTGGTGGGTGAGAAGGTGACGAGGGCCATCGACCGTTGCATCGACCAGAAACTCCCCCTGGTTGTCGTCTCGTGTTCGGGGGGCGCGCGAATGATGGAAGGCGCCATCAGCTTGATGCAGATGTCGAAGATCAGCGCGGCGCTGGCCCGCTTGGATGAAGTGCGGAAGCCCTATATTTCCGTGCTAACGGATCCGACCACGGGGGGCGTGACGGCCAGCTTCGCCATGCTAGGGGATCTTAACATTGCGGAACCCGGCGCCCTAATCGGCTTCGCGGGCCCGCGGGTCATCGAACAGACGATCCGCCAGAAACTGCCTCCGGGTTTCCAGCGCGCGGAGTTCCTGCTAGCCCACGGCATGCTGGACGCTATCGTTCCGCGCAAAGAGTTAAAGAGCTTCCTGGCGCGATCCGCGCGCCTGCTGCGGGCGTGGGACGTTTAGCAAAAGTCAGGATTCAAAGTTCAGAAGGGACGGTGAAGGTTAAAGGGTAAAGTCTAAAGGATAAAGGCTAAACGGTGGGCGGTGAGCTTGGACTTTATCCTTTAGACTTTACCCTTTTGACTTTACCCTTTTGACCTCATTCTGACACCTGACTCCTCGTATGTCGATGAATTACGTCGAGTGTTTGAGATACCTGGACAGCCTCGCCCAGGAGCTGCATGGCCTGCAATGGGGGCTGGAGACGACAACGAGGGTCCTCACCCGCCTTGGGAATCCTCACCTGAAATACCCTACTGTCATCGTTGCCGGAACAAATGGGAAAGGGTCCACTGCGGCCATGCTGGCCAGCATTCTGACCCAAGCCGGTTACCGCACTGGTCTTTACACCTCTCCGCACCTCGTTAGAGTTAACGAGCGGATGCGGGTCGACGGCGCTGAAATCAGCGAAGACGACTTCGCTCACGCTTTCTCTGAAGTCCGCCAGGCTGTTGAAAGCCTGCTGGAGGAGAAAGCACTGGGGCAAGTGCCGAGCTTCTTTGAGTTTCTGACGGCCACTGGCTTCCATTATTTCGCCCAGGCCGAAGCCGGCTTCGTGGTGCTGGAAGTAGGCATGGGAGGCCGGCTGGATGCGACCAACGTTACTCAACCTCGCGTGGCGGTGATCACCAATGTGGGGCTTGACCACATGGAATTTCTCGGGTTTACCCTCGCCGAAATCGGGCGTGAGAAGGCAGGAGTCATCAAACCCGGGGCGCCAGTTGTGAGCGGATGCGAACCGGGAGAGGCCGCTGAGGTGATCCGGCGGCGCTGCGCGGAAATGGGCGCGGAGTTATTTGAGACGGACAAGATCGGCAGAGTTTCCGGGCTGCAAAGCTCACAGGGGCACTACCTTTTCAACCTCTCTCTGGGCGCGGAAAGCTTCTCCGGCCTCAGTTGTCCGCTGTTAGGAAGGTTTCAGGTCAAAAACGCCGTGGCCGCGGTGACGGCAGCTTGGCGCCTCAGCCGGGATGGCTTCCGAATCACCCCCAGCGCGATTGTCAAAGGCCTCGAAAGCACTTCGTGGCCGGGGCGGCTGGAGCGGGTGTTGGAACATCCGCTGGTCCTGCTCGATGGGGCGCACAATCCCGCGGCCGCCCGCGTGCTGGCGGAGTTCATCCAGGAAGATCTGGTGGGGCGGCGTCTGCGGCTTGTTTATGCTTCGATGCGCGACAAGGCGATCGGCGAAATCAGCGAGATTCTGTTTCCGCTTGCCGAAGAGGTCTATGTAACGCATCCTCACCTGGCTCGCGCGGCCACGCCGGAAGAGATACTCGCGACGGCACGGTTTCGCCCCAAGCGGCTGGTCATCGAAGCTGAGCCTTCCGTCGCTGTGGCGCGGGCTTGCCGGGCAAGCTCCGAAGACGATGTGGTAATCATTATCGGCTCCCTCTATCTGGTGGGGGCCGTCAAGAGGGCACTGCTGGAAGGTCAGCTCCAGCTCGCGAACCGAGCCGTTCCGCGCCCTGGCGAAGGGCCGGCGTGATACGATCATGGGAACTCCTCCAGCCGTGCCCGGCGGCACGAACCGCAAACAGCAAGGCGTTTCGTACTACCTCAGCTATCTGCGCTCTCTCCTCTTCACCAATCTGCTGATTTACTTCTACACCGCAGTTTGCGGAACGCTTTCACTGTGCTCCTCTTTGTTCGACAGCCAGGGGAGATGGCAGCACTCCTTCGCACGACTCTGGTCGTGGTTGATCTTGAGGACCAGCGGCATCCGGACTCGCGTGGAAGGCCTGGAAAACCTCGCCGGCCTAAAGACTGCCATCTATTGCGCGAATCACCAGAGCGCCATGGACATCCCCATCCTCTTCGTGAATCTTCCCGTGCAGTTCCGCTTTGTCGCCAAACGATCGCTGTTCAAGCTGCCTTTCCTGGGCTGGCATTTGACGCGGTCAGGTCACATTCCCGTCGACAGAGGACGCCCCAAAGGCGCGAGGATGAGTCTGGATGCGGCCGCGGAGAGGATCCGTGCGGGAAGCTCCGTCGTACTCTTCCCCGAAGGCCATCGGAGCCGCGACGGAAAGATGTTGCCGTTCAGGTCCGGCAGCTTTTACCTCGCCATTCAATCCGGTGTCCCTATTGTTCCGATTACCTTGAACGGAACGCGCGGCGTGCTGAAACCGGACACTTA
>Ga0181535_10005061_pt1 | contig 14299 bp, 7 predicted proteins | sample PEATcosm2014_Bin_44_FD_119774 | JGI IMG/M metagenome (GOLD analysis project Ga0181535, IMG submission 119774) | Peatland microbial communities from MTU Mesocosm Facility, Houghton, MI, USA - PEATcosm2014_Bin17_30_metaG | ecosystem: Environmental > Terrestrial > Soil > Wetlands > Peat | place...
ATACCCGAAAGCTGGCGAATCTGCTGCTTCGAACCGCGAGCGCCCGAGTCGGCCATGATGTAGATCGGGTTCATCGCCCCTTCATCGTCCGCGCGCTTCATGTTGCCGAACATCTCGTCGGCAACCTGATCGGTCACCGCCGACCACATCTGGATGACCTTGTTGGCACGCTCGCCGTTGGTGATGGCGCCGTCCATATATTGCTTCTGAACTTCGATCACCTTCTTGTCGGCTGCGTCCACGGTGGTGTACTTGCTGGCCGGGATCACCATGTCGTCGAGACCCACAGAGAGACCCGAACGCGTGGCGTACTGGAAGCCGAGCTGCTTGATGCGATCGAGCATCCGCACCGTCACCTCAAGCCCGAGGTTCTGGTTGCAGTAGTTGACTAGCTGCCCGATGCCCTTCTTCTTCAGCAGGCCGTTGATGAACGGCATCCCCGTGGGCAGTGCATCGTTCAGAATCACGCGACCGACCGTCGTCGACAGATACTCCTTGTTGAAGTCGACAGGCTCGGTGTGCGTCAGATCCTGATCGTCATACGCCGTCGTCATGTCCAGCACCTTGCCGGTGTAACGCAGACGGATCGGCGTCAGAGTCTCCAGTTCTTTGGCTTCGAGCGCCATCAGGATCTCTTCGGTATTCGAGAACGTGCGGCCCTCGCCGACCCCGCCCTTCTTCGCCTTGGTCAGGTAATAGAGACCGAGCACCATGTCCTGCGTCGGCACGGTAATCGGCTGTCCCGAGGCAGGCGAAAGAATATTGTGCGAGGCAAGCATCAGCACGCTGGCTTCGATCTGCGCCTCAGGCGACAGCGGAATGTGCACCGCCATCTGATCGCCGTCGAAGTCCGCGTTGAACGCGGTGCAAACCAGCGGGTGAATCTTGATGGCCTTGCCTTCCACCAGCACCGGCTCAAACGCCTGAATGCCCAGACGGTGGAGGGTTGGCGCGCGGTTCAAGAGCACCGGATGGTCTTTAATGACTTCCTCGAGGATGTCCCATACCACCGGCTCCTGCATCTCGACCATCTCTTTGGCTTGCTTGATGGTCGTGCAGTGTCCCGTTTGTTCCAGGCGGTGATAGATGAAAGGCTTGAACAGCTCGAGCGCCATCTTCTTCGGTAGACCGCACTGGTGCAGTTTCAGCTCCGGTCCAACCACAATCACCGAACGGCCCGAGTAATCGACGCGCTTGCCCAGCAGATTCTGGCGGAAACGGCCCTGCTTGCCCTTGAGCGTATCCGAAAGCGACTTGAGCGGACGATTGTTGGCGCCCCTCAATACACGGCCACGGCGGCCGTTGTCGAACAGCGCGTCCACAGCCTCCTGCAACATGCGCTTCTCGTTGCGCACGATCACCTCGGGCGCGTGCAGGTCCATCAGCTTCTTCAACCGGTTGTTGCGGTTGATGACGCGACGATAAAGGTCGTTCAAATCCGACGTAGCAAAGCGCCCGCCGTCCAGAGGCACAAGAGGACGCAGCTCGGGAGGAATCACCGGCAGCACATCGAGAATCATCCACTGCGGCTTGTTGCTCGATTTGCGAAATGCCTCGACTACCTTGAGTCGTTTCGCAAACTTCAGCTTCTTCTGCGCCGACGTTTCGGCCTTCATCCGCTCACGCAGTTCCAATCCAAGGTCATCTATGCTGACACGCTTCAGCAGTTCCTTGATTGCCTCTGCGCCCATCATGGCCTTGAAGCCCGAGGGGCGGTACTGCTGATCGAGCTCGCGATAGCGATTCTCGTCCTTGATGATCTCGCGCTCGCGCACCGGCGCGTCGCCAGGATCGACCACAACATAGGACTCGAAGTAGAGGATGCTCTCCAGGTCACGCAGCGAGATGTCGAGCAGGTGGCCAATGCGCGAAGGCAGTCCCTTGAAGAACCACACATGCGAACAAGGAGAGGCCAGCTCAATGTGGCCCATGCGCTCGCGGCGCACCTTGCTCACCGTCACTTCGACGCCGCACTTGTCGCAGATGACGCCGCGGTGCTTCATGCGCTTGTACTTGCCGCACAGGCACTCCCAGTCCGTCACAGGACCAAAGATACGGGCGCAGAACAGGCCGTCGCGCTCCGGCTTGAAGGTGCGGTAGTTGATGGTTTCAGGCTTCGTGACCTCACCATGCGACCAGCTGCGGATCTTCTCGGGCGAAGCCAGCATGATGCGGATGGCATCGAAATCGGTAATCGGGCTGGTGAGCTCAAACGGGTTCGAACGGAACAAGGCGACCCTCCTTGGCGGGCCTTCCGGCCACTGCCGCGGCTTTTCCCGGGATGGTTGAAGGATCCTTTCCTTCCCGGGAAGCGGTGTTTGCCGCCTTTAAGAAGGACCCTGAAGAAACTCATGCGCTGGGTGCCCCAGGTCTCGCTTCTGAGACCTGGGAACCGCGCTTAGTCAGCTACCGCTGCTACTTCCGGCGCAGGCGCTTTCTTGATCAGATCTGCGCGCTTGATCAGTTCCACGTCCAGGCACAGCGACTGGAGCTCGCGAATCAGCACATTGAACGACTCCGGCACACCTGGCTCAATCGCAGCCTCGCCCTTGACGATGGCCTCGTAGATCTTCGTACGGCCATAGACGTCGTCGGACTTCGCCGTGAGCAGCTCCTGGAGAATGTAGGCCGCGCCGTATGCCTCGAGGGCCCATACTTCCATCTCGCCGAAACGCTGTCCGCCGAACTGCGCCTTGCCGCCCAGCGGCTGCTGGGTGATCAGCGAGTACGGCCCGATGGAACGCGCGTGAATCTTGTCGTCCACCAGGTGCGACAGCTTGAGCATGTAAATGTAGCCCACCGTCACCGGCTGCTCAAACTGTTCGCCGGTCATACCGTCGAAGAGCGGCGTCTTTCCGGAAGAAGGCAGATTCGCCGAGGCCAGCAAGGCCTTGATCTCCTCTTCCTTGGCGCCATCAAATACATTGGTGCCGAACCAGATGCCCTTCTCCATACCGGCAACAACACGCAGCAGCGTCTCATCGTCGAGCTCCAGCAGCTGCCGCAACGTAGCGGTTCCGGCAAATTCCTTCTTCACCGCTTCGCGGATGAAGTTGGCGTCGCTGTTGACCTTGAGCAGAGCCGCGATCTTGTGACCAAGCTCGGCAGCCGCCCACCCGAGGTGCGTTTCCAGAATCTGGCCCACGTTCATACGCGAAGGCACGCCGAGCGGGTTCAGGACAATCTCCACGGGACGGCCGTCGGGCAGATACGGCATATCCTCTTCGGGCAATATGCGCGCGATCACGCCCTTGTTGCCGTGGCGTCCGGCCATCTTGTCGCCGACCGAGAGCTTGCGCTTCATCGCGACATAGACCTTCACCAGCTTGATCACGCCCGGAGGCAGTTCGTCACCCTTCTGCAGCTTGGCGATCTTCTCATTCGTGATCTTGCGCAGCACTTCGATCTGCCGCGAGGTCATCTCCTCGATCTCATCGATCTGCTCGTTGACGCGAGGATCCTTGTCGTTGTAGCGGATGCGCTTGAGGTTCTTGGTCGAGATGCGCTCGATCGTCTCGCGGTCCACCATCGCGCCCTTGGTCAACAGGCGCTTGTTGGTCCGTTCGTCGTGCAGATCGGCCAGCACTTCCTTGTTGCCCAGGATCGCCTCGAGGCGCTTGAGGCGCTCATCGGTCAGAATGCGGATTTCGTCGCCCAGGTTCTTCTCGAGCTTGGCTACGTACTCCGCCTCGATCTGCTTGGCACGCTCATCCTTCTCCTGACCCTTACGCGAGAAGATGCGGACGTCAACGACCGTACCTTCAATGCCCGGAGGGCAGGTGAGCGAAGCGTCACGCACATCGCCGGCCTTTTCGCCGAAGATCGCGCGTAGCAACTTCTCTTCCGGCGTCAGCTGCGTCTCGCCCTTCGGCGTGACCTTGCCTACCAGAATGTCGCCGTGTCCGATCTGTGCGCCGATGCGAATCACTCCGCTCTCGTCCAGATCGCGCAGTGCATGCTCGGAGACGTTCGGAATGTCGCGCGTGATCTCTTCGGGACCGAGCTTGGTGTCGCGCGCTTCAATCTCGAACTCCTCGATGTGCACCGAGGTGTAGTAGTCCTCCTTCACCAGCTTCTCGCTGATGAGGATCGCGTCCTCGAAGTTGTAGCCGCGCCACGGCATGAAGGCCACCAGCACGTTGCGGCCGAGTGCCAATTCGCCCTGCTCCGTGCAAGGACCGTCAGCAATGACCTGGCCCTTGAGAACCCGCTCGCCCTCGCGAACGACCGGCTTCTGGTTGATACAGGTGTTCTGGTTCGAACGCTTGAACTTGATCAGCGTATAGATGTCCGAACCCACCTCGCGCGACAGCTGCGTCGGGTGATGCTCGCCTTCGACGCGCACGATAATGCGCTCGGAGTCGACCGAATCCACGATGCCGTTGCGCTTGGCCAGCACGACGGCACCCGAATCGCGTGCCGTCACGCCTTCCATGCCCGTGCCCACCAGGGGAGCCTCCGCAACGAGGAGCGGCACAGACTGGCGCTGCATGTTCGCGCCCATCAGCGCGCGGTTCGCGTCGTCGTGCTCCAAAAACGGAACAAGGGAAGCAGCCACCGAGACAAGCTGCTTAGGGCTAACGTCGATGTAGTCGACCTCAGTCCGGTTCACCAGCACAAAGTTGCCCTGCCGGCGCGCGTTCACCAGCTCTTCAGTGATCACGCCCTTGTCATCGAACTCGATGTTGGCCTGCGCGATCGTGTGCTTGTCTTCTTCCCACGCCGACAGATAGAAGCTGTACGGAATCCACTCCACCGTGCGCTTGCCTGCCTTCTTCAGCTGGGCATTCAGCTTGAACGCTTCATCCTTCTCGATGTGGTCGCCCACGCGCATGCCGCTTTCGCCGGCATTTGTGATCTCGACAAAGTCGAGAATCTTCGAGTCCTTCACCTTGCGATAGGGCGATTCGATGAAGCCATACTCGTTGATCCGCGCAAAGCAGCTCAGCGAGCTGATTAGGCCGATGTTCGGACCTTCAGGAGTCTCAATCGGGCAGATACGGCCGTAGTGCGTCGTATGCACGTCGCGGACTTCAAAGCCCGCGCGCTCACGCGACAAACCGCCCGGCCCAAGAGCCGATAGCCGCCGCTTATGCGTGATCTCCGACAGCGGGTTGGTCTGATCCATGAACTGCGACAGCTGCGATGAACCGAAGAACTCGCGGATCGCGGCCATTACCGGCTTGGCGTTGATAAGGTCGTGTGGCATCGCCGTGTTCAGTTCCTGATACACGCTCATCTTTTCCTTGATGGCGCGCTCCATGCGGACCAGGCCGATGCGGAACTGGTTCTCCATCAGCTCACCCACGGCTCTGACGCGGCGGTTGCCGAGATGATCGATGTCATCCACCACGCCGATGTTCTTGCGCAGCTTGAGCAGGTAACGGATGGTCGCGTAAAAGTCCTCGGGCGTCAGCGTCCGATGATCGAGCGGCGTCGCGTCCTGGTTCTCATACAGCTTGATGTTGAACTTCAGGCGGCCCACACGCGAGAAATCGTATTTGCGCGCGTCGAAGAACATGCCTTCAAACAGCGCCGTCGCCGTATCCAGGGTCGGCGGATCGCCCGGACGCAGCTTGCGATAGATCTCGATCAGCGCCTCTTCCGGCTTGTGCACCGAGTCGCGCTTCAGCGTATTGGTGATGATGTTACCCACATCGTCGCGTTCGGGGAAGAAGACCTCGAAGGTCGTCACGCCGCTCGAGATCACCTTGTGCAGGCGATCGGCGGTCAGCTCTACGTTGGCCTCGACGATCACTTCGCCCGTCGCGGTATCGACCACATCTGCGGCAGTGATCGCACCGTCGAGCTCGGCCGACTCCACTTCGACCTTCTCCACACCCGCTGCACGCAGCGCCTTCAGCGTATGCGCAGTCACCTTGCGACCCGAGTGCGCAATCTCCTCGCCCTTGTGCAGAACGGCATGCGCCGGCTTGGCGCCCAGCAAGTGGGTCGACTTGCCCTCGGGAGCAACCGCCCAGAACAGCTTGCTGTCGGCGAGGTTGATCCGGTCTACCGTGTAGAAGGTCTTCAGAATCTCTTCGTCCGAACGCAGACCCAGCGCGCGCAGGAAGATCGTTCCCAGGAACTTGCGCTTGCGGTCGATGCGGACATAGAGGGTGTTCTTCTGGTCGTACTCGAACTCCACCCACGAACCGCGATAAGGGATGATCTTGCCCAGAAAGTAGGTGCGGTTGTTGGCCGTCTCAAAAAAGACGCCCGGCGAACGATGCAACTGCGACACGATGACGCGCTCGGTGCCGTTCACAATGAACGTGCCGTTCGGCGTCATCAACGGAATATCGCCGAAGAAGACTTCCTGCTCCTTGATATCGCGAATCGTCTTGTTACCCGTCTCCGCATCCTTGTCGTAGATGGTCAGGCGGACGGTCACCTTCAGCGGAGCAGAGAACGTCATGCCCCTCTCTTCGCACTCCTGCTGGTCATACTTCAGTTGCAGGCCCACAGGGTCGCCGCACTTGTTGCAGAAGTCGGGGGTGTTCTTGTTGTAGGTGCCGCACTTCTGGCAGAGAACGTCGCCGGGAAGAAATGGGTCCGTGATCACCATCGATCCGCAATTCACGCAGGCCGTGCGCAGGTGATGCAGACCTTTCAGGTGTCCGCACTTGCACTCCCAGTTGCCGATCGCGTAGTCGACAAAATCCAGCTGCGAGATCCCGCGAAAATCGGTGATCGGAAAAACCGAGACAAACACCGACTGCAGGCCCGAATCATCGCGCTCGTTCGGCAGCTTGTCCATTTGCAGAAAGCGCTCATACGAACGCCGCTGCACTTCAATCAGGTTGGGAATCTGGGTTGCGGTTGGAATCTTTGAAAAATCGAGCCGGCTGCGAATCGCGCGCTTCTCGTTAGGCATGCATCACTCCTGAGGCTCATCGCACCGGATCGCTGCGGTGCGGTTCCGGGCCGTCACCCGAGTCTCGGGGCGCCGGCGATTGGTCAGTATGTCGAACGTCTGGACCGGCAAACCCAAAGCCAGTCCGGCTGTCCATCTCGAACGGCCCGAATTCGGACCGTCGATCTCCCAGCCATCCCCATGCCAAGCTTTCCCCGCGAAAACTCGCGTGGCGCGCGGTGCACTTTTGCGCATTGCTGCCTTTGAGGTTTGTGCGCTAGACTGCGCACAATTGGAGAAACAGGCGTGCAGGTGAAGAACTTGATACCCCTGCACAAACCAGGTAGATTTTGCCGAAAAAGGCCCTATCTGCCATAGTTGGGAGACGCAAAAGGCTCGTAAGGACGCACTTCCCTACGAGCTTGGCTCTTAGCCATTGCTCCCATACAAATTCTTTTGCCTGTTCTCGCCGATCCCAAAGCTCGCTTCTGCCGCCGTCAGCCAGCTACTCGCCATTCGTCAACGGGAATCCGCCTATCCCCTTGACACTTAAGCACTTCAAAGTCCGCATCCATCGCTGTCGAAGTGCTTGGCAGTGCTTCGACCGACAGATGCCTACGTGCTCCGTTGCTCATCCTGAGACGCGCCGACCATCTCCCGTCTAAACCGGAGGAAAGCCGAAATTGGACGGAAAGACGCGCAACGATTATCGTAGCGCGTCCCGGCCCGCCTTGCAAGTTTGATACCAACTACTTGATTTCGATGGTAGCGACGCCTTCAAACTTCTTCTTGATGGCCTCGGCCTCATCCTTGGTCGCGCTCTCCTTCAACGCCTTGGGAGCCCCATCGACCAGGTCCTTCGCTTCCTTCAGGCCGAGCGAGGTGACTTCGCGTACAGCCTTGATGGTGTTGATCTTGTTCGCGCCAGCATCCTTGAGAATGACCTGGAATTCAGTCTTCTCTTCGGCCGCCGGAGCCGCCGCACCCGCACCTGCGCCACCCGCCACAACTACCGGCGCCGCAGCAGCTGCTGAAACGCCAAGACGCTCTTCCAACTTCTTCACCAGGGCCGCCGCTTCCAGCAGGCTCAGGCTTACAATCTGTTCTTCCAACTGCGCGAGATCCGCCATGTTCTTCTCCAATCAGAATTCTTTTGAATTTGTTTGACGGGCCACAACTCCCGTCCAAAATGTTGCTCCATGCAATGGTTTCCGATGCGCCAGACCCGCGCCCCAGCATGCAGCCTGCCCATACCGCCAAAACCCTTTCACCGCCCGAGAGCTACTCCAAGAGTCTGCCTCACGCAGTGACGAACTTCTCCTTCTCCACACCCTGCCCCAGCACCACAGCTAGGTCGCGACCCGTGGCATTGATCACCGTTGCCAGCCGCTGCGCGGGTGCGTTGATCAGGAACAGAAGCTTCGCGAAAATCTCTTCCTTACCCGGCATGGTCGCCAGCGCCTTGACCTCATCCACGGTCAATAGCTTGCCGTCCACGATGCCCAGCTTGAACTGAAACTCAGCATTCTCGCCGACCCACTTCGAGAAGCCCTTGGCCAGCGCCACCGGATCGCCCGAGGTGAAGGCAACCGCACTCACACCCTTCAGGCCCTTCAGCGCGCTTTCCACCTTGGTGCCCTTGCTCGAAATGCCGGCCAGCTTGTTCTTCACCACGCGATACTTGCCGCCCGCCTCACGCACTACTTTGCGTAGCGCAAAATCCTGCGCCACGGTCAGCTTCGTAAAAGTGCCGATAATCGCCGTTGTTGAGCCTTCCAGCTCCTTCGCGAGCAGCTGAACCTTCTCGGCCTTCTTCGATCTTGAAATTGCCATGTCTTTGCTCCGCTACGACGGAGGAGCCATCGCGCTCACCGCGCTCAGGCTACTCCCTGTTCCAAATTCCCTATTCCCTGCTTCTCAGTGCTTGCCCGCCGCGTCGATAATCACCGAATCCAGCGGAACCCCGGGGCCCATCGTCGAGCTCAGCGTGATGCTCTTGACGTACTTGCCCTTGGCTGCCGAAGGCTTCGCGCGCACGATCGACGTGATCACCGTGGTCGCATTGTCGATCAACTTTTGCGGATCGAAGCTCAGCTTGCCCACCGGCACATGTACCAGGCTGGTCTTGTCGGCTCGAAACTCCACCTTGCCGGCCTTGATCTCTTTCACCGCCGCGGCCACGTCCTGCGTCACCGTTCCCGTCTTCGGGTTGGGCATCAGGCCCTTCGGTCCAAGCACCTTACCCAGGCGGCCAACCACCTTCATCATGTCCGGTGTCGCGATCAGAGCGTCGAAAGCGGTCCAGTTTTCCTTCTGGATCTTCTCGACCATCTCTTCGCCGCCCACGAAATCCGCGCCTGCTTCCTGCGCTTCCTTCTGGCGATCGCCCGTCGCAATCACAGCCACGGTCTTCGTCTTGCCCAGGCCGTGCGGCAGAACCACGGTGCCGCGCACCATCTGGTCGGCATGACGCGTATCGACGCCCAACCGCATGGTCAGGTCGACGGTCTCATCAAACTTTGCGTACTTGACCTGCTTGAGCAGGCTCACTGCTTCAGGCAGCGGATACGCCGGCTTAGTAACAGCTGCGCGCGCCTTCGCAATATTCTTGCTTGGTTTTGCCATTCATCCCTCGTCTCCCACCGCTTTCGCCAGCCCGCCCGTGGCGGGAATCCGTTGACCGATCTGGGCATCGTCCAAAACTTTGCCCGTCCGGCGAGGACTCGAAAGCCGTGGTGCTATTGACAGGCCCGGAACACACACCGGGCACATCTATGAAGTGTAAGGGATTGGCAGCAGAATTGCAAACAACCCCAACTCCGACCTTAACCAACCGGCCCCGAATCCCATCTAATCGTTGGATGCATAGGGTGCGGAGACGATCCCGTCACGATCCCGGAGGTACGAACATGAAATCGCGAACATTCGCCGCCCTGCTGGCTTTGGGAACCCTTTCCCTCGCCACGCCCGGATTCGCCGCTCCCGCCGAGCCAGGCCGCGGCCAGGCCGTCGTTACCCTGCTGCCCAAGAATGAGCAGGAGACGCCGCCCAGTGTCCAGTCCCAGAACCTGCAACTCAAGGTTGATGGCAAGTCCTCCAGCATCACGGACCTCGCCGCCGCCAAGGGCCCCAGCAGCCCACTTGAGCTGGTCATTCTGATGGACTCCTCGGCACGCTCGTCGCTGGGCACCCAACTGAATGACATCGCGGCCTTCGTCAAAGAGATGCCCAAGGACACAAAGATTGTTCTCGGATACCTGGAGAACGGTCGCGCAGCCCTGTCGGGTCCGCTTACTTCTGAACCGCAACAGATTCTGAATTACCTGCATCTGCCCGCCGGTGCCCCTGGCACCAATGGCAGCCCCTACTTCTGCCTCTCCGATCTTGCCAAAAACTGGCCTTCTCACGATCCAACTGCTCGGCGCGAAGTCGTCCTGATCACCGATGGCGTCGACGAGTTCAATCTGCGCTACGATCCCGAGGACCCCTATGTACAGAGCGCAATCGAAGACTCGATCCGGTCCGGACTCGTGGTCTATTCGTTCTATTGGAAAAACCGCGGACGCGTCGACAATTCAGCGTATGAGAACAACTCAGGCCAAAGTCTCCTGCAGGAAGTCACCCAAGCCACCGGCGGCTATAGCTACTGGGAGGGCACCGGCAATCCGGTCTCGTTCGATCCGTTCTTCCATGACCTGCGCCGTCGTTTTCAGAATCAGTACAGAGTCGCCTTCTCGTCGGAGCTGAAAGGTAAACCGCAGATCCAGCGCTTCAGCGTGAAGCTCCAGGGCATCGACGCCAAGGTCTATGCGCCCCAGCAGGTTCTTGTCACCCGCGGGGGGCCTGCCGCCGGCGAGTAGCTGATCCAACAACGCCCCGCCGCCTCAGCTCTTCGGTGCGCCGAGTACCTTCAGCAGTTCCTGCGGATGAATCGGCTTGGCGATCAACTCGAAGCTGTAGCCCTGCGCCTTCGCACGGACCTGCAAATCGGCGGTCGCTGCCTGCCCGGAAAACAGAATGATCCGGCACAGGGGAAGGATCTTCGAGACCGCGATTCCCGCATCGATCCCCGACATGCCACGCATGATGACATCGGTCAACAGGATGTCAGGCTCAAACTCACTCGCGGAGGGAATCGCCTGTTCGCCACTGAAGGCGGCTCTCGCCTCGAACCCGCTCGCATTCAAAATCCGAGCCAGCGTATCGGCAATCATCTCCTCATCGTCAACGATGAGCACACGCACGCGTTTCGGTTCATTTGGCACGAGGGAGGGATCCTTGGCCGGAGTCGCGGAAAAGTGCCTTAAGGATACATGGCGAGACGGTGAAGGGAATCATAAAAGATTAAAGGGCTCGCCTTCTGAGACGAGCCCCTCCCATTCTTGAGTGCGGCAACGCTAATTCCGGCTGCGCGTCTTCGCCAACAGACGCAGGATCTCGAGATACAGCCACACCAGCGTGACCATGATCCCGAACGCGCCGTACCACTCCATGTACTTGGGAGCGCCGTAGGCTACACCCTGCTCGATGAAATCGAAGTCGAGCACCAGGTTCAGCGCCGCAATCGCCACCACAAAGAGGCTGATTCCAATGCTCAACGGACCACTGCCGTTCACCGCGAGGAACTGTACATGGAAGAAGCCCAGGATCATCTGCGCCAGATAGAACAGCATGATTCCGCCCGTCGCAGCGATGACGCCGAGCCGGAACTTCTGCGTGACCTTGATCAAGCCCGAGCTATACGCCAGCAGCATCACAAACAGCGTCCCGAATGTGAGCCCCACCGCCTGAAACGCGATGCCGGGATAGCGGAAATCGAAGACAGCCGAAAGCCCGCCCAGCACTAACCCCTCCAGCAGCGCGTAAAGCGGCGCGGTCACCGGCGACCACTCCTTCTTAAACACCGTAACCATGGCCATCACGAAACCGCCGAAGGCCCCCAGCATCAGCCACGGCCCGACTTCGGTCATGTTGCGCGACTGGACAAACATGTGCCACACCCAAGCCGCAGTCGCCATCGCGCACACCAGCAGGATGCCAGTCTTGTGGACGGTGCCGCTCAGCGACATGCGCTCGGCAGCATCGATCATTCCGCCATACCCTGCGCCGGGCAGGTTCTCGAATGTCTTGCTGCCAAGGGCCGGATTGGAAGTCTTCATCAAGGGCATAGCTTTCTCCGTTATAACCACTCGACTCGCACCTTATAGACGCGGCGCCAAAGGCTCAAGTCGCTACTTCTCATTCTAATGGATGAACTTCTCCCTGCTTGCGCGGCTCCATTGCGGTCGACGTTAGGTCGGCGCTCCACCCGCTTGAAACACCCGCCGGACGCCGTATAGTTTGTGAATACAGGCTTTTGAGGGGGTTGCGGTTTTCTGCATCGGCGCACGTCTGACCGTCAAAAGCCTTCGCCGCGGGCTCGTCACGTACGAACGGACAGCTGTCCGCTTGCTCCGAATTCTGCATGTCCACTTGAAACGAGGACTATGAGAACCTCCCGGCTTGTCTTGCTTTGTGCTTTTGTTGTCTTGGGCTCCGCGATCGGCCCCATGCACGCCCAGGAATTGAACACCAATTACGACCGCGACCCCAACCAGTCCATCGATCAGCACTACACCGACCAGATTCAGAAGTACACCACCGACAAATCCTTCCTCTCGCCGCTGGTGAACTATCTGCCCGCCTCGAAGACCGTGCCGACACCCGAGAAGGTCCTCGGTGACGTCTCCGGTGCGCCCGATATGCTGCCCTATGCCGAAGATGTCTACAAATACTTCCGCATGTTGGAGGCCGCGAGCCCGCGCGTGAAGGTCTTTTCCATCGGCCATACGGAAGAAGGCCGCGAGATGATCACCGCAGCCATCGCGGACCCCGCCCTGCTCGCCGGCGCGAAAGAGAACGACGCGCGCCTGGCGCAACTCGCCGACCCGCGGTCAATCGGCTTGGATGATACGAAGGCCCGAGCCCTGATCGACAAGTCGTACCCGGTTTACTACATCACCGGCACGATTCATTCGCCGGAAACCGGCGCACCGACGGCGCTGATGGAGCTGGCCTACCGCCTCGCCGTCGACGACGCGCCCTACATCAAGTTCATCCGCTCACACATGATCGTGCTCATCACCCCGGTGGTCGAGGTCGACGGCCGCGACCGCATGGTCGACATATACCGCTGGCACAAGGCTCACCCGAAAGAAATCTACCCGCGCCTCGTCTACTGGGGCCACTACGTCGCGCATGACAATAACCGCGACGCCATGGGAATGACCCTCGACCTGACGCGCAACGTTCTCGACACCTATCTGAAGTGGCACGCGCAGGTGTTGCACGATCTGCACGAGTCCGTCCCGTTCCTCTACGACAACACCGTCGGCGACGGCCCCTACAACGCCTGGGTTGACCCCCGACTGGCCGACGAATGGGCCGAACTCGGCTGGAACAACGTCGCGCAGATGCAGAGCTTCGGCATGCCCGGCGTCTTTACTCACGGCGACTTCGACACCTGGAGCCCGGGCTATCTGATGTTCCTCGCCGCCATGCACAATGGCATCAGCCGCCTCTACGAGACCTTCGGCAACGGCGGCGCCGACACCCAAAGGCGCATCCTCACGCCGGAAGAGTACTCACGCACCTGGTATCGCCAGAATCCGCCGCTCCCCATTGTCAACTGGTCGCAGCGCGACAACAACAACTACGAAGAGACCGCGCTGCTGACCACGATCTCGTACTTCGCGCAGCACACCCATCACTTCCTCGAGAACTACTACACCAAGAGCAAGCGCAGCGTGGACAAGCCCGCTCTCGAAGGGCCCGCCGCCTACGTCATTCCTCCCGATGCCGCGCAAACTAACCGCACCGTCGAGTTGCTGAAGGTCCTCCAACGCCAGCATGTCGAGATCCAGCAACTCACCGCATCCGCCACCGCAAGCGTGCCCGGAGAAAGGCGCGCCGACAAGCCGAAAGACGAAACCTTCGCAGCCGGCAGTATTGTGATCCGCATGGATCAGCCCTACTCCCGCATCGCCGACGCGCTCCTCGATCACCAGTTCTGGGCTCCCGACGATCCACAGAAGCACCCTTACGATGACACCGGCTGGTCGTTCACCGATCTCTTTCATGTCAAGGTCGTCCGCGTCCCCGATGCAGGCATTCTCAAGGCCGCGATGTCGCCGCTGGCAGACCCATCGTCGCTGGCCGGAAAAATGGACGGCACTGGCTCGCTCGTTGCCGTCGCCAATACCGGCCAGGTCTCGCTCCTCTCACTCGTCTATAAGCTGAAGGGCGCAAACATCCAATCAGTCGAAAAGCCTTTCGACGCCGCGGACAAGCACTTCGCCGCCGGTTCTCTGCTCGTCTCCGGCTTGGCCGATGACCAGCTCAAGTCCGCCCTCCGCGACCTCGCCCTCGATGCCACGCACCTCAGTGTCACCCCAATGGTTCCCG
>Ga0181535_10005063_pt1 | contig 14295 bp, 8 predicted proteins | sample PEATcosm2014_Bin_44_FD_119774 | JGI IMG/M metagenome (GOLD analysis project Ga0181535, IMG submission 119774) | Peatland microbial communities from MTU Mesocosm Facility, Houghton, MI, USA - PEATcosm2014_Bin17_30_metaG | ecosystem: Environmental > Terrestrial > Soil > Wetlands > Peat | place...
GTGACGGGGTCTGGCAGTTGTGTGGCGGCAACGGTTGCCGCGAGAGGGGGCGGGTTCAGCAGTGCGTCCTGCACGAGGCTGGGCGGCACTGCTGTGGCGGCGAGAACCGGTGCGGAACTGGATTTGAGCGGGAACGTGCGAGGCGGTACGGCAGCGAGCGCGAGTTCATCCGCGGCAGATTGCGTCTCCAGCGTGGTGCGATTCAGCAGAGCGAGGATATGAGCCTGGGGTTGAGCGTGCTGCGTCGCGGATGGTGCGGGTGTTGCAGTCGGCAAGGCGATGATCGGTGATTTAGTTGGGGCTGAGGGCGGCAGCGCCACAGGAGGCGCGACTTGCGTTGGTACGGAGGGTTCCGCAGAAGGCCTGATGGCGTCCGCGCCGGGCGAGATTCTAAGAGGAAGGCGACTCATTGGTTCGTTGGCGATGGACGCGACGAGCTGTGGGCTGGTTGTGGATGGAGCGGGCCATGGAGTCGGTCTTGAAGCGAGCCCTGGAGCCGGTCGCGGAAAGGCAGCCGGAGCACTTAGTGCGATGGACACCGGGCCCGGCTCGGGTGAATGCGGCGGTGAGGGCGGTTCGGAGACTGCCGACAGCTTGGTCTCTGGCGGCATTGATGCAGCCGCGATTGGGGAACCTGCAGTCTGTGGTGGCGTGGTGGCTTCGAGTATCGCGGGGGAGACAGGCTCGAAGTGAATCGCGGCTTGCACACGGGATTCGACGCCGCCGGTGACGAGAATCCCTTCGAGGCGGCCGTGGCCGAGTTGGGCCGCGTCGGCATCAAGCGTGTACTCGCCCGCGTCGAGAGAGGCAAAGCGGAAGACGCCGTTCTTCGCCGTGGTGGTGCGGGCCTCAGCGCCGGTGGTCTGGTTGCGCAGAACGATGCAGACGCCGGCCAGCGGAGCCGAATGCAGATTGGTTAGGCGGCCGGAAAGGGACCCTGATTGAGGAGATTGAATCTGAATGAAGTTTGACGGCAGCGAATCGGATGGAGCGGATTGGGCGAAGGTCGCCGCCTGTGCGCTCAGGCACAGCACTGCCAACACTAGCCACCGAATCCAGTTCTGTTTTGTCTCTGCCATTGCCAGCGCTGCCCGGGCAGATCGGGAGAAAGGAAAGGAGAAAGGACAAAGCAATGAGCCGATCCGCTCTGGTGGCGGGTTCGGTACGGGCGAGCGAAATCTCTACCTTTTCGTCGCCCTGTGCGGGACTAGAAGAAGTTTGGCAGCGATTCTATGCCTCAAGATCGCCGCTGGAAAGTAGTCTGCGTCACAAATGGATGTTTTTTCGGCGAAGGACTGAGGGTGCGGCGTCCTGATCCGAGCGAGATGGTTCGGTAGACTGAGAAGACGGCAGGTAGACGATGGTCGCGTTTGTATGAGCCGGCGCGCGAAAGTCAAATTGGCCGGCGAGAACTATGTTCATTGATGAAGCCAAAATTCGAGTGAAGGCCGGCGACGGCGGAAACGGGTGCATGGCCTTCCGGCGGGAGAAGTTCGTGCCGCGAGGGGGGCCGTCGGGCGGCGACGGCGGACGCGGTGGCGATGTCGTCATGGAATCGAGCCAGCGGCATAATACGCTGATTCACTTCCGCTACAACCCGGAACACAAGGCGCAACGCGGCGAACACGGCATGGGCTCGAACTGCACCGGGCTGGACGGCCGGTCGATTACGCTGCAGGTGCCAGTGGGAACTTCGCTCTACGACGCCGAGACGGGCGAACTGGTGCATGACTTTCAGGAGCCGGACGAGCGCCTCGTGATCGCCAAGGGTGGTCGCGGGGGGCGCGGCAACCAGCACTTTGCGACGAGCACGCACCAGGCTCCGCGCGAGCATGAATTGGGGCGAGCGGGCGAAGAGCGCAGCTACCGGCTGGAGTTGAAGCTGCTGGCCGACGTGGGGCTGGTCGGCCTTCCCAACGCAGGTAAGTCGACGCTGATCTCGCGTATCTCCGCGGCGCGCCCGAAGATTGCCGATTATCCGTTCACGACGCTCGAGCCGAACCTGGGCGTAGTGACGGTGGGCGAGGAGCCGGATCTCGAATCCTTTGTGGTGGCCGATATGCCTGGGCTGATTGAGGGTGCGCACCTGGGATCGGGATTGGGCGTTCAGTTTCTTCGCCACATCGAGCGCACGCGGCTGCTTGTTCACCTGGTGGATGTGTCGGACGCATCGGGAAGGCCCGACCCGGTGGAGGATTTCAAGGTGATCAACAATGAGCTGGCCAGCTTTAGCTCGAAGGGTCAGGGAATGGACGAGCATCCTCTGGCTGACAAGCCGATGATCGTGGTGGCAACGAAGATCGACGCGGCGAACCCTGAGAAGCTGAAAAAGCTGGCGGCGCACGCGAAGCGAAAGAAGCTCGAATTTCACGCCGTCTCCGCGGTGACGGGCGAAGGAATCGACGAGCTGAAGTGGGCGCTGGCCAAGCGGGTACGGCGGGCTGTGACGGCCTGATTATCACGATTACCTTTTTACCCACGCGGGCATTTTTTCCTCCACACCGGTGAGCAGTTTTTACCGGTACCGCCATCTCGTGGCGCCGAATCTCCTATGCCTTCAGTCAGATTTGGTTTGGCCCACCGGATGCAGGCACCTCCGCACCTGGGCCGAAAACGAGAACGGGCTCGGGCAAATCCAACCCCCGGAGGTTCTCGTTATGCGTTCCATCAAGCGCGATCTTATTGACTTTGCTGCGCTTTGCGCGATGGCACTGGCGTTTGCGCTGGTGCTGGGAAGCCCGTTTGTCGCCGCCGGCTCCGCTTTTGCGCAGGATCAGGCGCAGCCGCCGCAACAACCCGATCAGAGCCAGGCGAAATCCGCAACCTTCACTGGAACCGTGGTCAAGAAAGGCGACCAATTCGCCCTGCGCGATTCTTCCGGCGCCGTATACACGCTGGACGATACGGACCGCGCCAAGCCGTTCGAAGGCAAGACGGTAAAGGTGACGGGCCAACTCGATGAGCAAGCAAAGGTGATCCACGTCGAAAGCATCGAAAGCGCCGTGGCGTGAACTAAGCTTCCCGAATCTTTGCGCAAAGATAAACTACAGTTCCGAACCGAGCCGGGCGGAGTGAGAGGGAGAATGTGCCTCTCATTTTGCCTGGTGAGTTTTTCGGGAGCCGGCCAGCCCGGGGCGTGACTCGTGACAGGGAATCTGGAGCACTATCAGAAGCAGAGGCGCTGCGAGATGAAGTTGATCTCGCCGGAGGAATATTCGGAAAAGCTGGCAACAAACCCTCCCCGCCAAACCCAGGGCACCCGGTGTTACACGGCTTTCGATATATCGCCGAAACTCAGATCGCGAGTGCGGCGGCGCCATACGGCGCGGAGAAAGCTGATGGGGCCGATGAGCATGAGGGCGAGAACCACGAATAGGAGCGAGGTTCCCAGGGAGTTTTTGTGCTCGAGCGAGAGCCCAAGCAGGCCGAGCGTGATGCAGAGGATCAGGACAGACACGATAAGGCCAAAGGACAGGAACCAGAACCACCAGAGAATTGGAGGCATTCCCGATACGATTTGCGCAGCGGGATTTGCTGTTCGCACGCGAGCGACCAGTGCGCTGACAAATTGAAAGAAAGCCGGCGAGCGGTCTTCAAAGTTGCCAAGACTGAGATAGTGCTGGCTGGTGAGCTGAATTGCGACGCCGGAATCGAGAGTGATTGCGCAATAGCGCGATCCAAATGCAGCCCTGCCGGCTCCGAACATCCATATTCCGGGGATAGAGTAGATCCTGACCGTTTTGATATGGGCGAAGGGCACGCTGCCGCCGGGCCAGAGGAGCGCGCTGTCGTTCAAGGTGTACTCTTCGGTTTTTGCCGCGATGGATCGCCGGACCTGATACGTGAGGTTGGGCAAAGTGGAGGGGTCTCCTCAAGATGGAGGATAGCTGGTTTCGGCAGCGGTATCCCAAGTCCGAAACTCCGGACCTCGGGCACCCAGAGAATCGCGGGTCAGCATACCCCACCTTAGCGAAGCTAGGATAGGGTACCCGAGTGTTGCTTCGTGAACAGCGCTATTCTTCCTCTTCGTCCACCGGCCGTTTGGCGTTGGCGAGGATTTTTTCGGCGACCAGCTGCGGGACGATGTCATAGTGGTCGACTTCCATGCGGTAGCTGCCTTTGCCTTGGGTCATGGAGGTGAGCTGGGTGCCGTAGGTGAGCATCTCGGCCATGGGAACCTGAGCGTTGATGACCGTGGTGCGGCCCTTGGATTCCATTCCGCCCACGCGGCCACGGCGACCGTTGAGGTCGCCCATGAGCGCGCCGGCAAACTCGTCGGGGGCCTCGATTTCGACCTTCATGACGGGCTCGAGCAGGCAGGGCTTGCATAGCTCCATGGCTTTTTTGAAGGCAAGGCGTCCGGCAGTCTTGAACGATAGCTCGTTGGAATCGACGTCGTGATACGAGCCATCGAAAACGGTGACCTTGAAGTCGACGACGGGGTAGCCGGCGAGGTAACCGCGCGCGGCCGTCTCGACGATACCCTTTTCGATGGCTGGGATGAAGTTGCGCGGGATTGCGCCGCCGAAAACTTCGTTGCCAAACTCGAACCCGCCGCCGCGGGGTAATGGCTCCATGCGGATTTTGCAGTCGCCGAACTGGCCATGGCCGCCGGACTGCTTCTTGTGGCGGCCTTGCGCTTCAGCCTTGCCGCGGATGGTTTCGAGGTAGGGAACCTTCGGCGCCTTGAGCGTGACTTCGGCGTGATAGCGCTTTTTGAGGCGGCTGACGATCGCTTCGATGTGTGGCTGGCCGGCGCCGGCGATGAGAAACTCGTTGGTCTGCGGGTCGCGGTAAAAGCGAATGAGCAGATCTTCTTCCATGAGCTTGTGGATGGCGGGCGCGAGCTTGTCTTCATCGGCTCGGCTTTTGGGCTCGATCGCATAGGTCATGGCAGGCTCGGGAGGTTTCGCCATATCGACCTGGAAGTCGGCGCCCTTCTGGCCGAGTGTGTCTCCGGTGAGCGTGTCGCGGAGCTTGCCTACTGCGCCGAGATCGCCGGCGTGAAGATCGGGTACTTCGATTGCCTTGCGGCCCTGCATGATGCTCAGGTGCGAAAGCTTTTCCTGGCCGCGACGGGTGTAGTTCTCCAGGGTAGCGTCGTTTCTTACGATGCCGCTGATGACCTTGAAGAAGGTGATGCGGCCGGCGAAGGGATCGGACATGGTTTTGAAGACGATGGCGCCGGTTGGCCCGGAGTCGTCGATCTTGCGAACGACGGCTGGCGCGTCTGCTGCTGCGCCGGGCACTTTGCCGGCGATGGGCTCGCGCTCAGTAGGCGCAGGCGTGTAGGCCTTGAGGAAGTCGAGGAGATGATCGAGGGCCATGTTGGAGAGGCCGCTCGAAAACAGCACGGGAAAGATGCGGTCTTCGCGGATGGCTTCGTGCAGCGCGGCGATGAGGTGGTCTTCGGGGATGGTGCCTTTCTCGAAGTACTCTTCCATCAGCTCGTCTTTGCCTTCGGCGACGAGCTCAACAAGAGCTTCGTGACGGGCCTTCGCGTCGGCAGCGAGCGAGGCGGGAATCTCAGCGGAGACTTTGCCGCGGCCATCGCCGCCGGGCGTGTAGGTGTAAGCCTCCATGGTGACAAGATCGACGACGCCGTGAAAGCCCTGCGCGTCAGAGATCGGCAACTGGACAGGAACACAGTTGCGGCCCCAGCGGTCGTTGAGGTCGTCCATGAGGGCGCTCAAGCCGCCACCGCCGCCGGCTTTCGGGTGATCCATTTGATTCACAAGAACGATGCGGGGAACATTGGCCTCTTCAGCAAAGCGCCAGACGCGCTCGGTGACGGGCTCGACGCCGGATTGGGCGTTGATGACGACGATAGCGGATTCAACGGGGAAGAGCGCGGCGCGGGCTTCGTGAGTGAACATGTGAAAGCCGGGCGTATCAACGAGATTGATCTTGACGCCCTGCCACTCGGCAAAGGCGACGGCGTTTTGCATGGTGATGCCGCGGGCGACTTCTTCTTCGTCGTAGGCGGTGGCGGCCGTGCCGTCTTCAACACGGCCCTGGGTGGGAGTCATCTTGGCGGCATGCAGCAGCGCGGCAATGAGGGTGGTTTTGCCGCAATGAGCATGCCCCACTACAGCGACATTGCGGATCTCACTTCCCTGGTACGTTTTCATAGGCGTCTCCTTCTTGAAGGCGCACTATCGGCGGCAGTTACGAGTCGAAAACCGTGGTCCGGCGTGCGCCTTCTTGTCGAAAGACGGATGCTATCACAGCGAGAGTGTGAACGTCCTGTGACTGAATACACAGGGATCAGGGGTCAGGGTGTCAGGGGTCAGAGAGCAGGCATCGATGACCGTTGCTCATCGCGGTCGAGCCCACGCGTTGCGGGTAGGCCGTTAACGTCGTAGAGTGGATTGCGGTTGAGTGCGGTGAATGAAAGGGAATGGGGATGAAGGCACGGATTTGGAGTTACGTGGTTGCGGCGGTGGCTTTAATGTTGGCTGCCTGTGCGCTGAGGGCCCAGGCGAGTGGCGGGGCCACAAATTCCGCGCCGGCGGTTGCTCCGGTGCAGGCGCCTGCGACCGCACCAGCTCCTCCGTCAATGCCGGGATGGATGATGCCAGCGCCCCACCTGAACGCGCCGCTGGGCAAGTTCAAGCGCTTCCCGGGAGATGGTCAGGGTGCGTTTAAGACGGGTCGCTATCGCGACCTGTTCGCCGAACAGGGACACACAGCGGCCGAGACGCGCGCCAAGATCGAGAAGGCCTTCCAGCAACTGTTCCACGGCGACGGGCAGGAGGAGCGAATCTACTTTGAGACCGGAGCCAACGAGAACGGGACGTTGGCCTATGTGACGGACTGGGCGAACAACGACGCGCGCACCGAGGGCATGAGCTACGGCATGATGATCTGCGTGGAACTCAACAAGAAGCGCGAGTTCGACGCGATCTGGAACTGGGCGCACACCTATATGTTGATCACCGATCCGAAGGATCCATCGGTGGGGTACTTTGCGTGGTCGATGAATACGGATGGCACGCCGCGCTCGACTGGGGCAGCGCCAGACGGAGAAGAGTATTTCACGATGGCGCTTTATTTTGCGGCGCATCGATGGGGGAATGGGACGGGGATTTACAACTATCAGGCTGAGGCGGACAGGATTCTGCGCGGAATGCGGCATCATCCGGTGCTGACGGGGACGGGGCCGTTCCGGATTCATCCCGACGATCCGCCATTCGTCGAGCCGGATCATCCGTGGCCGAGCATCAATAATCGCAGGATGGAAGAGGAAGCGAAGGCGAGCGGACGGCCGTGGCCCCCGGTTTTTCGATTTCCGCGCGGGCCGCAACAGGAAAGCATCGGGCCGATGGTGGACGAGGCTCACAACATGATCAAGTTTGTGCCCAACTGGCCGGGAGGGACGACCGACGCATCGTATCACCTGCCGGCGTTCTACGAGTTGTGGGCGCAGTGGGGGCCAGTGGAGGATCGCGTGTTTTGGGCGACGGCCGCGGATGTGAGCCGCGACTTGTTCAACCGCGTGACAGGGCCGGAGACGGGATTGACGCCGGACCGGAGCAACTTTGACGGCACGCCGGTGGTGGGGCGTGATGGAACGCCGGTGCCGTTCATGGCCGACTCGTGGCGCAGCGTGAGCAACTGGAGCGTGGATTATTCGTGGTGGCACAAGGACGCGCGCGAGACCGTGCTGAGCGATCGCTTGCAGAAATTCTTGGCGAGCCAGGGCATCGGCACGTTTGTGAACAGCTACTCGCTGGACGGGAAACCGTTGTCCACGACACACTCGACGGGAATGCTGGCAACGGCGGCGGTGGGCAGCCTGGCGGCGACGGATGGGCCCACGTCGAAAGCGTTTGTGGATGCGCTGTGGAATGCGCCGGTGCCGAGCGGCGAGGAGAGATATTACGACGGGATGCTCTATTTGATGAGCATGATGCACTGCGGCGGGGAGTTCAGAATTATCAGGCCAGCTGCTAGCCATTAACTGTTCGCATTTTGGTGCGCGAAGTGGGCCGCGGTTCCTTGCGCGGGCTGTGGTACATTGTGCTCACGGTTTCCCTTTCTTCATTCCCTTAATTTTCTTGCTGAAAATTGCGATTCGTACGAGGTAAGCGCCCATGGACGCAGCCGGTTCCGCGCACGAGCTGTATGCGGCGAAGGGACCGTCGCCGGATGAGGCAGCGCGCCTCGAGCTGATCGGCGAATCGGCGCAACGCAAGGCGAGCCTGCGGCTGCTTCCGGTGATTGCGGTGGGCTATGGGCTCTCGTACATGGACCGCATCAATATCAGCTTTGCCTCCTTGCAGATGAATCGGGATCTGCACTTCAGCGCATCGGTCTACGGATTTGGCGCGGGGCTGTTTTTCATCGGCTATGCCCTCTGCGAGGTTCCCTCGAACCTGATGCTGCTGCGCTTCGGGGCCAAGCGCTGGCTGGCGCGGATCACGTTTACCTGGGGACTGCTGGCGGCGGCGACGATGTTTGTGAGGACGCCACTGGAATTCAACGTGTTGCGCTTCCTGCTGGGCATGGCGGAGGCGGGGTTCTTTCCAGGGGTGGTCTTTTACCTGACGCTTTGGTTTCCTGCGCGAGTCAGAGCCCGCGCTGTGAGCCGGTTTTACATCGCCTTGCCCCTGAGCTCGGTGGTGATGGGCTCGTTGGCGGGTTGGTTGCTGGGACTTGGCGGAAAACTTGGGCTTTCAGGTTGGCAATGGCTTTTTCTGGTGGAGGGTTTGCCGACCGCGCTATTCAGCCTGGTGATTCTGAAGATGCTTCCGGATGGGCCGGCCCAGGCTGCCTGGCTCAACCCCGAAGAGAAGTCGTGGCTGGAGGGCCAACTGAAAGCCGACGGCGAGAAGGCGCACCTGGGGCACAGCGCAGGGGTGATGCAGGCGCTGCTCGAACCGAAGGTATGGATGATGGGGGCGTACTTCTTTTTCGCGCTGACTGCGAGCTACGCTTACAACTTCTCGCAACCTGCGATTCTGCAGGGCGCGACCGGATGGAGCGTCACGAATGTCGGGTATCTGGTGGCTTGCTTTGGGCTGGCGGGCGCAGCAGGGATGCTGCTGAACGGCGCGCACTCCGATCGAAAAGGCGAGCGGGCAATGCATTGCATCGTTCCCTGTGTCGTAATGGCGGCCGGCTATCTGACGGCAAGTTATGCCAAGGAACCGTGGTTAGTTGTGGCAGCTCTGGCGGCCAGTTTCATTGCGTTCATGTTGATGCTTGGGCCGGGGGTAGCCGTGCCGACAGAGTTTCTGGCCGGGCGCGCGGCGGCGGCGGGCATTGCAGCAATGAATACGATCACCATGTTCAGCGGATTCATAGGGCCATACTGGATGGGCGTGATGAAGGACTATACGGGGAACTATAACGCGGGGTTGAGAGGGCTGGTGGTGCCCTGCCTGCTGGCAGCGGGAACCATGTATGCGCTGACGCGAAGCCTGGCGCGGCGGCCGGTTATAGCCCAGGCGGAACTGGCGAAAGAAGTCGTCTGACGAGCTGGAGTTCAGCAGGAATCCGGCCCGGGATTGCGGCTAAGGCGCTACTGCAGCTGGCAGAATGTCTTCGACGTCGACCCACTGGGTGGGGTAGTTGCCGGTGTAGCAGGCGGTGCAGTAGCCAGTATTCTTCTCGTCTTGGACTGACCTTAACAACCCATCCAGAGACAGATATGCAAGCGAGTCAGCTTCAATAAACTGGCGAATTCCTTCGACAGAATGATTGGCGGCAATCAGCTCGCTCTTCGATGGCGTGTCGACGCCGTAAAAGCAGGGAGAAATCGTGGGCGGACAACTGATGCGGAGATGAACTTCGGTTGCGCCGGCGCCGCGTACCATGCGCACAATTTTCCGGCTTGTCGTCCCGCGAATGATGGAGTCGTCGATGAGGATGACGCGCTTGCCGGCGAGCAGATTGTGCACCGGGTTGAGCTTGAGGCGAACGCCGAAGTCGCGCACGCGCTGCTCGGGCTCGATAAATGTGCGGCCGACATAATGATTGCGGATGAGGCCCATGCGGAAGGGAAGGCCCGCTTCCTCCGCGTATCCGAGCGCCGCGGTAACGCCGGAGTCGGGCACGGGAACGACGACGTCGGCGGGGACACCGGATTCGCGGGCGAGCTGGCGGCCCATCTGGTCGCGCGACTCCTGCACCCAACGGCCGAAGATCCTCGAGTCAGGACGCGCGAAGTAGACGTGCTCGAAGACACAGCTCGATTGCGGCATGCCGCTCGCGTACTGGCGGCTGGTGACGCCGTCTTGAGAGACCATGACCAACTCGCCGGGAAGAACGTCGCGGATGAACTCAGCGCGGAGCAGATCGAAGGCGCAGGATTCGCTGGCGAAGACAATGGAATCGGGGCCTTCAGCGTTTTTCATCCGGCCCATTGAGAGCGGACGGAAGCCGCGCGGATCGCGGGCGGCAAAGACGCGGTCGCGCGTCATCATGACGATGGAGAACGCGCCATCGACCTGCGAGAGTGAGTCCGCGATGGCGTCGACGAGCGTGTCCGCGCTGGAATGAGCGATGAGCTGGACGATGATCTCGGAGTCGGAGGTGGTCTGGAAGTAGGCCCCGTCGCGCTCGAGACTGGCGCGGAGATTGCCAAGATTGACCAGGTTGCCGTTGTGCGCGATGGCGATGAGACCCTTTGTGGAGTCGACGCGAATGGGCTGCGCATTGAGCAGCGCGGAGTCGCCGGTGGTGGAATAACGCGTGTGGCCAATGGCAAGGTGGCCGGGTAGCTTCGCGAGAACGTCGTCCGTGAAGATTTCAGAAACCAGGCCCATGCCTTTGATATTGGCAAGATGCGCGCCGTCTGCGGTGGCGATGCCGGCGGATTCCTGGCCACGGTGCTGGAGGGCGTAGAGTGCAAGATAGGCTTCGCGCGCGGCGTGTGGATGGCCGTAGATGGCGACGACGCCGCACTCTTCGCGAAGCTTGTCAGCTTCGCGAAAAGTGGTTAGTGGACGGTGTTCCGTGACCAATGAATTGATGCGGAAGGATTCGGAAAGGTCGGGTTCACCGCAGACACCCTGAAACAACAACCGGCTCATGCGAAGACCTCGCCGTGGAGATTGGCTTCCAGGGCGGAGGCCCAAATCGTACGAAGCTCGGCAAGCGGCGCGGAGATGAAGGGATCGCCGTCGACGGAGATTTCAAGGCGGCTGCCGCCGGTGGCGCCGATGCGAGCGGAAAAGAAGTTGTGCTGGCCTGCGATGGCGTCAATCTCGGAAAGATTCTTCGGATCCGCGGTCGCGAGGATCGTGGAGGCGGGTTCGGCAAACAGACCGAAGAGCGGATGAGCAAAAAGCGAGGGGTCCTGCTCGACGGTGGCGCCGATGCCCTTGGCAAATGCGGCCTGCGCGAGGGCAACAGCGATGCCACCGTCGGAGATGTCGCGCGCCGAACGGATGAGCTTGCGCCAGGCGAGGATGGCCAGCAGATCGTGTAGGCTGGCCTCGGCGACGAGATCGAACGCGGGGGGAGTGCCCCAGAGGCTGCCGAGATTAACCTTGGCGAACTCTGACGACCCGAAGACTGCGAGATTTGCCGCGACCTCCGCGTCGGATGCGTCCGGCTGCGCACGGTCTCTGGGCTCGCGCTCGAGGGCGGGCATTGGATATTGGCTAATGGGCGGAGGATTGAGCGGAACCTTGAGTTTGGGATCGGGCTCCGGACCTCGCGGAATCGGCCACAGCAGAATGATGGCGTCTTTCTCGCGCTGGAAATGCGCGGGGACAGCTTTTGTCACGTCGTCCAGAATGCCGACGATGCCGAGAACGGGCGTGGGATAAATGCCTTCGCCGCGCGTTTCGTTATAAAGAGAAACGTTGCCGCCGGTAATGGGCGTGCCGAGCGCAGTGCAGGCTTCGGCAATGCCGTCGATGGCCGCCGAAAGTTGGGCCATGATTTCGGGCTTCTCGGGATTGCCGAAGTTGAGGCAGTTGGTGGCGGCAACAGGCGTTGCACCGGTGCAGGCCACTTTGCGCGCGGCTTCAGCCACGGCATGCATGGCGCCGAGTTTGGGATCGAGATAGGCCCAGCGGCCATTGCCGTCGAGGGCCATGGCAAGGCCGATTTCTTTGTTCCCTTGTTCCCTTGTTCCCTTGGTCCCTGTTCCCTTAATCCGCATCACGCCGGCTTCGCCCCCAGGCCCTTGCGCGGTGTTGGTCTGCACCATGGAGTCGTATTGCTCGTGGACCCAGCGCTTGGAACAGACATTGGAGCTGGCGAGGAGCTTCTTGAGGTCGGCGGTGTAGTCGCGATCTTTGGATAATTCAGTGAGAGCCTCTGCGGGAGGATCAAGCGAAACGGGAGCTTTCCATGTGCCGACAGGGCGATGGTAGAGCGGCGCATCGTCTGTGAGCGATTTGTTGGGAATATCGGCGACGAGTTCGCCGTGATGACGAATGCGAAGACGCGGCTCAGGTTCGACCGTGCCGACAATGACCGCGTCGAGGCCCCACTTCGCGAAAACACGCAGCACCTCGTCTTCGCGGCCTTTTTCTGCAACGAGCAACATGCGCTCCTGGCTCTCGGAGAGCATGATCTCGTAGGCACTCATGCCGGTTTCGCGCTGCGGCACGCGGTCGAGCTCGACGTCGAGGCCAACGTCGCCGCGCGCGCCCATCTCGCAGGTAGAGCAGGTGAGGCCGGCTGCGCCCATATCCTGAATGCCGACGATGGCGCCGGTCTGCATGGCTTCCAGGCAGGCCTCGAGCAGCAGCTTCTCCATGAACGGGTCGCCAACCTGGACGTTGGGGCGCTTTTGTTCCGAGCCTTCCTTGAATTCTTCTGAGGCCATGGTTGCGCCATGAATGCCGTCGCGCCCGGTCTTGGCGCCAACGTAGATGACGGGGTTCCCGGTGCCGCTGGCCTTGGCGTAGAAGATTTCGTCTTTGCGGACGAGGCCGAGAGCGAATGCGTTCACCAGCGGGTTGCCGCTGTAGCAAGGCTCGAATTTTGTTTCGCCCCCGAGATTGGGCACGCCGAAGCAGTTGCCGTAACTGGCGATGCCGCTGACCACGCACTCGAGAATGGAGTGATTTTTGTGGACGGTTTCGCGGTCGGCTTCGCCGGACTCAATTGGCCCGAAGCGAAGGGAGTCCATGACGGCGAGCGGTCGCGCGCCCATGGTGAAGATGTCGCGCAGAATGCCGCCCACGCCGGTGGCTGCGCCCTGGTGGGGCTCGATGTAGCTCGGGTGGTTGTGCGATTCGATTTTGAAGGCGCAGGCCCAGCCGTCTCCCACGTCGATGATGCCGGCGTTTTCGCCCGGCCCCTGGACGACGCGATCGCTCTTGGTGGGCAGGCGCTTGAGGTGGACGCGGCTGGATTTGTAGGAGCAGTGCTCGCTCCACATCACGCTGTAGATTCCGAGCTCGGTGAGCGAGGGCGTGCGGCCGAGCGCCGCGAGGATGCGCTCGTACTCCTCCGCGGTGATGCTGTGTTGCGCAAGAATCTGCGGAGTGATCGTGATTGGCTCAGGAACGACGGCGGCGGAGGAGCTGGTCATCGTTGATGCCTTCATTCTCGCACAGGGGTTCGAGAACGAGTCGCCGAGCAAATGTGGAAACCACTGCAATGGAGCGAGCGCCTTCGGGAACCGGGGAGCGGCGGGCGCTTTCGGCGGGGTTGCGCCCGAATGAAGGCGCTGCGCTGGCGGGGAATGTTTCGCCTGCGGTGCGGGCAGTGCAGCGTATGGCGAATCGGGTGAAGGCTATGCGATACTTTGGATGCAGACGCCCACCCGAGGCCGGGATGGCGGAATTGGCAGACGCAGCAGACTCAAAATCTGCCGGCCCTTGTGGTCATGGGGGTTCGACCCCCCCTCCCGGCACCACTAGATAGTATTTAGAATCAGCAGTTTAGAAAATATCAAGAACTTACGTACTTAAGATGTACTAAAATATCTCATGCTCACCGTGTATCGGCGTCACCGCGCAAACTGTAAAAGCACCAAACGGCGCGCGAAGTGTTTCTGTCCCATCTGGGTCCAAGGAATTCTGCGCGGCGAAACCATCAGAAAATCGCTCGACCTCACGAATTGGGAGGCCGCGAATAAGCTCGTGAGGGATTGGGAAGTGGACGGCATCGCCGTCATAAAGACGGCGCGCGAGGCCGTGGATGGCTTTCTCAGCGACCGGGAAGCGATGAAGCTGTCAGACGCCATGATGAGGAAATATCGCAACTTGGGGGCTGAAATTAAGGCACTCTTTGGCGATAGGCCGATAGGCTCGATCACCTCCGATGAAATCCGGGCCATGAGGAAGGGCTGGAAGCTCGCGGCGATCACTGCCCAAAAGAGAA
>Ga0181535_10005065_pt1 | contig 14293 bp, 11 predicted proteins | sample PEATcosm2014_Bin_44_FD_119774 | JGI IMG/M metagenome (GOLD analysis project Ga0181535, IMG submission 119774) | Peatland microbial communities from MTU Mesocosm Facility, Houghton, MI, USA - PEATcosm2014_Bin17_30_metaG | ecosystem: Environmental > Terrestrial > Soil > Wetlands > Peat | place...
TCCGAAACTTCCGAAACCTCTTGCTGTACCTTCGCCGAACTAGAGAATCTCTGAGATCGTCCCGGCGCCCACGGTGCGGCCGCCTTCGCGAATCGCGAAGCGCAACCCCTTCTCCATGGCTACAGGAGTAATCAACTCAATCTCCAGGCTGACGTTGTCGCCCGGCATCACCATTTCCTGGCCCGCCGGCAACTGCGCCACGCCCGTCACGTCCGTGGTCCGGAAGTAGAACTGGGGACGATACCCCTTGAAGAACGGCGTGTGCCGCCCGCCCTCTTCCTTGGACAACACATACACTTCGCCCTTGAACTTGGTGTGTCCGGTGATCGAACCCGGCTTGGCGATAACCATGCCGCGCTCCACGTCTTCCTTGGCAATGCCGCGCAGCAGCAGGCCGGCATTGTCGCCCGCCATACCCTCGTCCAATTGCTTCTTGAACATTTCCACGCCGGTCACCACCGTCTTGCGCGTCTCGCGGAAGCCGACGATTTCGCTTTCCTCGCCCACCTTCACCTTGCCGCGCTCGATACGGCCGGTCACCACCGTGCCGCGTCCTTGAATCGAGAAGATATCCTCGATCGGCATCAGGAAGGGCTTTTCAATGGCGCGCGCCGGCAGCGGCACGTTCTTATCCACCGCTTCCATCAGCTCGTCGATCGATTTTTCCCACTTCTCTTCGCCGTTCAACGCGCCCAGCGCCGAGCCGCGAATCACCGGGATATCGTCGCCCGGGAAGCCGTAGCCCTTCAACAGTTCGCGTACTTCCAACTCCACCAGATCCAGCAGCTCGGAGTCGTCCACCGCGTCGCACTTGTTCAGAAACACCAGCACGTAAGGCACGCCCACCTGGCGGGCCAACAGCACGTGTTCCCGCGTCTGCGGCATGGGGCCGTCGGTGGCCGCCACCACCAGAATCGCGCCGTCCATCTGCGCCGCTCCGGTGATCATATTCTTGATGTAATCGGCGTGACCCGGGCAGTCCACGTGGGCATAGTGCCGGTTGGCCGTCTCATATTCCACGTGCGCCGTGGCGATGGTGATTCCGCGGGCCTTTTCTTCCGGCGCGTTATCGATTGAATCGAACGAGCGGAACTTGATCTTGGGATTGTGCTTGGCCAGCACCTTGGTGATCGCCGCGGTCAGCGTCGTCTTGCCATGGTCAATGTGCCCAATGGTTCCCACATTCACGTGCGGCTTAGTACGGTCAAATTTCTCTTTCGCCATATAATCACGTTCCTCAAAAAAAGGATGACCTCGTTACGATTGGCTGTCGCCGTTCGTGACGAGCTACTTCTGAGTGAAAAAACCGGAGCCGATGACCAGGACCGATAAGTATCCGCTGGTAACCGCTTCCCTATCCACCGCTCAGGACCCAAAAATTACCAAACTCTGGAGCGGGAGACGGGAATCGAACCCGCGACCAACAGCTTGGAAGGCTGAGACTCTACCACTGAGTTACTCCCGCCACTCAACTGCCACCGTGTGAAAATTCTGGAGCCGTTGACCAGGATTGAACTGGTGACCTCTCCCTTACCAAGGGAGTGCTCTACCAACTGAGCTACAACGGCTCTCTAAAGTTTCAAGTTTCCAGCCTGACCGCCAGGCGTAAAAACTCGAAACTCGAAACTTTAATTACTGTGTACCGTCGCTCGAACCCGAATGACGATACCAGTACAAAACCGACTTAAAGGCGAAGAAACCCAAAACCACCCAGACAAATTCCCGCAGTCTAGGTTCACTGAGGGTTAGCCAAGCCAAGACCGCAATGGCAATATAGGCGGTCAGCGCCAGTACCAACTTATTCTTCAACCGCATTACACACTCCGGAACGCCCCGCGTGCCGGCTTACATCCACTTCGGAACTACTGGTGGACAGGGGAGGATTCGAACCTCCGTAGCTCCAAGGAGCGGCAGGTTTACAGCCTGCTGCCATTAACCGCTCGGCCACCTGTCCCCATCGTGCGGCCATTGTCCGGCGCCGCACATACTTTCGCTGAACAGTATTCGTCGCGCGAAAGAAACAATCTTAGGAGTACCCTCACTACGAAGAAAAAACTCCACTGTGGCTGAACGTGGAGCTGGCGAAGGGATTCGAACCCCCGACCCTCTGATTACAAATCAGATGCTCTACCAGCTGAGCTACGCCAGCACACTTCTCACACCGGTCTAAGACAAAAAGGTCACTTTAGCATGACCGGGTGCCGCGCGCAAGGCAAACTTCCGCACTGACGGCTCAAACCGTCCCACAGCCGTATCCCATCGCAGGCGAAAAACACCCCGGGCTTACTGCCACGATTTATTGTAACGCACCTTACGTCCGGTTGCACGTTTCCCGTGCAAACGGAAATCGAAAGCGGGAAAACGGCTGAAGGAATTTGACGCGGCGTGTAACATGACACTCCAGGGAGCCTCCTGCGGCATCCTCCATCGATATGCGAAGACGCACAATTCGAATCACCTTCGCAGTAGCGTTCATAGCCTTGGCCATCGTGGCGGCATTTTTACTGCGCAAGCGCGCTGCCCCGGAGCCCGCACGCCTGCTGCCCGAAGCCGAAGCTTACGTTTATTTCAACCTGAAACCCTTGCGCGAATTGGGCGTGCTCGGCAATAAGCCGATCGTGATCGACGATCCCCAATACCAGGAATTTGTGCGCGCCACCGGCATCGAATTCGAGCGCGACCTGGACGAAGCCGCATTCGCCATCCATGCTCCGCCGCGGCTTGCCGACGTCCCACCGACCGCGGGGGCGCCGGCGGAATTTCGCCGCTACTCCGAAATTTTTCGCGGACATTTTGATTCCCAGCGCGTAGAAGAATATTTTCGTAAGCTTGCTCGCTCCGAGAATAACTATCGTGCCGTGGAAATTTATGTGATTCCGCTGGAAGGCCGCACCGTGCGGGTCGCGTTGCTGGGCGTGGGGATTGCGGCGATCTCGAATACCGATGGCCCGCAGGCGATCCATTCCATGATCGACCGTTATAAAGAACTGGCATTGCCGTTTGGCGGCCCCACCTTGATCCGCAATTATTACCGGCGCATTCCTTTCGGCAGCTTGTTGTGGGCCATTGCCGGCGTGAGCAACAACGGCATCCAAGCGACTCCGCTGACCTTGCCCGGCGGATTCGATCTATTCTTCCCCGCCAACACGGTATTGGTCGGTTCGGTACGATATACCACGGGCATTCAACTGCGCGCCGATGCCTTTACCGGCGGCCCCGAACAAGCCAAACAAGTGGTCGATGAGACCCAGGCTTTTCTGGGGATTTTTCATGGACTGGAAAACAGCATGAGCCCCGGCGGCAGCGATCCCGACGCCAAAGCCTTCTTCGACTCCCTGCAGGTACAGCAATACAAGAATCGCGCCATCATGACGGCCACCCTGCCCGCCACTTTTTTGAAAAAACTTTTTTCCGAGCCGCCCCCACAGATCGTGGGCGCACCGGCGACGCCCACCCCAACCCCTTCGCCGAAAGCAAAGAAGCGGCGAAAACGGTAGGCCCGAATTTTAAATTTGGTAATTTGTAATTTGAAATTTAAGGTCGGCGGAACCACGACAATTCCGCACCCGCCCGCTTTTCAATTTTGAAATTACAAATTACCAAATTACTCAATTACCCGATTGCTGAATCTCCCCGGCCAATGACGTCTTTGGGTAAATGTTAAGATTGGTGTTTGCCAGAAAGGCCGTGACACCTGCCGATGGATCGTGCTTTTATCAGGAATTTCGCCATCATCGCTCATATCGATCATGGCAAAACCACGCTTTCCGACCGTCTGTTGGAATTGACCGGCTCTTTGTCCGCGCGCGAGATGGCGGGCCAGGAACAGATCCTCGACGCCATGGACCTGGAGCGCGAGCGCGGCATCACCATCAAGTCGCATGCGGTGCGCATGAAGTACCTGGCGCACGACGGCCAGGAATATCAACTTAACCTGATCGATACTCCGGGCCATGTGGATTTCTCCTATGAAGTCGCCCGTTCCCTGCAATCCTGCGAAGGCGCGTTGCTGGTGGTCGATGCCTCGCAAGGAGTGGAAGCGCAGACACTGGCCAACTCCTACCTGGCGATCAATCATGGGCTGGAAATCATTCCGGTCATCAACAAAATTGATTTACCCAGCGCCGACGTGGAGCGCAGCCGCGAGATGATCGAAGGCGCGGTGGGACTGGACGCCACCGACGCGCTGCTGATCAGTGCTAAGACCGGCCAAGGCGTGCCCGACGTGCTGGAGGCCATTGTCCACAGAATTTCCCCGCCCAAGGGGAAACCGGAGGCGCCGCTGCAGGCGCTGATCTTCGATTCCTGGTTCGATCCCTACCGCGGCGTCATCGTGCTGGTGCGCGTTTTCCACGGCTCCCTGCGCAAGGGGCAGCGCATCCGCTTATGGTCGGTCGAAAAGGAATTTGAAGTGGAAGGGCTCGGGGTGATGACTCCCAAGCCGGTCGTGCTGGAAGAGTTGGTCGCCGGCGAAGTCGGCTTCCTGATCGCCAATGTCAAGAACGTGGCCGACGCCAAAATCGGCGACACCGTCATCGATGTCGCACAGCCCGCGCTGGAACCGCTGCCGGGCTTCGAGGAATTAAAGCCCATGGTCTTCGCCGGACTTTATCCGGTGGAGTCGAATGAGCACACCCTGCTGCGCGACGCGCTGGAAAAACTGCGGCTCAATGACGCGTCTTTCTTTTTTGAAGCGGAAAGTTCGGCGGCGCTGGGCTTCGGCTTTCGCTGCGGCTTCCTCGGACTGCTGCACATGGAGATCGTGCAGGAGCGCCTGGAGCGCGAGTTCAATGTCGACCTGATCACCACCGCGCCCAGCGTGCGCTTCCGGGTCACGCGCACCGACGGCTCCATCGAGGAAGTGGACAATCCCTCCAAATGGCCCTCGCAGGCGGAGATCCAAAAGATTCAGGAACCCGTCATTCTGGCCACCATCATCACCAAAGAAGAATTCGTGGGCGCCATCTTCAAGCTGGTGGAAGAAAAACGCGGACGGCAGAAGAATTTCGAATATCTGACCGGCTCGCGGGTCATGTTGACCTACGAGCTGCCGTTGAGCGAAATCGTGCTGGATTTCTATGACCGGTTGAAAAGCGTCTCCAAGGGCTATGCTTCCCTCGATTACCATCTCTCGGGATATTGGGAGTCGCCCATGATCAAACTGGAAATCCTGGTGGCGGGCGAGACGGTCGATGCGCTGTCCATCATCGCGCACCGCGATTCCGCCTACGAGCGCGGACGCCTGCTGGTCAGCAAAATGCGCGAATTGATTCCACGGCAGATGTTTGAGGTGCCCATTCAGGCGGCGATCGGCGCAAAAGTAATTGCCCGCGAAACGGTGGGCGCCATCCGCAAGAATGTGATTGCCAAATGCTACGGTGGCGACATCAGCCGCAAACGCAAGCTATTGGAAAAGCAAAAAGAAGGCAAAAAGCGCATGAAGCGCGTCGGCAAAGTCGATATCCCGCAGGAAGCTTTCCTGGCCGTGCTCCGCCTCAACGACGACTCCTGACCTCAATTTGTAATTGGTAAATTTGTAATTTGAAATTGAAAACCTGGCGGTGCCGAGGATCTTGGGGTTATCAATTTCAAATTACAAATTACAAATTTGAAATTTGACCTCCTCCATGTCCCAAGTGCCCTCTGTGGTTCAGCATCGAAGTCAATATGGCACAACAAAAAGATCAGACCCGCCAATGGCTCTCCTGGCTGCTGCTGGGGGGAGGGGCACACGCGAAGTTTGACGAGGTGGTCAAGAACTTTCCCGCCGCCCTGCGTGGCAAGAAACCGCGTCATCTCCCCTACAGCGCATGGCAGTTGCTGGAGCATATGCGGATTGCCCAGGAAGACATCCTCAGTTTCTCGACCAGCCCCGATTATCGGGAGCGGGAGTGGCCGGCAGCCTATTGGCCCAAAGCGGCGGCGCCTCCGGAAGACACCGCCTGGGAGCGCAGCCTGCGCTCCTTTCGCGCCGACCTGCGCCGTATGGTGAAACTGATCGAAAACCCCAAGCAGGACCTCTATGCGCTTATCCCATGGGGCGAGGGGCAAACCCTGCTGCGGCAAGCTCTGTTGCTGGCTGACCACAATGCCTATCATCTGGGAGAACTGGTACTAGTAAGGCGATTGTTAGGCGCATGGCTGTGATTTTAAATTTGAAATTTTAAATTTGAAATTTCCGCGGGATTCTTATTCCGGGCCAAGCCGTTACAATGAAGTGGCACAATGAACAGCTAAGCCTCCATGGGACATTTTGGATATTTCTTTTCGTACGGTTTGATCTTTCAGATCGCCGCGGTGGTGCACTTCGTGCGCCGCCGCCCCGACACCTTTTGGTTATGGATCATTCTTTTTTTGGGTCCACTGGGATCGATCGTCTATCTGGTGGTGGAGGCGGCGCCGGATCTGGCGTTGCTGGGCGGTTCCTTTAAGCCCTTGCAGAATTCCAAGCGCATGCGGCAACTGGAATGGTTGGTACGAGAAAATCCGGCTCCCGATAATTACGAAGAACTGGGGCAGTTCTATATCCATGAGCGACGCTGGACGGAAGCGCGCCAGTGTTTCGACCGAGCTATCGGCACTGGCGCCAGTTCCATGGACGCGTTCTACCGGCGGGGACTGTGTGCGTTTGCGCTCTCCGACTATCGAGCGGCGGCAACCGATTTCGAACAGGTGGTGCTGAAGGAAAGCAATTACGATTTCTACCGCGCCGCAACTTCTCTCGCCCAGTGTTACGCCAAATTGGGCAACCCCGAGAAGGCCGATGCCTTGTTCGAACAGGTAACCCGTTGTTCAACATTGACAGAAGCGCAACTTGAATATGCCACGTTTTTATCCGAGCAAGGACGAGACGCGGAAGCTTTGGAGTGGACGGAGCGAATTCTCGCCAAGTCCGCGACTATGCCCCGTTTCCAACGTCGCACCGAGCGGCCCCTGTTCCGCCAGGCTATGAGTCTACGAAAGCGGCTTCGTTCGGCCCGGAATACCAAGCCGATTCCAGCCGGCTCCGGCGGCGCCGTTTGACCGTCGTTTTGGGGTACCGATCAGTAACCTTGTCACAGGCAAAATGTGTAAATCTCAAATTTGGGATAGCCCCGTTTACAAATGGCCTGATTTCCCTTAAAATCAGCGCCTTGGCCAAGCTAAGCCACTAAAAATAAGCCACTTGGCAAGCGCAACCAAAGTTCCTCGATTCTGTCAAGAAGAGCAATTCTGGGGCCTTTGCCAAGGGGCTGCTTTAAATTCCACAGAGTTTTCCACAGCCTATTTTCCACAGCTCCGGCTCATTCCGCCAAGGTAAATCGGACGATAATGCTGGCTTCCACTTCAATGGGTTGGCCATTAAGCAGACAGGGGCGATAGCGCCATTCCTGTACCGCGCGCAGGGCGGCGGCAACCAGCAGCGGATGTCCGCTAATCACTTGCAACCCCTCGACGGTGCCTTCCTTGCTGATTACCGCTTTCAGCCGCACTTCGCCTTGCGTTCGCGTTTTTGCCGCCAGTATGGGGTATTCCGGCTCAACCCGGTGAATCAGCATGCTTTCCATGATCCGCGACATATCCGGACGTTTGGGCGGATCCGCACGATGAAATGGTGGGGCCATCGGGGGTGGAATCGAAAGGCTGGTCATATCCGGAGAAGTGCTCGGAGTGCCGCTTCCGAGGATTGGCCAAGCGGTGCTGGGACCCACATCGGCACCTGTGGCATCGGCAGCATGGCTCCCGCCGTGGCCGTCCGAGGGGGGAATAAACCGGGCATGGTGATCCCCATAAGTGATCGCCGTTGAACTCTGACTGGAAGACGCCGTCGTGGGCGTAGCCACGAGGGGCATAGCGGAAAAATCGATCGCCCGGATGGGGAACGGCGGCGCGGCCACGCGTACCGGCGGCAATACCCCCGTGTACATCAGAGACATCGACAGCAACACGGTTACGCCTATAGCTTGCAAGGAAAACGAGATACATGTGGCCATGCAGCGCGGAGACTGCCGACCCGGGCCGGATTCAAGCAGGGAGTCAGAAAACATAACGTCATCCTTTCTCCCATCTGGCAGGCGCCCGTCGATGGGGTACCGGCGCGTGCTGAACAGCTGCTACTAAAGACACCACAGGAGCGGAAAAAGTTCGCTGCACCAAGCCGGAAACACCCACCACGGAGACACGAAGGCACAGAGATCACGGAGGGGAATAAGAACTTCGCAGCTTCCGGCTCGACGCCGGTGCTTGGTGCCGCTGTTCAAGCGTGGACGCCCACGAGAACCGTGGGCTCATTGCCTGCCTCTTATTGCTTATTGCTATTCGTCCTACACGGCTCCGCCCGTTCCCGCACAACACAAAACGCTTCCGCCGTTCGAGGCTTGGACGCCCGCGAGAACGGCTGGCTTATTGCTTGTCGCTTGTTGCTTATTGCTTTTGTTCCGGCGTGAATTGTTCCGGCACTTTGCCACCTTCGCCGAAGAAAAATTGTTCTAACTGCTCGGCGATGAAGGCTTGATGCTCGGGGCGCCAAGGCTGAAGGCGGTATTCATTCAGCAGCATGCGCATGTGGTTGCTCCACTGCGCCCAGGCTTCTTTACTGACGTTCTCGTAGATGCGCTTACCCAGTTCGTTATCAAAGGGGACTTCCTCGAGCCCTTCCGCTTCCCGACCAAGCTTGACGCACTTCACCATGTGGGGCATATCGTTCGCGCTCCTTAAAAATAAATTCTACCAGCCCGGTAGCGCCGGCGGTTTGTCGTGCCTGCAGGCGGCTAGGGTCTGTGATGGCCGAGGACTCGGTCGGACAACCTCCGACCTCTGGAGTTTCTACGTTTTCAAGTGAATTTGGGTACGAACCGGTGGAAGCACCGGGCTTCAGCCCGGTGAATTGAGCGTGAACCATAGCAGGGCCTTTAGGCCTGGCCTAAAGGCCCAACCTAGGCGAGCAATTTCGGCGGGCTAAAGCCCGCCGCTTCCACCGCTCTGCATCCCAACTGTTGTCGGTGAATTCACGTATTTGGCTTCCCAGCATGTAGAAATTCCAGCGGCCGGACAACGTCCGAACTCGCAACTCGTTACTCGCAACTGTTTTTTGGCCGACGGCTCTTCTTTGGTTTTTCCCGCTGCGGAGGTTTTTCCTTCTCCTGAAATAAGGCGAATTGAATTTTCCTCTGGACCGGATCGATGCGATCCACCAGAACGCGCACCCGGCCGCCGAGGGCATAGGTCTTGCGATTGCGATGGCCGGTGATCTGCCGTGTGCTGTCGTGGTAGACGTAGTGATCGTCGGTCAACGAGTCCATCGGCACCAATCCTTCGATGAACATATCCGTCAACTCCACGAAGAAACCAAACTTGGTGACACTGGTGATCAAACCATCGAAATCTTCGCCCACATGGTCGGCCATGAACTTGGCTTTTTTCCACTCCAAGAGTTCGCGTTCGGCATCGGCGGCACGACGCTCGGCCTGGCTGGATTCCACGGCAATGTCATGCAATTCCGCCAGCGGAATCACTTCCATACCGGCGTTCCCCGTCCCCCGTCCCCTGTTCCCCGCCGGCTGCCCGTGAGCGAGCCCCGCAGATGCAGAATGCCGGCTAAGTTGAGCGCGTCCGTCGGTCTTTTTTGCACTGCGCCGAGCCTTGGACGGGTTCTCCGCAACCCCCCGCTTGGACCACGGAGATGGCGTTTCCGATCCGGCGGGCGCACCACGTCCGATGGGGACTTCGCCGGCCGCGGTATATTCCGTGTCTTCGGCCGACGCGCGCAGCACTTGCTTGAGAATGCGATGGACGATCAAATCCGGATAGCGGCGAATGGGCGAGGTGAAATGGGTATAAACCGGCGCCGCCAACGCAAAGTGTCCGACATTTTCTTCCGAGTACCGCGCTTGTTTCAAAGACCGCAGCATCAGGTAGGAGAGAATGCGCTCCTCGGCAGTACCGGCAATTTTTTTGGTCAGCTTCTGGTACATGCGGGGAGTGATGTGAATGTCTTCGGGAATCTCTATATCGCGCCGCTGCTGTCCGCCATGATCTCCGCGGCCATCGCGGCGCCGGGGACGCCGATCATCCGTATAGCTGAATTTACGGATGGGGATGGGACCCACACCCAGTGAGTAGCCAAAGGCCGCCGCCACCTGTTCGAACTCGAGCACCCGGCGCGGCTCCGGCTTATCGTGAATGCGATAGAGCGAGGCTACCCCTTTGGCTTCCAGATAGCCGGCGACCGATTCATTGGCCGTCAGCATGAATTCTTCGATCAGGCGATGGGCAAAGTTGCGCTCCGAGCGGGTTATGGCCTTCATCAGGCCAAACTCATCGAACTCAATTTCCGGTTCGGGCAAATCAAAATCAATGGCGCCGCGACGTTCCCGCTTACGATTCAGCAGCTTGGCCAAATCCCGCATCAAGAGGAAATTGTCGACCAGCGGAGCATAGCGCCGGCGCTGCGCCTCCTCGCCTTCCAGAATGGCATTCACATCGGTATACGTCATGCGCTCGGCCGAACGGATGACACCTTCACAGATTTCATAGCGCAACACTTCGCCTTGAGCGTCAATCTCGATCAGGCAGGAGAGCACCAGGCGGTCGCTCTGAGGCCGCAGCGAACAGATATCGGTGGATAGTTCCACCGGCAACATGGGCACGGCGCGGTCGGGAAAGTATACGGAGTTGCCGCGCAGGCGCGCTTCCTCATCCAGCGCGGAAGACTCGGTGACATAACGCGCCACATCGGCAATGTGCACCTGCAACTGGTAATTCCCATTTTCCAGGCGCTCCACGTATACGGCGTCGTCGAAGTCGCGCGCGCTCTCCCCGTCAATGGTGACAATGGGCAAGGAGCGGAAGTCGCGGCGCCCGGCCAAGTCGCTGGCCGTGATGGTGGGCGACACTTCTTGCGCCTCCTCCAGCACTTCGGGGGGAAAGCGGTGGGACAGGTGGTACTTGCGGATGATAATCTCCACGTCCACCCCAAAGTCATCTTCGTGGCCCAGCACCTCTACGACGCGTCCGCGCGGGCTCTCGGTGGGCGTCGGCCAGTCCGTTATCTCGACGTCCACCACCACACCCTCCAGGCTCTCCCCCTCGACGGGCTTACGCCGGGTGGCCTCTTCTCCCAACACGCGATGCCGAGTCGTCCCACCGAGTTCTTCCGTTCCCGCCGGCCGGGGAACCTCCATGCCACGAGGGATGATCACGTCTTGCCTTACTTTTTCGTCGATGGGGACCACGTAGTTGTGACGCGAACCATAGTGGAAGGTGCCCACCACAGTCGGGTGCGCGCGCCCGGCTACGCCGAGGATGCGACCTTCGCCCTTGCCATCCGCGCGAACCGCCGTCAATTCCACCGTAACCCGGTCGCCGTGCATGGCATTTCCGATAGCCTGGGGATTGATGAATACATCTCCCGCTACGCGACTCTTGGCCGGACCGTCTTCCGGGGTCACGAATCCGTAGCCGTCCCGGTGCATATGGAGAAGGCCGGTAACGACATTCTTCCCGCCGCTGCCGCGAGGCAGCGAGTAACGGTCGCGCATGCTTTCCACCAATGCGCCACGGCGGACCAGTTCGAGCAAGCGCGCCGTGAGTTCGCGGCGCTCGTGCCCATGGACGCCCAACTCGCGAATCAATTGTTTGAGTCCCGCCGATTGTTTCGGCTGCCGTTCGATATTGCGCAGGATGGCTGTGTCGGTAATCATTTAAGGCCGTTCCACGTTTTTCGTTCCACGTTCCACGTTTTCTCCGCGTTCAAATTACAAATTCCTTTGCCCCCATCTTGCTCCGGGAAGCATCCATACCTTAGAGTCGCTGGGGTGCGCCGCAGCATCTCTTGGATATAAGATATGCCAACTTGAGGGAGCGTTTTCGGAAAGAGTGCTGACGGCGGAAAAGTGCAGCCCTTGAGCGACTCTGATTCCAACAAAGCGAAGAAAAGCTTGCTATGCTATCAGGAGCCGCCGGGGGTAAGTTGGCGATCGGGATAGTAGCGGGAAAGCTAATCCAATGCCCTCGCAGGAAAGGATGTAAGTCATCATGTGGAAACCGACGAACCCAGGATCGACTCCCAACTCAGAACCGCAACGTTCCGCCACGCCCGGTGCCGACGAACCCGAAGCGACGACGCCAAGCGGGGCGCCGCGACCCACCATTCCGAATAACCAGGATCAAGCCACCATCGGCAAGTCCCTGGTGATCAAGGGCGAGGTTAGTGGCAGCGAGTCGCTCTATATTGACGGCCGCGTGGAAGGCTCCATCAATCTGGCCGGCAACCGCGTTACCGTCGGCAGGAACGGGGTAGTCGCCGCCAATATCTCGGCTCGCGAGATCATCGTTCTGGGCAAGGTGCGCGGCAATCTGACGGCCAGCGACCGGGTCGACATTCGCAACGAAGGCTCCTTGACGGGCGACGTTGTGGCCCAGCGAATCTCGATCGAGGACGGTGCGTTCTTCAAGGGCGGCATCGATATTCGCAAGCCGGGACAGAAACCTAACGGCGAACCCCGACCCGAAGCCAAAGAAGCCAAAGAAGAAGGCCCCGTCGGCGCCACCGCCAATCGGCCGTAGGCCCAATCGAGCTTCACCGCTCCGGATGAATCGTAATCAACCGCCACCGTGCGACCTTTTTGGGACGCCAGGTGGCGGTTTTCAGTTTTTACAATTTCTTTACCTGCCCGGCAGGCCCTTGACCGAAACTCTTGTCGCTGGACAGGGTTTGGACCAGGGGAGCGGAACCTCGCCCGGAATCATCCGGTGAGGGCGTGCTGCCCAGTATTCAGGAGATGTCATACCTTGAACATGCATACCGCAAAGCAAATCCTCCATATCGCCGTTCTTTCCCTGTGTGTTAGCAGCTTGTGCGGCATCGTCCAAGCCCAGGACAAGGAAGATCGGGTTACGGTAAACGACCTTGAACGCACTTTCGTGGTGCATCTCCCCAAAGGATATGACGCCCAGAAACGCTATCCGGTGGTGTTAGTAATCCCCGGCCACCAACAACAGGCCGAAGACATGGCGCGCCTCTCCCGCTTTAATGATCTGGCCGACCGCGAGGGCGTTATCGCCGTTTATCCCAATGCCACCCAGGAAGGGTGGAATATTGGCGTAATCCCCGAGTCTGCAAGGCCCGCTTCGCCCATGGGTCGAGGCGGCCGTTATGGCGGCATGGGCGGCGGTGGAATGGGCCGCCACGGCGGTGGTGGCTATCCCGGCGGTGGTGGCTATCCCGGCGGTGGTGGCTATCCGGGTGGCGGATACCCAGGCGGCAATCAAGGTGGCGACCAGGGTAGCGGGCAAGAGAGCCAACGTCACCATACGCCCCCGGCCGACGATCTGGCTTTCTTCAATAGCATGCTCGATAAGCTTTCCTCGTCCTACGCGGTCGACGCTTCGCGCATTTATGCGACCGGACTTTCCGATGGCGGCTTTATGGATTTCCGCCTCGGTTGCCGCATGGCCGATCGTCTGGCGGCTATCGCCCCCGTGGGCGCCGAAATGCCCAAGACCATGACGTGCGTGCCTCCGCGTTTACTCCCGATACTGATGATCAATGGCACTTCCGATCCCATAGTTCCCTATCGCGGCCGTTCAGGCAAACCTGGTTCCTACGCCACCACTTCCGCCGAAGACAGCGCCAAGATGTGGGCGAGTTTGAACAACTGCGAAACCAAGGCACAACGCACCACGTTGCCGCCACGCGCCAAAGGCGGAAAAAAGACAGACGTGGAAACGTATAAGTGCACACAAGACGCTCCGGTAGTGCTCTATAGCGTGCAAGACGCGGGCAACACCTGGCCGGGCGGCGAACAATACCTCTCGGAAAAAGAGGTCGGCAAGACCAGCACGGATATCGATGCCAACGATGTCATCTGGAAATTCTTCGCCGCCCACAGTCTACCGGCGCCGAAAGGGCAACAAGCAATAGGCGATAAGCAATAAGCGACAAGCACCGGGCGACAGGCATCATGTACAGGCCGCATAAGTCGGGATCCTGGCCTATACACAGGTGGAAGCACCGGGCTTTAGCCCGGTGAAGGCGGGACTTACGTCCCGCCGGAGTATCTGTCGCCCCCTGCCGGGGCTTGTCTTTCGTTTTGCGCTACCCTTGGGGCTCTGGACCGCGGGGAGCCACATTTTGGCAAAGCTCCATTTTTCGTCCAAGTGCCAAGACGCGGCGAGCGTAGCGCAGGCACCCCCGCCTGCGGGCCCTATCGCCCTTTCACATACACCCAGGGCCATCCGCGTAAACCGGCGTGCCGTGCATTGTCCAGAATGTACTCGACTGCGTGAGTGAACTCCGCCTCATCGCGAATCA
>Ga0181535_10005067_pt1 | contig 14292 bp, 10 predicted proteins | sample PEATcosm2014_Bin_44_FD_119774 | JGI IMG/M metagenome (GOLD analysis project Ga0181535, IMG submission 119774) | Peatland microbial communities from MTU Mesocosm Facility, Houghton, MI, USA - PEATcosm2014_Bin17_30_metaG | ecosystem: Environmental > Terrestrial > Soil > Wetlands > Peat | place...
CGCCTGTCGCAAACTGGACGGCGCCGAGCGCATCCTGACCACCGTGATGATCGACCAGTCGCCTATCGGGCGCACGCCGCGGTCCAATCCGGTCACCTACATCAAGGCGTTCGATCTGATTCGCACCCTCTTCGCCAACACCCGCGACGCACAGAAACAGGGCTACACACCCGGCCATTTTTCCTTCAACGTTCCGGGCGGTCGCTGCGAGACCTGCCAGGGCGACGGCACGGTGACGGTGGAGATGCAGTTCCTGGCCGACGTGGAGCTGATCTGCGAGGAGTGCAAGGGCACGCGCTATAAGAGCGCCATCCTGGAGATCCGGTACAACGGGCTCAACATCCACGAGGTGCTGCAGCTCACCATCAGCGAGGCCATCGAATTCTTCGGCGGCGTTCCGCGGCTGGTGGAGCGGCTGCGCGTGCTGGATGACGTGGGCCTTGGGTATCTGCGGCTAGGCCAGTCCGCCACCACCCTTTCCGGCGGCGAGGCGCAGCGCGTCAAGCTGGCCGCCCATCTCGCGGCGGCGAGCTGCCGCGGCACCCTGTTCATCTTCGACGAGCCTACCACCGGCCTGCACTTCGACGATATCGCCAAGCTGCTGGCGGCCTTCGCGCGCCTCATCGAAAACGGCGGAAGCCTGCTGGTGATTGAACACAACCTGGACGTCATTCGCGCCGCCGATTGGATTATCGACCTCGGCCCCGAAGGCGGATCGGGCGGCGGTGAAGTGGTGGTGGCCGGAACTCCTGAAACCGTGGCGCGCGCCGCCCGCTCCCACACCGGCCGCTATCTCGCCGCCCTGTCCGGGAAGTAGAATCGTACTGGGAGGTCCGAATGCGGCTCTTGCTCCTGATTCCGCTCGCCGGCTCGCTGGCCATGGCCGCCACCGAGCCATTCGCCGTCGTCAAGCCCGTCATCAGCCAGATGGAGGAGGGCGCGCCGGCTCCGCCCGGGTTCGACTACGCGCCCGGCGAGATCCTGTTCTTCAATTGCCGCGTGGCGCACTTTGCCAAGACCGCCGACCTGAAGGTTCGCATCGCCTACTCGGTACAGGCGTTCGATCCCAAGGGAGTGGCCCTGGCAGAGGTATATAAGAACGAATTCAACGACGAAGTGACGGTTGAGGACAAAGAGTGGATGCCGAAAATCCAGACCGAGGTGCTGATCCCGCCGCTGGCCGCCTCAGGCACTTACAAGGTCGTGGTGAATGCCGAAGACCTGGTAGCAAAGACCACGGCGAAGCTCGAAGTGTCCTTTGATGTACGCGGGCGCGCCGTGGAGCCGAGCGATAAAGTGATCGTCCGCAATTTCCGCTTTTTCCACGATGAGGCAGGCAAACAGGCCGCCGAGAAGCCTGTCTACCACGCCGGCGAAACCATGTGGACCCGCTTCGATATCATCGGCTACCAGTTCGGCGCTGGCAACAAGGTCGATGTCAGCTACGTCGCCTCCATCATGCTGCCCGGCGGCAAGGTCTTGTGGACCCAGCCGGAGCCCGCTTCCGAACAGAGCCAGTCGTTCTACCCCAAGCGATATATCTCCGGCGAGTTCAGCATCAACCTGCAAGCCGGCGTCAAGCCCGGCTCGTATATCGTCGCTCTTCAGGTGAAAGACGCTATCGGCAATCAAACCTACGAAAGCCGGCAGCTGTTCACGGTGGAGTAGCTTTCCGCCGGTGTTCGTGGCGCGGGCCGCCAGACCTGCCGAGTCGAGAGTCGTCTCGACTCTTTTTCGACTGGCGTGCCGCGGCGGCCCGTCACGCCGGATCGCGAAAGCCTACTGCATGCGCCGCGAATCGGGCTCTATCTTCTTGAAACCCGCCGGCACCTCGAACAGGGAAGGATCGACCGGGCTCGACGAAAAGCCGCTCATCTCGACGGTCATATCCAGCAGTGAGCCGGAAGAACTGCCCGCCGACCCGCTCTGGTCCTGTGTCTGCTGCTTCTTGCGGCCCAGGCCCAGGCGTCCGCTCAAAGCGCCGCCGAGCGCGCCGCTCAGCGTCGACGGTGGTTGCTGCTGGTCCTGCGTCTGCGGCGCCGGCTGGCTGGATGCGGCTGCGACGGAACCATCGGCGGGCTGGCCGCTCACTCCCATCGAAACCGTCTCGAATACCGGCATTCCGTCCAGCTTGCTCATCTCTTTGTACACTTCCGCCATGCCCTCGGAGACCTGAGGATTGGTCATGAACGTATTGCCGCCGGGGTTCCAGTTGATTTTCTCGGCCATGCGCCGCTGGAATTCCCGGACCTCGCGGTACCCATCAGCGGCTGGAGCGATCCAAAGATCGGTGGTGATCGCCATACCGCCCTGCTGCCCGGACTGCTGGTCGGTGCCTTGCATTTCCATCTTGAGAATCATCTCCGTTGCGTCCATGCCGCCGATCGTTTTGTGGTTGTCCGTCTTGTTGCCGGAGACCTTGAACGAGATCTGGCCGGCGTTCGGATTCTGCTTCATCTTCTGTTGCATCTGTTCCAGCATGGCCTTCATCTGCTCAAAAGTCATTACCGAGTATGTCTTCTTCTGCAGATCGATTTGGGTGATCGTCTCGGCCGCCAGGTCGATGATGCTCGCGTGCATGTTGCCGCGGTGGGCCATGCGGTCGCCTCTCACGGCCACGGTGGTTTCGATGGGCTCGCGGGCGGCCTTTGAGAAAGCGCCGGCCACCTTCAACATCCCGGCAATCGCGCCGCCCGTGACCGTGCTCTTCTCCTGGTAGCTGAAGTCCGCAAACGCAGTGGGAACCGCCATTCCCAGGATCCCCGTAATTGCCGCTAACCGTCTGAACATACGTGTCCTCCGACGCTTTATCGTAGGCTAGACAGCCGGGGAATACAAGATTCATGGGGGCCAATCGCCGCGGCGCCTTTGCCGTCAGCCGGCACACGCCCGACCCGCCGACAGCCGCCCTCCTGGCGCAGAGTTGTAAACCCGTTCAGTCCCGGGTTACGGTCGCGCACGACCGAATCCTGCCGGGAGTCCTCAGGAGTTACTCGTCGCGCAGCGCGTCGGCGGGAGCCAGGCCGGCGGCGCGGGCCGCGGGGATCCAGCTGGCCAGGGCCACGATGGCCAGGAATAAAACGATCATCGCTGCGTACGTGATCGGATCGGTGGGCCTGACGCCCACCAGCATCGTTGTCATCAGGCGGGTCAGGGTCAGAGCTGCGAGGATTCCGGCGGCGATGCCCGCCAGGCTCAAGCGCAGCCCGTGTCCCACCACTAGTCTGAGGATGGCTCCGGGCGCTGCGCCGAGCGCCATGCGCACGCCGATCTCGGCGGTTCGCTGACGCACCACCGTGGCGAGCACGCCGTACAGGCCAACTCCGGCCAGAATGAGCGCGATGGCGGCGAACAGGCCAATCAACAAAAGCGAAAAGCGCGTGCCGCCCTGCGCCCGGTCTACAAGGTCTTCCGCCGGCTCGATTTCACTGATGAGTTGATCGGGCGCTGTTTTGCGGATCTCCGCGCGCACCGCGGCGGCATAGGCGGCGGGATCACCCGCCGTTCGCAGAGCCCACCACCCGGCGGCACCGTGAAACAGGTAGCCGTCGGTGACGTAGATCTGTTCCCGGCCGGGGTTTGCCAGCGAAACGTCCCGCTGGTGCGCCACCACCCCGATGATCTCTCCCCATTGAGCCTGCGCCGTGCGAACGCGGAAGAGGATGCGCTTGCCGACAGCGGATTCCCTGCCGAACGCCTTTGCCGCCAGCGCTTGATCCACAATCAGCAGATTGCGGTCCGGCGCGTTGTCGGCGTCGCTGAAGGTCCGGCCCTCCAGCAGGGGTGTGCGCACCGTCTCAAAATAGCCGGGAGTGACGATTTGCAAATCGGCGGCCTGGAACTTGCTCATATCGGTCAGTGCCTCGCCCGTGCCCCAGCGGACAGGCGAGAACCCGCCCGCCAGCGGGAACGGCACTGTAGCCGCGACGCTCCGGACGCCTGGCAATCCGGCCAGGTGATCGTGAATCTTGCGCATGAATGCCGCGCGGGCATCCGGTGTGTTGCCGGCCGGACCGACTAATTGCACCGCCAGCAGGTTCCTGGCGTCGAAGCCGGTGTTGACGCGCTGGATGGCGAGAAAAGTGCGGAACATCAGGCCCGAACCGATCAGTAAAACGAAGCACAACGCCACTTCCAGAATGACCACGGTATTGCGCAGAACGGCACCGCCGCCCAGGTTTGTGGTGCGCCCGCTGGACCGCAGAACGGTCATCATGTCGGGACGAGCCGCTCGCACCGCGGGCACGACGCCGAAAAGCACCGCGGATGCCATGCCGGCCAGCACCGAAAACGCGAGCGCTGCAGGATCGATCTGGATACTCTCAAACCGCGGCAAACCGGCCGGCGCAATCGCCAGCAATTGTTGAATGCCGAACCGGGCCAGCACCATTCCCGCCAGTGTGCCCAGGCAGGCGACCACCATTGCCTCGGCCAGCATCTGGCGGATAAGGTCCCAGCGGCTGGCGCCCAGCGCCGTGCGCACCGCCAGGTCGCGTTCCCGCAACGAGGCCCTCACCAACATCAGATTGGCGACGTTGGCGCAGGCGATCAGCAGCAGAAAAATCACCGCGCCCATCAGCGCCAGTATGGCCGGACGGACCTCAGTCACCAGGTGCCGCTGCATCGGCTCCAGGCGGATGTACATTCCGGCCGTGTTCGAGACTGCGTTGACCCTCCGAATCCCGGCCGCGACGTCTTCTACTACCGCCTGGGCGCGCTCGATCGTCGCGTCGGCCCTCAGCCGGCCAATCACGCGCCACTGAACGTTGTTGCGGCTGGCGGTGTCATAAGGAATCCGTGCGGCCGCCCAAACGTCCGGAACACGTTCAATAACCGATTCCGGCGGGAACAGCAGCTCGAACCCGGGGGCCAGGACGCCGACCACAATCGGCGCGAGCCCGCCGCCTGCCACCGGCAGAGGCTTCCCGAGAATTGCCGGGTTGCCGCCAAAACGCCGCTGGAAGTATTCGAAGCTGAGGATCGAGTACGTGGGAAGCCGCGGAGGGGGAGGCGCCGCGCCGAGGTTGTCCGGATCTGCTGGCACGATCGGCTCCGCCGCCCCGTCAGAGTCCTGGAAATCGCGCCCCAGCGCAATGCGCCCGCCCATCATGCGGAAGAAGTTCGGCGAGACGGCGGCGAAGCGCACTGGCTCCGGCCGGCCATCGGTGTCCGGCAGCGAACCGCGGCCCGTGTTGACGGCCGCGAAGTCTTCGAAAGCGTCCAGCGCGTTGTGCTGCAGATCCAGGAAATCGGCGTTGGAAAACGGGAAATCCTTCACGTTGCGCTGCCGCATGTCGCTGCAGGCCAGCACCAGCCGGCTGGGGTCGCGATACGGCAGCGGGCGCAGCAAAACGGCATCCGTCACACTGAAAATAGCCGTGCTGGCGCCGATGCCGAGCGCGATGGTGAAGGCCGCCGCCAGCGTAAACAGGGGGCTGCGCCGTAGCGTACGCAAGGCATAGGAAAGATCTCGAGACAGCGTCCGGCTCATGCCCTATAGCCTATCCGATCCGTCCGGCAGCCGGCGGCCGCCCCGCGCGGCGCTAGGCGACGCCTTCCAGCTTCAGCACGTACGCGTGCGAAAACGGCAGGTCTTCCGGCACGCGAACCGTGAGCCGCTTGTCGTTGTGTGTCGCTGGCAGCGGCGCAGCGCTGCCTGGGAGCGTAACTCGCACGCCCCCGCGGGCTTCGATGCCATCCAACACCACTTCGCGCTCCGGCCGGTGCGGCAGGATCGCGTAGACCGCGTCCGCCTTGGCGGTGAAGAACGCGTCGATGCGCGCCATCCCGGCAGGCGGCGTATCTATCAGGCTCGAGATCGGGTACGCCGACATGAATTCGCTCTCCTCGAGCTTTGGCTCCGCGCCGCCCGACCACTGCCTTGCACGCCGCCACGCCCGCGTGCCATAAATGGCTTCCCCGTTTTGACGCAGCCAGTCTCCGATTTGTAAGAGGCGCTCCTCCATGATGACCGGAATACGGCCATCGGCGGTGGGCCCGATATCGAGCAGCAGGTTGCCCCCGCGGCTCACCAGGTCCATCAGCATCATCAACAATTCGCGGTCGGTATGATAGTCGGCCAGTGTTTCCGCGCGATTGTAGCCGTAAGAAAACGCCATGCCGCGGCTTTCCTCCCACGGATGAGAACTCTGCTTCATGCCGGAAGTGTATTCAGTGGTGTAGTATCCGCCGTGCTTATGCTTCGTCTCCTTGCCCCAGCGGTCGTCGATGACGATTTTCTCCCGCACCGGCGAGTCGTTGAACAGCCATGCCAGCAGCTCGGGCGCGTGCCATTCCTCGCTCGGCAGCTCCCACTCGCCGTCCGAAAAAATGATGTCTGGCTCCACGTGTTTCACCACGTCCTGAAACTGCGGAAACATGTGCTGGCGCACGTAGCGCGGCTTGTCGGAGAGCCACAGCGGGTTGTACCACTCGTACAGCGAATAATAAATGCCCATGTGGAGGCCGCGCTTGCGCCCGGCCTTGGCCAGGTCCCCCAGCACGTCGCGCTTGGGGCCGATATCCACTGCGTTCCATGGCCTTCCCCAGGCGCGGTTGGCTTCTTCGCTGTGCCAGAGCGTGAAGCCTTCGTGGTGCTTCGAGGTGGGCGCCACGTAGCGGGCGCCGGAACGCGCGAATACATCCGCCCAGTGATCGGGGTCGAACATTTCAGCGCGAAATAACGGCGCGAAATCGAAATAGGGAAAGTTCGCCCCATAAACCCGTTCGTGAAACTGCCGCGTCTGGAATCCGTCCTGGCCCGGCGCCTTGGCCTTCTTGCCCTCCGTCAGCGAGTGCCAGTACCACTCGGCGTACGGCGTCTCGCCCTTGGTGCGCGGCGGCGCGAAAGACGGAACGGAGTAGACGCCCCAATGGATGAAGATGCCGAATTTGGCATCCAGGTACCACGCGGGGGTGGGCCTGCTGTCGATCGACTCCCAGGTGGCTTGATACCGCGCGGCGGCGGCACTCTGCTGCAGAGCCAGCGGCGCTGCGGCCATGGTGCGGAGGAAATCCCGGCGTTGCATAGGACGCCATGTTATCAACTTTGGCGGCTGTTACCCTACCCTTCCAGACCGCCGATCGCCCCATGGAACACGAAGTCGCCGCCGTCGCCGCGCTCATCGCTTCCGGCGGTTTGGCGGCCTAGCCGCCGTGGCGCAGGCTGTCCAGCCTGCTGTGTCGAGAGTTTCTTAGCCCAGGGGAGCCAGCCTCAAATGTCCCCGCTGCCCGCGGGGCTGTGTGCGCCACGCCAGGCCTCGCCTATTTGGTCGCCAGGTTTAGCGCATTGGCTGCGCCTTCAATTGCCTCGCCGGCATTCTCCAGGACCTTGCCCACGCGCACGATCTCTTCGTCTGCCAGCTTCCACTGCTTCTGCTCGATACTCTCGCGCACCGCGGGCAGTGTCTTCACGCCGTACCCGGTGTAAAAGCCGGGAGCATACAGCTGGTGTTTGAACCACGGCCGGTTGGGAAGGCCGTCGCCGGACAGAAACGCACGCTCCACTAACGTCAGGCGGTCGTTCACGTCTTTCAGCTGCGCGCGGGCCAGCGCCGATCCCCCATTGGCTTCGGCGTGCGCGGACGATTGTTGGAAGGCCTGCACCGTTCGCTCCAGCGCTGCCAGCCCGTTCTCGAGCGGCGCGAAATTCAGAAACGGCGGCACAGGTTCCTTTGCCGGCGGCACCATCTTCTCACGCGGATCCGCCAGGGCCGTGAACACCCCATCGTCGATTTGCCGGTTGCGCTCCACGATCTCTTCGCGCTTGTCCTTCGCCAGCTTTTCCACCTCATCGACATAGCGATGCAGCGTGTCCGCCAGCCCATGAAAATCGAACGGCAGCAGATCCGCCCCGGCGAGTCGCATCTCCGCCGTCCCCGCCGTTTGCGCCAGTGCGCGGCCGTAAACGAAAGTGGTGTCGGAAAAGTGCGTGTACCAATAAAAATCGTCGTAGATCGAATGATAAATGCCGCCGCCGTCTTCGCCCCCGAAGCCGAGATTCAGCGACGCGATGCCGACGTGATCCAGAAACGCCGTGTAGTCCGAGCCGGACCCGAGCGCGGCGATTCGCAAGTCCGGCCGCGTGCGGGCTTCCGCACGATCCGGCTGCGGTCCCCTCCCGCCTTCTCCCGAGATGCGCTGCATCTGCGCCCGCTTCCACACCGTGACATTGCTCTCCGGATCCTGGATGTCGCGCGCCACCGCGTTGATGAAGTGCTCGAGCGAATGCGACCCTTCCACGCCCAGGTAGCCGCGGCTGTTGCTGTCTGAGTTGATGTACACAACCGCTTTGCGCCCGAGTTCTTCGCCGTGCTCTTCGGCCCACTCGGTCGAGCCCAGCAGCCCCGGCTCCTCGCCGTCCCAGAGACAGAAGAGGATGGTGCGCTTCGGCTTCCAGCCCTGTTTCCCGAGTGCCGCCAGGGCGCGCGCCTCCTCCAGCACCGTGATCGTCCCGGAGATCGGATCTTCGGCGCCATTCACCCAGGCGTCGTGATGGTTGCCGCGGATAATCCACTCGTCGGGGTACACAGCGCCAGGAATGCGCGCGATCACGTCATAAAGCGGCTTGCGGTCCCAGTTGAATTTCAGCTTCAGGTGCACCTTGGCGGGGCCGGGGCCCAGCCGGTACGTGATGGGCAGCCCGCCGCGCCAGGGCCCCGGCGCCACCGGCCCCTCCAGCGCCGCCAAAAGAGGCTGCGCATCTGCGTACGAAATTGGCATCACCGGTATCTTGGTCAGCGTCACCGCCTGGTCGAGAGGAAGCCGCTTCGCCTCGGCCGTCGCACCGACACCCGGAGTCAGCGGGTCGCCTGGATAGATCGGCATATCCATTACGCTCCCGCGTTGCACGCCGTCCTTCGGCCGGTAGGGCCCGGCTGGAAAAACCTGGCCGGGGGTGAATCCGTCGTCGCGCGGATCCGAGTAGATCAGGCAGCCGATGGCGCCGTGCTCCGCCGCCACCTTCGGCTTGATGCCGCGCCAGCTGCCACCGTAGCGCGCGATGACGATCGCTCCTTTCACTGACACCCCATGCCGCTCCAGCGTCTCGTAATCGTCCGGCACGCCGAAGTTCACGTAAACCAGCGGCCCGGTCACGTCGCCATCGATCGAATAGGCGTTATACGTGGGGAGCTGCTCGTCATGCTGCGCGGACGTTGGATCAACGGCCACGGTCGGCTCCTCGGTCTTCGCCACGAAGTGCACCGGTTCCATCATCTCTAGCTGGCGCTCTTTCGGCGTGGGGAAGAGCACGGAGAAGCTTTCGATGTGCGCGTCCAGGCCCCACTCGCGGAACTTCCCCAGCAGCCACTCCGCGTTGTCGTGGTCATAAGGTGAACCAACGTGATGCGGCCGCGCGGAAAGGCGCTCCATGTACGAGCGCATCAGCGCGGGATCCGGCATTGCGCGGAACTTCGCTTCCCACTCCCGCTCCGCCCGCGCCGCATCCGCCGAGAATCCAGCCAGCGGCGCCGGCTCCTGCGGAATCGCCATCGGCGATGCCAGGCATAAACCAAGGATTGCAGCCACACCCGTTTTCATAAGACCGCTATTGTACACCCCGGCCGGTGACTGCAACCAGGCTTTCCGCCGCAGGGCCGCCTCGGACGACTCCAGGTGCTTTTTCTCACGCCGCCGCCTCCTTCGGGTTGACATCTTACCCGAATCGCTGCATGGTCAGGTTAGATGTCTACCCGAGAAGAAAGCGAACGTCTCGAACTGCTGCAAGGCACCCTCGATCTGCTGATCCTCCGCACCCTGATCTTCGGCCCGCAGCACGGCCAGGGGATCGCGCGCGCCATTGAGCAGACCTCCGCTGATGAGCTGCTGGTGGAGCACGGCGCGCTGTACCCGGCGCGGCAGCGCCTCGAGGCGCGGGAGTGGATCTCCGCTGCCTGGGGCGTTTCCGAAAACAACCGCAGGGCCCGCTTTTACAAGCTGACGCGCTCCGGGCGCCAGCAACTCGTCAAAGAGACAACCAGGTGGCTGCGCCTGGCGACTGCCATCGGCCGCATTCTGGGACCTGAAGCCGAAGAGGGCTAATTGCATGTTCTGGTCAAAGAGGAAGCAAGGCGACTTTAGCGCCGAGCTCGAATCCCATCTCCAAATCGAGACGGATCGTCTCCATGAGCAAGGTTTCGCAGAATCGGAGGCTCGCGCCGCCGCCCGTCGCGCTTTGGGCAACCGGACCAGCGCCGAAGAGCGGTTTTACGAGTCGACGCGCTGGATGAGTTGGGACCTGCTCTGGAGAGATATTCGCTTCGGCTTGCGCATGCTGGCCAGGAACCGCGTATCCACAGCCGCGGCCATCGTCACACTGGCGCTCGGCATCGGTGCCAACACCGCCGTCTTCAGCCTGCTCAACGCGGTTCTGCTGCGCAATCTGCCCGTCCAGCAGCCGCGGGAACTCGCGCTGTTTGGAGAAGCTCAAGGGATGGGCAGCATGGACGAATTCCCGAAGGCAAGCTTGCAGCTTTTCTCGTATCCGTTCTTCCGCGAGTTTCGCCAAAAGAACCAGGTTTTTTTTGATGTCGCCGCTGTATCGAGTATTCTTTTCACCACTCACGGCCGCGTCGCGGGCGGCGCCAATCTCGAGAAGATCGGAGCCGAGCTGGTATCCGGAAGCTACTTCCATACCTTCGGCGTGAACCCGATTCTCGGCCGAACCCTGAGCGACGCCGACGATCAGCACCCCGGCGCGCATCCCGTCGCCGTCGCCAGTTTTTCATGGTGGCAGCGCCGCATGGCTCAGGATCCGGCCATCCTCGGCAAGACCATAACCATCGGCCACACGGTGTACAGCATCATAGGCGTAGCGCCGCCCGAATTCTTCGGCGTCACCGTCGGGCAATCCCCGGATGTCTGGATTCCGCTCGCCATGGAAAAGGAGATTTCGCCTGGCTGGAACGGGTTGGAAAAGAACCTCTTCCAGTCGCTCTACGTGATTGGGCGCCGCAAGCCCGGTGTCACCATGGAGCAGGCCGGCGCCAATACCAACCTGCTCCTCCAGCAAATCATCCACGAATATGCCGGTCCCCAGCCCTCCGTAAAGCAGGTCGAAGACATGCAACACGCGCGCATCGATCTGACGCCGGCCGCCACAGGGCTTACGCATCTGCGGCAAGCCTTCTCTGCGCCGCTGGCGATTCTGATGGGAGTGGTCGCGCTCGTGCTGTTGATCGCGTGCGCCAACGTTGCCAATCTCCTGCTGGCGCGGGCCTCCGCTCGCCAGCGCGAAATCGCCGTCCGCATGTCAATCGGCGCCCGCCGCTCCCGGCTCATCCGCCAGCTCCTGGTCGAGAGCGCCCTCATGGGACTCACCGGAGCCGCGCTGGGCGTTCTCTTGGCATCGGCCGCCAGCCGGCTCCTGCTCGTTATGGTGTCTACAGGATCCGAGACTCTGCCCATCAGCGTCGCTCCCGATGCCTAGGTGCTCGGCTTCACCCTGGCCGTTGCCATGTTCACCGTTCTCCTTTTCGGAGTTGTACCCGCCTTCCAGGCCACCAATCTCAACCTGGCGCCCGCTTTGCGGGAAGGGCGCGGCATGAGCATTTCCCCGTCGCGCCATCGCCTGGCGCGCGGTCTCATTGTCGGCCAGGTGGCGTTGTCGCTGCTGCTGCTCGCCGGTGCCGGCCTGTTTCTGCGCAGCCTGATCAACCTGACGGAGATCGATACCGGCTTCGACCGGCAAAACGTCCTCCTCACTGGCATCGACCCGACTGGCGCCGGCTACAAAGTGGATGCGCGCCTGGAGGACATGATGGAGCGCGTGGAAAGCGGCGTGGGTGCGCTCCCCAGCGTACAGGCAGCCGCCTTTTCGTTCTTCGTCTTCAACGGCGGCGGATGGACAACCGGCGTTACAGTGCCCGGCCGGCCGAAGTCGCCCAATGACGGCGACGTGGCCCACAATATTGTGGGCCCAGGCTATTTCGCCGCGATGAGAATGCCGATTGTGTTCGGCCGCGGACTCGATGCGCGCGACAACATGACGGCACGCAAAGTCGCTGTCATCAACGGAACCATCGCGCGCACCTATTTCGCCGGCGGATCCCCGCTGGGCCGGACGTTCCGCGTTGGCGATCCGGACAAGGACAACAGCCCCGAGTGGCTCGATCTCGAGGTGGTCGGCGTGGTTAAGGACGCCAAGTACGATACCCTCACCGAGGAGCCGATGGCCGCCGCCTTTTATCCTCACGCGCAGCATATCGGCTACTTCTACACTCTGGTGACCCGCTCCACCGGCGAGCCCAAGGCGCTGCTCCCTGCGATCCAGCGCGCCGTTGCCGCGATTGATCCGAATCTTCCGGTCACCGGTTCGACCACGCTGTCCAAGGTGGTGGATGACTCCGTGCTCGACCGGCGCCTGGTGGCGCAGCTTTCCAGCTTCTTCGGCATCCTGGCCGCATTTCTGGCCTCCATCGGCATCTATGGAGTGATGTCCTATGGCATCGCGCGGCGCACCAGCGAATTCGGCGTCCGCATGGCGCTCGGCGCGGCCCGGAGCGATGTGCTGTGGATGGTGCTCCGCGAGAGCCTGGGGTTGGTCTTGACCGGAGTGGCCATTGGCCTGGCGCTCGCCCTGGCGTTGAGCCGCGTCGCAACTTCGCTGTTCTTCGGCGTGAAACCTTACGACCCACTGGCGATAGGTGTGCCGATCGTGGCCATGATCGCGATCGCCCTGCTGGCCGGCTACTTGCCCGCGCGCCGCGCAACCAGGATCGATCCGCTCACCGCGCTCCGCTACGAGTGACCGCGCCGTCGATGCAGCGCCTCTCAGTTCGCGGCGGGTTTCTCCAGGTGGTCGATGACGTAATATTCCACCGGCCCCTTTTGCGCCTCTAGCCTCAGGCCGAGCTGCTGCTTGAGGGCTTCGAAGATGGTAGGGCGCTCGAGCAGTCCAGGCGGCAGGTTCTCTGTGGGGAAGTCGGGGGGAATCTCGGGCGCAAAGGAAAGGGTGAAATCGTAGTTCCCCTCGAGCCCGGTCAGGTCGATCACCGGCCGTCCATCCCTCTGCATCGCCTGCCCGAGAGTCCACGCCAGGTAGTTCATGGGAACCCTGGTCCCAATTAATACGCCGCCCCTGCCGCCCTGAATCGGAATGTTGAAATCCTGGGGGCTCTCGTTGACCTTCATCTTCAACCCTTTCTTGTCGATCATAAGGGCGTATACATTGCCCTCCTTTTTTTCCTTGTGGAACTTCAGCTTGAACTCATCGGCCAGCAGGTTCTGAAACATCACGTGCAGATCGTCCAGGCTGTACGGGTGATCGGCTTTGGCTTCGACATCAAAAGGGTCGGTTTCGAACCAGGCCGGCCCGCCCGTGATCTGGCGCATGGGCACCTTATACATCAGGCTGATCATGAGCTTGACCGGAACGCCCTGTGCCAAGTACCCTTGGCCTCCGGGCATCGGCTTGATCCCGCCGCCGCGACCGCCCCCTTGCGAAGGCTTGATCGACGCCACTTCAAACGTCAGCCGGGCTGGTTGATCCTGACCATGAACCAGAGACGACAGGATCAGGCAAAGGCTCGGAATCAGAAAGTGCAAACGGAGCCGTGTCATGGTGAATCTCGATGGGTCCATGTTGCCATGACACCGGCCGCGGCAGAAATGTTTCCGGCGGGAATCCTGCTCTGTACGGATTCGCACAGACGGCTAGAACTGCTGCGGCGCTTCTCCCAGGTGCACCTGGATCTTCTCTCTCCGGCCGCTGCGGGAGACGGTTAGGCTCAGCAAATCGCCCCCGCGCTTGCGCTTCATTGCCCGCACCAGTGTGTCGTTGCCTTCCACCGGCTGCCCTTCCACTTCGACGATCAAGTCGCCGCCAACCCCGAGTTGATACCCTCCGACGACGACCACCTGGCGCGGCCCGCGCAATCCGGCCTCGTCGGCGGCCGACCCGCGCTCGACCTGTTGGATGAGCAGACCACCCTTGGCAGGAAGCTCCAGTTCTTCGGCAAGATCGCCTGAAATCCATACTGTTCGAATGCCGAGCGTAGGTTGGTAGATGTGGCCCCGCGACTGGTATTCGTCCAACATTTCCTTGGCGCGATTGACGGGCATGGCGAAGCCGATGCCGATGTTCCCCTGGCCATAGATGGCGGTATTGATTCCGATCACGCTGCCATGAGAATCGAGCAGAGGGCCGCCGCTATTGCCCGGATTGATGGCGGCGTCGGTCTGGATCATGCCCTCCAGCCTGCGCGACTCCTCGGTTTGCAGGCTGCGATTGAGCGAGCTGACGATGCCCGTGGTAAGCGTGCCTTCCAGGCCGAAGGGGTTGCCGATGGCGAG
>Ga0181535_10005068_pt1 | contig 14290 bp, 6 predicted proteins | sample PEATcosm2014_Bin_44_FD_119774 | JGI IMG/M metagenome (GOLD analysis project Ga0181535, IMG submission 119774) | Peatland microbial communities from MTU Mesocosm Facility, Houghton, MI, USA - PEATcosm2014_Bin17_30_metaG | ecosystem: Environmental > Terrestrial > Soil > Wetlands > Peat | place...
CCGGATTTTGCGACCACCGAAGGACGACGCATCTTTCTGAAACAAAACGACGAGGCGCTTTTCAGCAAGGGCGTGGACGCGGTGAAACTCGATGAATGTGATGACCAGCCGGACTCGCCCAACCCCTGGTCATTTCCCGACTCAACCGTGTTTCCCTCCGGCCTGGACGGGGAACGAATGCATTCGCTTTTTGGTTTGCTCTATCAACAAACCATGCTGGAACCGTATCGCAATAAAGGAAACCGCACCTGGGGACTGGTGCGCAACTCCCACGCCCTGGCCGCCCCGCTGCCTTATGTGGTTTACAGCGATTCTTACGATCACCGCTGTTTTGTGCGCGGTTTGGCAAACGAAAGTTTTACCGGACTGCTTTGGACCCCGGAAGTGCGGGACGCCGCTTCGGTGGAAGACCTCTACCGGCGGGTTGAGACGGTAATTTTTTCGCCCCTGGCGATGATTGACTGCTGGTTCATGAAAAACGCCCCCTGGCAGCAGATCAACCGGGGCAAAAACAATCGCAACGAATGGATGCCGGAGCGCCCGCAGGTCACCGACGGCATACGCCGTCTTCTGCAATTGAGAATGAGTTTTGTGCCGTATCTCTATTCGGCCTTCAACGAATACCGGGTCAAAGGGACCCCGCCGATTCGGGCGCTGGTCCTGGACTGGCCGACCGACCCCAAAGTGCGCGGGATCGACGATCAATATATGTTCGGGGCCGGAGTCATGGTGGCGCCCATGTTTGCCGGAGAGAAGACGCGGGCGGTTTACCTGCCGGCAGGCGACTGGTTCGATTTTTGGACGCATCAAAAATATGCCGGCGCACGGGAAATAGAGGTCACAAACAATGTGGAACAGATTCCGCTGTTTGTGAAGGGAGGGACTCTTCTGCCGTTGTCCCAACCGGTGGAACACATCAGCTCGGACACTGTTTTTAATCTTACAGTCTATGCCTTCGGCTCCAAACCGGCCGACTTCACCCTCTATGAAGATGACGGCGTTTCCGATGCCTTCAAAACCGGGGCACAAAACCAAATCAGGCTGCGCTGGAATGATCAGGGTCACTCCAGCGAACGGACGGGGAAATACCAGGGATCGCCCCGTATCCAGATTGCCGATTGGAAGGCCGTCGATGGTCTCTAAATGACAACCTGCGCCGCGATTGTCATCGGGCTGGTCGCCTATGTCTTTATGACGACCAATGTTGACAATTCCGGCCCGCGGTTTAGCTTCGCCTCCATGCTGCGCACGGGTATCGCTTTTATCCTTTTTTTCGTCACATTGTCCGGCCTCAACCGCCCGGCTTTTGCCGGAAAAACGCCGGACCTTCCCATTCCGCTCGACCAATTCGATCTGGCCAACATCCGCACCACCGACGCTTCCGTCTCCCGCGCTGTCACCGCCGGCCAGCCCGCCTTGCGCGTCGCCACCGGGCATAAGGCTGATTGGCCAGGCATCGCCCTCCCCGCGCCCGCCGGTCATTGGGATTTGTCGGCTTATGCCCAGGTGGTTCTTTCGGTCAAAAATACCGGGACCAACGCCGTCACCGTCGCCTGCCGCGTGGACAATCCCGGCGCGGACGGCCAGGATCATTGCGCCAACGGCAACATCACCCTGCCCCCGCGCCAGACCGGCAAAATATATGTCGAATTGAACCGAACCTCCGGCGACCAGCTCGACGGCAAATTGTTCGGCATGAGAGGCTATCCGGTCAAAAACGGAGGCCCGCGCACCCTGGATCCCGCCCATGTGACGCAAATCCTGATTTTCATCGCCAAACCCGGCCAAGATTACAATTTTGAAGTCGGCGATTTCCACGCCAGCGGCCATTACACCCCGCCGACCGCCTGGACGTCTGACGCCGCGCCGTTCTTCCCTTTTATTGACACGTTTGGGCAATACCGCCACAAGGATTGGCCCGGCAAAACAGAATCATTGCCCGACCTTGAGGCGAAACGCGCCGCCGAAGCCGCCGAACTGGCCCGGACACCCGGCCCCCGCGAGTGGGACCAATACGGCGGCTGGCGCACTGGCCCGCAACTCCCCGCCACCGGATTTTTCCGCACCACGAAAGTCAAAGGCAAATGGTGGCTGGCAGACCCGGAAGGGCGCCTGTTCTTTTCCCACGGCATTGATTGCGTCCGCTTTGATGAAACGACCCCGGTCACCGGACGGGAAACCTGGTTCCAGGATTTTCCCGGCCAACAGCCGGAATGGGCGCGCTTCTTCTTCAACAGCTACGCGCTGATGGGCCATTACGCCGGGCAAAACCCCTCCTGCTTCTCTTTCGTCCAGGTCAATCTGGCGCGCAAATACGGCCCGGACTGGGCAGCCCTCTATCCCCGCCTGACCGGGCAGCGGTTGCGTAGTTGGGGCTTGAACACCATCGGCAACTGGTCCGATCCCCGCTGCACCGGCCTGCGCTTGACACCATACACGGACGCCATCGGCTCCGACGGCGCGCGCCGGATCGGGGGCGGCAAGGGCTATTGGGGCAAATTCCCTGATGTGTTTGACGCCTCCTTCGTCCAGGGCCTGGTCCGTTCCATGCGGGACCACCAGGGCAAATCCGTCAACGATCCCTGGTGCATCGGCTATTTCTCCGACAACGAAATGTCGTGGGGCGACGAGACATCCATCGCCCTGGCCGCGTTGAATTCCGATCCCGATCAGCCCGCCAAGAAAATATTCGTCGCCGATTTGCGCGCCAAATACGGGGATATTGCCCGCCTCAACCAGCAATGGGGAACCGCCTGCGCCTCATGGGATGCCCTGCTGCAAAACAAGGTCGCGCCCGATCCCGCCAAAGCCGGGCCGGACTTGACCCTGTTCTACACCAAGACCGCCGAACTCTACTTCCGCGCCGCCCGCGAAACGATCAAGGCCGTCGCGCCGCGGCAACTTTACCTGGGCTGCCGTTTCGCCTGGGTCAACCCCCTCGCCGCCGCCGCCGCCGCCCGCTTCTGCGACGTGGTGAGCTACAACATCTACAAACGCAACGTGGCCAATTTCAAATTCAACGGCGGGGCGGATGTCCCGTTGCTGGTTGGGGAATTTCATTTTGGCGCGCTGGACCGGGGCCTGTTTCACTCCGGCCTGGTGGAGTTGCCCGACCAGGCGGCGCGCGCCCAAAGTTACAGGGAATACGTTGAAAGCGCGCTGCGCCATCCGCAATTCGTGGGCTGCCACTGGTTCCAATTCCGCGATGAACCCGTCACCGGCCGCGTCCTGGACGAGGAGAATTACCAAATCGGTTTCGTGGATGTCGCCGACACGCCTTATGCGGAAACGATTGCCGCCAGCCGCGCCGTCGGCTACCACCTTTACCATTAGGAGCCGGCCAGGGTGGCGGCGTCAAAATGTTTCCGCAAGCGCCGGGGCGCTGGTCAATTCGCCCGGAGCCGGGCGCAAAAAACGCGCCAGCCAGATGCAAATCAGCACAAAACTGCACGAAACCAATCCAGAGGTGGAGTAATGGATTATTTCCTGATGCGGCCCCAGGCCGATGATCAGCCCGCCGACCCACGCGGCCAGCCCGCAGGAAAATTGTTGCACCGCCGAATTGACGCTCATGAACCCGCCGCGAAAACGCGACTCCACCGTCGCGGTCATCATCGCCATGGCCGGGACAAACCGTCCCGACATCCCGATCATAAACGAAGTGGACACCGCCAATGCCACCAGCACCGGCACCCGGGGCAGATTCGTCAGCACGAGAATCGGCACCGACGACACCAGTGACATCAAGGTGAATACGCGAAGCTTGCCCGCGCGATCCGCCCAGCGTCCCACCAGATTCATGCTGAAAAACGTGCAGGCCCCGCCTATCAAATAGATCAACGGCAGTTGCCTCTCGCTCAGGCCGGCGTTATAGACCATGTAAGTCGCCATGGTGGGGACAACGAAAAATCCGGCGCAGGTCAGCGCCGCCATGAACAGAAAAGCCACCTGATGGCTCGGTTCGAGCAGCACCGCCAGCATGCGCGCCACCGGATGCTGTTCCCGGCCGTGTTCCATGTGTCCCCGCAACGGCGGCACATGCCGGAAAACCGCCGCCAAAATCGGCACGCTGATCCCGGCGATGGCATAAAACGGAACGTGCCAGCTAAAACTCGTCGCCATGGCCAGCCCCAGCGGCACGCCAAAAATCGAGGCGATGGAAAAGGCCGACATCACCAGGCCCATCGCCTTGCCCCGCCGGTATTCGGGAATGACATCGCCCACAATGGCCAGGATGACCGCGCCCGTCACCCCGCCGAAAGCCCCGGCCAAAGCCCGGGACGCCACCAGAAGCTGGTAAGTGGGCGCGAGCGCGCAGCACAGCGTCCCCGCGGCAAAGCCGAGGAACAGCCATTGCAAGGCCGTCTTGCGATCAAATCGATCCAGAAAAAAACCGGCCGCGATCCCGGAAATCCCCGCCGCCACGGCGTAGGCGGCGACAATGATGTTAAATTGGGCCGGCGTGATGTGCATCAGCCGCATGTATTGCGGTCCCAGCGGCATGATGATCAGGAAATCGAGATTCGTTGTAAACTGGATTGCGGCCAGCAAAAACAGAAGCACTCGTTCGTTCAATTCTTTCAATGCGTCAAATTCCGGTTCAAGGCTCGACCATGACGTCTCGGGTTTGGGTGAGATGCGCGCGGGAGCCTTCGGGACGTAAAGTCCAGGCGCGGAAACATAGCATCGAATTCACGGCACGCGAACGGAAAAGCGGACGCCTCTTTTCCCGTCCGATTTTGTCATGCAAATAAATATTGCCTTCTGTCCGGAAAAATGGCACATGGAGGAATGGCTAAAATTACTAAAAAAGCAAAAAGAACACCGAACGCTGCGTTTATGAAGCCGGTCACACCGGACGAAACACTCGCTGCCGTGGTGGGCGCAAAGCCCCTTCCCCGCACTGAGTTGACCAAAAAACTTTGGGCTTACATCCGCAAAAACGGATTGCAAGACCCCAAGAAGAAGACGCTCATCAATGCCGATGACAACATGAAGGCAGTGTTCAACGGCAAAAAACAAGTGAGCATGTTTGAGATGACCAAGCTGGTCTCCAAGCACGTCAAATAAGGGTAGTCTCCCCGATTTTTGGCTCACGCCCCTGGCTTGAGCCCTTTCAATTCAAACCATCCCGAACGCTGACAAGCGTGCAGGATGGTTTGTTTGCGTACCGGCCGCCCGCCCGTTTTTTTTCGCCTTTTCCCACTGCGCCAGTCAATTGTTGTGCAACATTTGCCGGTAAATGAAATTGATTCTTCCATTGACTGCCCTCGGTGTGGCGCTGGCCGGCTTTGCCGCCTGCGCCCAAACCCCTCCGCAAAAGCATTGGGACATCGGCACAATCGATGTGACCAAACTGCCGCCTGCGTCGGATCAACAAGATGTCACCTTTGACAAGGACATCCTTCCCCTCTTCAAAGCGTCTTGCGTGCGCTGCCACGGTCCCAATCGGCCCCACGCCAGCTTTCGCCTCGACTCCCTGGCCGGCGTTCTGGCAGGCGGACACGATGGAAAAATGGTCGTGCCAGGCGATAGCCGGAAAAGTCTGCTGGCCGTGGCCGCGGCCCGGATTGACCCCGGCACAACCATGCCCCCCAAGCCGCGTCCGCCGGGCGCAAACTCCGGCGGCTCGGCGTCGCATGAAACGAATTCCGCCGCCCGCAAACCTCAACCGCCGCCCCAACCGCTGACCGCCGAACAGGCCGGTCTGGTTCGCGCCTGGATCGATCAGGGCGCCAAATAAGGCGGCGGGAATTTTACTTGGTATTGACGGCAACGGTCGTCGTTGGCTGCAAAGTCACCGGCCCCAATAACCCGGACTTAACCAGCGCATCGTGCTTGTGCCACAGCCGCCAACTGGTGAACGTGGTCCGTCCAGTCGGGCTGGGCAGGCCGCGCTCCAACCAGTCCGGCCACTCTTTAAGTGTGCCATTGCCGTTGCGCAAGCTGTCTTCCGGCAATTGCTCGTCGCCTATCAGCCGGTTGATCCATAGATTCACGACTTTTATTTCCAGATCGTTTTCCCCCGTCTTGAGCGCGCCGGTCACTTCCACCCGGAATGGCGCCTTCCAAAGAATGCCCAGGTCTTTCCCGTTCAGTTTGACTTCCGCCATCACCGCCACGTTGCCAAGGTCAAGATACCAACGGCGGTTGGCCGCCAGCAAATCCCCCGCCACCGGAATCTCGCAGGCATAAGTTGCCGTGCCTGAAAAATATTTCACGCCGGCATCAGGATGGTCGCTCCAGGAAATCAACTTTTCCATCGACACCCGTTCCGGCGCGCCCGAATTGGTGGGGAAGGTCAATGTCCACGGCCCGGCGACAGGCAACACCGCCGGCATCGCCCCCACTTCAAACCCGATTTCCTTCCCGGCCGCGGTTTGCATCGTGTACTGGCCCGCCTGTTCCGTTTCAACCTGCGCCGTCTCTCCGCTGTCGCGAAGTATTTTCAACCCTGAAACAGCGGCAGCGGCGGCGGCCTGGCTCAGATCAAATACCGGCGCGCCGTTGCGTTTGACAGACGTGATGCTATCCTTGCCCGCCGTGCATTCCGCGCGAAAGAGCACAAACACCGAGCCTTTGGGTCCAAGGGAGACAGGGATGCGCGTGCAACCATCCGACTCCTCGTACGCCGCCACCGGCTCTATGACCCCGGTATCCGGCCACCACAATTCCGGCCGGCATCCTTGCACCCGGAAGGAACAAACCGCGTCCTCAGCCGTCTCGGTTTTGTTCGCCACGAAATAGAGATCCAACCCCGCCATCGTGCGATGGGTGTAACGGAACGAATCCTTGGATTTTTCCGTCTGACAACTAAAATCCGGCGGCACGCCCATCTTGTCCATCAGACGGCACAGGATGTCGATATTGGGAATCGGATCCGAACTTTGATTGGGCTGACCCCACGGCGCCATTCCCATCGGTCCCAACACCATCGCCGGCTTCCATTCCGCCGACGCAGCCGCGGCCGTCGTCCAATCCCCGCCCGCTTCCAAGGCCGCCTGCCACTGTCCGTCAGTTGACACGCATTGTTTGTGCCCGTCGGCGAAGGTGATGCAAAGAAATCCGATCAAGCCGGCCGGATTGGGAACATCCGTGCCGTTGACAGCGGCGACCGCCACGAGATTGGCTCCGGATTTGATCAGGGACGTCACATCCATGGAATAATGACGAGACCAGTCATCGCCGCTTCCGGCGCGCCGTCCGTTGATCCAACATTCAAATGAATTGTCCGCCGTCATGACCATTCTGGCTTCGGTCACCGGACTGCCGGCTTCCAGATCAAAGGCCCGGCGCAAATAACGTTTCCCCGGCGGCGCGTCCTTGGCCGGATTGCCTTCGGGATACCAAATCCAATTTGCGAGCTGAATATCCATCCCTGGCTTCCCTTGCAATTCCGCCCCCCAAATGATCCGCCCCTTGCCGAAAGCGTGTTCGCTCAATTTTTCCGGCAGGTTGCCCGTTCCCCACATATCCTTTGCCAGCGCCTCCACCTTCTGGTCGCACTCGGGATACCCGCTTAAACTGGGCGATTTCCTCGGTGGATTGCCCACGATCATCGCGCCCGCCGCCGCCAGTTTCTTGATCTTTTGCAGCAATTGCGGACTTATGGTTTCAACTTCCGGCAACACCAGGCAGCGATAGCTCGCGCCGCCAGGCAAAACAAGCTGCCCGTTGTGAACAGACATCCTGTCCAGCACCACTTCCGCCGTGCAACCGTCGAAGTTGTATCCCGGACGGTCATTGCCGGACTTGACCGGACTCTTGAATCGTTGCGGTGAATTTTCCGGCTCCAGAAAACAAAGGTCGGCAACAAACCGGCCCTGGCGCAACAGGTATTGGCAGCGGGCCAGGTATTCGTGCCACGCTTTCGATTGCTCCCACCAAGTTTGAGTCCGTTCGTAGTGCAGCCCCCACGGTCCCATCGACATTCCCGGCGGCCGGTTCGGATTCGTCCAAGGCTGAAGAGCGTAACGGTGGAAAACAAAGCGGTTGATGCCCTCGCAAAAGGCCCAATCCCCCAAATCCTTGATCAGAGCCGGATGCCCCTGCCATTTCTCGCCGTCCCCGGCCGTGAAAGCTTCCGCCCCCAAAATCGGCTTCCCATAAATGTGCGCCGCCGAGGACATCTCCGTGCAGCTATGTTGCGCGCCAAACTTAGGCCACGACCAGAATTCCGCCATGGGTTCGTCCGCCTGTCCTCCGTAAGCCATGTCCTCCGCCGGCTCGCCATCGTAGGCCTCAATCGAAAGGGTCAGCCCGCGCCGATGCGCCATTTCCCGGAAATGCCCCGCGTAATTTTGCAGCAGCAAATCATTCGCCGTCATGCGCACGTCCCAAAGAAACCGCTCCGAGACTTCCAGACTGTCAACCACCTGGCCCGTCATCACCGGCAACAGCGGCAACGGATCATAGCCCCGCAATCTCTGGAAATCCTCGCGAAATTTCGGCGTCCAGTTCTGCGCCCCCGTCTCCCAACTGTCAATGTGGGTCCGCACCAGCGTCCGCCCCTTTCCCGACAACGCCGGCGAATCGTCAATCACCTTGGTCATCAGCCCCGCGAAAGCCGCTTCGGAAGCTTCCTTGCTCAATTTGTCGCTCTCCAATCCCCGTCCATCAATGGGCGCGGGATGATTGTCCACCCCCGTGCTGGTATGCCCCATGCGCAAAATGGTCCACGATCCGGCCGGCGCATCCCATTGCAGCCGCCCGTCCTTCAAGCGCGCTGTCAAATCCACAATCTGCTTCCGCGACACCACCGCCTCCGCCGGCAATTCGGGATAATCCGCCCGCAACTTCACTTGTCCCGGCGTGTCCGACGATTTGTCATTCAACTGCGGAATGACGTAGTGGTTCGACCGCGTGGGAAACGCAAACACCGCAATATCGCGATAGAAACCCTTGAACGACTTGGGTTGGGCCAGTGTTACATCCAAGCTTTGCCCCCCGCCAACGTTGGTTTCAGTCCACACGACATGCTGCATGGAAAGCTCCGGCGTGATCCACGGCCCGCCGCTGCCGCACCAGCCCGCGTCATTGTTCATATTGACTTCAAGGCCGAGGCGATTCGCCTCCGAGCAGATATGCTGGAATAAGGCGCGCCAGAGAGGACCTCCAAAATGAGCCGGGCCATGCGGCGCGCCCTGATCGGTCTCCATATAAAGCACCCCGCCGATCCCGACCCTCTTCATGGCCTCAAGATCCGCCGTGATGCCGTTGCTGGTGATATTGCCATCCAGCGGAAACCAATACACCCAGGGCCGCGCGGAATTGGGTGGATGAACGAAATTACGCGACATATCCGTCGCGCCATCTGTTTCCTCCGCCTTCAGGACGCCTCCCAGAAGGGCGAATGTTGCAGTCAAAACCAAGGGCATGACTCTTTTGAGAATAGAGTAAACCCGCCTCACGCTCGGAAAATATTTGGCAGACATTACTTCATCGTCCCGCAAAATGCGACCTTTCGGCTAAACGATCCTTGCCGTAATCGCGCCATTTATTGCGTCAAAAAAACCCCGGCGCGCCACGGCAAAATGACCTCACCCCCCCACAACGGAAAACAACCTTATCCCCATCCTGCATTGAAATTTGACACCGCCGACGCGGAAACGCAACATGGCCGCCATGATTCAGGCTTTGTTAAAACAAAACGTTTCCCGGCTTGTCGCGGCTCTTCTGTTTTTTCTCGCCCCCTTTTGCCAGGCCGGCGTCGGCGAATTGGATAAGAATTTCCAAAGCCCGCCCGCCAATACCCGCATGTGGGTCTATTGGTATTTCATGGATGGCATGATGACGCGCGAGGGCTTGACCGCCGATCTGGAGGCCATGCACCGCGCCGGAATCGGCGGCGCGATTTTTCTGGAGGTCAATATCGGATTGCCGCGCGGCCCGGTTGAATTCATGAGCCCGGAATGGCAGGAATTGCTGACCTACGCCGCCCATGAAGCGGATCGACTCGGCATTGAACTCGCCCTCGCCGCCGGCCCCGGTTGGTGCGGCACAGGCGGGCCGTGGGTCAAGCCTGAACAGTCCATGCAGCATCTCGTGGCCAGCCAGACCAATCTCGCCGGGCCGCAACAGTTTTCCGGCCTCCTCCCCAAACCGGCGCCGCGCCTTCCCTACTTTGGCGAAGGCACATTGACCCCGGAATTGAAGGCGGAATGGCAGGCCTTCTTTCGCGATGTCGCCGTCCTGGCCTTCCCCACCCCGGACGGAAACGCCCGCATCGCCGACGCGGATGAAAAGGCCTTGTACTATCGCGACCCGTTTTCTTCAAAAGCCGGCGTCGAACCCTTTTTGCCCGCCCCGGCCGAATTTCCCGTGTTGCCCGCCGGCCAATGCATCCCCGCCGATGCCGTGGTTGATCTCACCGCCAAATTGTCCGCCGACGGTCGGCTGGACTGGATCGTGCCGCCCGGACGGTGGACCGTCCTCCGTTTCGGACGGACCATCACCGGCCAGACCACCCGGCCCGCCCCTGTTCCGGGACTCGGATTCGAGAGCGACAAATTTGATCCGACCGCGCTTGACGCGCAATTCGCCGCCTTTGGCGGAAAAGTCATTTCGAACATCGGCCCGCGCCCGCATCGCGATCGCGGCCTGACCACCCTGCACTTCGACAGTTGGGAAATGGGTTCGCAAAATTGGTCGGAACAATTCCGCGCGGAATTCCAGAAACGGCGCGGCTACGATCCGTTGAAATATTTTCCCGCTTATCTCGGCATGGTGGTTGACAACCCCGAAATCACCGAACGCTTTTTGTGGGACATGCGCCTCACTGCGGGCGAACTCATCGTGGCAAATCAGGCGCGGCACTTGCGCGAACTCGCCCATCAACACCAGCTTAAACTGTCCATCGAACCCTACGACCTGAATCCGGCCGGCGACCTCGAACTCGGCGCGGAAGCCGACATTCCCATGGGCGAATTTTGGGCCGATGGCGATGGCTTTGACACCGCCTACAGTTGCATTGAGGCCACCAGCGTGGGGCACACTCACGGCAAGGCGGTCATCGGTGCCGAATCGTTCACCGGCGGCGGAACATTTTCCTGGACGCGTCATCCCGGCTCGATGAAAAACCAGGCGGACTGGGCCTTCGCCATGGGCCTCAACCGCCTGACCGTTCACCGCTTCCAGCATCAGCCCTGGACGAACCGGTTCCCCGGCCTGACCATGGGGCCTTACGGCACCCAATACGAACGCACCCAGACCTGGTGGGAAATGTCCGGCGCGTGGCACGAATATGTCGCCCGCTGTCAATACTTGTTACGGCAAGGACTGCCCGTGGCCGACATCCTTTACCTCACCCCCGAGGGCGCGCCCAACGTTTTCCGCCCGCCCTCCTCCGCCCTCGCCGGCAAAAAAAACATGCCGGACCGGAAGGGTTACAACTTTGACGGAATTGACGCCCCCACCCTCATGCGAGACATCAAGGTTCGTCACGGAAAATTAATCCTGCCCGACGGCATGAGCTACCGCGCCCTGGTGTTGCCGCGAATGGAGACCATGACCCCGCAGTTGCTGAAAAAAATCAGGGACCTGGTGAAGGCGGGCGCGACGGTCATTGGGGAGCCTCCGCAAAAATCCCCCAGCCTGATGAATTATCCGCAATGCGACGCCGAGGTGAAACAAATCGCCCGGCAAATATGGGGCAACAACCCTGGCCCGGGGACGAATGTCAACTTTGACAGCCTCTACCCGGACTACGCGTCGGTTTCAAACCGTCTCGATTTGATGAATATCCCGCCCGATTTCTCCTCCAGCCAGCCGTTGCGCTTCAATCATCGCCAACTGAAACAGGCCGATCTTTATTTTGTCAGCAATCCTACCGACTCCAACCAGAACGCGGCCTGCACCTTCCGTATCGCCGGCAAACAGCCGGAATTATGGAACCCGATAACCGGCCGGACGCGCCTTTTGCCGGATTGGCAACCGGCCGCCCCCGGCCTGACCACGATCCCGCTGCGTTTTGGTCCGCATGAAAGTTATTTCATCGTCTTTCGCCAAAACGCCCGCCCGCCCGCCGGGCAAAGCGCGGGAAACAATTTCCCCGAAACGCAAACCTGTTTGCAAATCGACGGCCCCTGGAAACTCACCTTCCAACCCGGACGCGGCGCGCCGGCGTCCCTCGTTCTCGATCATCTCGGCTCCTGGAGCAGTCAGACAAATCCTGGTGTCAGGTATTTTTCAGGCGAGGCGGTCTATGCCAGACACTTCCGGCTTGACCCGGCCCTGGCGGCGGAGGGCAGGCCCCTTTTCCTGGACCTTGGCCGGGTCGAGGTGATGGCGCGGGTCACGGTCAATGGGCATATATTTGACACATTGTGGTGCGCGCCGTGGCGGGTGGATATTTCCCCGGCCATCAAGGCGGGGGACAACGCCCTGGAAGTCAAGGTGGTCAATCTCTGGCCGAACCGCATGATCGGCGACGCGCGGCAGCCTTCGGACACACCGCGCAACGGCCCCACCGCCGCCGCCTGGCCGCGCTGGCTGTTGGACGGCAAACCCAGCCCGGCCGGCCGCATCACCTGGGCTTCATTCGAACCGTTCCGGGCGGATTCGCCTTTGCTGCCGTCCGGACTACTGGGACCGGTCACGCTCCAGACCGGCGAAAAATAACATGACCGCCCCCTCCGCCCCGGCAAACGCATCCGCCCGAGACGGAGGGTGGCCGCTCCGCTGGCCGGAGACGGTCATGGCCATTGGACTCGCCCTGCTCACTTTCGCGGTGTTCGCGCCCACCTTGAGCCATGCGTTTATCGACTACGATGACAACGCCTACGTCTATGGAAATCCGGTGGTCGCCAGGGGGGTGTCTGTGGAGGGAATCCGCTGGGCCTTCAGTGGCGCCCACGTTTCCAACTGGCACCCGCTCACCTGGCTCTCCCACATGCTCGATTGTCAATCATACGGACTGCATCCCGCCGGGCATCATCTGACCAATCTGCTGCTTCACACCGCCACCGTCATCCTGCTCTTTCTCGTGTTGCGCCGGGCGACCGGAGCCTTGTGGCGGAGCGCGTTCGTGGCCACCGTTTTTGCCATCCACCCCTTGCGCGTGGAATCGGTGGCCTGGGTGGCCGAGCGCAAGGACGTGTTAAGCGGATTGTTCTTCGTTTTGACACTGGCCGCCTACATTTCCTACGCGCGCCAACCCCGGTCCTGGCGGCGCTACGGATGGGTCGCGCTTTTTTTTGCCTTGGGACTGATGAGCAAACCGATGCTGGTCACATTGCCGGCCGTGTTGCTCCTGCTGGACTACTGGCCGCTGCAACGAACCGCCTCCCTCAAGGCGCTGGCGCTGGAAAAACTGCCGTTGTGCGCGCTTTCCGCCGTTGTTGCCATCATCACGCTCCAGGCTCAAAACGACGCCATGCAATCCATTCCGCTCCTGCCGCGCCTGTCCAACGCCGTGGTGACAGCAGTGGTTTATCTGGGGCAAATGGTTTTCCCCGCGGGGTTGTCCGTGTTTTATCCTTACCCGCATCACGGCCTGCCGCTGGGGGAGGCAACCGCTGCTGCCGCCGCGCTGGCCGCCATCACCGCCATCGCGCTCTGGCAACGCCGGCGGCAACCGTGGCTTCTGGTCGGATGGCTCTGGTACCTGGTCATGCTCCTGCCCGTGGCGGGAATCATCCAGGTGGGCAACCAGGCCCGCGCCGATCGTTACACTTACCTGCCGCAAATCGGAATATATTTGTCCATAACATGGATGCTGGCCCGATGGGCCGCCGCGCGCCAGTGGTCCCGGTTCGTTTCCCCGTGCGCCGCGCTCGCCGTCATCGCGGCGCTGGCCGTCGGGGCCGCGCGGCAGAGCGCGTATTGGCAGGACAGCAAAACCCTGTGGTCTCACGCCCTCGTCTGCGACCCGAACAATGAAATGGCCCATTACGGCATGGGCAACGTCTATCTGCAAGAAAAGGCCTGCGATCACGCCTTCTCCGAATTTCAAGCCGCCCTGCAAATCAAGCCGGATTACGCGGAAGCATGGAACAACGCCGGCTTTTCCCTCGCGCGGGCCGGAAAAACGGAGGCCGCCCTGCCCTACTATCAACACGCCTTGCAACTCCAGCCCGCCTACGGAGATGCCTGGCTCAACCTGGGCAATGCCTTCCTGCAAAAACAGGATTGGGCTGAAGCCGTCAAGTGCTACCAGAAGGCCGTCCAAATCTCGCCCGACAACACAGACATCCAGGGCAACCTCGGCATCGCTCTCTTCCACTTGGGAAAAGCGGACGAAGCCATCCGCCATTTTCAAATCGCCCGGCAACTCAATCCCAACGATGCCCAA
>Ga0181535_10005070_pt1 | contig 14288 bp, 13 predicted proteins | sample PEATcosm2014_Bin_44_FD_119774 | JGI IMG/M metagenome (GOLD analysis project Ga0181535, IMG submission 119774) | Peatland microbial communities from MTU Mesocosm Facility, Houghton, MI, USA - PEATcosm2014_Bin17_30_metaG | ecosystem: Environmental > Terrestrial > Soil > Wetlands > Peat | place...
CGGCCGCTCGTCGAAACGCTTTGGCGGTAATCTGGGACGCGGTGTTTTACAAACTGCGTTAGAAGTGTTTCAATCTGATTATTGAAACAGGGGTGCTCCACGAAGTGGGGCTGAGATAATACCCTAGAACCCGATCCGGATAATGCCGGCGTGGGAAGTTTCCGAAGCGAAGCGGCCTTCCTTATTTCTAGTGCGAGTTCTCCTGTTTCACGGAGTTGGAACAAGGGGAACCCATGAAAGAGCCCGCAGCAGCCGTCACCGATCACATCTCTGAATCAATTCGAAGCGCGATTCATCGCCCTCTGCGGCTTACGGCGCACCTAGCACTTGGCTGCGCGCTACCGTTCGCATGCACCCCTCCCGTTTATTTGCTTGCGCAGAGCCAACCGCCAGCGGTTGCGAGCCCATCGCAAACTCCGGCCTCGCAAGGTCGGACTCCTCAGCAAGGTCGGACTCCTCAGCAAATTGCTCCTGTGACGACAACCGTCGTTGTTCATGGCGATATCAATGGCGATTATCTTCCCGAGGCCATCACAGTGGGCACGCTGGATGGAGAGCCGCTCAAGGATGCTCCGCTTTCGGCCACCGTTGTGACACGTGATTTGATGAACAATCAGGCAGCCCGGCTGCTCTCTGACGTGGTGAAGAATGACGCGTCGATCGACGACGATTACGTGCCCGTGGGCTACTACGGCGTCTTCGAGATTCGCGGATTCCCAATCGACCTGGCGACGGGGCTCGAAATCAACGGGATGACGATTGCGGGGGAGCAGGATGTGCCCCTCGAAAACAAGGATCGCGTCGAATTCCTGAAAGGCCTGGCCGGCGTGGAGAGCGGTGTGGCGTCGGGCGGAGGGCTGATTGACTACGTGACGAAGCGGCCGGCCACGATCGCCGCGATGGATCTGGCAACCGATCAGCGTGGAACGGCCTACGGGGCCGTCGATGTGGGCCGATTCTTCGGGAGCCGGAAGCAGGTGGGCGCCCGCGTAAATCTTGCCGCCGAACGGATCGTGCCCTATATGAACGACACACAGGGCTGGCGCGCCGTTGGGGCAGGCGCGGCCGACTGGAAGCTGAACTCGAAAGCGATCCTGAAGGGGGACTTCGAATATCAGCACAAAACCGAACGCGACGGAAGTGGCTATCAGCTGCTGGGCGGCACGACTTTGCCGGACATTAACTGGATCTATCGCTCCACGATGCTCGGCGACGAGCCGTGGGGTCCTCCGGACACATACGACGTCTTCAACGCAGGTGCGCGGTTCGACTACACTCTGTCGCGATCGTGGGTCGCCTACGCGGCGGGAAGCCTCAGCCATTCGCTTATCAACGACAACGTGATCTACGTGTATGGCTGCTATTACGAAACCGAATGCAACTCGGGGACTGCGCCGTATCCCTGGTTCTTCGCGCCCGACGGAACGTACGACATGTACGACTATCGCGATCCGGGCGAACTACGCATAGACGCTCAAGCAGAAGCGATGGCCACGGGGCACATCAAGAGCGGCCCGATTACGCACGACGTATCGTTCGGTGGAGAATTGTTTCTTCGCAGCGTACGGCAGCCAGGCTTCTATTCGACCGACAATCCGTATTCACCGGACGGTATTGTGCAGGACGGCGCGGTCTACACATACGTTGGTTCAGAGAATATTTACCAGCCGATTGCGCCGGTCCCCATTGAAAGCCCGCTCGAATCCGCAGGTCCGCGACGTCTGTGGGAAGACAGCCATCAAGCGGCAGGCATGTTGCAGGACCGGATTCATCTTCCCGGCCATGTGCAGCTCATTGCTGCAGGAAGGTACGATCGATTGCGCGATCATAACTTCTCCGCGTATGCGAGCTGCGCGAATTTCTTCACTGGGCTGATCCCAGATCCTTGCGCACCGGCATTGACGAACAAGCCCGTCTGGCTTCCGCAGTTTGCCATCACGTATACCCCGGCGGAAAAGCTTACGCTCTATTCGAACTATGGCGTACTGTTATCGCTTGGGCCGCAAGGGCCATTCTGGACAGATAACGGAAGCCAGTTTCTTGCGCCGTTTCATACTCGGCAAGTTGAAGTGGGCGCCAAGTACGAGCCGGGACGACGCATTCTGCTGACTGCCGCGCTCTTCCACATGCGCGCGCCGTTCTTTTATCCCAAGACGCTTCAGGGTCCGGACTCATTCTGTCCAAGCGGGAGTGCTGGAGACCAATGCTTTGAGTCGCAGGGTCGCGAGACGCATGACGGCATCGAATTAAACGCCGACGGCAAGGCTACGAACTGGTTGCGCCTGAGTGCTTCGGCCGCAGCAATGCGCGCGATTTCAGAGGACACCGGCACACCAGCCTTCGATAACAAGCAGGTGATCAACGTGCCGCATCTGCATACAACGGTTTTTGCCGATCTGGCGCTACCGCATGCGCGTGGAATCTACCTAATGCCGGGATGGAGTTACACGGCGCGCAAAGAAGCGACGCGCGATGATGCCGTGAGCGTGCCCAGCTATAACCTTCTCAACCTCGGCGCACGCTATACTCCGGGCGGCGAGCAGGGACGCCTTACGTTTCGGATTTTTGCCAATAACATCGTCAATAAACGCTACTGGTCCGACACTGGAGCAAGCTACGGCGATACATTTCTCTGGCTCGGAGCACCAGCAACAGTGCGGCTTTCGGCGCACTATACGTTCTAGTTTTGGGTGCATAGGCAACGACGGACGATTGAGATGAGCACAGCAGCGAAGGCGCACGGAATGGACGGAACGCTGGTCGAACCGGATTGGCGTGCGCTCGATCTTGATGAAGTGCGTGCGCTTCTTCGGGGACTCCCCGGATATGATGAGCCGATTGAGATTTTGTCTGTTAGCCCGCGGCCCTTTTCGGCTGCAAGTGTCGTGAAGGCGAATGGTCGGCGTGTTTTCGTCAAGCGGCATCATCGTAGCGTGCGCGACAAAGAGGGGCTTCTCGAAGAGCACCGCTTTCTCGGACACTTGTGGACGCACGGTGCAGATGTCCCACGCGTGCTTGCCACGGCCTCAGGCGAAACAGTCATTGAGAGCGGAGAATGGACCTATGAAGTCCATGAAACGCCCGCGGGGATTGACTTGTACGAGGAGGCGATTTCTTGGACGCCGTTCCGCTCTGGCGGCCACGCGCATGCGGCTGGCAAGGCACTGGCTCGCCTGCATCAGTCGGCGCGCGGGTTTGCCGACCCGGCACGTAAGCCGCGCCCGCTGGTGGCGAGCTTTTCTATCTTCGCCGCAAAGGACCCGAGTGCGCAGATGAAGAAGTATGTGGTTGCACGGCCTGCTCTCGAAAATTATTTTTACGAACGCGATAACTGTGACCGAGTCCTCGAACTACTCGCGCCCTTTCATGCTGAATTGTTACCGCTGCTCCCGTTCCTTGCGCCATTGTGGACACACAATGACCTGCACGCCTCGAACCTGTTTTGGAGCAATGCGACAGACAATGCGCAAGCCACGGCCGTCATTGATTTCGGCCTGGCAGATCGTGCCAACGCAGTTCACGACCTGGCGCACGCAATCGAGCGAAACATTGTGGAGTGGCTTACGCTCGTCAACGATCCGGCACACCCTGATGCAATGACGGTTCACTTTGATCATCTTCATGCGCTGCTTGATGGCTATGAGCAGGTGCGGCCACTCTCTACCGAAGAGGCGGCATCGCTGGCCCCGATGACGGCACTTTGTCATGCGGAATTTGCGCTGTCAGAGACGGACTACTTTCTAAGCGTGTTGCACTCGGAGGAGAGAGCGCCGATGGCGGCGGAAGGCTGGTTGGTGGGGCACGCGCGGTGGTTCCATAGTGCGGCCGGACTTAGATTGGTGGACGATCTGCGACGTTGGGCGGACAGGCGCACGGCGAACGCATTGGGAGCGACGCGGTCATGAGCTGGACAACGATTGCGAGCTATCTGGTCTCAAATTGGGTGGAGATCGCGGGTTTTCTCACAACAGTGCTGGGCATCTGGCTCACGACGCGGCGCACGTTGCTTTGCTGGCCAGTGATTCTTGCGGCGGACATCTTCTATCTGATCGTCTTCTATCGGGCTCAGCTACTTTCCGATGCACTCTTGCAGATTTTCTTTTTGATTTTCACACTCTATGGGTGGTGGCATTGGTGGCGTGGATTTCGCGAAGAGGGCGAAGTTCGTGTCGTTCCGCTGGGATTCCGCGCAATGATTGTCGCTGTGGTTTTGGGTGCGGCGGGCAGCGTTTTCCTTGGGGAGTTGGCGAAGCGACTTCATGCGGCTCTTCCCTTTCTGGACGCGACGCTGACCAGCTACAGCCTTGTCGCGAGCTGGTGGCAAGCGCGCAAACATACTGCGAACTGGTGGCTCTGGATTGCGGTCGATGTGACTTATATCGGTGAGTATCTTTATAAAGACCTTCGGGCAACGGCGCTGCTTTACGCAATTCTGGTGGGCCTGGCCGTGCTTGGACTGCGTGACTGGCGGCGCGCCGCCGCAGCGTATCAGATTGCGGCTTGAACCACGTTACGAAGTGGCTGGCCTGCGATATAACGGCGCAATTCATCTTCGGCGGTTTTGATAGAACGCGGTGCGAATTGCGGCGATGAACCACCGATATGCGGCGTGATCAAGAGATTGGGGCACTTCCAGAGTGGGTGTTCGACGGGAAGCGGTTCAGGGTCGGTGACATCTAACGCGGCACGAATCTTGCCCGCGTTCAAAGCCTCCACAAGCGCCTCGGTATCGACAATTGGACCACGAGCAGCGTTCACCAGCAGCGCACCCTGCTTGAGAAGAGAAAGCTGGCGCGGTCCGATAAGATGATGAGTCTCCGCAGTCGACGGCAAGATGAGGACGACGACGTCCGCCTGCGGTAGCAGGCACTCGATTTCGCCGACCGCTTGCACAGGGGGATCCGTTCGCGGAGTGCGTGCGACGCGCAGAAGCTTGACGCTGAATGGAACGAGCATTCGTTCTATTTCTTTGCCGATAGCTCCGTAGCCCACAAGCAGAACCGTCTTTCCCGTCAGCTCCTCCTGCATGACCGGAGGGTAATGCGGCCGCGGATCGCCAGTGATGCGCGCATAATGCGCAGTGGCTTCGAAGCGCCGCTTCCACTCACCCGATTTCTGAATATCAAGATAAAGGGGAAGATATTTGAGCATCGAAAGAATCGCGGAAATGGTCCACTCGGCGGTGGAAATGTTGTGCGCCCCATGCGCGTTGCAGATGGTGACGTGCGGCCCCATTGCGCCGGGTATCCATTCGGTTCCAGCCATAAGCGACAAAACAAGCCGCACATCGCGAAGATGCGGCACAATCCTTAGGGCTCTTGCCGGATATGGATCCGGAATCCAGACATCGATTTCGACGTCGTGGTCGAGTTTGTCGGACAGAGGGATAAGCTCGACTTCCTCTGGGAAACCGGCGAAGAGGTCTGCAGAAATAGTTGCGGGGTACCCCACTCGTAGCATAGAACTGTGGCGGCCGCAGCATCGGCGCTCCATTTCCATGCTACACGGTGATGTCGTGCGCGTGCTTGGACGAGATACGCGTGTCATGCTTGAAGTGCGGCATCCGCAGACAGGTATTTGAAACATGCGACTAATGGCAAACAAGACGTGGTCGCAACAGCAGTTGGTAAGAAAACTGCAAGCCGATCGCCCGGAACGCGCAGGCTGGCTCAGTTTTGAACATCGCCGCTTGTTGATCCACGCAGCGAAAACGGCGCTTTCTGCCGGCCTTTGCTGGTGGCTCGCCACCCGCTTCGGGCTGCACGACGGCTATTGGGGCGCGATTAGCGCAATCATCGTGCTCCAATCCAACTTCGGATCCACGATCACGGCGTCGCGCGACCGCCTGCTCGGCACATTGATTGGCGCGATGTTTGGCTTTTCGTTTTCTTTCTTCGGCAGGTTGCCATGGAATTACTTTCTTGCCGTGCTTGCGGCGATGACCCTCTGCGGGCTGCTGGGATTTCGCAGCAGCTCCCGGCTGGCTGGAGTCACCATCACGATTGTGATGCTGGTTCAAAATGCCACCTCGCATTGGACCGTCGCGCTCGATCGCGTGGGACAAGTTGTTTTGGGGATCGTCGTCGCGCTCTTAGTCTCAACGCTTGTCTTTCCGGATCGCGCCCGGTTGCGGCTGCGCGATGGACTAGCGCAGGAGTTCCTCGTGCTGGGCTCATTTTTTGAGGCAATCTTGCAGGGGTTTGGCGGCAAGCCGCCGGCAAATCTGGCGACGACGCGTGAGGACGCTTTGTCGTTCCTGCGCGGGAACAACGAATTGCTCGAAGCAGCCCGCAACGAGCCTTCCGGCGGTCCAGGATGGCGCGAAGGGCTTAGCATGCTGGCACAATTTGGACGCTCGATCTTCGATGCGCTTGTGGCGCTGGAATTCGCAGTGCAGGACAGTCACGACGACAAGTATGTGCAGCAGCTCGAACCTACCCTGGGCAGACTTGCTGTGGACGTTCAAAGCGGATTCCATTATCTCGCCGGTTGTATCCACGCATGGCGGTTTCACGTCCCACCGAAGGAGATCGATCTTGAAGAGGACATCGTAGAACTTGAGGCAAGGATGGAAGCGGTCCGTCACACGGGGGCCCAGTTTTCTCAAGCCGAGATTCTGCGCGCCTACGCAGTGCAACTGCATCTGAAGCAAATTGCCCGCTTGCTGCGCGCCTCACGTGTTGAGACCAGTCGAGCAATCGGCGAAGCGGAGAAATGACGCTCCAGATCAGCCGAAAAAGCGACGCAACGCCCCGGCGCAATTCTCGATTTCGGGAATACTGATGGCATAGCCGAAACGCAGGTGACCCTCGCCCTGCGCGCCGAAGACAGACCCTGGAATCGTGGCGATGTGTGCCTTGTCCAGAAGAATTTGTGATGCGGTTCGGCTGTTCTTATTGATCTTCTCCACATTGGGAAAGGCATAAAAGGCCCCCGCAGGTGGATCGCATTCCAGTCCGACTTCATTCAACGCGGACACAAGCAAGTCGCGGCGCTTTCGATATTCCTCGCGATACGCTGCGATCTGTACTTCCGGTGTTTTGAGCGCGTAGATCATCGCGTGCTGCACCGGGGTGGTCACGCCGTTGGTTGAGTAGAGAACGATTTTGCGGAGCGCCGTCATGAAAGGTTCCTGCGCCACGGCGTATCCAGCGCGCCATCCTGTCATCGCATAAGTCTTGGAAAAGGTAAAACAGGTGATGGTTCTCTCAAGCATGCCGGGAAGAGACGCGATGGACACATGCTCTCCGTCGTAGACGAGGTCTTCATAGGCCTCATCGGCAATGACGACAAGGTCGCGCTCGATCGCGAAGGCCGCGACCTCTTCCGCTTCCGCACGTGTGAAAACCAGGCCGCTGGGATTCTGCGGTGTGTTGTAGTAGATGGCGCGCGTCTTCGGCGTGGAGAATTGTTCCAACGTTTTACGAATCCCGTTGCGGCGCGCGGTTGCCGTGGGCACCAACAATGGCCGCGCCTGGGCACCAGTTACGAGATCGCCGATCGGCGTCCAGTAGGGCGAGAACACCAGCGCATCGTCACCGGGGTCAAGCACACTCTGAAAAGCCGCATACAATCCCTGCGAGCCACCCACCGTGGCGATCACTTCGTCGGCCGTAACTTGGATGCCGTTCTTGGATGCAAGTTTTTCGACAAGTGCTTTGCGCAGGCCAGGCAGGCCCGAGGATGGCGCATAGTGCGTTTGATTCTCGACGAGCGCCTTGACTGCCGCAAATTTGATGTCTTCCGGGGTTTCAAAGTACGGCTCGCCACCATGCAGGGCGTGCACTTGAAGGCCTTCCGCACGCATCGCCATCACTTTGTTGCGAATCTGCACGATGTCAGAAAACCCCACCTCATCCAGACGTCTCGCTAGCCGGATTCCACTTAGTCTTGTTGGCATGCTCACAGTCTCCTTTCGCACAGATGGGGAAGGATCTCTTTCAGGATACTCGATGAGGACTGAGATGCGCGTCAGTGCGAGAACAGCGAATTTGACGATGCGACGCGGATTAGACCGAGAGCAGATCAGTGTAGATGGCCATACCAACGACTGCATCGACGTCCATTGCGTGGAGAGTATCGATTTCCTGCTGGCTGCGAATACCGCCGGCGACGATCAGTTGACGCGCGGTGAGCCTGCGAAGACGCACGGCGACTTCATGAGGAAACCCTTGCATCAGGCCCTCACCATCGACGTGCGTGTAGAGGAATGCGGAGACATGCGGCTCGAGATGCGGAATGGCTTCATCGGGAGTAAGAGCTACCTCTGCCTTCCACCCCTTGACCGCGATACGACCGTTTTTGGTGTCGATGCCCGCAACGAGCCGGTCTGCACCGATGTGCTCGGCAAACGCTTTCGCAGTTTCGATGTTCACTGAGCCGTCCTCAGTGAAAAGCGCCGAGCCGACAATCACGCGCTTTGCTCCCGCCTCAAGAACTCGTGTGGCCTTTTCCACCGAGCTTATGCCCCCGCCCACCTGGCAGGGCAATCGTTGTGCGATTTGCGCCACCAGTTCGGAGTTGTCGCCTTGGCGCATGGCCGCATCGAGGTCTATTAATTGCACGAGGGGATAGCTGGAGAATTTCTCGATCCAATATTCGAAGCCATCGAAGGCAAGACGCAGTTTCTCGCCCTGCACCAACTGCACGATGCGGCCGCCAAGGAGGTCGATGGAGGGGATCAACATGGGAGTCTCACGGATACGCCAGCCTGCGCCAGTCCCTGTTTGAGCGAGCGTGCGCTTGAAACGCCAAAATGAAAGATGCTTGCCGCGAGCGCCGCATCGGCTTTGCCGGCAGCGAAAACATCGGTGAAGTGCGCGACAGTTCCCGCACCGCCGGATGCGATGACGGGAATGCTGACGGCCTGGCTGACAGCCGCGGTGAGTTTGCAATCGAATCCTGCGCGCGTGCCATCGGCATCCATCGAGGTTAGGAGAATCTCTCCGGCACCACGCGCCTCGGCTTCGCGCGCCCACTCGACAACGCGACGGCCTGCTGGCTTTCGCCCTCCCTGCACGAAAACCTGCGCGTCGCGCACGGGATCGGCGGCTTGTGGATCGCGACGGGCATCGATGGCGACAATCACAGCCTGCGCGCCAAAACTGCGACCGATAACATCGATGAGTGTTGGATCGGCGAGTGCGGCTGAATTGACACTTACTTTATCGGCCCCGGCATCAAAGACCTGCTCTGCATCGCGAGCGCTACGAATTCCTCCTCCCACTGTGAAGGGCACAAAAAGCATGCGGGCAGTACGGCGAACCGTATCGAGAAGCGTTTGGCGTCCTTCGTGCGTGGCGGTGATATCGAGCAAAACAATTTCGTCTGCGCCCTCGCTGGCATGGCGCGCGGCCAGTTCTGCCGGATCGCCCGCGTCGATGATGTCAACGAACTGGATGCCTTTGACGACGCGGCCGGCATCGACGTCGAGGCAGGCGATGATGCGCTTCGTCAGCACGCGGCCTCCGCAGGTTCAAAAGCAAGAAAATTGCGCAAGATCTTGAGGCCGGCTTCGCCAGATTTTTCCGGATGAAACTGAACACCCATTACATTGGTGCACTCGACCGCAGCGGCAAAAGTCTCGATGTAGTCCGCTGTGGCGGCGGTACTCGCGGTGACAGGCGCACGATACGAGTGCGTGAAGTACACGTACTCGCCATCTTGAACCCCAGCGAGGAGGCGCGAATCTGTCCGGACTTTCAGCGAGTTCCAGCCGACGTGCGGGACCTTTTGACGTCCATCGGGAAAGCGCGCGCAGGTTTGCAGGAAATGTCCCAGACCGGGTTGATTTGGTTCTTCCGTCGAGCCAGAGTACAGCCATTGCATGCCTACACAGATGCCGAGAAAAGGCACGCCACGCGCGATGGCGGCATGGATTGCCGGGGTGAGGCCAGTAGCATCGAGACGATGCGTTGCCGCGAAATGCCCGACACCAGGAAGAACAATCCGCTCCGCGGCTGCGACCATGCCAGGATCCGAATCAGTGACCTCGACCTCCGCGCCGAGGTGACGCAGGGCCTTTAGAACCGACGTGAGATTGCCGGCTTTATAGTCGATGACCGTTACACGCATCAGAGCAGTCCCTTGGTGGACGGTAGCATTTCGCCAAGTTGTCTATCCCGCGAGCAGGCTACGCGTAGGGCACGAGCGAAGGCTTTGAAGATGGCTTCGACCTTGTGGTGATTTGATCGCCCATACATGGTTCTCACATGAACATTGGCGCGAGCGCCACGGGCGAAGCCTTCGAAGAAGTCGGTGACGAGTTCAGTCTGCAGATCGCCGACGAGGCGCACGCGGACTTTGGTATCGACGGCGAAAGCAGCGCGGCCGCTCAGGTCAACCGCGGCGATGGCGAGGGTTTCGTCCATGGGCATGAGGAAGTAGCCGGCACGCAAGATGCCGCGCTTGTCGCCAAGGGCGCGATCGAAGGCTTCGCCGAGAGAAATGCCGACGTCTTCTACCGTGTGATGCTGGTCGACGTCGAGGTCGCCATCGCACTTCAGATCGAGATCGAAGGCGCCGTGGCGGGTGAACAGCTCCAGCATGTGATCGAAGAAGCGAATGCCAGTGGCTATCGTGTATTGGCCGTGGCCTTCAATCGTCAATGCGATTGCGATGCGTGTTTCGGTCGTGTTGCGCTCGAAGGCCGCGCTGCGCTTTGTTGCGCCGCTCTTGCGAATTGAAGTTTTTGCCTGCTTCTTCATAGCGCTTCATTTCCGGCTCGCAATGCGGCCATGGTCTCATTCAGCGCTGCGACGGCGTTGCGCATCTGTTGGCGAGTGCCGATGGTGATGCGTACACAACCGCCGCACCCGGGATCGTTGGAGCGATCGCGCACGAGCACATTTGCTGCCCTCATGCGCTGAACGAATTCAGCGTGGCGGAGTCCAATGTCGACAAGAACAAAGTTGGCGTGACTCGGCCAGCGGCGAATTTGCGCGACATCGAGAACTGCCTCGAACTCCGAGCGTGCTGCTACCACTTCTGTGACGTACCACTCCAGATAGGCTGCGTCCTCAAGAGCCGCCGGCAAACAGGCCAAGGCCAGAGAGTTCACGCTGTAAGGCGAAAGGACCCGCCGAATCCACTGCATGAGGCTGACCGGACCAGCGAGCAGACCGAGGCGAAGCCCGGCGAGACCGTAGGCTTTCGAAAACGTCCGGGCCAACACGAGATTGGGGAGATCGTCGATCCGGTCAAGGACAGATTCTCCGTGAAAATGGAAGTAAGCTTCGTCGACGAGGAGAACGGCTTGTGGCGCGCGCCGGGCGAGTTCAATGAGTTGAGCGCGAGAAGCGACGGAGCCCGACGGGCTGTTGGGATTGGCGATGGCGATGATTTTGGTGCGCGGAGTGATCGCGGCGAGCAGCCGTTCGAAGGGGAATTGCAAATCCGATGCAGCCTGGATGGGGACAACGCTCGCATCGGTCGATGAGGCGTAGACCTCATACATCGTGTAGGTCGGCACAGGCAGAAGCACTTCATCGTCCGATTCAAGGAAGGTTTCGAAGAGAACATGAATGCCTTCATCGACGCCATTCGTGAGCACAACCTGTGCGGGTTTGATACCGAGGCGTCCGGCGACGAGAGCTTCCACGGGCTCGCGTTCTGGATAGCGCGTGAGGTCGCCAGAAGAGATGCGGCCGAGCACTTCGCGCACCTTGGGCGAACAAGCGAGCGTGTTCTCGTTGAAGTCGAGTCGAAGTGCATCGCGGCTGCCAAGCGGAGGATGATATTCCTTCATCTTTTGCACGCGCCGGCGCGGACGTGGAGAGGAGATTGTGGTTTGCTCAGGCACGCGACCTCCCGATGCTCACGCGATTCCGAATGGCTTCTGCGTGAGCATCCAAGCCTTCGGCATCGGCAAGTAGAGCTGCAGCAGGACCGAGTACGCGTAATCCATGTTGAGAGTATTCCTGCACCGTCACAAGCTTTACGAAATCGTTGACACTGAGGCCGCCGCGGACACGTGCCATGCCGCCTGTGGGCAGGGTATGGTTGGGGCCAGAGATGTAGTCTCCCATGGGCTGCGCGGACCAACGGCCTACGAAGACGGAGCCGGCGTTTTGGACCCAATCGAGGTCGGAGACCGCGTCGACCGTGAGATGTTCCGGGGCAATTCGATTTGCGATTGCATGGGCTTCATCCACGCTAAACGCGATGATGACCAATCCGTTGCGATTTAGAGATTCGCGTGCGACGGGATTGTTCCGGCTGCGGAGCTTGGTTTCTGCAACGACTTCGTTCGCGAGATCGTCGCGTGTGGTAATGAAGATGGCAAGTGCCTCGGGATCGTGTTCGGCCTGAGCGACAAGATCTGAAGCGATGTCGGTTGCTCGGCCGCGATCACTGGTGACAACGATCTCCGTAGGTCCGGCGAGCATATCAATTGCGCAATCGAAAGCCACGAGGCGCTTGGCGGCGGTGACGTAAAGGTTACCCGGACCGACAATCTTGTCGACGCGTGAAATCGTGTCGTTTCCGTAAGCGAGCGCGGCAACGGCGTGCGCTCCGCCGAGGCGATAGAACTCCGTGATGCCGATGTGATGCGCGGCGGCGAGCGTCTTCATCGCTGGTTTTGGCGAGACGACAACGATGCGCTCCACACCTGCAACCTGCGCTGGAATCGTCGTCATCAGGAGTGTTGACGGCAAGGGATGGCGGCCGCTTGGAACGTAGCAGCCGACGGATTGAATTGGGCGGACGAACTGGCCGGTGGTCAATCCGGGAATTGGGTCGAAGGACCAGGAAGATGGCAATTGGCGACGCGCGAATTCGCGAATCTGATCCGCCGCGGTCGAGAGAGCGTCGCGCAATGCAGGATCCGCTGCTTCCCATGCTGCGGCCATTTCTTCTGATGTGACACGCAGGTTTGCCGTGTCTTTGAGGCCGTCAAATCGGGACGCATACCGTAAAAGCGCGCGGTCGCCTCTCTTGCGCACATCGGACACGATGCGCTTGACGGCGGGCAGAACCGAATCGAGCGAAGCGCCGCCACGTCGTTCGAGTGCGGCCAGGATTTCTTCTGTCCGCCGTGCGCCTCGTCCTTTGGTTCGGATCAGCTTCATTGTCGGCGTACCTTCATGGTGAGTGCCTAAAGAACAACTTTGTTGAGCGGATATTCGACAATGCCTGTCGCCCTCGCCGCCTTCAGCCGGGGAATCACGTCGCGCGCTACTCGCTCTTCGACAATGGTGTTGACCGCGACCCACTCGGAATCGCTGAGTTGGGAAACCGTGGGTGAATTAAGCGCAGGCAGCACGGCAAGGACCGCATCGAGATCGGCTCGCTTTACATTGAGCATCAGTCCCACCTGCGATTGCGCATCGATTGCACCGCGGAGCATGAGCGCGATCTGGTCGATTTTTTCACGTTTCCAGGGATCGGCAAGCGCGCCCTTGCCGGCAATCAGGTGGGTCTCGCTTTCCATCACTGTATCGATGATTTTCAGGTGATTCGCTTTGAGCGAACTTCCTGTCTCGGTGACTTCAACGATGGCGTCGGCGAGGGTCGGAGGCTTGACTTCCGTCGCGCCCCAACTGAATTCGACTTTGACATTCACACCTTTCTCGCCGAAGTAGCGCTTGGTCACTTCAACAAGCTCGGTGGCAATGATTTTGCCTTCGAGGTCCTCGGCCTTCTCAAAGCCGCTCGCTTCGGGAACGGCAAGCACCCACCGCACTTTGCGCCGGCTCTGTTTGGCGTAGGTGAGAGTGGTGACGCTGGTGACGTCGAGGCCGCTTTCGACAACCCAATCTATTCCGGTGAGGCCCGCATCCAATACGCCGTGGTCGACGTAGCGCGCCATCTCCTGCGCACGGATGAGCATGCATTCGATGTCGGGGTCGTCGATGGAGGGAAAGTAGGAACGGCCATCGGCATAGATGTTCCAGCCGGCGCGCTTGAAGAGGGCGAGCGTAGCATCCTGCAGGCTTCCCTTGGGCAAGCCGAGTCGAAGTTTGTTAGCCACGAGCAACCTCCGCAATCTTGCTGTCGGTTGCAATCGGGCGCGTGAAACAACTCACGGTGCCTTCGTGGCACACCAGGCCGTCTCCCTCGACAGCAACGCGAAACAACAGCGTGTCGTTGTCGCAGTCGGTGGACGCGGAGATGACGCGAAGACGATTCCCGCTGGTTTCGCCTTTCATCCAGAGCTTTTGGCGCGTGCGGCTCCAGAAGGTGACAAAGCCGGTCTCCAGCGTCTTCGCGTAGCTGACCTGGTTCAAAAAGCCGAGCATCAGCACTTCGCCCGTCTGCGCGTCCTGCACGATCCCCGGCACAAGACC
>Ga0181535_10005071_pt1 | contig 14287 bp, 7 predicted proteins | sample PEATcosm2014_Bin_44_FD_119774 | JGI IMG/M metagenome (GOLD analysis project Ga0181535, IMG submission 119774) | Peatland microbial communities from MTU Mesocosm Facility, Houghton, MI, USA - PEATcosm2014_Bin17_30_metaG | ecosystem: Environmental > Terrestrial > Soil > Wetlands > Peat | place...
AGCTTGACGTCGAAGAGGTTGCCGACTTTGCGGTGCGAGTTGGCGGCGTTGCCGATGCCGTCGAACTGGAGGTAGACGTAACGAAGGCCGGCTTCGGCAGCGGCGCGGCAGAGCTCCTTCGACTTGGCGAATTCAATGCCATTCGATGCGGCCTGGACCGAGTTGTAACCAACTTTGCGCGAGTAGGCGACAGCGTCAAGGAAGTAGGGTGACAGGGTGGGCTCGCCGCCGGAGAACTGAACGCTCATCTGACGTTTCGGTTTCATGGTGATGGCGTTGTCGAGCATGGTTTTGATTTCGTCCCACGTTAGCTCGTGGACGAAGCCAACCTGGTTGGCGTCCATGAAGCACGGATCGCACATCATGTTGCAGCGGTTGGTCAGGTCGATAGTGAGCACCGAGCCGCGGCCATGCGTGACGGTTGACGTGCCGTGGTTGTGCAGCTTTTCGTCGCCAGTGCCGTGGGCGCGGATGTCGCGGCCCGGGAAGCTCTCTTCAAGGTGCTTGAAGAAGACTGGATCGATCGACATCACGTCTTCAAAGTGGCCGTGCTTGGGGCAATCCTTGACCATGAGGATTTTGCCGTCGCGCTCGATGATCTGGGCCTTGATTTCGCCGACTTTTTCGTTGAGGAGGACTTCGTGAGGCAGCTTGCCGTCAAGGATCTGCTTGCGAATTTCGGGTACGCACTTGGGACAAAGCGAGTCCGTGGTGCGCGGCCAGCCGAGGGGCGGCTTCTCCTTCTGATAGCTCTTGAGGAGAGGCTTGTCGCTCCATTTCGGCGTGAAGGATGCGTTGGGGCTGATGCGGTTCAAGCGCTCAAAAACAACCCACGCTCCCTTGGCTGCGTAGACGGCGGCCTTTTCGACGTACTTGACGGCTTTGGGCATTGTTCAAATCTCCTCTATTGATTGAAGGCGCCGGAAATGAAGGTGTTGCCCGGCTGAGAGCCAGCGGTTTCCATGCTGTAACCGAAGGCTAAGAAGTCATTACGAGAGTATGTCTTAAGGACGGTCAACCCAAGCTGGGTGCAGCGAATGGCGGAAATGGGGGTTGGACGGGGAATTGCGCTTGGCGAATGGGGCAGAAAAACCCGAGGAACCAAGCTTGGGCAAGTGATAGATGCGGCGAGTCTTATCAAGAGGCAGCATTCCCAAGTTCGCGGAGAATGTTCCCGGTCTCGTGGATCAGAATGGCAAACGTTCGGTCGCTCGAGGCTGCGTGGGCTGGGCCGGGCTGACTTCGTGAACTCGCTGACGGACCTCGGCGAAGAGCGCCGCATAGCCGGGATCTTTTGAAAGTTGCTGGAACCACGCGTAATCTTCGAAAGCCAATAGCTGGACGAGTTGGTCGGCATGGCGGTCGAACGAGGCTCTGAAGTAGATGAGAGCTTCCTGACGGCGCCCGAGCAAGACCAGGTCTTGGCCAAGTAAAAAGCCTGACTCTGTGCCCTTGTCGAAGGAGGTCTTGAGCGCCTGGGCCCTGGCCTCAAGCAGGCCGGTTCGACCCGCACGGGCCCAACCCTGCGCAACCGAATTGGCCAAATCGATCGCGGCCGGGGCGTGAGTGATGGAAGCAAAACGACGGGTGTCGTCAATATAAGCGGGAAAGTCGCCCGCCGCAAAATCCAGGTCTGCGAGAAACTCGGCGGGAGATGAAAGCGTCGGTTGCGTGCGCTCGATCTCCTTCAGAGCCTTGATGCCGCCTTTGAAGTCGTCGAAATCCGCATGCAGAAGTGCTGCGTCGGTGGCGATCGCCGGCGAGGTGGGATCAAGTCGAACCGCCTCGTCGATCTGCTGAATGGCCTTGGCGCCCTCCGATCTGGATTCGAGCGTTCCGGCATACCATTGGTGCGTTTGCGCCGAGCTCGGATCCAACGCCAGTGCGCGCTTGAATTCCGCATCCGACTCGGCAATGTCCCAGTCCCAGTAGTAGAGGGCGAAGGCCTTGGCAGTATGAGCTGAAGCGAGATTCGGATTCAGCTCGATGGCGCGGTCAGCGGCAAGCTCAGCTTTTCTGAGAGAGTCGCCCAATTGGGCTTGGCCAAACTGGGGAAGCAAATCGTAGGATTCGGCAAGTCCGGCGTAGGCTTCAGCATAGGAAGGGTCGGTCACAATCGCTTGCGTATAGGAGTCAATTGCCTTAGCGAGTCCATCGGCTGTGCGAAGGTTCCAGTAATACCGGCCGCGAAGGAACAGCTCCTCGGCCCCGGGAGGGGGGATATGCGGCTTTCCACTCAAGGTATCCAAACGCGAGAAAGTAGTCGCCGCGGCCGTCTGACGAATCCCCACTTTCCAAAACAGCGTTCCCGCGAAAACGAAAAGCACAGCGGCCGCGAGAACCCACGGTTGCCATCGGAGTAACGAAGCTTGCTTTGCGTGATGTTCGCTGGAAGAGATTGGGTGAGGAAGCGGAGAAGCATTCGATCCTGAACTTTTCTGCGCGACCTCGCCCTGGATATGCACCGTGCCGTTTGCCAGCAGCGCGGAATCCAGAATTTGATCGTCTTCCCACGATTTCAACCAGGCGTCGAGCTCAGAGGCATAGGCAAAGACTGTGCTGCCCTTTTTTCCAGGAGCGCGGCGCACCGGCAACCCGCGCCGTTGCTCCCAGCGTTTCGCCGTGCGCACATTGCACCCGAAATAGGCCGCTATTCCTTTCCATGACGCCAGCACACCCTGGTTCTCCAGGGAGGGCTCCGTGTTTGGCGCGACGGTGGGCATGTCAATGACAGCTCTCTAATTTCGTATAGAACGGGCCCAGGGACACAGTGAGGAGTAAGCCATTATACGATCAGCAGAATCCTTCAAAAAGGAGGAGGGAACGTGAGGTGCCCCGACATGCCCTCCGTCAAGCCCTTATATGTCCCCTCTGCAGTCGGCCGGGACCGGCTATGCTTCGAATCCGAGTTCTAACTGGACAAATGTCCTGCGCCAAAATTTAACTCTTTGTAAATCTATAGGTTAGCCTGGCATGGCTAGTCAACGTCGCGGCGCTGGCGAGGATCGGCCCAAGAAGCAATCAGGGCGTGAAGAGGAATGGGCAGACTGACAGACCGGATTTCTCAATCATGCAGCTCGTGCACTTCAGTCTTAAGGGGGAAGACCATGTCCGATAGCATCGGCAAATCCCATCTCCGGCTCAAACTCGTGGCTGGACTCGTTGTGGCATCTGCGATTGGTCTGGCCCCGGCGGCCGCATTGGCGCAGGTCGGCTTTGCCACCATCAATGCGACGGGAGCGGGAACGGGAGCGGAACAAGGAACCGCCGTCACCGCTATCGACGCCGCGGGCGATATAACAGGTGTCTACATCGACACGAATAGCGTTCTGCATTGCTTCGTCCAGCCTGCCGGCGGCTCGCTTTCAAACTGTGATGTTCCGGGTGCGGGCTCCAGCCTGGGGCAAGGAACCTTTCCAACGACCATCAACACTTCCGGCGTGGTCGCGGGAACCTATATTGATGGGAGCCAGATTTCTCACGGCTTTGTCCGCGCCGTGAATGGCACGATCACGAAGTTCGACGCTCCGCTCGCAAGCCAATCCAAGAACCGCGGAACAACGGTTCTGAGCATCAACGACTCTGGTGTGATCATCGGAACCTATACCACGGGGACCTATTCGACGACTTCCACTTACGGCGGATTTATGCGTTCGGCCGATGGGTCGACGTACACCACTATTAATGACCCAAATGCGGGAACCAGCGAGGACGCGAATGGCAAGAAAGAGGGTACGACACCCGTTGCCATGGATGCCTCGGGAGTGGTTGCCGGCTACTACATCGATTCCACTTCCGTGCAACATGGATTCGTGCGCTCTGCCGGCGGCACGTATACCGCGATTGATCCCGCAGGTGTGGGAACATGCGTCAACAAGAACAACGGCTCGAAGTTCGGGGGCACCACCGCATCCGGCGTCGATGCGGCGGGCGATGTGGCGGGGACTTACCTCGACACAAGCTGCGCACAGCATGGCTTCATCCGCAATGCGAATGGAACCTTAACTTCATTTGATGTGCCTGGATCGAGCACCACCCCGTGTACCACGGGCGGGGGGAGCGGCGAAAAAATCTGCGGCACGTTTCTGGTGTTGTCGGACGCGGCGGGCGATCTGACCGGCAGTTACGTCGACGCGAACGGAACCATCCATGGCTTCCTGCGCCCAGCTGCAACCGGGAACTTCACCACATTCGACGATCCCAACGCGAACACCAGCGGCACTTTGAACGGAACGATTGGCATCGCCATCAACTCGCTGACCAGCGGGATCGAAACTTCCGGAACCTACATCGACGCCAATTCCGTGTTGCATGGCTTTAACTACTCGCCCGCCCTGACGGCGACCGCGACGACGTTGGCGCCTGTGCCCACGCCGAATCCTTCTGTCTATGGCGAGCCAGTGACTCTGACGGCATCCGTCTCTTCCAGCGGCGGCACACCTGCGAACGGCGAGAACATTATATTCATGAGCGGCACGACCACGCTCGGGACAGCGCAGCTAACAAGCGGCGAGGCGACTCTGACAACAACTGAGCTGCCGGCGGGTACGGACTCCATCACTGCTGTCTATGGCGGCGATGCTGATTTCGCCGGGAGTACTTCGACGGCGGTTAGCCAGACGGTGAACAAGGCCAGCTCTTCTACGACGTTGAAGTCGTCTCTCAATCCTTCAACATCGGGGCAGTCTGTGACGCTTACGGCGACTGTCTCGGGGCAGTTTAGCGGAGTGGCCACGGGCACGGTGACTTTCAACAATGGCAGTACAAGCCTGGGCAGCGCGTCGGTGAGCAGCAACACGGCCACATTGGCGACCACGGCTCTGCCGGTTGGCACGGACTCGATTACGGCTGTGTATAGCGGCGACGGGAACTTTACTGGAGGCTCTTCGAGCGCGCTGAGTCAAGTGGTAAATGCTGCAACTCAGGCGGCCACCCCAACCTTCTCGCCCGTCGCTGGGACCTACACCGCCGCTCAATCAGTGACGATCTCCGATACGGCGCCGGGCGCAACGATCTACTACACCACCAACGGAACCACGCCGACAACCAGTTCGGCGGTGTATAGCGGCGCGATCACAGTGTCCTCGTCGGACACGATCGAAGCGATTGCGACGGCCAACGGTTATTCGACGAGCGCGGTGGCAACCGGTGCCTACACGATCAACATTCCGGCCCAGGCAGCGACGCCAACGTTCTCACCCGCAGCCGGGACATACACCTCCGCGCAGACGGTGACGATCTCTGATACAACTCCTGGCGCGACGATCTACTACACCACCAATGGAACGACGCCGACGACAACGTCGACTGTTTACTCCGGACCGATCACGGTGTCCGCCTTGGAGACACTTGAAGCGATTGCGACGGCCAGCGGATATTCGACGAGCGCGGTGGCAACCGCGACGTACACCATCACTTCGTCTACAGGGGCGACTCTGGTGGGGGCGCCGAATACCACCGATTTCTACTACGGAATGTTCGGAACGGACTTCGCCGCAGAATTCACGCTCTCAACCAGTGCGAACGTCACGACGATCAACGTCGTAGTCCTCGGAAATGGCGTCTACGATTTTTCACTTCAGAATTCATTGACAGGATCCATAACGACTTTCGCCCAGGCGGTCATCACCGCGCCTAACTCCGGATTGAATACAGAAGCGATAACTGTGAATAAAACGCTTTCGGCCGGCACGTACTACCTGGTCGCAAGTAAGGACGCCACATCGACCCAGACAGTCCCCGGGTGGTTTGTTTCGGATGGCACGTATCTCACCAATGTGGGCAGCGTCGCGAACGGCGATTGGTATAGCAGTTCTCTCGCCGGACCCTGGACCTTCGAGAGCGGCGCGAATGGCTCCAGCACGTATGTCGCCCCCACATTTATCGTAAACGGGACGGCAGTGGCACAACCCCCAGCAGCCACCCCAATTATTAGTTTGGCGTCAGGCACTTACACCTCCGCGCAATCGGTTACGATCAGCGATGCGACACCCGGCGCGACGATCTACTACACCACCAACGGGACGACTCCGACAGGCCTTTCGACCGTTTACTCCGGGCCGATCACGGTGTCTGCGTCAGAGACGCTCGAAGCGATTGCGACAGCGAGCGGGTATTCGACTAGCGCAGTGGCAACCGCTGCCTACACGATCAACCTTCCGGCTCAGGCAGCGACGCCGACGTTCTCACCCGCACCCGGTACGTACACGTCGGCGCAGTCAGTGACGATCTCTGACACAACACCCGGTGCGACGATCTATTACACCACCAATGGAACGACCCCGACCACGAGTTCAACTGTGTACAGCGGTCCCATCACCGTCTCGTCCTCGGAAACTCTCGAGGCCATCGCCACGGCAAGCGGATACCTTACGAGCATCGTTGCAGCCGGCGCTTACTCCATCAATTCAACCGGGTTCCAGGGGTTTGTTCTTTATTCGACGGTAGGTAACGTCGGCAGCCTTTCCCAGTACCCCAATTCACTCGTCACTGTTAATCCTGCAACCGGCTCGCAACAGCTGGTCGGACAATCCGGGCAGGCCGAAACCGTGATTTGGCTGACTGCCGATCCGGTCAACAACGTCCTTTATGGCACAGGTCTTCTAGCTCAAGAGTCCGAAAACACCCTGTACACCATTGATCCAAGTTCAGCAAGCCTCTTGGGCCAAGTGACCTTGTCTCAAAGCGTTTCGGCGATTGCCGCATCGCCTCAAGGTGTGCTTTACGGCCTGTCTGGAACCACTCTCGGAACGATCAACACTGCGACCGGTCAGTTTTCGGCCGTTGGAACGGTGTCGCTGGCCTCAGGGTATACCTTGGATTCGATGACCTTCTCGCCGAGCGGGGTGCTCTACGGTGTGGAGGAAAATAATCAAAACGGCTCTGCGTTTAACCAGCAGCTGCTCACACTCAATCCCGCAAACGGCGCAATTGCAAGCGACATTGGAAGTCTCGGCTCTTACAACGTAGGAGACATCACTTACGCCCCGGATGGAAATATTTACGCGACGAACTTCAGCTACGGCTTGCTGAAGATTAATCCTCAAACTGCATCGAATATTTCGGTCGGAGCCGGGACCATCGGCGAACTCGACGGCATTGCCGCCGTCGCGACGTCGGTGGCGGCGACACCGGCATTCTCACCCCTCGCCGGAACATACACCTCAGCGCAGTTCATCACCTTCACCGATGCGACGGCCGGGGCGACGTTCTACTACACCACCGACGGAAGCACACCAACCACGAGTTCGAAGGAGTACGTTGGGCCAGTTTACATTTCTTCGTCAGAAACGCTCGAGGCTATTGCGGTTGCCACCGGCTATAGCAACAGCGCGGTGGCCTCGGCGGCTTACGTCATCAACATTCCAGGCTTTGCGCCACCTAGTGGTTTCCAGCCTGGTTCGATCTCGATCCAACCCGGAGCCACGACGGGGAACACAGTTTCGATCAGTGTTGTCGGCACCAATGGTTTCACCGGGACGGTGAACCTGAGCTGCTCCATCACTCCCGTAGCCGCCAATGACCCGCCAACGTGCACGCTATCACCATCGTCGGTAACTCTGAGTGGAACGACTGCGCAGACCTCGACGCTTACCGTGACAACGACCGCTGCGACGAGCGCAATGATCCATCCAACATGGCGACAGGTTGGCGGCATCGCATTTGCCGTCGTCCTGATGTTTTTTATTCCGCGCAGAAAACGCAGCTGGTTGGCGATGTTGATCCTGCTGGCGATCGTTGCCTCAGTAGGCTCTTCAGGATGCGGGGGCGGGGGCGGCGGTGGTGGTGGCGGCGGAGGAGGAGGTGGTGGTGGTGGGAATACTGGCACCACAGCGGGAACCTACACCATCACGGTGACTGGTACTTCGGGAAGCACCAGCGCCACGATCACGACCGTCACACTCACGGTGCAGTGAGATCAATCAATCCGCACGCGGCCGGGCTCTGAGAAACGCGATTCGCCGGAGCCCGATGGCGCTGCGTTTTTGGAGTCAGAGAGCCAATTTTCAAGGCCGAAGTTCTCGATCTATATCCGATCTGGGAGCCGGACGCCGTGTAATCGCACTTCAACAAGGCAGGGCGAACTTTCGCCGCGCTTTTCCGGATTACTGCGCGTTGTTGATGGAAATCTGGTTGATGATGCGCTGGAAGATGACGACCTGAATGTGAATGTGGCGGGCGATGTCGGGCAGGAATTCGTCGACGAAGTTACCCGCCGGAGCTGTAGCCAGACTAATGGTGTAGCGAGCGACGGACGAAGCCAGATTTGTGCGTTGGCCGGGAACATAGAGATTCGAGATTGCACCGTCGATGGCGAAGCCGCCCAGGTCCGCATAGTTGACCATGCCTCTGCCGTTGTCGCCCTGAGTCCACACGATCTGATCAATGCAATGGAGCGCGCGGCGCGAAATGGAGGCGTCTGGCATGCGGTGGTAGTGGGGATCCTGATGAGCGATCGATGGGATGAGGAAGGTGCCGAAAAATTCTCCGGTCATATCCTGCGTGAAGCTGACGCCGACATAGCGGCCATAGCCTCTCATGCCAGGGCCGTACGCGGAGTGTGAGTTGGCGGCGACGGAGATCGCGGAAATGCCGGCGATGGTGATGAGGTTGAAGGGGTCGATGAGATTATGTGCGGCAAGATGCGCTTTTTCCAGTGGCGTGAGTGGCTTGACCTGAGGGCCGGTTAGAAAGCGCGCGTACCAATTAATGATGGGGAGATGCGGCACACACACGCGGATCAAGACCGGTATGGCGGCTGCGGCCGGAGAACGCTCTGTAAGCCCAAGCGCGTCCAGGGCCCGTATGACTCCCGTGGCCTCCATGGTGGCGCCGGTGTTTTTCAACGTGCAGGGATCGAGGGTTGACGGCGGTGTTTGCGTCTGTGTTGCTGCCGGAGACGGGCTTTGCGGAAGGGGCGCGGCCGGCAAAGTTGAGACTGCCGCGAGGGCGTTTTTCTCGGCGCGAAGAACTTGCGCAGTGAGCGACGCGGGGAAGGGTAGAACGAGGACAAAGAGTAAAACGAGCAGCGCGGCTACGCGCACCGATTGCGGGGGTGATTTCAAAACGGGTTGTGCATGCCAACGGTGGAGCATCTTCCTCTGCGGTAGGACGCAGATTTCAAGAAAAAGGTCACTTGAGGCCGGAGAATTGCGGTGCATAAAGAGACAGCGGATGCGGCAGAACCTGAGAAGCGGCGGTTTCGGGCGGCCTGAATGCGCGAAGTCACGCTGCAAAGATTACGGCGGGTTGACAGCGACCTGGTTGATGATGCGCTGCACGAAGACGACGTGCGTGTGAATGTGGCTCGCGATCGACGGCACGAATTCTGTGATGAAATTGTCGATGGGCGCAGTGGCCAGGCCGATGCTGTAGCGTTCGGTGTCGGCGGAAAAGCGCGTTTGGAGGTCGGGCACATAGAGATTTGAAATGCCGATGTCGAACATCGGTGCGATGATCTGCGAATAATTGAAGGAATGTCCGCCGCTATCGTCTCGTTGCCAGAAGGTTTGATCGACACAGTGGAGAATCCGGCGAGGAATGCTCATATCAGGGCGTCGATGGTAGTGCGGATCGGTATGCGTGATAGTGGGAATCAGGAAAGTGCCGAAGAACTGATCGGTCATGTCCTGCGTGAAGCTGACGCCCGATAATCTGCCCCAGCCAGCAATGCCGGGTCCATAGACGGTGTGCGAGTTGGCGACGATTTCGATGCCTGCCTCGCCGAAGATGGTGCCGAGGTTGAAGGGGTTGATCAGGTTGTCGAGCGCGAGGCGGAGTTTCTGCTGGGGTGAAAAGCGAACCACTTCTGGTCCGGTGACAAAGCGGGCGTACCAATCAAAAAATGGGGCGCGCGCGAGGCATACGGTCGACTCCACCGCGATTGCGCCGGCATTGCGCGACGTCTCGCCAATGCCAAGAACAGAAATTGCGCGCAAACCCCCGGTAGCCGCCATGGATGCGCCCGTATTCTTCACTGTGCAGGGCGCAAGGAGACGCGGTGATCTTGAAGGATTTTGTGTTTGAACATTTTCGAGAGACGGATTTGTTGAATGGGCGTCTGAGGTCGCGCCGGGCTGGTTTGGGTTCTGTGGTTGAGGAGCAGACGGAAGAGCGGCAGCCGTATTTGTTACCGGAGGCGGGCCGGCTTGGGTTTGCGCGCAGGCGAATTTGCAGGTGAAAAAGCCCAGTGCCAACGGGAATAGGGGCACAGCGAAGGCTGTCAAAACTCGCAATCGCATGAGCGATCGGCTGCCCTCCGTTCGATTGTCATCTAACGGTTTCATGGGAAACTGGTGCACTTGCGTCCATAGTAATCTCGGGGGTCCGCTCCAAGTGCCGAGGCATTGACGCGGCTCGTCGTGACGCGCAGACTTTGGATAGGGGAAGCGTTTATTTAGTGGTGAAGAGGAAGGCCTTCAAACATGAACACACCAGGGTGGGGCGGTCCGCCGACGTTGGGCCAGAGGATTGACGAAGCGATCGAGCTGATTGAGATGGAGCTTCGCCACGCGATTACTTACGTAAATGACGCGGTGATTCCGGAAGTACGCAGAGAGTCGATTACCGCCATGCGGACGGCTTCTGACACTCTGCGGAACCTTGCGGATCGCTTTGAACGCCAGAGCAATCGTGCGAATCAGCCGAGTAGACAGTCTCCCAGTGATGCGAATAACCAAAACAGGGAGCCGCGCTCTTGAGCGCAGGAAAAACACAGAGCAGAAAGGTTCAGGTCGATGCAGGTCCGCGCAGCGCGGTATGGCGCGGCCTGAGTGGCGCGGCGTTGGCAGCGGCTTTTTCGCTCGCCGCGAGCGGTTGCCATCATCAGCAGGCGCGTGCGGTTCCTCCGCGAGCATTGCCGCCGGCAGTCGAGCCCATTCCTCCTGCGCCATCCGCATCAGCGCCGGCGCCGGCAATCATTCCTGTGACGCCGTTGCCGCCGGGAGGAGTCAGCGAGGATGATCTCGCGTTTGTTGCGTCGCACCGGCCGATTTTGAGCGAAGTTGGCTATGCGACTTGGTACACCGCACCCTACAAAGGACGGCGTGCGGCGAATGGGCAGGTTTTCGAAGACGATGCGATGACGGCCGCACATCGCACCTTGCCAATGGGATCGCTGGTGGTGGTGACCAACCTGAAGACCGGCGAATCGAGTGCCATGCGGATCTCGGATCGAGGTCCGTTTGTGGAAGATCGGATGCTCGATCTGACCATCGCTTCCGCCAAGGCAGTCGGGGTTTACCGCGCCGGCATGGCGATGGTGCGCATGGATGTATACGAGACGCCCAAGCCAATCAACACGGGCGGGCGCTGGTGCGTGCAGATCGGCGCGTTCCACAACGAAGAGGATGCGCTCGCGCTGAAGGAGCAGTTGCTTGCGGCATATCCGGGTGCAAACGTGATCGAGTTTCGCGGGGAGAATAACTTCTGGGTGCGCATTCGGCCCGAGGGAGACGACCGCGCCTCGGCGGAGGATATGGCGCGCCATTTGCAACCGGTGGAAGGCAATGCATATCTGACGCGGCTGGATTGAAAGAGCAGCGGAGCTGGCGGAGTTAGCGGCGCTGGCGGAGTCAGGTATGCCAGCCGCGGACAGGGGCAAGACTCGGGTCCGTTTCCTAACGAGCGGGTCAGCGGAGCAAAGCAGAAGCAGCCCAGAGCACGGGTTCCTGCCCGTGAAAATCGCCGGTCCGGCGCTTGCGCTCTAAATAATAGTCGAGGCTGTTGAGCTTGTTCGTGCCTTCACAGATTTGCGTTACATCGCTGTTCTGATCGATGAAGCCGGTGAGGGCGATCCATGCCTTGCGCGCGATGGGGCCATATGTAGCGGCGTCGAGCCAGCCGTTCTTGACGCCGGTGATCAACGCGAAGGTGAACATTCCGGAGCTCGAAGACTCCTCCCATGCTTCGTCGTGATCGATGAGCTGACGCCACGTGCCATCCGGGGCCTGGTATTTGAGGAGAGCAGCCATCATGAGCTTATAGGCGGTCATGATGCGCACGCGCTGCGGATGACCGGCGGGCAAGTCGCGCAGCATTTCGGTCATTCCAGCGGCCACCCATCCATCGCCGCGTCCCCAGAAAAATGGAACGTCGGGTGCGTGATAGAAGAGGCCGCTGGGTTGTTGCAGCTTGTCGAGGTAGGCGACCATCTCCTTGGCGGCGCGGTCGATATATTTCTTGTCGCCAGTGGCGCGCCAAGCCTCCAGTTGCAGAATGGTCAGCATGTACATGTCGTCAATCCAGTAGCGCGTCTCCTGCGAGAGGCCGTCGGGCTGGGGATTTTCCCATTGACGGTCGGCGAAGGTAAGCCCGTATTCGAGATGCTTTTTATTCTTGGTTTGTATGTAAATTTCGAGCGGCACGACGCCGAAGATGGAGTCGTCGACGTGGTCGCGCATGGGGACAAGAGCAGCTTCGGAGCCGCCGGGCAGCAGAGGATCGAAGCGCTTGATCAGGCGGTCGCGGAGATCGGTGTCGTGGGTCAACTGCGCAAAGGTGAGTGCGCCGTACCAGGTGCCGACTTCGCCATAAAAGATTGTTCCCGGACTGTGTTGGTGCGGGCTCGTGACGAAGTGCTCGGCGAGGGCCTTGCCGATCTCCTGCGGCGATCGCCCGGGCGGCAAGTCGCTGAAGTAGTCTTGCTGAGCGAAAACGTTGGCAGTCGCGGTGAGCAAGAGCAAGCCGAAAGCAGCAAATCTCGAAGCGGGGTTCATGTGCGGTCCTTCTGAGGTTCAAGCAACTGCCGCCGGTAATTTTAGTCGCCCGATCTGGCTTGCGCTCGCGGCAGCGCGGTGACGTAGGCCGGATCAATCGCCTGGCGCATGGCGGCGGAAAGATTGTCCCACGAGCAAGAAAGATCCGCGCCGCTGCAAGCCGAAATGAAGATGGGCGCTTCGGCGGGCGGGTTGGTCAGCTAGAGCGGCTCAGAGTTTCGCATTTGCTCGGGAGTTTGCCCGGTTAACGCGACTCGCCCGAATGAGCCGGCCTAGGGCGAGCGACGCAGCTCGAAGACCAACGCGTCGCCCGGAGGAGAATCGTCGAGGTGCGTCCAAGGGCGGGGCCAACAGGTTGTGCGGGCCGAGCGCCGGAAAACGCATTCTTCTCGGGAATAAGTTCGCAAACAAAACTAAAGGGAGAGGATGAAGTCATCCCGAGCCAGAGTTTTGGAGCCTTTCGGGGTCGGAAAGCCAGAGATTACTGTGAGAATTCATATAGATCGAGATCGGTTTTCCTGTTTATGGATGGCTCGCCTGACATGATAAATCGCTTTATTGAGCGCGCATTCAGTCGTCATTTTTTATCTTGACAATGGCTCATTGACGCCAATATAGTTCGGATCGCCAATTAAGGCAGGGCTCGGTGTGTTTCAAATCGCCGTGCGCTCCGATCAGGGTTCGGCTGTGAGGGGCGGAGGGGTTTTGCGAAATCCGTGCGATTTCGCAAAGCTGTTGGCAACATCAACAAACCTTTGGAGGGAACCATGTCAGGCAGGCCAGAACGTGACTTAAGGATTCATGCAAATGCGATCAGAATTACGACGATGGCGATCGCGTTCTTCGTGCTGCTGCTGATGAGCAGCGTCGCTCAGGCACAAGTTCTCTACGGTTCGATCTCAGGAACCGTCTCCGACAAAACTGGCGCGGTGGTTCCAAATGTGCCGGTGACTATTACCAACCAGGCCACAGGCGAGGTCCGCACCGAGAAGGCGAATGGGGATGGTTCATACAACCTTCTTGACGTGCTGCCGGGCACTTATTCCCTTTCCATCGCCCAGGCAGGGAATTTCGCCGGCTACACGCAGAAGAACATTTCCGTGTCGGTCAACCAGCAAGTGCGTATTGACGTTTCGCTCTCGCCGGCGTCAGTCTCCACGCAGATCACGGTCACCGAAGCGGCACCAGAACTGCAGACGGAAACCGCCGAAGTGGACAGCGAAATCAACAGTACGGAGATCTCGGAACTGCCCATCACCTCTTCGAAGGGCCGCAATTACGAAGAACTCTACACGCTGATTCCCGGAGCCGCTCAGGTACAGGAAAAGAATTCCATTGGCGGCAACCCCTCGCGCGCCCTGTCTGTGAACGTGAACGGCAACTCTTACAACGGCAACACCACGCGCATTGACGGCGCCATCGATTACTACGGGTGGCTGCCTTACCTGATCGCCTACGTCACGCCGGCCGACGCGGTGGAAACCGTCACCGTCACCACGGACGATTTCAACGCCGAGCAAGGCCAGGCTGGCGGCGCTTCCGTCCGTGTAACCACCAAGAGCGGCGGCCAC
>Ga0181535_10005072_pt1 | contig 14283 bp, 13 predicted proteins | sample PEATcosm2014_Bin_44_FD_119774 | JGI IMG/M metagenome (GOLD analysis project Ga0181535, IMG submission 119774) | Peatland microbial communities from MTU Mesocosm Facility, Houghton, MI, USA - PEATcosm2014_Bin17_30_metaG | ecosystem: Environmental > Terrestrial > Soil > Wetlands > Peat | place...
ATGGCCCGTCCTCTGAGGAGTGGGCGGGCGTGAAATCGCGATAGGCAAGGCCCTTTTCGAAGATCGCTTCGGCCTGCTTGCGGTGCAGTCCCAGCCGTTCGGATTGCTTGTATTGTTCGTCCCAGGTCAGGCCCAGCCAGTACAGTCCTTCAAAGATCGACTGGACGCTGGCATCGGTGTTGCGCTCGACATCGGTGTCGTCCAGCCGCAGCACTATGGTTCCGTGATTGTGGCGCGCATAGAGCCAGTTGAAGATGAAGGTGCGCGCACTGCCGACGTGGAGAAAGCCGGTGGGCGATGGTGCAAAGCGAACGCGAGGATGTGACGCACGGGAGAGGATTTCTTCAGCCATCGATGAGGGTGTTCCTCTTCGATGCTAAAGCATTTCGCAGATGTGTGTCGTTGTCGGCGTCTCTCACACACGCGGCGGCGCCGGAGGATACGGATAGCCCATTTGAGGCGGAGGAACCGGCGTTACCTTCCACTCAGCGAATGCCAGCACATAGACCAGGATGATGCCACCAAGCGGGATCACGTTGATCAGTGAAAGCCACGGCGAAAATCCTGCCTTTTTGCAGATGAACCAGAAGGGCACAATGACAATGATGTAGCCCACCAGGATGATGACGGGCAGAATGGCGAGAAACATCATCGCGATATGCTTCGCCTGTTCCGGATCGATTTGACTTTGAAACAGCATGAGTGCGAGGTGCATTGACATCCTCCGATGTGGGGTGGAAGCTCCTCGCCACACTAAGGGGAATCGCTGGAAACTGCAATCGATTTTTGATCCGTTGATATTTCCGCGAACCTCACGCCGCAAGTCCGCCCCGCTACTGCAACGGCACCCCATCCAGCGACAACAGCCTTCCGACCGGATACTCGCCGACTTGATTCGCCAGACCCCATGGCGACCGGTCGTAGATGAATTCCAGACGCGCTTCCGGGCTCGCCGCAAAATGCACATCCGTCTGCACGCGGCGCTCAAACTCTGCCTTCAGAGCCGGGTCTTTCTCCATGTTTTCCCGCGCGAGCTTCTCCAGCACATAGGCCTCACCATACTCTCGTTGTTCGAAAATCGGATCAAAGAAGCCCCATCGCACCGCCGAGTCCGGCGCCTCCGGCTCGAGCCATTGAATCGCGACCTTCGACAGCCGCTGGTCGAGCGTCACCACCACCGAACCTGCGGGAAACGTCAGGCTCTCCGTCGTAAGCGTGCACGCGCCAAACTTCCCCGGCTCTGCGCCCGCTCCCTCGCCTCGAAAAATCGGATGCCGCCCTTCAAACGGAGGCCCCTGCCACTCCATTCCCGAGCAACGATAGTGCTCCACCTTGCCCATCCACGCAGTCGCCGTGCGCCGCATTGCCACATCGTGCGCCGCCAGCACATCGATCACATGCGTCCACTGCGGAGGAATAATGTACGCTGCCGGCGGCGTGGTTGAGGCAGTCACTTTGACTCCCGTCGCCAGCGGCAGGGTCACGTCCCACGGCTCGTGAGAATACTTGATCCACATCGTGCCTGAAACCTCGCTCAGCGCCCGTGTGTACTGGTATCCGCGAAACACCACCGGCGTCGTCTCCCCATTTCCGTCAATCGCAAGTGGAAATTTTTCGTTGCCCAGTGCATGCGCGCCCAGTTTTTCCGCGTCCTCGTCGGCCTCGCGATTCAGCGCAATTAGCTTCGCCGCGTCGCGATTCATCACCTCGAGCAACGCCTGCAAGAGCTCGTAGTTGCCCGTCACGCGCGTCTTGTAGTCCTTGAGCATGTGCAGTTCCACTAGCATGCCAGGGCGGTTCTCCAGAATCATCTGCCCCGTCGAAAACCGCGGCGGATCCTGACTGTACCCCAGCCCCTTCGCCGGATCAGTGTCGTCGTTCAGCGAGATGTACATCGGAAACGCAAGATGCCCCGAGGCATCCACCTCCCGCACCAACTCCGGGTTCACCGTGTCGCGAATCCACGTAGCAGTGGCCGGCGCAACATCCAGCGTGGCGTCAATCGTGAACGTCACGTCGTACTGAAAGTCCGCGCCGTCCGTCACGTGATCGTCCACAAAAAAGTCCGGCATCCAGCGGTGGAACATCATCAGAAACGCGCGCGTCTCCGGCGCGTCAGCCTTCATGTAGTCGCGGTTCAAATTGATGTTGCTTCCGTTGCCGCGCCAGCCAATCACTTCAGGCCCATTCTGGTTGATGCGGTTGTAAGCCGACCTCCGCTCATGCCCATCGATGTTGTAAACGGGGATGAACACGAAGACGACATGATCCAAAAGCGCCGCCTTGGTCTTCGTAATCGCGATGTCGCGCAACAATGCGAGACACGCGTCCTTCCCATCCATCTCGCCCGCGTGAATCGAGTTCTGCACCAGCAGAATCGCACGGCCCGAGGCATGAATCGACGCCGGATCGAACACCCCATCCTTCGACGCAATCACGATTTTCAAATCGCGCCCTTCGCCCGTTTTTCCGAAGTTCTCAATCTTCACCTGGCTTGGCGCAGCCGCGGCCACGCGCTCCAGATATGCCACAGTCTCCGCATAATCCGGCGTGGTGCGGTAGCCGCTGATCTCGGTGGGTGTGCGCCAGTCCTGCGCTCGGACAACGTTGCCGGATAAGACAGCGCACAACAGAGCGAGAGAAGAAACGGCACGACCGCGCAGGTTCATCGGGAAATGACCTCCATGAATGAATCACTAAATGAACGAGGATTCGATTAAAGCGAGTGCGGCGCCTAGGACGAGATGCGCGCCAAAGCGCGAGGCTACGAACTCGGAGCTACGAACTGCTTCTACGTGATGTCCTCGGTGTCGTAAACCGGCGGCTCACCGCGCTTCTTGGGAACGCCATGCACTGACGCCAGCAGATCGTCGACCACGTCTTCCAGCTGCTTTTGCGACTCAATCACCGCGCTCATGCTTTTCAGCTCATCGGGATCGGTTACCTGCTCCACCAGCGCCACGGCATGGCACTGCGCCACGTGATCGAGGTTCATTCCCTCTGGAGTTTTGGCCTTGATGCTCACCTGATCTACCTCCACGCCCAGAAGGTCGGCTACGCGCGACCGCATCTCTCCGGCGACAGGTCCAATCTTGGGAGCAATCAGCACCAGCGTTGTGTCGACGTTCACAATGCGATAGCCGGCATGTTGCAGTTCTTCCAGTGCCAGCTTGAGAAAAATCGAAGAATCAGCATCCTTCCAGCGCGGATCGCCTGGGGGGAAAAAGCTGCCGATATCGCCCGCAGCAATGGCTCCCAGCAATGCGTCTGTAATCGCATGCAGCAGTACGTCGCCATCGGAGTGTCCAGCCAGGCCTTCGGGATGTTCCAGTGTCATGCCGCCGATGCGCAACGGTATGCCCGCCTTGAATGCGTGCGAGTCCCAGCCAAATCCAATCCGTGTGTCCATGGTCTCCGTGCCCGTGCTTCGATTCGGCAGCGGGAAGCAGTTTCCCAGTCAGCCGGACTCAGTGGGCTCGCTGCCGGAGGTAGAACTCGGCCAGTTCCAGATCACCCGGCTGCGTGATCTTCAGATTAACCTGAGAACCGGGCACCACGGCTACAGAAAGTCCGGCCCGCTCCACCACCGAAGCCTCATCCGTGCCCACAAACCCGTCTGCCGTCGCCTCGGCAAACGCCTTTCGCAGCAGCTCGAAGCGAAAACCCTGAGGCGTTTGCGCCTGCACAATCGATTCTCGCGGAAGGGTCGCGGTAATCAACGCGCCGTGCGCCGTGCGCTCCACCTGCTTAATGGTGTCGACAGCGGGGAGCCCCACAATCGCAGCTCCGTACTCGCTGACCGCATCGATGGTGCGCTCAATTGTCGCCGCGTCAATCAGCGGACGCACCGCATCGTGCACGAGCACGATGTCTTCCGGGCCCGCCGGCACCGCCGCCAGCGCATGCGCCACCGACTCCTGCCGATTGTCGCCACCTTCCACGACGTGTACCTTTGTGGCAAAGCCGTACTCGGCCACCTGCGTCTCGACTCTCTCCATCTCGGGTTTGCGTACGGCCACGTAAATCCCAGTCACACGTTCCACGGCGGCGAAGGCTCGCAACGAATGAATGAGGATCGGAATTCCATCCAGGGCCAGAAATTGCTTAGGCGGGGTCCCCAACGACGGGGGACTCGCAGAGTCGGGGTTGTTGGGGTGTTTGGGCTGCGAAGCCGCCATGCGCGTGCCCAGTCCCGCTGCGGGAAGTAAAACGAATACCTGCATAACTGGTGGAGTATACAACGGTGCAGCGTGTCCCGGACAATGGTCATTGCGTCCCGGCCGCAATCCGGTCGAGCATTCTATTTCGCAGCTTCCTCCACATAAATCATCTCGTTCGACTCTAGAAATCCCATCGCTTCGTAAACCGGCCCTCCCGCCTCGGAAGCATGCAACGCCACTACGCGTAGCTTTCTGCGCCGCGCTTCGGCTAGCGCCTTCTCCACCAAAGAGCGGGCCAGTCGCTGGCGCCGATATTCAGGCTCGACCCAGAAATTCAGGAGGTAGCCGCGACGTTCGTTCGCCGGATCCCACGGATGCGGCGGCCACTCCAGCTCGAAAAAACCGGCGGACGCCACCGGCTGCGTACCGTCCAAAACAATCCAGCCGACATATTTTCCGGCAGCCAGCATTCGCTCCACCCATGGCACAAAATTGCGCTGCATGTCGTCCAGTGTCGAGCTCTCGCTCTTGCCCATCTCGGCAAACATGGCTCGCCGATGCGACGCGATCAATCCAGCATCGGCAGAAGTCGCACATCGATTCGTGAACATGATGCGTAGTATAGGCAATCCGCATCGCGCTTAGATGTCAGGCGGCGTCGATCGCATGTGAATAAAGGGGCCGTTCACCGTTGCGGTTATCATCCTCTCGTGCGCACCACGCTCCAGCTCGAGACAGCTCTCCTGCGCCCCGGCCTTCGTCTCGCCGTCGGTCTCTCCGGTGGGGCGGATTCTGTCGCCCTCCTGCGCGCCCTCGTCGACCGAAATCGTGAGCCGGTTAGGGAACTGGGCCTGGTGCTGCACGCGGCTCACCTTCAACACGGCCTGCGCGGCGAGGAAGCCGATGCCGATCTCGCCTTCTCTCAAGCGCTCGCAGACCAACTCAACATTCCCTTCCATCACGCGCGCGTCGACACCGCCGCCGAAGCCCGCACGCATTCTGAATCCATCGAAGAAGCCGCACGCCGACTGCGCTACGCCTGGTTTCGCCAGCTAATGTCCGCAGGCGAGATCGACGCCGTCGCCACCGCGCACACCCTCGACGACCAGGCCGAAACCGTATTGGCAAAGTTTCTTCGCGGCGCATGGACCGAAGGTCTCTCCGGAATCCACTCCGTCGTCAAATTCTCCGAGGGCCGAATCCTTCGTCCGCTCCTGGCTACCGGTCGCGCCGAAATCGAAACCTATCTCCGCGCTCTCGGCCAGCCTTGGCGCGAAGACTCAACCAACCGCCATCTCACGTTCACCCGCAATCGTATTCGCCACGAACTACTCCCGCTCCTCGAGAGCTGGAATCCGCGTCTGCGCGAGCACCTCGCCCACATGGCCGAGCTGGCCTGCGACGAAGAAGCCTGGTGGCGGGCAGAACTGGCTCGCCTTGCGCCGCAACTCATTCTCCCCGGCCGTCCGGTCCGCGGGGGCGGCCGGGCTAAAGCCGAGGGCCTCGCGATCGATATCGTGCGACTCGCCGAATTCGCTCCGGCCCTACAACGACGGCTTCTCCGCCACGCCGCACAACAAACCGGCTCGGCTCTCGACTTCGCCGCAACAGAATCGCTGCGCACGCTTGCCCTCACCGGCCGAGCCGGTCAAAAGCTCGAGCTCGCACAGGGCCTTCGCGCTGAGCGCTCCCATCGCGAGCTGCACCTCTCCGCGCAGTCTCCGGGTTCCACCATTGCAAATAGTACGAAAGTTGCACTCACATTCACGGTTGGTGTCCCCGGAGAACTCGAAGCTCCGGTCTTCGGCCTCCGTCTCCGCATCGACGTTACGACGGATTCTACCGGCTCCAGCTCCTCACCAAAGTTGGCCTTGCTGCGCACCTGGAAACCCGGAGACCGAGTCCGAGCAAAACATTCCAGCGCTCCTCGCAAAGTGAAGGAAGTTCTTGAGCGCATGAAAGTTACCGGCAGTAGTCGAGCTGCATGGCCGGTTCTCGAGTTCGACCACCGTGTTATCTGGATGAAGGGAGTCGATCTCGAGCCGGAGCCCGGAATCGAAGTCATCGTCACTCCGCTTGCCCCCTTTAGCGCAAGTGCCAATTCGGCCGAACCCGCCATTCCGAAATGACAAGGAAGATACCCCATGGAAAAACTGTTCGAAGAGGGTACATTCTTCGGTGGTTCTCGTGGGCGTTTCCGGCGGCTTGGGAGTACAATTCTTTCTACCGCTCATCCCAGCGGGAGCTATTTGTGTCTTCCGTTTCGAGCCTCGGCACTTTCTGTGACTTTGAAGCAGGTGCGGGCGTCTAAAGGGGATGGAGTAGGCGGTGATGGAGGTCGTTTATAGCGGCTTCTCCCCCGCCGGGAAAGAGGATCCTGGTGAATTCAACCGTCAAAACGATCATGTTCTGGGTCTTCATCCTCATTTGTTTGATGCTGCTGTGGGGCGTTGTCCAGCGCGGCACCAACATGGGAGGCAAAGACGCGGAGGTCTCGTATTCCGACCTGCTGGACAGGATCGACGCGGGGCAAGTGCAGGACGTCACCCTTCAGGGCACCGAGCTCCACGGCCACATGAAGGCCGATCCCAAGGATCAGTTCCATACCACGATCCCGACGAGCACCGACACCCTGATCAACAAGCTGCATGCGGCTAAGGTGTCGTTCAATTTGAAGGACCCGCAGAACAACATCCTGCTCCCGCTCCTGTTCAACATAGGCCCGTTTGTTTTGCTCGGCGCCATCTGGTTCTTCATGCTTCGCCAAATGCAGTCGGGCGGCAATAAGGCTTTGTCCTTCGGCAAGAGCCGGGCGCGTCTGCTCTCGATGCAGCAAAAGAAAGTCACCTTCAAGGATGTGGCTGGCGTCGATGAGGCCAAGGAAGAACTGAAGGAGATCATCGAATACCTGCGCGAACCGCAGAAGTTTCAGAAGCTCGGCGGCCGCATACCCAAGGGAGTGCTGCTGGTTGGCCCTCCGGGAACAGGCAAAACCCTGCTCGCCCGCGCCGTGGCTGGCGAAGCCAACGTCCCCTTCTTTTCGATTTCGGGTTCGGACTTTGTTGAAATGTTCGTCGGCGTCGGAGCGAGCCGCGTCCGCGACCTCTTTGAACAAGGCAAGAAGAACGCACCTTGCATCATCTTCATCGACGAAATCGACGCAGTGGGTCGGCATCGCGGCGCCGGCCTCGGCGGCGGACACGACGAGCGCGAACAGACACTAAATCAGCTCCTCGTCGAGATGGACGGCTTCGAATCGAATGACGGCGTCATTCTTGTCGCCGCCACCAACCGCCCGGACGTTCTCGATCCTGCGCTTCTGCGTCCCGGCCGCTTCGACCGCCGCGTGGTTGTGGGCCTGCCCGATATACGCGGGCGTGAGGAAGTGCTCCGCGTCCACGTCAAGAAAGTCCCAGTTGGCGACGACGTGAACCTCAATATTCTCGCCCGCGGAACGCCTGGCTTCAGCGGCGCCGACCTGGCCAACATGGTCAATGAGGCTGCGCTCAACGCCGCGCGCGTCAACCGCAAGCAGGTCTTGATGTACGACTTTGAACTGGCCAAGGACAAGGTCCTCATGGGCGCCGAACGCAAGTCCATGCTGCTCTCAGACCAGGAGAAGCGTGTCACCGCGTATCATGAGGCTGGCCATGCGCTGGTTTCGTTCTTCCGCGACAACTCCGATCCCATCCACAAGGTCACCATCATCCCGCGTGGCATGGCGCTCGGCGTCACGATCTATCTGCCCGACGATCGCCACAACTATACCCGTGAATATTTGGAAACGCGTCTGGCTACGGCGTACGGCGGACGTGTTGCCGAAGAAATCTTCCTCAACCAGATGTCCACCGGCGCCGGTAGCGACATCGAGACTGCCACCGACCTCGCGCGTCGCATGGTTTGCGAGTACGGCATGAGTCGCCTTGGGCCCCTGACCTTCGGCAAAAAGGAAGAGCAGATCTTTCTCGGCCGCGAGATCGCTCAGCACCGCGACTTCAGCGAGGAAACCGCTCGCCAGATCGACCTCGAAGTGCGGCGCCTGATCGACGAGGCCTACCAGTCGGCTCATACCATCATCGAGGCCCACAAAGACCCGATGCACCGTATCGCCGCTGCCTTGCTCGAGCGCGAGACCATCGACGCCGAGGAAGTGAGGCTGCTGATTGAAGGCAAGGAACTGCCGCCGATTCGCTCCAATCTTGCCTCGCCCAGCGACGGCACAGGAACTGGAACCCCGCAGCAAGTCCTCAAGCCGGAGACCCGCCCCGGTTCGGGCGGTTTCCCGGAAGGTTCGCCCTCGCCGGCATAACCGTAACCTGCGGTGGGGCTAGATGCGGCCTACGGCGCCAAGACAATTCTCAAACAGAAAGGCCACTTTCCGGAGTGGCCTTCTTAATTTTGGTGGCCTTGCGGGATGATTGACACCTTTATGTCGTCTCCGCCATACTTATGTGATGCCCGTAAGAACCACCGTCGATATCCCGGTTCCGCTGCATAACGAGTTGCGGCGTCGAGCCGAGAGTTCGGGCACCTCGATTCGATCTCTCATTGTGCGGGCTATCGAAGAGACCTATGTAAGCATCGGCAAAAGGAAGCAGGTGACTGGCCCTTTGGTGAAGGGGAAGGGAAATTTAGGGCCGCGTTTTCCGGTCGACGAGACTCCGCATGACCTCATTCTTTCCTGATGTCAATGTGTGGCTGGCGTTGTCGGTTGACGCTCATTCGCACAGTTCCGTGGCGTGGAGATGGACAAAGGCACTCCCCGCCGACACGCGGTTGCTCTTTTCGCGGTATACCCAACTCGGATTATTGAGACTGCTCACCAACGGTGCGGTGATGGGCGACGAGACGCTGAATCTTCGCAGAGCATGGGCTGTTTTCGATCGCTGGATGGAAGACCCGCGCGTTGAATTCTATCCAGACCCTCGCAATATCGACGCCGAATTCAGGAGGGCCACCGCGCCGTTTGCATCCAAGCCGGCGTCGAAGTGGGTCGGAGACTGCTGGGTATTTGCGTCGGGCAGCGCGAACAATGCCACTCTAGTCACGTTCGATAAGGCGCTCCATGACTTTGCGCGGAAGCAAGGCCATCCTGCTGTAATCCCCGGCTAACTATCTCTACGCAATTCAATCTGACGCCCGATCGCTCTGTCCTAAAAGATCCGATAAGCCACGCCCACGCTCGCGCCGTATGGCTTCACCGACCCATTGATCCAGTCCGGCCAAATCTGATACTCGAAGTCCGCGGCACGCAGGCTCAGCCGATGGCCGATTGGCATGTCGACGCCACCGCCCAGTGCAATATCCGTGAAATGGCCGTAGGCATAATTGTATTGGAAGTTCATCTTCCCGTAGCCGATCAGCGCCTTTGCGTAGGGTCGGAAGCGACGCGTCTCGTGAATCGGCACCTTCGGTCCGACAAGGTAGTTGTCCTCGTAGATATTTTCAAATTGGTTGAAGCGCAGCCAGCGGCCTTCCGCTTCAAACTGGATCCAGTGCCTCACGCGAAGGTCAACATAGGCGCCCAAGCCGAAAAGGGGAGTTGAGGATTGCTCTGCTACTCCTATTCCATCGTAGTCGGGTTGAAAGATGGATCCGATGCCGCCCGCACTGAGCGAGACCGGCGATCGGGTTGCGGAAGGGACGACTTGTGCATGAGCCTTTGCTGCCCAGGCACACAGCACGCAGCAAATCAAAAAGGCGGCGCTTTTCTTCATGGGGACGGCGTTATCCAATTCTGGTGAAGCACTCGCATTACTTGGCTTCGTTTAAAATCCAGCAGTTTGGTTTGAAGCCGGGCAATACGGCTCTCCAGCCCGGCTCACGAATCGAACAGCCAGCTTATTGCGGGCTCGGTGTCGGAGGGGTTGCCGTCGGCTGAGGTCCGGTCGGCGGCGAATCACCGCTCGTTGGCGGCGCCGCTTGTTGGGACGGCGGGGCAGTCGCCGGCGGGTCCCCTCCAGGCTGTGCGGCAGCAGGCGTAGTACCTGCTGGAGCTAAACCCGGAGCGGCCGGCTGGCTTACGTTCGCTGCCTCATACCGCTGTAGCTTGAAATAAATCGGGGTCACCTCGAGCGGCATCTTGTCTCGCGGGTTCATCGGTGCATAGATCTTGGCATTCAACATGTGCACCTTGTCGTCCCATGGGTCGGTCTTGAGCCAGCTTCCCAAGGGCGACGCGGGAATCTGCGTCAGATCGTCCCAGTTGATCTTCGGTGCGTCGCGCGACAGGTCCGCCATCCACGGTGTGCCGTCCGACTTCAACAACGAGTCGCCCAGCATCGGCGTATTCAAGGCCTTCAAGTTCTTGCCGCGGTCCGCCAGCTGTTCCCAAAACAACCCGGCGTCCGGTAGTTTGTCCTTGTACATCGACGCCTGCAGATATTCCATGCCTTTCTTCGCGGCAGTTCCATCGTCGATTTCAGTGTGGTTCATATCGATCCGGCGAAACGTCGCCTCGTCGGGGAAGAGCAATCGGTCGTTGAACGCATAGCGCGTGTCGATATGGTGGCCCATGGCGATGTGCGCCAGCTCAATCGAGATCACCGACGCAATCGCCGCTTCACTGTGCGGCAGACTGTCGATCAATCCCTTGCTCAACAGAATCGTGTTGCCCACTGTCGTCGCTTCCACGGTCGTCGTCAACAGCACCCGGCAATGCACCGGGCTCGACAGTGGAATATTGCTCGGTACCGCCAGGTTGATTACGATCTGGTCCAGCACCTGCGTCTCAAATCCATTGGGCGTCAGCGGAGCCACCAGCCCTGCTTCTTCCAGCCGGTCGATTACGTTGTTTTCCGCCTGCGTTAGCCAGTCGCGCGAGGCCTGCAGCGGACTCACATCCTGCGAGTCGTCGCTCTTGTCCACGGCGTCTTCAATCTTCATGCTCACGTTTTCGCTGTCCCGCGTGGGCAGCTTCAACGCGTAGCCCCAGAAGTGCGTCTGCGCTTTCAGCCCGATCGGTTTGTTGCTGTCGCCGCGGTTCGATTCCTCCACGTAGATCGCCACCGGGAGCCAAATCCCCGGCTGCACGTTCATACGCCAGCTGTCGAAGTGGAAGTAATACCGCGAATCGTCCTCAGACGACGGTCCGGTGTAGGTTCCGTTGAAGCGCACTACGTTGCCGTCCTGGTCTTCAACCCAGATGCGGCCATAGAAGCGCCCCATCCCTGCAACCTTCGGGTGCACATCGAAAACCCAGGTGCGAACCTGTCCCAGAAACTCCCGCCGCACATAGCTGAAGACATAATGCTGCTGGTCGAATCCCGTCGGATCCAGGAACATCATCTGCATGAACCCGGTGGGATTGTAGGTGAACCGCTTATCCAGCCCCAGAGATTTGGTCAGGCCGGTGATAGCCGAAAGCGAGCCCTTGAAGAATCCGTGTTTCGAAGCTGCGTTGCGCGGCTCGTACTTCTTGTCGAAGAATCCTTTCCCAAAATCGACGCGGCTCAACGTGTACTGGTCGTCGATCGGGATCTCATACAGCTTCACATCGGGGCGCGTGTCCTGAATATAGGTTTCTACCAGGGGCGTCTTCTCCTGGATGGCCTTGATCAACACCTTCTCCTGCCCAATCGCCTTCTCCACCAGCTCATTCTGCTCCGGCGTCAGTGGGTGCGCCTGCTCGTACTTGGGGGCCTTCTTCGCATACGCGCAAGTCACACCCAGCGTCAGAGTGAGCAAGGTGAGAGAAATCTTCCTAAACATCATTCGCAAGCTCCTAGTATCTTTCTTACCGTTCTATGGCTCCCGGCGAAGTGCGGGGGAATCCGAGGCCGCCGAATGCCATTTCCTGTTCGTCGGTTTTGCCGTTAAGCCAACTGGAAAGTAATCGTGATGTTGGTTGTCAAATCCACTGCCTGTCCATTCCGCGTGGCCGGGCGATATCGGATTTGTTCGGCAACACGCCGCGCTTCTTCGTCGAGTCCATGACCCAACCCGTGCACCACGCCTTCCACAACGACGTGTCCGGCAGCCGTGAAGGTGACGCGGAGAATTACGTCGCCCTGCACCTTCAGCTGCTTTGCCTCACTGGTGTATTGCGCCGGTGGTTTCGAAATTACTTCGAGACCGGTTGACGCCGGGGTCGCCTTCATCATCGCGGGCGTTGCGGCTGCTTGCACCTGCGGAATGCCTGCGGAACCGACCTTGCCTCCAAATGTTTGCGCGGTTCCCGTTGCACCTGGAAGCCCGGTCGATGCTACGTGCCCGTAGACGCCGGAATTCGATCCTGACTTCGTTCCGTTTCCAATCCCCGTCGAGCCAATCACGCCGTGCGGTGCTACCGCAGGACCCTGCATGCCGCCATAGGGATTTCCAATCGCCGCCACCGTTGCTGGCTTGGTTGCATTGGGGTTTGGCGTCACGCCAAACGTCTCCCCAAGGTGGACTGGCGCGGTCGATGGCTTCTGTTGCGCAACCTGCGCGGGCATTGCGGCTGCCAGCGCAGCTTTCGGCTGCGGCGCGAGCGTAATCGCCGGCTTGACAAGCTTGATTTCCGGCATCTTCAGCTTGGCTTCCATCTCGATCGGTTTCAGAACCGGCTTCTCGATCTTCGGCAGATTGATCTTCGGCGCATCCAGTTTCACTTCTACGGGCTTGGGCGGCTCGGGCAGTTTCGGCGCCGGCGGAGTCACCACTTTCACCTTGGGCTCCGGCGGGGGCGTGGTAGGGAAAATGAGTTCAGTATTCTCAAAATGATGTTGCTGGATGACATGCCTGGCCATCATTCCGACGTAGAGAATGGTGCCCAGAATCATCATGTTGATCACTGCGGCAGTAATGAACGAACCCGACCGGCCCTCGGGCTCGGGAAGTAAGCCAAAGCTGATGCGTCCAGGATAATTATTCATCTGCATGTCTCAAATTCCTCGAAAAATAGGATGAAGGGAATTACGGCACCTTGAAACATCCTGTAACTTCAAGCTGGTCCGTCCAGCTCTGCATGTCAGGAGAGCGGCTATGCTTGACCATCTGCCGCTCCCGGCTATTTTTTCCTGGTTGAACTCCGCGGTTGCATGTATCGCGCGCGGGGGAGAACTCTACTTTGAATCATGGGCAGACAGACTTTTTTGATTCATCCCTCGCGTATCTTTGCCATTGGAAGGGGGAATAGTAGACCAACCCTGCTTTGCGTTGCCGCCTCGAAACGGCGCGGGGCCAGCAGGCCATCAATTCATCGAACCCTGCTATGCGAGATATGTTTTCACTTCCCTTTAGCCCGGACATTCAAATACTCCCATTCACGTCTCAGGCAAAAAGCGAACCCCAAAATTACCCCAAGAGAGGAAGGGAAGCTCGATTCTGGATTGCCCGGTGCCGCGTTTGTAAGAGGATTCACTTCACGCAACTGGGTCGTCAGGGTAGCAGAACGCATTTTTTGGCGTGCCGCTGGCGCGGTCTTGGGGTCCGACTACAACCTCTATTCCGACCCCTGCCTATGTAATAGACTTACCCTAAACCAAAGTGTTCGTGAAAGGACAGTATTTTTGTGAAGATTCTGGTTACCGGTGGTGCCGGATACGTCGGTGGCACCGTCGCCGCACTCCTAGCCTCGAAGGGCCACAATCCCATTGTATTCGATAATTTGTGCCACAGTCGGCGCGAGGAGGTCCCTGGGGGAGTTGAATTTGTCAAGGGCGATTTGGCCGACCGGCCGCTGATCGAAAATCTGTTCATTTCGGCCACCGATTCCGGGTCGCCTTTTGACGCTGTCCTTCATTTTGCCGCCCTCATCGAGGCAGGCGAATCGATGAAAGCCCCCGAGGTCTACTTCCGCAACAACACCGCGTCCACGCTTTCGCTTCTGGAAGCCGTTCTTGCCAAGGGACCCAAACGCCTGGTCTTTTCCTCCACCGCGGCCGTCTACGGTGAGCCCGAGTCGGTCCCTATTGAGGAGACCGCGCGCCTCAACCCCACCAACGTCTACGGCGAGTCCAAGCTGATGGTCGAGCAGATGCTCGCCTGGTTCAACAAGATCCACGGTCTGCGCTGCGCGTCCTTGCGCTACTTTAACGTCGCCGGCGCTCCCGAGGGCCCATCCGGCGTCATCCGCGGCGAAGCCCACGAGCCCGAGTCGCACTTGATCCCGCTCATTCTAGACGTTGCGCTGGGGCGCCGC
>Ga0181535_10005074_pt1 | contig 14278 bp, 14 predicted proteins | sample PEATcosm2014_Bin_44_FD_119774 | JGI IMG/M metagenome (GOLD analysis project Ga0181535, IMG submission 119774) | Peatland microbial communities from MTU Mesocosm Facility, Houghton, MI, USA - PEATcosm2014_Bin17_30_metaG | ecosystem: Environmental > Terrestrial > Soil > Wetlands > Peat | place...
CCCAGCCTGGATAGCGGAAGCTATCCGTTTTTTGTTTCAGCCGGTTTTTCGGGAGGTCCCACCCCATCGCATTCCGAGAGCTGCGGGTCAACGACCAGATCCGGTTGCCCATGGTCCGACTCTTCGATGACACCACCCAAGAGGCGTTCGGGATCGTTCCCCTGGAACGGGCCAAGGCGCTGGCCCTCGAGCGGGAGCTCGACCTGGTCGAGGTGGCCCCTCAGGCCCAGCCCCCGGTCTGCCGGCTGATGGACTACGGACGGTTCAAGTTCGAGGCCCTGAAGCGGGAGAAGGAGAGCCGCCGCGAGCACAACGTCATCACCGTCAAGGAGATGAAGCTGCGGCCGAAGATCTCGGAGCACGACTTCCAGACCAAGTTCGGTTACGTCAAGCACTTCCTGGAGGACGGGGACAAGGTCAAGCTGACCATCGTCTTCCGGGGTCGCGAGCTGGTCCACCAGGAGTACGGCCGCAAGCTGCTCGACCGGATGGCCGAGGAGTTGCACAACCTGGCGGCGATCGAGCGCAACGCGCTGGTCGAGGGCCGCAACATGACCATGATCCTGAGCCCGGTCCACAAGAAGCCGATCAAACCCGGAGCGGCGCGAGCCGACGAGGATCGGGATCCGGAGGCCGTCGTGGCCGCCGGCGACCCGGATGCCGAAGGGAACCATCCAGATGCCCAAGATTCGCAACCATAGGGGTACCAAGAAGCGCTTTCGCGTGACCGCCACCGGCAAGGTGATGCGGCGCCACGCGATGCAGTCGCACATCCTGGAGAAGAAGAGCCAGAAGCGGAAGCGGCTGTTCGCCGGCGAGACCATGGTGTCCGCCTCCGATGTGCGCAAGGTGCTCCGCAACGCCCCGTATCTTTAAGGAGGTCCGGTCATGGCCAGGGTCAAGCGGGGAGTCACCCAGCGCGCCCGTCACAAGCGTGTCCTCGACCGCGCCGAGGGGATGCAGGGCAGCCGCCACCGGTTGCACAAGTCCGCCAACGAGGCGGTCATGCACTCGCTGGCGTATGCCTACCGGGACCGCAAGCAGCGCAAGAGCGACATGCGGGGGCTCTGGATCGCCCGGATCAACGCGGCCGCCCGCCAGAACGGGCTGCCCTACAACCAGCTCATGCACGGGTTGAAGTCGGCCGGCGTCGACATCGACCGCAAGCTCCTGGCCGACCTCGCGGTCACCGACAGCGACGCCTTCGTCCGGCTGGTGGCGGTGGCCAAGGACGCCATCTCCGCCGCCTGAGGGCGGTCGCCGTGCGACGCGAGGAGAGAGACGGTGGCTGAGGGTGTGGTCACCGACGACCTGCACGAGGTCCTCGGCCGCGGCCTCGATGCGGTGCGCGACGCCCCCGACCTGAACAGCCTCGACCAGGTGCGCGCCCGCTACCTGGGCCGGGGCGACGGCGAGCTCACCGTGATGCGGCGGCGGATCGGAAGCATCGCCGACCCCGACGCCAAGCGGCAGTACGGCCTCTCGGTCAACGAGGCCTGCCGGCGGCTGGAGGAGGAGGTGGAGTCGCGGCACGCCGCCCTGGAGGGCGAGCAGCGCGAGGCGGCGGTCGCCGCCGAGGCCCTCGACCTGACCTGGCCGGCGCCCCCGCTCGGACGCGGCCACCTCCATCCCGTCACCCGGATGAGCCGCGAGATCCGCAGGGTCTTCACCCAGCTCGGCTACCTCACCGTGAGCGGCCCCGAGGTGGAGTACGACCGGTACAACTTCACGCTCGTCAACATGCCGCCGGGGCACCCGTCCCGCGACACCCAGGACACCTTCTACATCGACGAGTCCCGGCTGCTGCGGACCCAGACCTCGCCGGTGCAGATCCGCGCCATGGTGGCCCTCGGCGCCCCACTCCGGGTGATCGTGCCGGGCAAGGTCTTCCGGCGCGACAACGACCCCACCCACTCCCCCGTCTTCCACCAGGTGGAGGGGCTGCTGGTCGACGAGGGGGTGACCGTCGGCGATCTCAAGGGGACCCTGGAGTTCTTCGCCCGGTCCATCTTCGGCGCCGAGCGCGCCATCCGGCTGCGCCCTCACAACTTCTCCTTCACCGAGCCATCCCTGGAGCTCGACGTCTCCTGCATGGCCTGCGGCGGCGCGGGCTGCCGGCTCTGCAAGCAGAGTGGCTGGATCGAGGTGCTGGGCAGCGGCATGGTCCATCCCGACGTGCTCCGCAACGGCGGCGTCGACCCCGGGCGCTACACGGGGTTCGCGTTCGGCTTCGGCATCGAGCGGGCCGCCCAGCTCGCCTACGGGATCGAGGACGTGCGGCTCCTCTACGAGAGCGACGTCCGGCTGGTGCGCCAGGGATGAAGATCTCGCTGGAGTGGCTGCGTGAGTACGCGGATCTCGACGCCCCCGTCGACGAGCTGGTCCGGGCCCTGGTCGACACCGGCACCGAGGTGGACCGTGTCGAGCGCGCCGCCCACGGTGCCATCGTGGCCCGGGTCCTGGAGCTGAGCCCGATCCCGCAGTCGACCCGGGGGGTGCGACTCGCCGACATCGACGCCGGGGCCCCCGAGCCGGTGCGCCTGGTCACCGGCGCGCCCAACGTCAAGGCCGGCGACCTGGTCGCCTACGGCCCGCCCGGGACCGTCCTCCCCGGCTTCCCCGAGCCGCTCGGGGTCCGCTCGATGTTCGGGGGCCGGTACAGCTCCCCGGGGATGCTGCTCTCCGCCGCCGAGCTGGGGATCGGCGCCGACGCGAGCGGCCTGCTGATCCTCGAGCGCGGCCGCCCCGGCCAGCCGCTCCAGGAGGTGCTCAACCTCGATGTCGTCCTCGACGTCGAGGTGACCACCAACCGGCCGGACTGCATGTGCCACCTCGGGATCGCCCGGGAGCTGGCCGCCGCCCTGGCCGAGCCCCTCCGCGAGCCGCCGACCGACCTCCCGGAGGGCCTGCTCTCCGCCACCGCCTCGGCCCAGCGGGCCCGGGTCCAGATCGAGGACCCGGTGGGCTGCCCCCGCTTCACCGCCCTGGTGATCGAGGGGGTGTCGCCGGGCGAGTCCCCCGCCTGGCTCCAGCGCCGGCTGCGGGCCATCGGCCTGCGTCCGATCAGCAGCCTGGTGGACGTCACCAACTACGTCACCCACGAGCTCGGCCATCCCCTCCACGCCTTCGACTTCGACCGCCTGGCGGCGCTCGACGGCGGCGGCCGCCCGGTCACCCTGACGGTGCGGAGGGCACAGCCCGGCGAGAGCCTGGAGTGCCTGGACGGCACCACCCGCGAGCTGCAGGCCGGGGACATGGTCATCGCCAGCGCCGGGGTCCCGGTCAGCCTGGCGGGGATCATCGGGGGGGCCGCCACCGCCATCGGCGACACCACCCGGACGGTGCTGCTCGAGGCGGCCAACTGGGAGCCCACCGCGATCCGGGCGACCTCGCGGCGCCTGGGGATCCGCACCGACGCCTCGGCCCTCTACGACAAGGGCCTCCCCGACGAGCTGGCGCCCCTCGCCCTGCTCCGGGCGGCGGGGCTGATCGCCGACCTCGCCGGTGGCCACGTCCTCCGGGACCCGATCGACGAGCATCCCGCCCCGCTCCCCCCACTCCGGCCGGTGGAGCTGACCGGGGCCTGGCTGGGCGGGTTCCTCGGCTACCCGATCGACGTGCACGACGCCTCCACGGTGCTGGTCCACCTCGGCTTCGCGGTGGAGCAGGAGGGGGACAGCGTCACCGTCCACCCCCCCTACTTCCGGCGCGACGTGCGCATCCGCGAGGACGTCGCCGAGGAGGTGGGCCGCGGCCTCGGCTACGGGCGGCTCCCCAGCACCCTGCCCGGGCACCGGACCCCCGTCCGCCATCTCGCCGCCGAGGACCCGATCGGGGATCGGGTGCGCGACGTCTGTGTGGGGGCCGGCTTCGACGAGGCCCTCCCGTACGTCTTCGGAAGGGCGGAGGTCGCCGGCTGGCTTCCCGGCCTCGGCGAGGGCCGCTCGCCGATGGCCCTGCTCAACCCGCTGAGCGACGAATGGACCCACCTCCGGGTCGGCCTGCTGCCCGGTCTCTGCCAGGTCCTGGCCCTGAACCAGAGCCGCGGGGTGCCGGAGGCCGCCGTCTTCGAGCTCGGCTGCGCCTTCTGGGAGGGTGAGCGGGTCGGGCCGGCGCCCGGGTCGACCCCGGACGGGGTGGACGCCGGGCTCCCGCCCCTGCCCGCCGAGCCGCTCCTGCTGGCGGTGGCGCGCCACGTCGACGGGGACGCCGCGGTGGCCGCGACGGCGCTGCGCCATGCCCAGGCGCTGCTGGACTGGCTGATCCACGAGCTGGGCGGCGAGCTGACCGAGCCCGAACCCGCCGCCACCGCCGGCCTGCGGGCCGGGCGCGCGGCCTGGGTCCGAGCCGGGGGCAGGCGGGTCGGTGTGGTTGGAGAGCTGGACGCCACCGCCCTGGAGCGGTTCGAGCTGCGCGGCCGGGTGGTGGTCGCCGAGCTGCGCCTCGACGGCCTGGCGAGCGCGGCCCGGCGCCCCCGGCGGTACCTGCCGGTGCCCCGGTTCCCCGCCGTCCACCACGACCTCTCGGTCACCGTCCCGGCCCCGGAGCCGGCGGGTGACGGGCTCGCGGTGGTCCGGGAGGCGGGGGGCGCGCTGCTCGAGTCGGCGGAGCTGCGCGACGAGTTTCGCGGCCAGAAGATGGGGGAGGGGCGCAAGGGGTGGACCTTCCGGCTCACCTTCCGCAGCCCGGAGCGGACTCTCACCTCGGAGGAGGCCCAGGAGTGCCAGGAGGCCATCGTGGCGGCCCTGCGCGCCCGCTGCGGGGCCGAGCTCCGCGCCTGACCGAGGCCGCCGCGGCGGATCCGTGGTGAGCCGCGCATGAGCCGCGCGATCGAGGAGACCAACCGACGGCTGCTGCGCGCCCGCGACGCGATGGATCGCGCCTATCCGGAGGTGCTGGACGTCACCGCCCTCGCGGAGATCGCGGTGATGTCCGAGGCCCACTTCATCCGCTGCTTCCGCGACGCCTTCGGCGAGACCCCCCACCGGTACCTGCAGCGGCGCCGGGTGGAGCGCGCCATGTACCTGCTCCGCCGGACCGATCGCAGCGTGACCGACGTCTGCCTGGACGTCGGTTTCGCCAGCCTGGGGACGTTCAGCCGCACCTTCCGCGAGGTGGTCGGCGAGTCCCCGTCGCGGTACCGGCAGGGTGGGGGCGCGGAGGCGCGGCCGCCGGCCGCCGCGGCGGTGCCCACCTGCTTCGCGATGGCCTGGGGACGGCCGAGCAGTTTCGGAGAAGCCGCGCCGCGGCGCTCCGGGTAGGCTCGGGTCATCGACCCACCCGACAGGGAGACCCGCCCCATGCTCCGCTCGCTTCGCATCTCGCAGATCTACGTGCTCGACCAGGACCAGGCGCTCGACTTCTACGTCGGCAAGCTCGGCCTCGAGGTCGCCAGTGACGTCGACCTCGGCTTCATGCGCTTCCTCACCGTCAACGTGCCCGGCGAGCCCGAACGCCAGATCCTGCTGGAGAAGCCGGGGCCGCCCATGATCGACCCGGAGACCACGGAGCAGGTCCGCGACCTGCTCACCAGGGGACGCACCGGCGGCCATCTCTTCTTCACCACCGACGATGCCGCGCAGAGCTTCGACGAGCTGCGCGGCCGCGGCGTGGAGATCACCCAGGAGCCGACCCAGCAGGCCTACGGCATCGACTTCGGGCTGCGCGATCCGTTCGGCAACCACATCCGGGTGGCCCAGATGTCCACCGTGCCGGTCGCGGCGGGCTGACCCCCGCCGACCGGTCGTCGGGTGGCGCGGGGGCGCTCGCCGGTCCGCCGGGGCCGGTGGGACGCCCTCGCGAACCACCCCGGGGAGCGCGGTCGCCGTCACCGGCGCACATGTCCTAAGCTGGAAGCCACCGTGAGCGAATCCGTCGAGACCAGATCCCTGGTGGGCGCTCCCGCCACCGGCTTCGACACCCAGCTCCAGCGCATCCGCGACCTGGTGCTCACCATGGGTGACGAGGTCGACAAGGCGATGACCCGCGCCACCGAGGGCCTGGTGGACCGGGACGTGGACGCCTGCACCGCGGTGATCCGCGACGACGCCCGCATCAACGCCCTGCTGGTCACGGTGCGCGAGGTGACCTTCGACGCCATCGCCCACGCGCCGGCTCCGCCCCAGCTCCGCGAGGCCCTGGGACTGCTGCACATGGCCAGCGAGCTGGAGCGGATGGGCGACCACTGCGCCAGCATCGCCAAGAGCGGCCGCGAGCTCGCCGACCTGCCGCCCCTCTCCAGCCAGTTCGACCTTCCGCAGCTCTCCGAGGCCTGCGAGGTCCAGGTGCGCGACATCCTGAGCGCGCTGATCGCGCGCGACGTGGACCGGGCCCGGGCCATCGCGGCCCGCGACGACCGGGTCAACCGGATCCATCACCGGATCGTCGACGACCTCATCCAGCTCATGGCCGACGACGGCAACGCCGTCTTCCGGGGGACCAAGCTGATCATGGTGGCCCAGAACTTCGAGCGGATCGGCGACCGGGTGACCAACCTCGCGGAGGACCTGATCTTCCTGGAGAGCGGGCGGATCGAGGAGCTGGGCTGACCACGCCGGCGTGAGACCGCTCTCGTCCGCACCCTGCTCGACCACGACCTGGTCGACGAGCTGCGCTCGAAGATCCATCCGGTCGTGCTCGGGGCCGGCGAGCGCCTCTTCGCCGAGACCAGCCGGAGCATGCCGATGCGCCTGGTGAGCCTCAGGGCTCTCGTCGGCGACCTCGTGTTCCTCACCTACGTGCGCGTGGTCGGACCGGCGTGAGCGGGGGGCCGTGCCGGCCCGGGTGACGCGGGATTCCTCTCCCGGGTCGGGACCGGGCCGGCGGCCCCGCCCCGGTCAGACGTCGAGGCGCGCCATGATCCGGCTCTGGCGGGCGGTGATCGCCCGTCCCCCGAAGATCAGCAGCAGCACCAGCAGGATGGTGAAGGCGGCGGCGGCGCTGGCCAGGGCCTGGTCGTGGGCGCCGGGCAGCGTGACGTACGTGTAGGTGACGTAGGTGAGGTAGCCGATCGGGTTGTGGAAGAGCGCCGCGGAGGGGTCACTCTGGCTGAAGTTGGCGGTGTAGAGGAGCGGGGCGGTCTCGCCGGTGGAGATGGCGACCGCGATCACCAGCCCGGAGATGATCCCCGGGAGCGCCGGAGGCAGCAGCACCTTGCGGATGGTGGTGAGCCGCGAGAGGCCGAGCGCGATCGCCGCCTCGCGCAGGCTGCGCGGCACCTGGCTGAAGGAGACCTCGGTGGTCTTGACGACGTAGGGGAGGACGAGCAGGGAGAGCGCGAAGATGGCGCTGAGGATCGAGAAGCCCCATCCGAGGCCGACCACCAGGGCGGTGTAGGCGACCAAACCGATGACGATGGAGGGCACCCCGGCCAGGATCTCGGAGGCGGAGCGCAGCACGCTGCCGAGACGTCCGGTGGCGAACTCGGCGAGATAGATGCCCCCCAGCACCCCGATCGACCCTGCGACCACCACCACCCCGAGACAGAGCACCAGGGTCCCGAGGATGGCGTTCTGCAGGCCGGGGTCGGTGGCGTTGCCGGTGGTGTTGGTCAGCAGGCTCCAGCGCATCGCGGGCGCCGCCTTGACCAGCACGCTGATGACCACCGCCACCGCCGGGCTGATGATGAGCAGCAGGGCGAGGCCGCAGAAGATCCAGAAGATCACCCCCCGGACGTGTCGGAGACGCGGCGCCCTAGATTCCACGGCCCACCGGGAGTGCTTCGGTGCTGACCCTGCGCACCACCAGCCGGCCGGCGATGTTGGTGAGCAGGCTGAGGACCAGGAGCAGCAGACCGAGCTCGGCGAGCGCCCGCACTGCCATCCCGGTGGCGTCGCCCAGGGCGCTGTCCAGGGAGTCGGCGATCTCCGAGGCGAGCGTCGACGTGGTGCCGAAGATGTTGACCGGGGTGCCGCTGGTCATGCCGATGATCAGCAGCACGGCGATGGTCTCGCCGAGGGCGCGCCCCCAGCCGAGCAGCGCGGAGGCGATGATGCCGGTGCGCACGTAGGGGATGGTCACCACGCGGACCATCTCGTACCGGGTCATCCCCAGGGCCAGGGCGCCCTCGGTGGCCAGCACCGGCACGCGCTTGACCAGCTGGCGGGTGGTCGAGGCGATGATCGGGATGATCATCGCGGTGAGCACCAGTGCGGCGGTGAGCAGCCCCTGGCCGTTGTACGCCCAGGATCCCTTGAAGAAGGGGATGACGCCTCCGAGGTGGGAGAGGGCCGGGTAGACGTGCTGGGAGAGGAAGGGCCCGAAGACCTCCAAGCCGAAGAAACCGAAGACCACGCTGGGGATTCCGGCGAGGAGCTCGAGGAAGGTGGAGAGCGGCCCCTCCAGCGGCCTCGGGACCCACTCCGAGAGCATCAGCACCCCGCCCACCGAGATCGGCACCGCCAGCACCAGGGCGATCACCGAGGTCGCCAGGGTTCCGACGATGAAGGTCAGGGAGCCGTAGGTGGCTCCGAAGGGAGCCCTGATCCCGTTGACCACCGAGAAGTCGGGGTTGTAGAAGTTGCCGATGAAGAACTTGGTGCTGGTGAAGAAGCTGGGGCCGCTGTAGATGATCGCGGGAATCGCCCAGAACACCAGCATGAACGTGATGAAGGCGATGCCCGCCAGCGGGATGAAGGCGGCCAATCCCGACACCCATCGGAAGACGCGGTCTCCCCCGGTCAGCTCGTGGGTGCGGGTCCGAACGACCCGGGCCGGGCCGGTGGGAACCCCACCGGCCCGGCGACGGACCAGGATCATCTCTAGCCGGTGATCTGCGCGAGCGCGGTGTTGACCAGCGGCACGACGTTGGTGGGCAGCGGCACGAAGTTCACCGCCGCCAGGTTGTCGGAGGTGGCACCTCCGGTCGGGGAGATGGCCCACTCGATGAAGGTGCGGATGGCCTCGGCCGTGGAGGTGTCGGTGATCTTCGAGGGGTTGACCACCAGGTACTCGAAGTTGACGATCGGGTACGAGCCGGCACCGCTCTGGTAGATCAGCGAGGCGGCGAGGTTGGCCGGCACGCTGGCCGCGCCGGCGGTCACGGCGGCCGTGACGTCGGTCTGGTTGGGCTGCAGGAAGTCACCGGCCTGGTTCTCGAGCTCCGCCTCACCGAGGCCGTCGACGAGGGCCGTCGACTCGACGCTGATCCCGATGTAGGCGATGCCGTTCGGGGTGGCCTTGAGGGTGTCGACCATCGCCGGGTTGCCCTGGGCGGTCAGCTCGCCGGTGACGGTCGGCCAGTTGACGGTGGTCCCGAACGCCGGGCCGCTGCTCCAGGTGGAGTTGGTCGCGCTCAGGAAGGAGGTGAAGATGAACGTGTCACCCGACGAGTCGGAGCGCCGGATCGGGATGATGGTGGTGCTGGGCAGGGTCACCCCGGGGTTGAGGGCGGCGATCGCCGCGTTGTTCCAGGTGGTGATGGTGCCCGAGTAGATCTGGGCCAGCACGCTGCCGCTCAGCTTCAGGTTGTTGACCCCGGCCAGGTTGTAGTTGACCGCCTGCGAGGAGACCGCGATCGGGATGTTGAGGATGCCGGAGTTGGCGGTGAACTGAGCGGGGCTCAGATAGGCGTCCGAGCCGCCCATGTCGATGGTGCCGCTGATCGCCTCAGACTGGCCTGTGCCCGAGCCGCCCGCGGCCGGGGTGAGGGTGATGTTGGGGTAGGCGGCGTTGATCCCCGGAGCCAGCTTCTGCAGGTACGGGTAGAGCAGGCTCGACCCGGCCTCGGAGAGGGTCACCGCTGCGCTCGGGTTGCCGGTCTGAACCGCCGCCGCGGTGGGCGTGCTGCTGGCGCTCGACGCCGTCTTGGGCGTCGGGGTCGCCGTGCTGGTGGAACCGCATGCGGCCACCAGGCACGCCCCTGTCAGCGCCGCAAATCCTATGGCCGCGTGTCGACGAACGTTCATGAGACCTCCCCTTTCCAAGGATGGATGTGTGATGAGGGGGATGAGGCCACTGCTGGCGCGCTCATCCGATCCGACCGCTCACGTAGGCCCGGCTCCGCTCGTCGGCCGGGTCATGGAAGAAGGTCCGGGCCGATGCCGCCTCGACCACGCTGCCCTTCATGAGGAAGAGCACGTTGTCGCTGATCCGGCTGGCCTGGGCCAGGTTGTGGGTGACGATGAGCACCGTCATCCGCTCCGACAGCGTCTTCATCAGCGACTCGATATGGTCGGTGGTGTCCGGATCGAGTGCCGAGGTGGGCTCGTCGAGGAGGATCACGTCGGGCGAGAGCGCCAGCGTGCGGGCGAGGCAGAGCAGCTGCTGCTGCCCGCCGGAGAGGCCGAAGGGCGAGCCGTGCAGGCGGTTGCTGACCGCGTCCCAGAGACCGACCATCGAGAGGTGGTCCTTGACGAGATCATTGACGTTGTTGCGGTTGGCCAGGCCGTGGGCGCGCGGTGCCAGCCCCACGTTCTCGCCGATGCTGCGCGGGAACGGGTTGGGGCGCTGGAAGAGCATCCCCACCCGGCGGCGCACCTCGCGGACGTTGACATCGGGCCCGTAGACGTCGACTCCCTCCACCACCACCGACCCGGTCACGTGCATCCCGGCGACGTGGTCGTGCATGCGGTTGATGGAGCGGAGCAGCGTGGTCTTGCCGCAGCCGGTGGGACCGACGATGGCGGTCACCTTGTTGGGCTCGAAGACGGTGCTGATACCGTTGAGCAGCGGTGCGCCCTTGAAGCGGACGGTGAGATCCTGGACCGAGACCCCCTCGGCCACCGCCTCGTTCGCTGAGACGCCGGCTCTGGCCAGTGTCACAGAGTCGCTTACCACGGGTCGAGAGTAGGAAGTGGGGGATTGTCCGCGGGTTGCCTGCTGGTTAAGGAGCGGTGAAGGGGCCTCCTGGGCTCCGACCTGGGTGGATTCGCCGGCTCGGGGCGGCTGCGATGACGGGTCCACGCCGGCGGGCGCAGACGCCTCCCCTCCGCTGAGCGGCGGCATCTCCCGCCCCGTGAGCTGGGAGATCTCGCCCCCGACGGGCATCTCCCCGGCGGGCTCGCCGGTGCTCACCCGGCCTCCGGCTCGGGGGGGTTCGTCGGTGCCGCCGGCAGCTCGACGATGAAGGTCGCCCCGCGGCGGGGCTCCGACACCACCCGGATGGAGCCACCGTGCGCCTCGACCACGTGGCGGGCGATCGCCAGACCGAGTCCCGAGCCCTCGCCGTCGCGCTGCCGCGAGCTGTCCGCCTTCCAGAAGCGCTCGAAGATGCGGGGGAGGTCCTCGGGACGGATCCCGATCCCGGTGTCGTGGACCACCAGCTCCACCCGGCTCTGCTCCAGCAGGGGCCGGGCGCTGACCGTGATCCGTCCCTCGGGGGGCGTGAACTTGATGGCGTTGTGCACCAGGTTGCGCAGCACCTGGCCGAGCCGGCGGGGATCGCCGAGCAGGGGCGGGGTGGAGGGGTCGACCTCGACACTCACCTGGATCAGGCGTTCCTCGGCGAGCGGCAGCAGCCGGTCGACGGTGCGCACCAGGTCGGCCACCGGAACCGGCTCCAGGCTCATGGTCTGGCGGCCGGACTCGATGCTGCTCAGCTCCAGCAGCTCCTCCACCATCTGGGCCATGTGGCCCACCTCGAGAGCGATCCGGTGGACGAAGCCCGCAGCGACCTCGGGCTGGTCCAGAGCTCCGTTCTGGAGCGTCTCGACGAGCAGGCGGATGGCTGTGATCGGTGTCCGCAGCTCGTGCGAGACGTTGGTGACGAAGTCGCGCCGGACGCGTTCCAGGCGGCGCAGGCGGGTCTCGTCGCGCACCAGCACCACCACCGCCACCTGCTGGTTCTGCACCGGGAAGGCGCGGACCACGATCACCTCGCGCGCGCTGGCGATCTCGCGCTCGACGGCCGCCTCCGCATCCCTGCAGGCGGTGATCACGCGCAACAGCCGGAAGTCGGCGCCCAGCTCCGCCAGGGTGTGGCCCTCGCCCTCGCCGGAGAGGTCGAGAAGCCGGCACGCCTCCTCGGTCGCGAGCAGGATCCGGCCGGTCTTGTCGACGGCGATCAATCCGTGACCGCCCTCGAGCTGCTCACCGACTGATCTGAGCAGCGTCAGCGTGTGACTCGCCGGCGTGGATGAGGCCGGAGCATTCATCGGAGGGAGCCCAGCGTGATGGTGGTCAGGGGTGGCGATCAACTGGTGCGATGTTATCCATCCGGGCTGGCGCGAGTGAGCGCAAACGGAGCATGCGAGCCTCACGTTAGCTTCTTCACAACCAGCGGTTAAGATTCCGATAATGTGACCGCGGCAGCTTGAGGCGCGCGTTAATGTCGCGATAACCTTCCGATAATCTTCGGGCTCCCGCGATGCCGCTCCGAGCACCCCCGCCCGTCGCCCGGGCATAATGGGCACGCCCGATGAGCTGCGCGATCGCCCGCTCCGCGACCACCGCCGGTGCGGCTGCCCGCTCATGACCACCTCGCCCGCCAAGCACGTGCTGATCGTCGAGGACGAGGAGTCGATCCGCCAGACACTCCGCTACAACCTCAGTCAGGAAGGGTTCGTCATCACCGAGGCGAGCACCGGTACCGAGGCGCTGTCGGCGGCGCGGCGGCAGCGGCCCGACCTCATCCTGCTGGACCTCATGCTGCCCGAGCTCTCCGGGCTCGAGGTGTGCAGGATCCTTCGCCAGGAGATGACGGTGCCGATCATCATGCTCACCGCCAAGGGGAGCGAGCTCGACAAGGTGGTCGGCCTTCACGTCGGCGCCGACGACTACGTGACCAAGCCGTTCTCGCTCAACGAGCTGCTGGCCCGCGTGTCGGCGATGCTGCGTCGCGCGGAGATGACGGTGAAGGAGCGGGTCGCGGGACGTGAGATCGAGGAGCTGGAGAACTTCCGGATCGATCGCGGTGCTCGCACCGTGCACGTGGACGGTGAGGAGCTGCACCTCGCGCCCAAGGAGTTCGACCTGCTCTCCCTGCTGCTGCTCAACTCCGGCAAGGTGCAGTCCCGGCAGGTGATCATCCAGCGCATCTGGGGCAGCAAGTTCTACGGCGACCACAAGACGGTGGACGTCCACGTGCGCTGGCTGAGGGAGAAGTTCGAGCGCTTCGACCGGCTCCCGTTCCGGATCACCACGGTGTTCGGGGTCGGCTACCGGGTCGACCGTCTGGACCAGCCGGCCGCCTGACCCGGGCCTCGCCCCAACGTCACCCTCGCCCCAACGTCACCCTCGCCCCAACGTCACCCTCGCCCCAACGTCACCCGCCTCCTCGAGTGCGGGCCACCCCCGACCTACCATGGGCCGCGATGGGCGTCATCCGCACCCCGCTCACCAGGGCACCGATCCCGGTGCGGCCGGGTGACCGGCGGGCCCTCCCCCGGGAGTTCTTCGCCGGCCCCACGACCCTGGTCGCCACCGGGCTGGTGGGGGCCCGGCTGTTCTGCGATCCGGGAACCGATGCCGAGGTCGAGGCGCTGGTGGTGGAGGTCGAGGCCTACCTCGGCCTCGAGGACCCCGCCTCCCACGCCCACCGGGGGCCGACGCCCCGGGCTGCGATCATGTTCGGCCCGCCCGGGCACCTCTACGTCTACCTCTCCTATGGGGTGCACTTCTGCGCCAACGTCGTCTGCGAGCCGGAGGGCCGGGCCGGCGCCGTCCTGCTGCGGGCCGCGGCGGTCGAGAGGGGAGAGCAGACCGTCCGCCGCCGCCGCTGTCAGGCGGTGCCGGGGTCGCCATCCGCGGGGCTGCTGCGCGGCCCCGGAAACCTGGGCAGCGGGCTCGGTCTGACCCTCGCCGACAACGGCCTCGACCTCTGCGACCCGGCCGGGCGGCTCCGGATCCTCCCGCCGCTGGAGCCGGCGCCTCTGGCGATCGGTCCGCGGGTCGGGATCAGCCGCGCGGCGGACCGGCCGCTCCGGTTCGCGTGGGCCAGCCACCCCGCGGTCAGCCGGCCGGCGCTGATGCGGCCGTCGCCCCCCGCCGGCTGAGGCGAGCCCCGCTGGCTCTCCGGGGAGGCGGTGCGCGCTCGGGGATTGAGGAGACCGGGTCTGCCGGCGGCCTGCCTGAGGGCCACCCGCGGGGCTGGGACACGTGCCAAGGGTGGGGAGGACGTGGGTGGGACCCGGGGCCGGGAACGCGCCCAGGGACACGGCGAGAGAGACGGCAGGTGACCGGGGGGCAAGAGAAAGGGGCCGGCGGTGCCGGCCCCTCATTTCTCATTTGCCGATCAACGGCAACCCGGCGAATAGCCGGGTCTGATGCGGCACCATCCGGTGCCAGGTGGCATGCCCGGGGCAGCTCGCCCGATCACCTGCACTTCCGCGGCGCTCTTGGA
>Ga0181535_10005075_pt1 | contig 14275 bp, 11 predicted proteins | sample PEATcosm2014_Bin_44_FD_119774 | JGI IMG/M metagenome (GOLD analysis project Ga0181535, IMG submission 119774) | Peatland microbial communities from MTU Mesocosm Facility, Houghton, MI, USA - PEATcosm2014_Bin17_30_metaG | ecosystem: Environmental > Terrestrial > Soil > Wetlands > Peat | place...
CAGCTGTGGAACCAACTGGTGTTCTGAGCGACGAGACGGGGTTGGCCGCCGGCTGCAGGGATGATGTAGACGCGGTGGTCCGGGTTGTCGGCTGCGGCACAGGTGAGGGCGAATGAATTGCCATCGGGCGAGAAGCCATGGCTGCCTGAGCAGTTGATCAAGTTGCCGACGTCGAGGGGCGTTGGCGTTCCGCCGGTGACGGGAATTGTGTTGATGCGGCCGTCGCGCGTGAAGGCGAGAAACTTGCCGTCGCGTGACCAGTTGGGGGCCATGGAATGGCCGGGCGCGGAGAACAGGATAGTGTCGATGCTGTGGTCTTCGGCGATTTCAATGATATGGAGCGTGCTGTAGAGCACGAGCTTTGCAGGCTCGGAGGGCGGCGTGAGTTCTTTGAGCTCGACGCTGCGGAAGGTCGCCATCTCAGGAACTTTTGTGTTGTGTCCGGAGAGGCCGATGCCGACATAGAAAGGCCCCTCGAAATGGAGCTTGACGGACGCGCCGACCTGGTGAAGGGGTTCGCCGTGATTGGACAGGAACATGGTGAAAGTGTCGCCACGCTTTTCAAGACGGACACGTTTGGGCGCATCGATGTTGACCCCGGTGCTTTGCGTGTTGGCGCCGTTGTCGCGGCGATACTGGAGGGCGGTCATGCCGGAGCCGTGCTGTGCAACGTCGACGTAGGGGCTATCGGGATTGAGGGTCTGGCGCACCATTAGAACCGCTTTTCGAAAGGGATGGTGGTCGCCGGTTTTCTCGGGGAAGTCGATGTCGGCGGAGAGCGCGAGATCGCCGGAGAGTTTCTTCCAAACAAAATGGAAGCCGTCGGTGGTGGACCAGAGATCCCAGCCGGCGGCGGTGAGGGAATAGGCGCCCGTGCCCGGCGAATAGGTAGCCTTGCCCGGGGGAACAACAGCGCCCACATCGGACTGGCCTACAAAGGCGCCGAGGGAGGGAGCGGAAGTTTGTGCCGGAGCGGGTCGGGAATAAAAGCAAAGGGCAAGCAGAAGAAAAATGCTAAGACTGCGGGAGAGACGGGATGACATTCGAGAGGCCTCCAATGAGTTCGTCGCGAGGAATGGCGGCGTGTATCACTTCCGTTCGCTCGGCGAGCAAACTATAGGTTTGAAATGCGGGAATGTCAATTTTAGGGTCTGAAGAGGGCGGTACTTCAGGCGGTTTTTGCGCCGGGGCGCAGAGTGATCATGGTGATTTCGGGGGGACAATTGAGGCGAAAGGGCAGATTGATGGTGCCGATGCCGCGATTGACGTAGAGCTGGAGGCCGGCGAGTTGGAACAAGCCCTCGATGTATTTTCTTCCCAGGGGCGGGAGGCGCATGGGAGGCACGAATGGGAAGCGAATTTGGCCTCCGTGGGTGTGGCCGCTGAGCATGAGGTTGATGGCGTGGCCTACGGGATGCCGGAGAAGGTGGTCGGCGTAGTCCGGGGCGTGACACAAGAGGACAACGGGCTCCTTGGCCACATTACGAATGGACTCGGGGATTGCCTTGTCGGGGTTGGGGTGCCCTTCGACCGGATCATCGATGCCTGCCAGCCAGAATCTGGCGCCAGCGCGTTCGATGGGGATGGATGCGTTTCTGAGGACGGTGATTCCGTTGTCCTGGAGCGCGGTTGTTACCTCGTCCGCTCCGGCGGCGAAGTCATGGTTACCAAGTACGGCATAGAGCGCCTTGCAATCGAGCGTGGCGAGAATGTTGGCGCATTGCCAGGCTGCGCCCCGGGCGAGCCCCTTGGTGCCAAACCCGTTTCCTGGTGCAAAAGGGAAGATGATGGTGACGAAATCTCCGGTGAGGAAGACGGCGTCGGGCTTCAAGTGGTTGATGCGGTCGACGACATGGCGGAGGAAGAAGGGCTCAGTGAGATTGTCGAGGTGAATATCGCTGATTTGAGCAATGCGCATTCCATCAAAGGCGGCAGGAAGTCCAGGCAGGAAGAAGTCGTGATGGGTGACTTGAATCCAGTGGCGGGCGATCTCGCCGGAGTAAAACGCCATTCCGGCAGCGGTGTAGAAGCCTGCCTTGAGGATGTGGCGCCGGCTGAAAGTGCTGTGGGGATGCGGGGGAGGCAGGCTCATGCGTTATGGATCATTTTACCTTTACTGCGAGGGGGAAGCAGACGCTACTGAGAGCTGTCAGCGTCTTCGCCGTAGGTTGGATAGGGTTCGGGCTCGGTGCTGGTGGGCATGGTTGCGAGTGTTACGAGGTCGGCCTGCACCTGTGCCCAAGCGGATGGATCTTTTTTAGTGGTGATGGGCGCCGCGGGGTCTTGGTAATAAATCTGAATTTCTTCCTTGATGCCGGGAGGGATGGGCTGATCGGGCGTTCGCGTGAGACGGTGAAGAAGATTGGCGAATGTGGAGTCAGTGAGGGAATAACCACCGGGTTTGACCACGTACCCTGTGTCGAGGTCACGGTTGGGCAGAGGATGATGTGGGTCCCGCACCGGGTGCGCAATTTGGGCGGCAGGGGAGTTGGCGGGGAGGGGCTGGGCTGCGGGGAGCGAGGCTTGAGTCGCTCTGGAAATGGAGTCGGCGTTGGTGGAACGAAGCTCGGCCGGTGGAGTGAAGCTGGCGAGCCGTTGGCGAAGAGCAGCAGCGGAGAGGACGACGCTATGCAGGTAGTCAGCTTCCGTTGTTTCGGTGGGGCCCTTGATGGCGACCATTTTCAGAGGACCAATTTTGGGGACGATGAAGATGAGGCCGGCCAGGGTGTAGGTTCCGATTCCAGCTTTTCGACGATAAGCCTGCCAGTTGTTCTCGGCAGCCAGCGCGACGAATTCCGCGTCCAGTGCGACCCGCTCCGGGCTGCTGGCCTCTGGGGGCTCATGGTTGCGGTGGAGAAGGGTGAGCGCGTAGGCGATGCGGGGGATGAAGGAGCGAACCGCGAAGCGATAGTCACTGACGTTGAAGCGGTGCTTGTGCGTGCCGGTGAAGTCTTCAGTGATGCCGTATGTCTGGTAATAAGCGACCGCGAGCTGGCGAACCGGGACCTGAAGGCCGATGTGGCGAAGATAGTGGAGTGGGGCCGTACGGTGATGTGCGACCTCATCGATGTCGAAGGCGAACTCGGCTTGCACATGCTGACGGCGGCCTTGGGCGTAGTTGACCGACGGACCGTATTTGGCGCGCAGTTTTGGAAACTCGATGGGGACGGCGAGGTTGGTTGCCTCAGCGTGGCCGACGGTATCACCGATGTAGTGGGAGAGCGCACCGACGGCAAAGGCAAGCTCGTTGGCATTTTGTGCGTTGCGGAAGAGGCTCACCACGAAATCACCTGAGCGCACGTAGTGAGTGAGATTGGAATAGGTCAAGTCGCCGAAGGGGTAATAGCCGATGTCCTGGATGACACAGCCGCCGTAGGCATAGGCGCGCGCTTCATCGAGCTGGGCGGGGGTCAGACCCGGGTAACGAGAGAGAAGCAGGGGGACGATGGAGTTTTGCCAGGTTAGGTCAATGAGTTCTTCGTGGGTGAGCAGAGAATAGGCTTCCGCGCGCCTGTGCCAGGGCAGCAGGAGCAGCAGGAGAAGCGCGACAAGGGTGCGGAGCCGGAGGAAGACCATCTTCAACTGATGTTAGATGCAGGAGACGGGCCTCAATGAGCGGATTAGCACACACGGGCCGGTCAGTTAATCCTGAAGGGTGGCGAAGTAGCCGCCAACTTGCTGCCAGTTATCGACGCGGGTGAATCCGGTGACGGTGAGGTTGTGCGGCGCGGTATAGAGCAAGCCCTTGCCCTCGAAGTGGAGAAGGTTGCGGGGCTGGTCGTCGATGAGGAAATCGGCGCGGAGGATGGACTTGTTGCCACAAAAGACATAGTGCGTGGGCGGGATGAAGGGGAAGTGGCGCTGAAGCCAGCGGTACTTGGGACCGAGCGAGTTGGGGACCACCATGGCCTGGGTAGCGATGAAGACTTCAAAACGAGCGGAGAGATCTTTGAGGACCTTCTGAGCGTCGGGCATGAGGGCGAGGTCTTCAAAGAAGTCTTCAGCATCGAGGAAGGCACGGAGCTGTTGCTGGCGGTCAAAGGGCGTGACTTCCCATAGGCCTTTGCCGGCCAGGTCGCCGGGAGTGACGTCTTCATCGAAGGTCTGGTTGTAGCGGCGCAGGTGCTCGGCGAGGGTGTCTGCCATGACCTCGTCCATATCGACACAAATGCGCTGCACGGGGGCTCCGGGGAGAAAGTGACTCCTCGTTATTTTACTTTGCCGGCGGCATTCTCCAGGAAAACGTTGGAAACGACAACAGTATCGGAGGTGACGGGCAGATGGGAGCAGAAGCCGATGCCCACGTAGAACGGCTCGTCAAAATGCAGCGTGATGGGCGGGCCGAATTGATGCATGGGCTCGCCTTGCAGGCTGACGAAGATGGCGAAAGAATCGCCGTGTTTTTCAAGTCCGATGCGCTTGGCATGGACGCCGGTGAGCAGGCCGGCGAAACGATACTCCAGATCCTTCATGAGGACGTTTTGGTCGCTGCGGAAGGCGAGATGGATCATGCCCGCGCCGTGTTCGCCGACCATGGCTGCTTTCGAGCCGTCGTCGAGACTCTGGCGAATAACCAGAACGACTTTGCGGTCGCCGAAGCCGTTGGCGTTGGGAAAAGTGACGTCTGCCGCGATGGAGACGTCGCCGGACATTTTCTTCCAGAGGTAGCGGAATTCGTCACGCGTGTACCAGATGTTGTAGCCGGCGGAGTTGATGGTGTACTGGCCGGTGGCGGCGTCAAAGGAGGCGCTGCCGGGGACGGGCGCGCCGCCGATATCGGATTGGCCATCAAAGATGCCGATGGGGGTGTCGAAGTTGTGGCTGGCGCGGTGAAAGTCGGCTGGAGGCGGTACCTGGACGTGGGTGGGCGAACCGGGCTGAGCCCAATCCGGCACTTGAATGGCTGGCGCGGAGGGTGCGGCCGGAGCCTGTGCGGACAAAAGATGGGATGAGGCGCAGAAAACGACGACGAGCAAAGGCGACAAGCGGGCGTATTTGATGGAGCGCGAAACAAAGAGGGATTTCATAGCAGAGAACTGTAGCAGGGAGGACGGATAGTTTTAAAGTGCGGATGATGCGGAAAAAGTCGCAGAGGGCCGTGGGATCGAGTTCCTGGGTCGCGTTCCAGGTGCAAGGCCTAGGCGCCGGCGGAGTGGGATTTGCGGGGGGCGCGGCCGGCGCCGGGGATTGGCTCGGGCTGGGGGGCCTTGGGTGCGGGGGCCATGGCCGGGTCCCAGTAGATAATGCGGCTGCAACTGTCGCAGGTAAGAAGTTGGCCCTCACGGAGCTGATTCCATACCTGGGGCCGGACACCCATACGGCATCCCATGCACTGCTGATTGTCGATACGCGCGAGACCGGTACCTCGGGAGGCGCAGAGACGATCGAAGCGGGTGAGCCATTCGGACTCGATGAGTGGGCGGAGGGCTTCGCGTTCGGCGTTCAGGGCTTCAAACTGAGCAGCGAATTCCCGCTGACGGTGAGCAATGCGAGCGCGGGTTTTTTCGTGAGCGGAGGACTCGATCTCGACCTGGCTGCGCGCCTCGGCGAGGGCGGCTTCGTGGGCTTCAGTACGTTCGAGGCTGGTGAACTCCTCATTTTCAAGGCGTTCGGCTTCGCTGGTCTCAAATTGAATCTCGTGCTCGATGGCGGCGGCCTGCTCAGGAGTCTTAACGGAGTCGAGCTGGGTGCGGAAGCGGGCAGCCTTTTTGCGGTGTTCCGCGATCTCACGTTCGAGGCGGGTGCGGAGCGATTCCTCGCGGCTGAGTGCGTCGGAGGCCTCGGATGCCCGATGCTGGGCGACCGTGAGGGCGGCGCCAGCCTGGACGAGCTCAGCCGGTAGTGCGCGCGTCTCTTGAGCGAGGCGGGTTCGCTCCAACTCGATGGCTTGCAGTTTTACGAGGTTTTCAATCAGCTCTTGCATCCGTGCCAAGAAGGATACGTCATTGGGCTTGCTTAAAGAAAATGGAAGGGAATGAAGCTGCGACAATTGAAGGCAGCTGGAGGACGGGATTGATCGCGAAACGAGCAGGATTCTGGCGCAGGCACCGATGGCTGATGTGGATGGGCTGCGGGTTGTTGGCGGCGCTTGGGGTGTTGACCGGCGTTGTGCTGGTGATGGCGCATCGAGCCGAGCCGCTGCTGCGCGCGCAGATTGTGGAGGAACTTGAGAATCACTTTCATGCGCGAGTGGAACTGGACAGTTTTCATGTGACATTGCGGAATGGGTTGTGGGCTGAAGGCAAAGGGCTGCGCATCTGGGCGCCTGCGGGAGTTGAAGGCGCGAGTGTGCCTGGGGAGGATGCGCGTGTTTCCGGAGGCCCGCTCATCCGGCTGGCGGAGTTCCGGTTTCATGCGCCGCTCCATTACAGGCCAGGAGAGGCAATTCGTGTTTCTCAAGTGCAGCTAAAGGGGCTGGAGGTGGATGTGCCGCCTCGATCGCACTTTGAACATGGGGCGAAGGGGGTCCAGGCGGCGGTCGGGGCCAGCGTGAGGCAGTCGAGCATCAGCGCAGGATTGCTGCACTTCCAGGTGGAGGACGTGGAGTGCAGTGGGGCGCATTTGACGATTGAAACCAGCAAGCCGGACAAGCTGCCGCTGGAGTTTGCGATTGCGCATCTGAGGTTGAAGGGTGTCAGTCTTGACGATGCGATGGGCTTCGAGGCAGAGCTGACCAATCCGCGGCCGGTGGGAACGATTCATACAAAAGGCAGCTTTGGTCCGTGGGTGGTGGATGATCCGGGAGAAAGCCCGGTTACGGGCGACTATCTTTTTCAGGATGCGGACTTGAGTGGGTTCAAAGGGATTGCCGGGATTTTGAGTTCGACGGGTCACTACCAGGGCACGCTGCGCGAGATGGCGGTGGATGGGGAGACGGATACTCCGGATTTTCGCATAACGCGTTACGGGACCGCGTTGCCGCTGCACACCAAGTTTCACGCGATTGTGGACGGAACCAACGGGGATACGCGGCTGGAACCAGTGGAGGCGATGCTGGGACGCTCACACTTTTGGACACGCGGGCAGGTTGTGCGGGTGGCTCCGGGATTCGAAGGGCGGCGAGCGGGCGGACACGACATTGCCTTGACGGTGGACGTGGACCGGGGCCAGATGGAAGATTTCCTGCGGCTTGCGAGCCACTCGGGAACGCCGCTGCTGACCGGTGCGCTGACCATGAAGGCAAGGCTTGAGATTCCGCCGGGGCCTATTCCAGTGGACGAACGTCTGAAGCTTGAAGGCACGTTTGCACTGGACAATGTGCAATTTACGAGCGCGAAGATTCAGGACCGAATCGGGGATTTGAGCGCACGCGGACTGGGAGAGCCGAAAGATGCGAAAGCCGGCGGGGCCGATGTTCGCTCGACGATGCAGGGGAATTTTCAGATGGAGAGTGGCGTGGTGAAGCTGCCGACGCTGGAATACACGGTCCCGGGGGCGGTGATTGACCTGAAGGGAAGCTATACCATGGATGGCGGCAAGCTGGACTTTGCGGGCACCGCGAAGATGCAGGCTACGATTTCGGCGATGGTGGGAGGCTGGAAGGGATTGCTGCTGAAGCCTGTAGACCGGTATTTTCAGAAAAATGGGGCAGGGACGGAAGTTCCGATTCACATCAATGGGACGCGCGAGAATCCGCAGTTCGGGATAGATTTTGGCCGGATGAAGGGAACTTCGGCGCAGCGGCCAGATGAGACACAGTAAAGACGATGAGGTTCGCTTTGCGACTCGGTGGTTGTTCATTCTGACTGCGACAAGGTAACTTGGCTTGAGTTGCGCAGTCGGCGCTGAGCGGCGGCAGATCGAGTGCGAGGAGACCGCGATGCATTTGGTGAATCGTAGAACGAAACTTGAGACCTGCGCCCTGGCCCTGATTCTGGGGACGGGAACTCTGATGGCAGGAGGACAAACCGCAGCAGTGAAACCGGCTCCCAGCATCAAGACCCAATCGGCGGAGATCAACTGGTGGAAGAATGCCGTGATCTACGAGATTTATCCGCGCAGCTTTCAAGACACAAATGGCGATGGCATCGGCGACCTGAACGGGATCACCGAGCGGCTGGATTACTTGAAAGACCTTGGCGTGGATGCGATCTGGTTGACGCCGGTGTATCCCTCGCCGCAGGTCGATTTTGGTTACGACATCTCGGACTACAGGAATATCGATCCGCAGTACGGGACGCTGGCTGACTTTGACCGGCTTGTGGCTGAGGCGGGCAAGCGTCACATTCGCGTGATCATGGACATGGTGATGAACCATACCTCTGACCAGCACAGATGGTTTCTTCAGTCGCGTTCGTCGAAAGAGAACGCTTATCGCGACTGGTATGTGTGGCATGACGGGAAGGTGGATGCGGCGACGGGAAAAGTGGAGCCGCCGAACAACTGGCAGTCGCTGTTTGGGCATTCGGCCTGGCAGTGGGACGAAACGACGCAGCAGTACTACTATCACAAGTTCTATATTCAGCAGCCGGATGTGAACTGGTACAACCCGAAGGTGCATCAGGCCTTTGAGGACATTGTGAGCTTCTGGCTGAAGCGGGGCGTGGCGGGCTTCCGGTTCGATGCGATCACGACGCTCTTTGAGGATCCGGGCCTGGCCGATGAAGGCGTGGTGAAAGACAAGCACGGGAATGTGATCATCAATGCCTATGGCGACCCGCAATTGGACGGCTCGAAGACCAACAACCTGCCAGGGTTGCATCCCGTAATGCAGGAGATGCGGGCGACTACGGACCGGTTCAATGCTGGCGCGTTTCCGGGCACGCGCGTGCTGATCGGGGAAACGTATGTGCCTAATGTTGAAGAGCTTGCGAAGATGTACGGCCCGCCGGGCAAGCCGGAGTTTCATCTTCCGATGGATACGCAGGTGGCCTTTATCAACAAGCTGGACGTAGCCGTGTTCCGCGCCAAGCTGATTGATGCGGAGACGCACCTGAGCGCGCATGTTCCGCTGCTGCTGTTTGATAACCACGACAACCCGCGGCAGGACATGCGCTATGGCGACGGGGTCCATGACGAGGATATACAGCGGGTGCTGGCGACGATACTGTTTGCGAGCCGGGGGGCGGCGCTGTTCTATTACGGCGACGAGATTGGGATGAAGACCACGCCGCCGCAACGCAAAGAGGATGTGAAGGACCCAATTGGCGTAACAGGCTGGCCGAAGGAAAAGGGACGCGACGGGGAGCGGACACCGATGCAGTGGGACACGAGCGAGAATGCCGGCTTTACGAAAGGAACGCCATGGCTGCCGGTGCCGCCGAGTGCAGCTACGATTAACGTGGCGGCGCAGAAGGGCGATCCTGACTCGCTTTTTGTCTGGTATCAGAGCCTTATCCGGCTCAAGAAGACGATTCCTGCATTTGAGAGCGGCGGCAACGCGATGCTGGATCCGGAGAACCACAAAGTGCTGAGCTGGATGCGGCAGGCGCCCGGCGCGGCGCAGGTGGTGGTGAGCGTGAACTTTACGGCCGAGCCGCAGACGGTGAACCTGGCGATAGGCGGCGCGGGGATCAGGCCGCGACACTTGAAGACGCTGCTCAAGACGCCGGGCGCGGCAGATCCAGAGACGCTGGGAGCCATCGAACTGGGCCCGTTTGGGGTTTACATCGGAGAGGTGGAGTAAAAGCCGCAACCGAGCGAGCGACCGAATCCGCATTTGAACTCGAGGCGATTCTCAGGGCAAGGGGCGCTGACCCCGTCCTTCACCGAGGAGTAAGCGACACTCTTGATGGGGCTTATTGGCCCTTTTACGAGGCCATTTTGAGCAGTTCCTGCTCGGCACGCAGCCAATCCTGCTCTGCGTATCCATCCTGGTAACCGCGCTGCTCCCAATAGGCCCGGGCGAGCTTCTCGATTTCCTCGCGGGGCGGCATGGATGGCCTTGCGGCTGGAGCTGCCTTTTCTTTCTTTGCGGCGGTCTTGCGTGGCTTCGCGGGGGCTTTTGCTTTCTTGACTGTCTCTGCCATAGAAAATCTCCTCCGTTGGGTTCGCGACCAAATCGCGGGGTTACTTCTTCAGGATACAAAAATCCGGGGTATCGCGCGACGGTTAATCGCTATTGGTGGCCCATTTGTTTCAACAGGCGGGATGGGAGCTGGACATTAACCTTGCGTTAACAATGATTTGCGGACACTTTTCGGTTCGGGGTCTTCTTTGGTCGGCAGCTCCTTGCCGAACCGCGTCTCAGCGTGTTTGACTGGTTGCCGAAGGGGAGCGGCGGGTATGGGATACATTCTTGCGTTGGACCAGGGGACGACGAGTTCCCGCGCGATTCTGTTTGACGAGAATGGCGCGATTGCCGCCTCGGCGCAGCACGAGTTTGAGCAGTTCTATCCGCAGGCGGGGTGGGTGGAGCACGATCCGACGGAGATTTTGACGAGCCAGCTTTCGTGCGCGGTGGAAGCGCTTGGCAGGATTGGCGCGCGGCCGCGGGATGTTGCAGCGATTGGGATCGCGAACCAGCGCGAGACCGTGATTGTGTGGGATCGGGCGACGGGCAAGGCGATTCATCCGGCGATTGTGTGGCAGGACAGGCGGACTGCTGCGCGGTGCAGTGAGCTGGAAGCGAGCGGGGTTGGAGAGACAGTTTCCGCGAAGACGGGGCTGGTGCTGGATCCGTATTTTTCGGCTACTAAGCTGGCGTGGATTCTGGACAATGTGCCGGGAGCGCGGACGCGGGCCGAAAGAGGTGAGCTGGCTTTTGGGACCGTGGACAGCTGGCTGATCTGGCACCTGACGAGCGGGCAAAAGCATGTGACGGACGTAACCAATGCCTCACGGACGCTGCTTTACAACATCGTAAAAGGCGAGTGGGATGCGGAACTGCTGAGGATTTTTGGGATTCCGGAGAACGTTTTGCCGGAAGTGGTGTGGTCGAGCGAGAAGGTGGGCGAGGTGACGACGACGCTGGGGTTGGGCGGGGTCGAGATTGCGGGCATTGCCGGCGATCAGCAGGCGGCGCTGTTTGGGCAGTTGTGCTGGAGCGCGGGCGAGGCCAAGAACACGTATGGGACAGGGTGCTTTCTGCTGCAGAATGTGGGCACGGAGTTTGTTCGGTCTCGGCACAGGTTGATTACGACTTTGGCGGCGAGCGCGGAGCGACGGCGGGAATATGCGCTGGAGGGAAGCATTTTTATCGGCGGGGCTGTGGTGCAGTGGCTGAGGGACAATCTGAAGCTGATTGGGGCTTCAGGTGAAGTTGAGGCGCTGGCGGCCTCTGTGCCGGACGCAGGGGGCGTGGTGTTTGTGCCGGCATTTGTGGGATTGGGCGCTCCCCACTGGGATGCGCACGCGACTGGAATGGTGATTGGGCTGCGGCGAGACACCAAGCCGGGACACATTGCGCGGGCGGCGCTGGAGGCGATTGCTTTCCAAGTGGCCGATGTACTGGAGGCGGTGCATAGCGAGACGGGGACGCCGCTGGGGGCGCTCAGGGTGGATGGCGGGGCTTCAGTGAATGATCTCTTGATGCAGTTCCAGGCGGATGTTCTGGGTGTGCCGGTGGTGCGGCCGCAGGTGACGGAGACGACGGCCCTCGGCGCGGCTTACCTGGCGGGATTGGCGGCGGGATTCTGGGCGGGGCCGGAGGAATTGCGCGCCAAGCGGCAGGGAGACAAACGGTTTGAGCCGCGGATGGATGCAGACGAGCGGGCAGAGCGGAGGGCGCAATGGACGAAAGCGGTGGAGCGGGCGAAGGCGTGGAGCGCGTGAAGAAGACGCGAATCGTTGCAGGTTGAAGAACCTTATGCGGAAAGCGTGCATCAAGGTTGAGTAAGAGAGGCATTTCTTGTTTTTGGAGGTCGGAATGGCGGCAGCGAGTTGCAGTCACGTGGCAGAGCATCTGAAGAAGGTGAAGCCGCAGACGAAGGGGTGCGAAGAGTGCATGAAGTTGGGCCAGAAGTGGCTGCATTTGCGCATGTGCCTGGAGTGCGGGCATGTGGGCTGCTGCGACTCGTCGCCGGGGCGCCATGCGCGGGCGCATTTCAATGAGACACAGCATCCGCTGATCCAATCCGCCGAGCGCGGAGAGGATTGGAAGTGGTGCTATGTGGATTCGGTTTATCTGTAATTTTCTAGGCTAACTCCACTTCAATCTTTTTTGCTTCCACATCGAGCTTGGTAATTTTGAAGCGGCGGATCTGGCCTTCAGCTAATGGCTCGGGGCTGGATTCGGCGGCGGGGGCGTTGCCTTGCCAGCGGGCCTTGAGCATGGAGGACAGGCTGGATAGGTCGGGCTTGGCTGGAGACTTTGCGGCTGTGGAAGAAATCGGCGCTGCAGGCGCTTTGCCCGCACGGCAGGTGGCGCGGATGCCTTCGCCCAGTTCTACGTAGGTGAGCTTATCGGTGAGTTCGACGACGCGGCCGGAGACGATGTCGCCCACCTTTTGCTCGACAATGTACTCATCGATGCTGGTGGGGATGAGCTGCTTGATGGAGAGCTTGATCTGGCGCTTTTCCGGATCGATGGCGAGGACTTGCGCCTTGACGACCTGGCCGGCGCGGAGGGCTTCGCTGGGGTGGTTGAGGCGGCGGTCGGCGACGATCTCGCTGATGTGGACCAGGCCTTCAATGCCATCGGCAATTTGAACGAAGGCGCCGAAGTTCATGAGCTTGGTGACGGGGCCTTCGACTTGCGCGCCAACAGGGAAGTTGCGCTGCACGTCGAGCCAGGGGTCGGCGAGGGTTTGCTTAAGGCCAAGAGCAATACGGCGCTCCTCAGGCTTAACGGAGAGGATGACGGCATCGACGCGGTCGCCCGGCTTGAGGACGTCGCTGGGGTGACGAATCTTCTTGCCCCAGGCCATCTCCGAGATATGAATGAGGCCTTCGACGCCCGGTTCGATTTCGACAAAAGCGCCGAAATCCATGAGCCGCGTGACGGTGCCGGAGACGCGCTGGCCGGCTACGAGGCGCTGCGGCGCGGTTTCCCAGGGCTCTGCCTGGAGCTGCTTGAGGCCGAGAGAGATCTTTTTGGTGTCCGGATCGATTTTGAGGATGCGCACCTGGATTTGCTGGCCGACGGTGAGCACGTCTTCAGGTTTGTTGACGCGGCTGTGCGCGATGTCGCTGATGTGGAGCAGGCCGTCGACTCCGCCGAGATCGATGAAGGCGCCATAGGGCATGAGGGTGCGGACGGTTCCGGGGAGGGTGTCACCGACGGCCATGGCAGCGTGGCGGGTGGCGGATTCGGCGCGGGCCTGCTCTTCAAGGACGACGCGGCGATCGACAACGACGTTTTCGTCGGTGACTTCAAGCTTGGTGATGCGGCAGTTGATCTGGGTGCCGACGAGTTTCTCGAGCTCGACGGCGTCTTTGGCGCCGCTGCGGCTGGCGGGCATGAAGGCGCGGACGCCGATGTCGACGGAGAGGCCGCCCTTGATGACTTCAGTGACGGTGCCGACGACGGCGAGCTTCTCGGCAAAAGCGGCTTCGAGAGCCGACCAGTCGCGGGGCTGCGCTACCTTGAAGCGCGATAGCTCGTAGTAGTGCTCCTCGTTGCGGCCGGTGACGGAGACGGGGACTGTGTCGCCGGGCTTGACGCCTTCAGCGTTGTTTTCGAAGGCTGAGCGCGGCAGAACACCTTCAGTCTTGTAGCCGATGTCGAGGAAGACCTGCTCGGCGGAGAGGGAGACAACGGTGCCCTGAAGCTGCTTTGCGCCGGGTTCGGGCTTGTGCGAGTGGCTGCGCTCAAAGTCGCGAAGTAGATCGGCGAAGGACTCAGTGGGTTCCTCTTCGACGGGTTCCGGTGCGGGTGCGGCGATGGGGGCGGGTTCGGCGATGGCAGACGGCGCGGCTTCGGCGATCGGCTCTGGAGATGGCGAGGGCGCGATTTCTTCGGTGGGCAGGGACTCGATGATGTTTTCTTCAGTCATGACAGGTTATTGTTCATTCTCCCATGATTGGGCCGAGGGCGTCGCAGGAAGCAGGGTTGCGTTTAGACGCGACGCATTTGGCGGATGGAGATGGTCGACCCGGAACTCACCGGTTTTGCGAGATTCAGATAGGCTGGAAGCATGAGTGTCTTTGATGAGCAGCGGACGGAGCTGGAGCGGCACGAGTTCATGATGGGCGTGGAACGGGGCAGGCTGGCGGTGGCGCTGGATCTGCTGACCGACGCGCTGATTCTGGTGGGGCAACATGGCGTGTATTGCGCCTCGAGCCGCAACCCTGCGAAGCCGGCGCTGGATTTGCAGGCTGTGCTCGGTGGCATGGGCGGAGCCAAGGAGCTGATCCAGTCGGTGATGGAAGAACTGAAGAAAAACAGGGACCAGGG
>Ga0181535_10005076_pt1 | contig 14272 bp, 9 predicted proteins | sample PEATcosm2014_Bin_44_FD_119774 | JGI IMG/M metagenome (GOLD analysis project Ga0181535, IMG submission 119774) | Peatland microbial communities from MTU Mesocosm Facility, Houghton, MI, USA - PEATcosm2014_Bin17_30_metaG | ecosystem: Environmental > Terrestrial > Soil > Wetlands > Peat | place...
ACGCGCACACGCCAAGAACCAAGGCCCAGTAACCCCAGCCGGCCCAGCCGAAGAAGATTGACACGACCACCGCAACCGCCCTGGCGACAATGTCATTTTTTGCCACCGCGGAAAACATCATCGCCCGCTTTAGCAGCGCAAGATGAATGACCGAGGTGCTACTGAGGAGGATCGAGAGAGACACGCCGGCGGCGATCGGCGCAACCAAAGGCTCGCCGTAGAATCGAGCCAGGAGGGATCCAGCGGCCGCGAATCCAATTGTGAGCAGCGCGCCTCCGCCTAGATTGATCCAAAACAGGTTGTTTGCCTGGATGCGATTGATCTGCTCGCGTTGAACCAGGGCTTCGGTAATCCCATTGATGCCGAAGTTCGATAGAAGCAGGCTGAAGGTTGTGACCATGGCCACCAGGCCGAAGTCGCGAGGCGTGAGCAGGCGCGCCAGAACCACAGTCGCCACCACCTGGATGGCAACAGCGAAGCCCCCGGAAAACACGGTCATCCCGGCGCCTCTGACCGCGAGACGCCTGAGCGTTGCTCCGCCACTTGGGACCGCGGGGGCAAAAGCACCGTGTTGGTCAAACGGCTTCAATCGTGCTCCGACTCTGAGAGACGCTCTTCATCGTGTCTCTCGGTTTGTTGGCGACATTGCAACGAATGCTTACTTATCAAGCCAGCCGACAAGCTGCTGGGTTACCTATTGGAGAATTCGCATCTGCTTTGCCGGTACGAATTGCTCATTGGACTCTGCTATTGATTCATGGGCGACTCTCGGAAGCAAGCCCGCGGAGTTGCCGGCAATTGCCAGGAGAAAAACCAACCATATCGGCGACAGCATGCGGAAGCCAGCTTCGGTCATGCTGAAGATCAAGGACGCCGTGAGAAATGCCAACCGGAGACTGCCGTCGTTCGGTTCACGCCGAAGGGCGATAAGCGCGTTGCGATAGCCTGAGACAACCATCCATCCAAGAAGAACCAGACCAACCCATCCGAGATTGAGATAAAGCTCGATAAAGCCGTTGTGCGCTTCCTGGATCCCTTTGACGCTCATGTTCCACACTGCTTGCAGTCGATTGCCCAGCCAGAAGCTTTCGAATCCGGTTCCGATGATCGGGTTGGTATGCATGGACAGGACAGCCTTCCAGATGGAAGTCCGTCCGGTGAGAGTGGAGTTTCTTCCCAACGAATGAACGAGCGTGCCCATGGTGTTCATAAAAAGCGCGAACAGCGGGAGGCCAATGGCCGCGCCCACAATGGCGAGCGCGCGGCCAGGGCGATGCGTAACCCATGGCTGCGAGACCAGAACCATGACCGCGCCGGCGAGAAACAGACAGGACAAGGAGGTCATGGAGTCGGCCCTGAGGATCAGCCCAACCGCAGTGGCAATGGCGACTGCATGGGCAATCATATGTTTGGTGCGATTCGGCAGGCTGCTGTCCCCGTAGGCGCAGAGGAACGACCACAGGGACGCGAGCCCAAAGACCATCGAGATCATGCCCAGCAGATTCTTGAAGGTCGTGACGCCGAAGTACATCATGACGCCATCCTCGAGACTGAATGCAGAACCGAGGGACGGGAAACAAGCGATGAAGAGCACGGAGAGCGGCAAGAGCAGAAAGGTTACGCGCGCAAGGACACGTTTGATCGCCATCAAGGGATAGGCGTCGGTGATCAACAGCATCACCATCACGATATCCCCGGTTGACTTGCTCCATCTTTTAAGCGCGATGAAGGGATATTCCGACCAGCCGATGCTGAGGGCGCAGTAGGCAAGAAACGCGAGAAGCGGGAGATTCTCGTGCAGAAACCGTTTGACGAGCCGCGCACGAGCGTTGAGAACCAACAGGCCCGAGACAATCAGGATCCCGTAGATCGCTGCGTCCAGCGGGCTTCCTTCTGAGTACTGCTGCGCCAGAGACTCCGCTGGTTCGGCATGAATCCAGGTGGAGACTGCGCGCGATCCATTGATGAGCAGCCAGATGGTGGGAATCCAAAGCGCAGCCGACGGCTTCTCTCCGGCATCGCGGTCCATGATGAACAGCGAGGCGATGAAGGCGATACAGACGATTGTGCCAATCAATTGCGTCATTGGGGGTCTATGAAAAGCCGGTGAATGTGTTCGAGCGTCAGGAGCTTGTGAATCGTGGTTGTGTGGTTGTACGTTCCTTCAGTGTGCTGCCTGACGACGCGCTCCAGGACATCGCGCTGCAGGTACGGACGCGCCCTTGCGCGCGAATCAAGCAAGACCTCGCGTACGTAATTGGCGAGCGCATCTCTGTACCATACGCGGTAGTGGTAAAACTTATGCCGGCCCAGGAACAGCCGCTCCAGGTGCAGGCCGGCGAGTGCATGGTCGATCTTGACGGCTGATTGGGGCATTCCGTAGTCATAGGCGTACTCCGCCTTGAAGGTGAACTCCTGATAAGCGCGTCCAACGGCCGCCTGCCAGCCAGGAAGGTTTCCTCCGATGCCGCGATCGGTTCTGATGCGGGAGAGCGCCTGATTCCCGTCCGCAATCAAGCGGATCGAGATATCGTCGGTCTCAAGGGCAGATTGCGGCGCGCGGAAGACGGACTTGACAAACTCATTGTCCAGGAAAGGCGAACGAAGCGAGAGTTGACTCTCCTCGAGCGAGAGAAGGCCGTAGTGGTGCCAGGGCGCCTGGCGAAAGACTGCAAAGGACAGCGGGTGTCCCTGATGCAACCGGCGATAGGTTTGTTTGGCACGTTCGACGCCTGTTGTGAGTTCAGAGGAAAACAACCCCGGCAAGGGATCGACCGGCTTGAAGGCCCGCACGCGCCGAAGCACTTCGCCGCCATAGTTCCCCGTCAATCGAACCGGCGCGATTTTTGCGGCAAGCTCGTTTACATACAAGTCCGGTGCGTGTTTGACTTCGACACACCCATCGGTGAGAAACACTGTGCGCTCAGAATAATGGGGGAACTGGGCGAGAAACTCTTCACCGACGCGAATGACCTGGTGCGGCTGCCCGCAGGCGCGGGCAACCTTTCTGCCGATCGCGACGTCTTGCGAATCCCGGTACATGCCCCCAAACGAATAACAGGGCAGCGATTGAGGAGCGGCATTGGCCCACGACATGATCATCCTTGAATCAAGACCGCCGGTGAGGGAGATACCGACCTGCTGCTGACCGCCGAGATACATTGGCAGGATTCGTGAGAAAACGTTTCTTAGTTGCTGGTAGTAGGGCTCCGGCTCAAGCCGAGATTGCTCTTCCCACTCTTTGGCCTCGAAGTAGACTCCCTTGCGCGCGACGGATGCCTGCTGAAATGTCCAGGAGGACGCCGGAGGCAGCACGCCGATGTTGCGGAACAGGGTCCGGTTCTCGAGTGTGCATCCGCAGGAAACGAATTCTGCCAGGCCATCGGGGTCAATCGACCTGAGCTCCGGCCGCACGGCAAGAATCGCCTTGGCCTCGGCTCCAAAGTAGAAGGCGTCTTTTGCCTCGTGGTAATAGACCCGGTGCATTCCAAAACGATCGTTGAAGAGCGTTACAGTTTTCTGACTTCGATCCGCAAGCACACCATGAAACCGTCCGTTCAGGCTTTTTGGAAACTGCGGATCTTGGTCGGCAAGGTGAACAAGATAAGAGAGACAATTCTCGCCCGGCGCAGGGCCTCGTTCCTCCTGGTACTTTGCCCTGGACTGGGCGGAAAGATCTTCGCCTGAAAAGGCCAGCACCAGCTTTCCGGAATCGCTTTGGAGAGGCATCCACTCAGCGAAAGACCCGCGCCGTTCGACCCATCCCACGTAGAGCCCGAGCGATTCATCGATCCAGGTTCCGGTGACATAAGCGCTCTGGTGGCGAAGGGACGCGACCATCCGAAGCAGCTCGGCTTCCGCTTGTTGTCGCGGCATTTTCGTGATGATTCCGACCAGCCCTGGCATTGTCTTCGTCCGTCCTCTAAAGCGCTTCACGGAGTGACTGCTCTTTGCGGTTGCGCGCGAACTTGCGAATCTCGCGCAGTCTTTGAGCAAGAGGCGCTGGAATGCGGTCGACGAATCGATGATGGAGCCCCAAGCGTAGCGCGATCCAGCCAACAGGCGTCAGCGGCACAAAGTAGCGCGGTACGTCCACGCGCTCAAATCCATTCCTCTCCTTGAACTCTCGAAGACTGTCGTGCTGCTTGTTTCCATAAGAAAAGTTGGCGTAAACCAGGTGACCGATTCCCCGGTCTGCGCACGACTTGACCGCTTGCGCGATCAGCGCATTGGTAGGCGCCTTGTCCCGGTGGCCGATCTTTGAAAGGATATTCATCAGTCCGGCCTGCTGACCGGCCTCGTCCGCCACCAGCTTGATAAACCCGATCAGTTCCTCTCCAAGAAAGGCCCCGATGAACGTACTGCTTGGAAGGTAGGTAGCCTCATCCCGGTACACCGTCTCGAAGTCTTTTCCGAAGTGCGGGAACCGTCTCCCCTGGCGCATCGGGCATTCGTTGTAGATCTCCCAGATTCCCCGTGCCAGCTTTTCATCGAAGCCGATCTCGCGTATCTCAACGCCTTTTTTGCCGGCTTGCTTGACCATGTTTCTCGTCTTGCCGCCGATTTGCTTAGTCCACCAATTGTCATATGTCGAAACCCGCACGACCGCCAGGTTGTCCCACTCCATTGGATAGTGGAATTTTGGCTCGGTGCCGGGAAGTCCTTGCAGGAATGTGAAGATGTCGACGCGGTCGCCGGAGCTGCGCAACCTTTCGATCACCGGTCCGGGATTCGACAGAAAATGATAGAGCTCCGCATCGAGGCGCCCGATGCGGAGAGCGCGCCCTGAAACTCGAATCTTTTGATTCATGTTATCCATAGTGTCAGTAACATCTCTTCCTAACTTGCAGTAACATGCCATCCTAACATTTGCCGTGGTTCGCTTATATGTCGGCTAAGTTCTGTGCTTATTCACTTACGTATTCCTCACGAACCGGATTGATACCGATGAGCATGAGCAGTTTCCCGGAGTGATCGAAAATCTTGACCATCAAAGCCATGAACCGGTGCTGTCCGAGGAGCAGCACAAACGGAGCGATGGCCAGATAGAGAGGGACAGCGATGATTGACTTGACGATATTGACCACACCACAGTTCGGCTGCAAGGCGGCGGTCGCACCTTGAAGCGCGGCCTTGCGAAGGATGTAGCTGCGTTTCCAACGGGCCGGGGGAATGGTTTCAAACACCACAGCGTCGGCGGACCAGATAAACACGCGCCCCTCTTCCGTCATTCTCCTGAAGAAATCCTGATCCTCTCCCGCCCGGAACTCCGGGCGAAACGGAGCCACGTCTCCGGCGATGATCTGCCGTCTCAGGAGCACATTGCCGGTTCGCGCGTCCGGCCACTCGACCCTTTGCCCGGTCGGATTGACGGGGCGATCGTAGATGCTGCTCTTTTTGAACCAGGCGGGCGGAGTTTGATCGAAGTGGCGCTTGACCGGGCCGAGCACGCCGTCGACCTTGTATTCATTGCAAGTCCTAAACAGCTTGAGCAACCAATCCGGCTCCGGGAATTCGTCGTCGTCGATGAATGCGACGTACTCGCCTTCGGCATTGGCGACGACTTTGTTGCGCGCCAGGGCGATATTGCGTCTGGGCTCGACGCAGTAGACGATGCGCACATCGCTTGTGCTGCGGAATTCGGCAACCGTGGCTTCGGCGGACCTGGATTCGTCGTTGTCGGCCACCACAATCGAGAAGCTGAACAAGCCGCCCGTGTTCTGATGGATCAATCCCTTCAGCAACCGCTTGAGAAATTGCGGCCGTTTGTAGGTGCAAACGCAAACAGCGATGTGAGCCGCTTCCCCGGCAAGAGCGGGCGTCATTGCGTCGCTTGTCTTCACAAAGGCCACCTGAGTCATCTTCATGCCTGTTGCGGAAGGGTTGTGTCCGCCGCTGCCGAAGCTGAATTGCAGAAGCGCAAGGCGTAGCCGCGCGACACGCCGATGTCGCTTGCGGAGCGCAACAACGCCCCATCGATCAGGAAACTGAATTCCTCATCGCGAACCGGGTGTGTTTCGATCTCGACGTCGAAGCGAGGCGCAAGCCCGAGTATTTCGGTGAACCTTTGCCTGGGTTCGAGCGGTTGAAGATCGAAGAAGAAGGCGGTGAGCCGATGACGGCGAGCCAATTGCCGATCTTGCCGGCGGCGATAGAGGCGGTTCAGAAAGCCCTTTTCGCCGGGCGCGAAGGAGAGATTTCTGCGCACGGTGATGCCGCTGGGAATCAGCTCCTGCCGTGTCACATTCGCGCACAGATGCATGTGATGGTGGCCGTCGACGCGATTCGCGGGCGCGCCATAGAGCCGCTCATACTCCTCCAACTGCATCTTGACGACGTATTCAAAGGAAGAGGCGAGGCCTGGATGGTAGACCATGGGCGCAAATTTGTGCGCCGTCAAAAAGCGAGAGAGTTTTTCCTGGTGTTCCCGGAGTCGTAAAGCGCAATGCGAAGCCGAATACGCAAGAGTGAAATTCAGATGCAGTCCCGCGTCGACTTGGTGCTGCCGTGCAAGATCGGCCGCGCGCTCAGAGTCCTCCATAAAAACCATGGCGCTCACCGAAGAGATCGCCCCGCGCGTGAGGCAGGCGAGAGAGCGGCCGGTGGTAGTCGGCTCGCGGCCCCAATCATCCGCATTCACGATGACGGCGGCCTTCGACAGACGCAACGGATCGCTCGAATCCCGGGTGGAACGATCGAGTACCGAACTGGATTGGCCGTCACTCATCGTTGCGTTGCCTTCCTGGTGCTGGTTCCTGCTTGGGCATTGCGCCATTGCTTGCGGAAGTTGTGCGGGCCGGCGCCGTTACGATAATCGACACCTGACCCGCCGCCCTCGATCGAAGTCACTGCGCAAGTATCGAGCTGTCGCCGGGCACGGCTCTTCCGGTGATTTTGTTTTTCAGCCTTCCCATCTGCTCCCGGCGGTGAAAGCGGATGAACTCAGCCGAAACAGGCCTTTCTCCACGCCGCAGGAGAGCCCAAAGGTAGCCAGCTCCCAAGGCGAGGCCGCGAACGACGAAGGGCCTTCTGGTGGTTTGATAGAGCGTTCGAAACAACTGCCAGAAAGGATGATTCCCCATGGCGTAGTCCATTACGCCCGTATAGAAATTCGCTTTCAACAACCCCCGCTGGGCGGTTCCGACTTTGCGGTGGTGATGAGAGACCTTGCTGGTGAAGGTGCGGGTCTTCCAGCCCATCATTCTTGCGGTGATGACCGCAATGCAGTCGATGGTTCCAACCTTGACGGGGGCGTAGCCGCCAATCGCCTCGTAACATTCGCGCCGGAAGACCTGGCAGGCGCCGGAAACATGATCAATGCTGGTGAATTTGTAGTCGAAGGTTTCGCCGCTCTTCTCGACGTAGGGGGTTCCGACGATGCCGAGGAGCGGGTCGACAGCGAGTTTACCAAGCAGAAATTGAAAGTAGTCCTTCTCAAAGGTTATGTCCGCGTCAAGGTTGGCAATGACTTCGTAAGGCAGGCCATCGAGCCGCGCTTTACCGGCATTGAACGCGAACGCCTTGCCGGCGAAATGCCGCTCTTTGCGTTCCGGCATGCGCAGCAGCTCAATCCAGTCGTGTGCGACCGCATACCTGCTTACAATTTCATCGGTGCGGTCCGTTGACCCGTCGCTGACAATGATCCACTTGAGGGGACGCCAGGTTTGAGCCACAACCGACTGAATCGTCGATTCCAGGAACTGTTCCTCATTGCGCGCCGGAGTCACCAATACGTATGTCGGAAGTTTCACCACGATGGTTCCTCATTCAGCACGTCTTGTTCGAACTCCAATGGATAAGGGGTACACAGGCCAGCCCGGCCTGACTTGGAAGATTCCGAAGTTCCGCCAAGGGGCGGCTCTTCTCCGCTCCAGTGCAATTGCGCATCACCTGACGGTCTCCTGCAGGCTATGGGAAGAGAAGGCCATCACTTCTTCAACCACCCTGGCCTGCTGCTCGACCGTAAGCTGCGGGAACATGGGTAGCGAGACGATCTCGGCGGAAACCTGCTCTGCCACGGGGAAGGCGCCCCGCTCGTAGTTCAAAGAGCCATAGGCTTTCTGCAGATGCAAGGGAATCGGATAGTGAATGCCGGTGCCGATGGCGGCCGCTTTCAGATGATCGATCATGGCGACGCGGTCGCGGCTGCGAATGACATAAAGGTGATAGACAGAGCGCGACCACGATGGCTCATAGGGAAGACCGATGGCCTCGTTGTCTGCCAGGAGACGTTTGTAGTCCGCGGCCCGATCGCGCCGCTGGGCGTTCCACCGAGCTAGATGGGGCAGCTTGACACTCAGCAGCCCAGCCTGAATCGCATCCAGACGCCCGTTATATCCTTCGATGTCGTGGTAGTACTTTTTCGACTGGCCGTGATCGCGCAACATCCTGACCGTGGCGGCGAGCGCGGCATCGTTGGTGGTGACGGCTCCGCCTTCGCCGCAGGCTCCGAGGTTCTTGCCCGGGTAGAAACTGAAGGCCGCCGCCCGGCCCATGGACCCGGCTTTCATCCAGCGGTTGAGATCGCGAGAAAAATACTCCGCGCCGTGAGCCTGGCAGGCGTCTTCGATGACGACGAGGCCATATTGATTGGCCAATCTAAGGATTGGATCCATATCCGCCATCTGGCCGTAGAGATGGACCGGAACCACGGCAGAGACCCGGCGTCGGCTGCGCAGGCTGATCAATTGTCCAGATGAGTTTCGTTCGCAGCTTGTCTCGAGATAGTGTTGCAACCGTTCGACGGACATGTTCAACGTGTGCTCATTGATGTCAACCAACTCCGGCACTGCGCCGGCCTGCGAGATAGCCTCGGTGGTGGCGATAAACGTATTGGGAACGGTCAGCACGACATCGCCAGGCAGCACGCCTGCGGCCATCAGGGCAAAGCGCAGAGCGTCGGTACCGCTGTTGACCCCAATAGATTGGCCTGCCTCGCAGAAGGTTGCGAACGCGTTCTCGAACTCTTCGACCATCGATCCGCCAACGAAGCCGGCGGTACGCAGTCCGCGGCGAAAGACGCTGACTAACTCACTCTCCAATTCCAGATGAGGCGTCACGAGATCGAGAAATGGAACCGGATCGGTATCGGAATTCTTCTCCGGCGATTCAATGAAGCGAAGAACACGCGCCGGATTTCCCGCCACGATTGCGTTGCTGGGAACATCTTTGGTGACGACGCTTCCGGCGCCGACAATGGCATTCTCGCCGACGCAGATGTTGGACAGGATGGTGGCGCCGGAGCCGATCGACGCGCCTTTCTTGATGACCGTCCGCTCGACTTTCCAATCGGCTTCCGTTTGCAGGCCTCCATTCGGGGCCGTTGCACGCGGATAGCTGTCGTTGATGAACATGACGCCGTGGCCGATGAACACATTGTCTTCAATGCGAACGCCTTCGCAGATAAAGCTGTGGCTGGAGATCTTGCAGCGGCTGCCAACGCTTGCATTCTTCTGGATCTCGACAAAGGCGCCGATCCTGGTCTCGTTGCCGATCTGGCAACCGTAGAGGTTGATGAACTTCGAAAGCCGTACATCTTCGCCGAGTTTGACGTCACTTGCGATTGAGTTGTAGGAGTTCATAGGTAGACCATCGATCCTCTCGTCTTTAGCGATTCACTGGCTGCCTCAAGCATTTTGACCACGCGCAGGCCCGAACGCCCGTCGTTGAACGGGTCGGCGCCGCTGGAGATGCAATCGACAAAATAAGAAAGCTCGTTGCGCAAGGCCTCGACCTGTTCCACCTGGGGCGCCCACATATCGCCGGACCGATAGTGAACGAGGAGATCGTAGAGGCCTTCCTGGCTGGTGATGTTCACTCCCCTGTCGTAGACCCTCAGCTTTTCGTCGGCCACCAGATCGTTCCAGACGACCATTTTTTTCTCGCCGCCGATCAGCGTGTACCGGATCTTGACCGGGGAGAGCCAGTTGACGTTGATGTGGGCGATGATTTTGTTGGGGAAGTAGAGTGTCATAAAGGCCACATCCTCATGGCCGTTCAAGTGCTTTTGCCCGGTGGCGACGACTGCTTCGGGGGTCTCCTCGATCAGGTAGTCCATGATGGAAAGGTCGTGCGGGGCAAGGTCCCAGAGCACATTGACATCGTGTTGGAAGAGCCCCAGATTTACGCGTGTGGAATCGTAATAGTAGAGTTTGCCCAGAGCTTCCTCGTCGAGCAGTTGCCGGATTTTTTTGACGGCTCCGGTAAACAGGAAGGTATGGTCGACCATGATCTTCAGATTCTTCTGCGTGGCCAGATTGATGAGTTCTTCACCCTGCGCGGAGTTGCTGGTGAACGGTTTCTCGACAAAGACATGCTTGCCGTTTTCGAGCGCAGCCTTGGCGAGGTCGAAATGTGTCCAGACCGGGGAGACGATCGCGACCACATCGATCTCAGTGGACAAGATCACATCGTTTGGGTCCGCAGTCACTTCGATTCCCGGATACGCCTTTTGAGCTCTTTGCCGCGCGGCAGGGCTAAGGTCCGCGATCTTCATTACTTTGGATCCATCGAGCATTGCGAGGTTTCTCACAATGTTGGGTCCCCAGTAACCGTAGCCAATCACTCCAAAATTCATGTTTTGACCGCCATCCTTCATTGGTTCTGTTGATACCGAGCATTGGTTGTGAACCGGCCGCACCCCGCAATTGGCGAACGAAAAGCAGGGCCGAGGGAAGCCGAAGGCCGGGCCAGCGCATTGAGGTTAATACGCACCCGATCCTCGAATGACCGCGAGCGGTGTGCGCAAGAGAATTTTCACGTCAAGCCAGGGCGACCACGCCAGGGCGTAACGAAGATCCATTCTGACCATGTCGTCGAATTGAACCCGGCTTCGGCCTGCGACCTGCCACACGCCAGTGATGCCAGGCTTGGTCTCCAAGACACGACGCCTGTGCCAGGTTTGATAGGCGGCAAGTTCATAGGGGATTGCAGGACGAGGGCCGACAAGCGACATTTCTCCCTTGAGAACATTGATCAGCTGCGGCAGTTCATCCAGGCTGGTTCTGCGCAGAAACTTGCCGACGCGCGTAATACGCTTGTCGTTTTTGATTTTGTAGACCGCATCGCCATTCTTGCCCGGGGGCGAACCACCTGGCGCATTGGAGATGAGCTCGGTTACGAACTTGCGGTGAACCTGGTGATCGTTATTCACGTACATCGAGCGAAATTTTAGAAATGTGAAGAGTTTTCCGTATTGCCCGACGCGTTGTTGCCTGAAGAGAACAGGGCCTTTGGAGGAGATCTTGATGGCCAGAGCAATGGCCAGAAACAGCGGCGAGCAAAGCGCCATAACAAGCGCGCTGCCGGTAAGGTCGATGACACGCTTGACGATCAGGAGAGACCGTTTGTGATTCCCGGCGGTGGTCAGGTCAGGGTAGAGCGCCGGATTGCTTGGGCGGCCGGAGTTGCCGTTGTCCCAGTCGTCGGGAAAAAAGTGGAATGAAATGCTGACCTGATTCAACTGCTTGCGAACCAAGTCGTCCCGCAGCATCGATTTGACCCGGCTCAGGATTGTGCTGAGGACGGAGTTCTTGTCCTTGATGACCAGGCCGGTAAACATCACTCCGACGGTCGTGCCTACGTTGTACCAGCCGATGATGTCGGTTTCCCTGCTGTAGGTCAGCATCGAAATGGCCATGTTTTCCAGAGCCGTTCCGTTTAACTCGGAACCACCCTGACCACCGGAGTCGAGCAGCATGAGCAGGAAAGGTTCCTTGGAACGTTCCGTTCGTTTGCGCTCGATGGCGAGCATGCGCCGGAACATTTTCTGGTTCAAGACATCGCGATCGCCGGCCGGAATCGCCTCGAACGGCGATGAGATCGGATCTGCGGCGCGACTCTCTCGATGCGGGGTCAAGGTGTGCTCCTTTTTCGGACAGACGATCACGGTCCAAGTAAAAAACCAGCCGCCTGAGGGACAGTTCCATCCTCTTCGGCAGGACAAAGTGTTTCAATCCAACAATTGGGCCACTTTCGATGGCGCAGAGGTAACGCAAACGGCATTACTCAAAAGAGGTTGCGTTCCGGTAGGCCGCGGGGAGCATCGGGTCAGTTTTCCGCCGCCGGGGCCGGCGCAGGAAATCGTGAAGCACTTCGGAAACCGGCAGGCCTCAAGACTTGATGGACCCGGCAGGAACGATCGGCGCCAGGCCTATCGCCGCCTAACCCTCTCGGTGTCATAGATTAAGCCCCGATCCTGCCTTGGGGGGCTTCTGAATCTTCACAAATCTTTAGTCCCTTCTACCCCGTTCGATGTAGATACGATGACCCCTAAGTCGTTGACTCATCGTGGTATATTTCGCCCAAGGCTTTCAGAATAGTCGAAAGCCCAAGTTGCGTCTGCCTTCGGCAAACTAATCTTCAAATTGAGACCCGGGTTGGGAACAGGAACCATGCCTCTTTACCAAAATGAACGTCCGGAGTTTCTTCTTTCCCGTGGGCCGCACGAGTTGATTGAAGGCCAGGCTGCGCTTACGCCGGACGCTGCTGCGCTGTTGGTGGGAGCGGAGCCGATCTGCTACAGGGAGCTGAATGCCCGAGCAAACCGCCTGGCAAACCTGCTGCGTGAACAAGGAGCCGGACCGGGAAGCCTGGTCGGCGTTTACCTCGATCGCAGCTTCGATTCCGTCGTGAGCCTTCTGGCTCTGCTGAAATGCGGCGGGATCTACCTGCCTCTGGATCCGAAGTTTCCCAAGGACCGCCTGGAGTTCATGGCGACCGATGCAGAGATCTCGCTGCTGCTGGCGCACACCAAAAGGCGGGAGAGCCTGCCGCGAACTTCCGCGCGGGTTATTTTTCTCGACAAGCAGAGCGACGAAATCGCAAAGGCTCCCGCAGAGAACCTCGAATTGAAGATCGGGCCGGAACAGGCCGCCTACCTCATCTACACTTCGGGCTCAACGGGAAAGCCGAAGGGCGTAATGATTCCGCGCCGGGCTTTAACCAACTTTCTTTTGTCCATGGCCGAAGTGCCGGGGATGGATGCGGCCGACTCGCTGCTGTCGGTGACTCCAAGTTCGTTCGATATCTCGATCCTCGAGTTTCTTCTCCCCCTCACGCGCGGCGCGAAGATCGTGATGGCCAGGGCGGAAGAGGCGGCGGATGGAGGCGCGCTTCGGAAACTGATTCACCAATCCGCGGCCACAGTAATGCAGGCTACTCCGGCCACATGGCGGATGCTCATCGAGAACGGCTGGGAAGGAAAAAGCGATCTGCGCATTCTGTGCGGAGGTGAGGCCCTGACCCAGGATCTGGCCCGGCAGTTGCTCCCTCGCTGCGGCGAACTGTGGAACATGTATGGTCCGACAGAAACCACGATCTGGTCCTCGGTCGATCACGTTACTTCCGCGGAGCACATCTCCCTCGGTGCGCCCATCGCCAATACGACGCTCCATGTCCTGGACGAGAATCACAAGCCAGTTGCTCCGGGAGTGCCCGGAGAGCTTTGGATTGGCGGTATTGGGCTGGCGCTGGGTTATCTGAAGCGTCCGGAGTTGACTGCGGAGAGGTTCGTAACTGTCGCCTCGGAGGACAGCGAAACACCGGAGGCACGGCTCTACCGCACCGGAGATGAAGTGCGCTTTCGTCCGGACGGAACGCTCGAGTTTCTGGGACGGCTGGACCACCAGGTCAAGCTCAATGGATTCCGCATCGAGCTGGGTGAGATCGAGTGCGCGCTCGAGAACATCGAGGGAGTTACGCAGGCCGTAGTTGTTCTTCGTGAGGATACTCCGGGCGACAAGCGCCTGGTGGCCTATTACACGGGCCGCGAAGGCCTCAGCTCGACCGCGTTGATTGAGTTGCTCAAGGCCACTTTGCCGGACTACATGGTTCCCGCAGCCTTCGTGCGACTGGAAAACTTCCCGCTGACACCCAACTCCAAAGTCGATCGCAAAGCCCTGCCCGTGCCCAGCAAAATGCGGCCGCTCCTTGCGCAGGAGTTTATTGCTCCGGAGACTGCAGTGGAGAAGCAGCTTGCCTCTCTCTGGCGCGAACTGCTGCAGGTGGATGAAATTGGCGTCGACGACAGCTTCTTCGATCTTGGCGGCAACTCGCTGGCCGCGGTCCGCATGGTACGGCAATGCCACACGCGTTTCGGATACGAGATACCGGCTGTCAAGATATTTCAACACCCCACAATCCACAAACTTGCGGAGATCCTGGAGGGTGGCAATGGCTCGTTTTTTGAAGCCAAGGCCGGACTGGACACAATCGGCCATGGTCAGCGCACTCTAAAGAATGCTCATGAGAATGGCCGGGATGCGATCGCTCT
>Ga0181535_10005079_pt1 | contig 14265 bp, 9 predicted proteins | sample PEATcosm2014_Bin_44_FD_119774 | JGI IMG/M metagenome (GOLD analysis project Ga0181535, IMG submission 119774) | Peatland microbial communities from MTU Mesocosm Facility, Houghton, MI, USA - PEATcosm2014_Bin17_30_metaG | ecosystem: Environmental > Terrestrial > Soil > Wetlands > Peat | place...
AATTGGCGGCAATAAGAGCTTTACGCGGCATTTTCTGGTTTCCTCACTTCAATTCTAGAAGATGGATTCCGGTGAGCCGGGTGACGACGGGCACAATGTGAGAGCGGCGGCCCATTTCGAAAACAATGGTAACGAGTTCTACGATCCTGATCCCAAAACCGACGTCAGATCGTCAGGCACAGTCCCTTTCAGGAAAGCCGCTCGATGATCGGGATCTCCCAGGTCCATCGAGAAATGGCGCCAGACGCCGTCCTGAAGCACGCCCATCTTCCACGGCCCTGAGACCGAATCGGAAAACTGCCAGACGATATGGTAGCCGTCCTCGTTCGTGAACCCTTCTCCGTCGGCCTGGATAATCGCGTCTCCGCGCTCCCACAGCGCCGAGCGCAGAGCGTGGAGGGCATTGCTGCCTTCCTCTGTTTCCGAGCCTTGCAGGTGCTGGAACGCATAAACTGTCTTCACCGAAGCCAGGTAATTCTCAAGCCATTGAACGCCGCTCTTCGGCCTCGAATCCTGCATGTCCTCGATAAAGTCCGCAACCTCATCCTGGCCGATTGAACCATCCATCACGGGATTGCGTTCAATCAGGGCAACCTCGACCTCATCGATGCCTGAGAGCAGAAGAGTGTTCCATCCCTCTTCGTCTCCTTCTTCGATCGTCAGCCGGAACTCGGGGTGGCCAGCACGAATCAACTGCGCGAGTTCCTCGAAGGAGGGGAACTCCTCATCTTTCGACAGAACTCGTGTGTAATACGCCATGGTTCCTTTTCCCCTCTAGTTGGGCAACTTCATAAAAACAATCGCATCCGGCATTTGGCCGGATGCGATTTCACTACGAACTACGAACTGGGAACTATTTGTCCGTCAGCGCTTCCACGCCCGGCAACTTCTTGCCTTCAAGGAACTCCAGGCTAGCCCCGCCGCCTGTCGAGATGTGCGTGATTTGGTCGGCCACTCCCGCTTGGTTAATCGCGCTCACTGAGTCGCCGCCGCCGATGATCGAAGTCGCCGTTCGGTTCGCCGCAACGGCCCTTGCAATAGCGTTCGTTCCCACCGCAAACCGCGGAAATTCAAACACACCCGCTGGCCCGTTCCACACGATCGTCTTCGCAGTCAAGATCACTTCTTCAATAGCCTTGATCGACTGCGGTCCGATGTCCAATCCCTGCCAGTCGTCAGGAAAGTCTTTCGAGCAGTCCCACACCTGCGTCTTGGCGTCGGCGGCAAAGTTGTCGGCGAGAATGTTATCGACGGGCAGAAGCAGCTTGACGCCTTTTGCCTTCGCCTTTTCGAGCGCTTCTTTCGCCATCTCGATCTTGTCTTCTTCGACCAGCGATTTTCCGGTCTTGATGCCCAGCGCGCGCTGGAAGGTGTATGCCATGCCGCCGACGATCACCAGCGTATCCACTTTATCCAGCAGGTTCTGGATCACGTCGATCTTGCCCGAGATCTTCGACCCGCCAATAATCGCAACAAACGGCTTCTCGGGATTCTCGAGCGCCTTGCCGAGATAGGTGATCTCTTTTTCCATCAAAAGGCCGGCCACGTCGGGCTTCAAATAGTGCGTAATTCCCTCGGTCGACGCGTGTGCGCGGTGCGCCGAGCCGAACGCATCGTTCACGTAGACCTCGGCCAGCGACGCCAGCGCCTTTGAGAATGCAGGATCGTTCGCCTCTTCCTCCGCGTGAAAGCGCAGATTCTCAAGCAGGAGCACCTGGCCCGACTCAAGCTGCCGCGCCATCTCCTCGGCGATCTCGCCCACGCAATCCGGCGAGAAGGCCACGTTCACGCCTTCGCCCAGCTTCTTGTCGAGCAGCTCGCGCAGCCGCGTCACTACGGGCTTAAGCGAATACTTCGGGTTGGGCTTGCCTTTGGGCCGCCCCAGGTGTGAAGCCAGTATCACCTTGGCGTTTTTCCGCAGCGCATATTCGATCGTCGGCAGCGTGGCCACAATGCGCGTGTCGTCGGTGATGGTGGTTCCGTCTTCAGTCAGCGGGACGTTGAAATCGACGCGGATAAACAGCCGCTTGTTGGTCAGTTCGATGTCTTGAATCGACAGCTTGGCCATGGGAGAATGCCTTTCATGGAAAACAGAGGTCAGAGGAAAGTTCACAGTTCTTAGTTCGTAGTTCGCAGTCAGTGCAACGGCTGGGAACCTTCGACTAAGAACTGTGAACTACGAACTGCGAACTGTTCTTACAGTCCCTTCTTGGCCAGGAAGCCGATCAGGTCGACGACGCGGTTCGAGTAGCCCCACTCGTTGTCGTACCAGCTCAGAACCTTCACGCTCTGCCCAACCACTTTCGTCAGCGGCGCGTCCACAATCGAGCTGCGCCGGTCGCCCTTGAAGTCCGAGCTGACCAGCAGGTTCGAGTCAACGCCCAGAATGCCCTTCAGTTTCCCCTCGGAGGCAGCCTTGAAGGCTGCGTTCAAGGCATCCACTGTCGTCGGCTTCTCCGCGATGTAGGTCAGGTCGACGATCGAGACGTTCGGAGTTGGGACACGGATCGCAAAGCCGTCCAGCTTGCCGGCCGTCTCAGGGATCACCAGCTTGAGGGCCTTGGCTGCGCCGGTCGAGCTGGGAATCATGTTCAACGCGGCTGCGCGGGCGCGGCGCAAGTCCTTGTGCGGAAAGTCGAGAATGACCTGGTCGTTGGTGTAGCTATGAATGGTGGTCATGATGCCGGAGACGAGGCCCGTGGTTTCCAGAATCACCTTGACGACCGGCGCCAGGCAATTGGTGGTGCAGCTGGCGTTCGAAATAATGTTGTGCTTCGCCGGATCGTACTTCTCCTCGTTCACGCCCAACACAATGGTGATGTCTTCGTTGGTAGCCGGAGCCGAGATGATGACCTTCTTCACCGTCGCGCCCAGATGCGCCTTGGCTTTGGTCGCGTCGGTAAAGTGGCCGGTTGACTCGATCACCACCTGCGCGCCCACATCGGCCCAGGGCAGCTTGGCGGGATCGCGCTCGGCCCACACCTTGATCTTCTTGCCGTCGACCGAGATAAAATCCTCGCCCGACGCGATCTCGTTGGGCAGATTGCCCAGGATCGAGTCATATTTGAGCAGGTGAGCCAGCGTTGCCGGGCTGGTCAGGTCGTTGACGGCGACAAAATCGATTTCCTTGTTGCCAAGCGCGGCCCGCAAAACGTTGCGTCCAATGCGGCCGAAACCGTTGATTCCAACTTTTACTGCCATTTTTCTTTTCTCCTTCGTGGTCTTTTTGGCAATTTCTGAGTCGTGCGGCGTCTGAAGTGGGCTGAAAATGCGATTCCACCAAACCCTTGATCGTATCATTGCGGGCGACACTGGATAAATAAAGACAACGTCGCGCCGCACACGATTCCCTACCGTAAGGATGGTGTTCCCGCGGCGGAACTGTATGTGACGGAGTGCACACGATTTGCAGCGACCTCGCCGAGTATGGTATTCGGGGGTAAGCAAAGGCTTTCAGCAAGGACGAACAGTAGCATGAGAAGACGCTCCAGACGCGGTCCGAATACTTCAGAATCCACAGGCAAAATCGGCCAGGAACTCCCATCGAATCAACCGGCTCCGCTGGTGCCGCTCTACCCCGATGAAGTGCCGGCGCGTCCAACTCCAGCGCCCGGCGCCCACGAACCCAGGCAAGCTCCTCAAGCGCGCCCGCAATCGCCGCCGCGCCAGCCAGCGCCGCCAAGGCAAGAGCGGCCAGCGAGGCTGGACCCGCCGTCGAGACAAGACCGGCCCGCCAGACAAGAGTGGAATGTCCCGCCGGGCTCATCCGCACGCCTCGAAGTCGAGACCCAGCCCGAGATGCCGGCAAAGCCCCGGCTGGCTCCCGGCCCCGAATCGCCTCAGGCGCCCAAAGGCTTCGTGGTGCTGGCCATCGGCCTTCCCGGCTCCGGCAAGACCACATGGTTCGGCCGCCGCGGCATCACCCCGCTCTCCTCGGACCTGCTGCGCAATATTCTTTTTGACGATGTCGAGGAGCAGCGCTACCAGGGACTGGTCTTCTCCACGCTGCGCTCGCTCCTTCGCGCGCGCCTCATCGCACGCATGCCCGCGAACTATGTTGACGCCACCAACCTCTCCATCCACGAGCGCCGCCAGTGGATCAAGATGGCCAAGAGCTTCGGCTACGAGGTGCAGGCCGTCTTCTTCGATGTGCCGCTCGAAGTGTGCCTCGACCGCAACCGCCAGCGCGACCGCTCGGTGAGCGAAGACATCATGCGCAAGATGGCCGAAAAGCTCAAGCCGCCGGTCTTCGAAGAGGGATTTGAGAAGATCACGGTGGTACGCGTGAAGAGCGCGGGGTGAACGCGAAGAAAAACAGTTGCGATCTCTGAACTCGACGGCGCAGATTCCGTGATGCTCAGTCATCCTGAGGTCGCCGCGGCGACCGAAAGCCTGCCCTGAGCGGAGGTCGCGAATGCGACCGAAGTCGAACGGGGATCTGCGGCTGTATTTCTTCGATGTTTCTGAGTTTGGCGGTTATCAGCCGGAGGACTTCCGACACCTGAGGAGCGACCGGTGAGAGTAACGGGAATCGGAGGCGGGGGCAAGCTGATGAAACGCAGAGTGTTCCTTAAGTCAATAAGTTCTGTTCTAGCAAGCACAGCAATCGGTAAGCACGTCATGGCCCAGCGAACAGAGTCGGTCGACGCAGCTTGGTACACCGAGAACCGCAAGTTTGTGCAGCTCTCCATGGCCCGCGTGGCCTATGTGGAGCGAGGTGACGGCCCCCTCACCGCACTCTTCCTGCACGGCTTTCCGCTCAACAGCTATCAGTGGAGAGGCGCGCTTGATCGGCTTGGGAAATATCGCCGCTGCATTGCGCCGGACGTGATGGGGCTGGGATTCACTGAAGCGCCGGCCACGCAGGCGATCACGCCTGCCACACAGGTCAAAATGCTGGCATCACTGCTTGATCGTCTCAATATCCATGCCGTCGATCTGGTAGGCAACGACAGCGGCGGACTCGTCTCACAGCTTTTCCTCGCGGCCTACCCGCACCGCATACGTACGTTGCTGCTTACCAACTGCGATGTGGACAAAAACAGTCCGCCGGCGGAGTTTGTGCCGCTTATCAACCTCGCGAAGAAGGGACAGTTTGTCCAGACCGTGCTGGTGCCTGAGATCGCAGATAAGAATCTCGCGCGGTCTCCGGGCGGCCTGGGCGGAGTCTATTCCTACCCTGACAAGCTGGAAGATGAAACGCTCGACATATATCTCAAGCCGCTTGCATCGAGCGATCTGAGAAAGCGGCAGGCAGATGAGTATGCCGTTGCGCTCGGCGAAAATGTCCTCGTGCCCATCCGCGAGAGACTGCATCGGTGGAAAGGCCCTGCGCGTATGGTTTGGGGCATGAAAGATACGCTCTTTCCCGTGCAGGGGGCCGAGTGGCTCGACAGGACTTTGCCGGGCTCGCGCGGCATCCGCCGTGTGGACAATGCAAAACTCTTCTTCCCTGAAGAAATGCCAGACTTGATCGCAGAGGAAGCGGCAACGCTGTGGGCGTGAGGCAAACTCTTGCCAGCCCAGAGTTTTCAAATCGCGCTGCCCGAGACGAACCGATAGACACTATCTGTGCGGCGCCGCAACCGCGCACACAAAACTGTCAGCCTTATTCGTATCGCCGGCGCCCTTGTACCAGGCCCTTTGCGGATAGGCGCAGAGCGGGCGCTGCATCGCGATACCCTTGGCGGGGGCATCGTCTACATACTTGGTAGCGATGACCTGCGCAGGCGCAATGCCCGATTCAACCCACTGGGTCATGGCCGTGAACAAATCGTCTCCAGGCGTTCCCGCGGGCGGCCTGCGCTGGCCGCCATTGGCTGCATTGAAGACGTTGGGTCCCGCGCCGCCGCCGCAATGCATCACGCCCGGCGCCATGAACAGGCGGGCGAATTCCTTCGCCTTTGCCACTCCGCCAAACTCTTTGCCCAGGCCGCTATAAAAATGGAGCGTCTGTTCCGGCGCCACCAACGTATCGGCCCAGCCCTGGAAGATGACGAGCTTGCCGCCGCGCGCCCTGAAGCGGCCCACGTCTCCGCTGGTGACGCCGTTGACTGAAGATGCGAGCGCCACGTTCACTTTGGGCATATCCCGCTCGAAATTGAAATCGCGCCAGTTCCAGGCGGCGCCAAAGACCCACTTGAACAGGCCATCAAACGCGGCCTCCCCCTTGTACGGCGTCTCAAGAAAAGTCCAGCCGGCGGGGCCCGGCGCTTCGCTTCCGCGGAGCCACCCGTAATAGAGCGGCCGGCCGGCGGAGTTTACGGGTCCGGAATAGAAATTTTTCGCTGTCTGGACTTCGCCGGCGGTCAGGCAAGCGTCGGAATCGGCGCCCTTGCACGTGAGTTCCGCGGGGTCGAACTTGCAAGCCAGCGGATCGCTGAGGAAAGCATCGGTCGCCAGGCCATTGCCCTTGGCGGCGCAGGCCGACAGCACTGCGTTGTGCAGCAGCGCCAGCTTGGCGCTCGACAATTGACGTCCGGGCTGCAGATTAGCCGACTGCAGGTCCCACACCGCCAGAGCGTGGCCCCATGTGCGGTCGATCACCGGCGCGCCCACCAGGATGCCGTCGTAGTCGTTGGGATAGTATTGCGCCTCAATCAGGCCCTGCTGGCCGCCCGTCGAGCAGCCGGTGAAGTAGGAGTGTGTAGCGCTCTGGCCATAGAAGGCCTTGGCGATGGCTTTGCCGGTCACCGTCATCACGTGGGTCGACAGCTTGCCCCAGTCCTGCCATTTTTGCGGATGACCTATCAGCGGATCGCCGTTGAGAACGGTGGCCGGAGCGGTGCCCATGTCAGTAACGGCAGTGGCATAGCCGCGCCTCAGGCCCTCTTCCATGCCGCCGTAGCCTATGCTCAAACCGCCGCCAAAACCGCCATTGCCATTGCCGTGGAAGACACGCGTCCATTGGCCTTCCGGCAACCAGATTTCCACGCCGATGTCGGAGTCGGGCGCTGCCTTCACCGAGGCGATCACGCGGCAGAAAGCGGGAAGGTCAGCTTGCTTCACCTTGTCAGGGCCTGCAAAGTCGCCCGCCGCCACCCGTTCGGCGCTCTTGATGGTGACGTTGGGGAGTTTCAGATTGAGAAGATCTTCGCAGCTTGCGGCGTAGCAAGGCGAAGCAACGATGAATGCAGCCAGAGTTGCCGCGGATGCCAGCAGCAACGTGCGCGCGTCTTTCTTCATGACGAGTCCCCCTGAGCTTGGTGTTGACTTCGGCTTCCCCGGCCTGAGCTGGGCTGCAGTTCTCCAATTCGCTGGGCGTCATGATACTGGATTTGTGTGGGGTCGAAAATGTTGCACGATGCCAAAATCAATGTCTGCAATCACACCGTTCGCGGCCCCGACAAATCCGCTAAAGCCGCTAAATCCCCGTCGTTTTGATAAATCCGTGCCGCTTCTAAAGGCTCTCTCGGCGGCTGCAGCAGATCCATGGTTGCCGCACCTCTGTCCAGCTTTCAACCCGCCTCGGACTGTGGGTGCCCCATTCTAAAACTCCACGCGCAGCGGAGAGTTTTAGGGTGGGAACCACAATCGCACACTCCGTCATGTCATCCTGATCCCGCCTCGGCGACCGAAGGCCTGCCCTGATCGGAGGTCGCGAAAGCGACCGAAGGCGAACGAGGATCTGCAGTTGCTCTTGGCGATATTCGCTCCCGAAGAACCTTAGTTTCCGCATAGCCGGTTACACGCACGGAACTCGAATTCTGGTTTCGTGAATCAATCGGCGACTTAGCACTCATCTAAAGTGAATGCTGCTCCACCGCCAAATCGTCAAGCAGAAAGTTTCGCAGTGTCGATCGGGAATCACCGGCCCGGAAAGCGAAGAGAGGTACACGTTACTTTCGCGACGGGTTCTCTTCTAAGTACTCCATGTATCCCAGCAGAGCGCCCCAGTGATAGAACTTGTCGCTGTTGGTCACGTCGTCGCCGTCTCCGGTGATTGCGTTGTAGTTCTCGTGCACGTGGCCCTTTTCGGTCCATTCCTTTGAAAAGAGGGTGAAGGACTTCTGCGCCAGTTCCCGGCGAGTTTGGGTAATCTCGGCACCATCGTAGTTGCACAGACCGAGGTATACGAGGTAGTTCATAGGCCCCCAAATGCGGCCGTGCCAGTAGTTCTGATCTTTAAACGCTAGATCATCGCGTGCAATCGCAGGAATGACCCACTCACCCCAGAACTCCGCGGGATTCAGCAAATGCTCTTTGACCATGCGACTGGCCTGCTCCGGGGTCGCCGCGTGGGCCAGCAAGGGATAAAACAGAGTTGGCGAGAGCCGCGTGCTGAGCTGCCCGGTGTTCAGGTCCTTGTTGAGAAAGATGCCATGTTCGTCACTCCAGAGCGTAGCCAGCTTTGCCCGATAGCGCGCTCCGCGTTGGCGCAATTCTTTCGCGTCGGCCGGCTTGTCGAGAATATCCGCGATTGTCGCCAGGGCGTCGCAATCGGCAATGTAGATGCTCATCAGGCCCACGTCGGCAAATTCCAGCAGGTGGGTCTGCGGATTGAACACCGCATTGTCGTAGATCGGGCTGCCGTCCATGCCTGCCTCGCCCGTCGCTCCGGCGCGAACTCCCCGGAATGCATCGGATCGGTCCTGCGGTTCATTCTCCGCATCGCTACCGAAGGTCAGATAACCCTGTATATCGCGATGCAAGGCCCACCAGCGGTTCCAGCGCAACAGCGGCTCGTACGCCACTTGCAGAAACCAGCGATCATGATTCTTCCGGTAGAGATCGAGCACGGTCATCGACCCGACAGGGGGCTCGCTCCGGTCCGAGCTCTTCCATCCGCCCGCCCGCGCGTAATTCGGCACAAAACCTTCCGCTGTCTCTTCGCGCAATCCTTCAATTACGTTGGCATAGGCCAGCTCTTTGTCTCCCACACCGGCCAGCGTTGCGCCAAAGAAGGTGTCCCAACCAAACAACACATAGCCGCCCCAGTTTGCGCTCCAATCGCGGCTTACCGGCGAAATCACCCGTGCATGCTCCGGGTCGTAGATCGTGTCCCAGCCCAACGTAGACTCAATCGCATCGATCGTGGGGCTCTCTGCTCCAGCAGCATCGACACTCCTACGATATGCAGCGCGCTCTCGCTCGATGATCGCTTCGATCTCCGCCACACTCCGCGGTTTTCCGGTGCTCACGCCCACTGCCTGCGTCAGCGCCGCAGCCAGATATGCCCCGCTCACAGGCAATTGCCCGTGACCAGGATGTGCGTCGCTGGCTGCCCCTTCACTGCAGCTAAGGTCCTTGCCGCTCGCGCAGTAGACATCGATCCTCCCTTGGCTCCCGCGCGTCTCGATCGAATTCACTTGCTTCAGAGCTGTTCCGGGCCGGTCCCAGAGAAAGTCCACCTGAAACGTAACCGTGGCAGGCACGGAAAACTTCGCAGGCGGATCGAATGGCGTGACCAGCAACACCATGTCCGTACCGTCGTGCGCCGACTGGACTCGCCACTCGTGTCCCATCCATGTCACCTTCAGCTCCGTATAGCTGCCGTTCCAGGAGTGGGGTCCAGAGAACGCCGTTCCCTGGCCGACCGAGGTCGCACTGAGAAACTCGTGGCCGAAATCATTTCCGTTATTCTGGAAGCCCACATGAATCGCCAGGCCTTCCGGCAACAGAACGTAGGTGGTCATGCTGTTCACGTCCCAGGTATTCCAGCCCCGTGCAAGGTTTCCCTGAAGTTCGTGATATCGAACGTTGGCTTTGCCGGCGTCACCACTTTCCGCCTGCGCAGTCTGTGCCACGCACCCGAGCAGCAATGGCAGAGAAACGATGGCAAGCGCTAAGAAATGAAAACGCGGATATCTACCAGGATCGAATTGCAACATGTATCCATTTTGAGCCACGCGCGAGCGGCGATCAATCGATCTTGCATTGGAATGGTGCATTCAGGCCAATGCGCTCCCAACGCGCTCATCGACCGGTTCGGGGCGGTCTGTCGCCGATGTGGAATTGATCGAAATCCAGGCTCATTCGCGAATCCAAAAGGCAACCGCAGATCCCTCGTCGGTCGCCGCGATGACCTCCTCAGGATGACAGAAGCGAGCGGTCGACGGAATGTCTGATTCTGGCCTTAAACTACGGCTATGAGCACTTCCCCCTCACCCACTCCCTACATCGAGCCCTGGCTCCGCGGCACGCACGCCGACGTTCCCGCCGCGGGCCGCGCCGTTCTGCATGCGCTCGAGCTTGCACTCGACGACCTGACGAAGTGGACCGCAGGCCTTTCCGACGCCGAAGTCCACTCCCAGCCGCTCGGCCTCACGTCCATCGCCTTTCACCTGCGCCACATCGCGCGGTCAACTGATCGCATCCTCACCTACGCCGAAGGCGGCCAGCTTTCCCATGAGCAACTGGCTGCGCTCAAGACCGAACTGGATGGTGTCGGACAAGACGGGGAGAAGCATGATGGAGAAGGGAAGCAGGAATCACTAGCCGAACTGCTCGCCGCAGTCGAAGTCGCCTTCAATGACGCCGCCGACCGCATTCGCGTCCTCGCCACGGCCGACCTCAATACGCCGCGATTCGTCGGCCGCAAGCAGTTGCCCACGTCCATCGGCGGGGCAATGATCCACGTGGCGGATCACACGCTGCGCCACGTGGGCCAGATTGTCACGACAGCGAAGGCAATCAAAACGATCCGCCCGTAAATCATTGAATCGAGGTATTTTAGATTCTAACCCCAATGTTTTCAATGGGTTAGAGCAAGTCCGCAACGACGCAAGTCGCTGATTCCAAGCAACTTATCCACAAAATCCTGCCAAATTCTTAAAACGAAGCAAGACTCTTGCTGCCCGCTACTTCGGATCAGGCGGAGCGCCCGGCGGCTCCGGGCCCACCGCAAGGTCGTTGCCGGCGTTGATCTGCGTAGTCGGCAGCAGCCTGTAACCATCGCGCGTCCTGATGTGGTATTTTTCCGTGCCCGGCCCAACCAGCTTTACGCTGATCGATCGCCAGCCGTGGTTCGGATTGATCTGCGGATAGTAGCTGACCGAATACAAGTGGCTCAAATCCTCCCGGATGGAAGAAAAGGCATCTTTCTCTTTACGCCAGTTTCCGGCAAAGTAAGCTTTGCCGCCCGTCGCGCGGCTCATGCGCTCGAACGCCGCGGTTGAAACCGGATCGTCCTGCGCCAGGCGCGTGCTCACAATGTAGATGATTGTGCCCGTGTCCTGCGCCAGCTCCGCAACATCCTCCGGGGGAACGGTGCTGGAGTCGTCAGGCCCGTTCGAGAAGACCACGATTGCCTTGCGTCCGGTGAGCGTCGCGGCATCCTTCACCGTGATCAGCAGGCTGTTATAGAGTGCGGCGTCGTCGCCGGCCACGGCGCTGCGCACTCCGTTCACCACGCGGAAACGGTCCGCGGTGAGCGTGGTGGCCCGGGAAAGATTGCGGCTGTACGAATAGAAAGCGATCTGGCTCGCGCTGTCCATGGAGCGCACAAAATCGGAGATCGCGTCCTGTGCGTACACAAATCCGCGGTACATGTAGTTGCTGGTGTCGAAGAGAATGAAGACGTTCGCTCCACCGAACGTCGATGCCATTGCGGCTCCCGTGACGCGATCGGGCACCGCGGCCGGCGCCCCGTCCGGAGTGGAATAGGGAGCTGCTGGAGCTGCGCCGCCGGCTTCGCTCGGGGCGGCAGACTCGCGGTTCTGGCTCGGCCGGATTGCGGGCCCGTTGCCTTCCTCAAACGTTGCGATCCGCTGCGGAATCTTGTCTTCGGTTATCTCGAAGTTCTCCGGGCTCAGTCCGCTGATGTAGTTTCCCTTGCTGTCGGTCACGGCAACGTTCAACTGCACCAGGTTCACGGTGACGTGCAAGTGCGTCGCCTTATCCTGAGCCTCAAATCTTGGCTCGCCGGCGGCGAGAAGGAGCGCGACGAAACTCAAGCCGATCCCTAAGATGATCCTGTTTCCCTTCAACATCGCTAATTCCCCCCGTTTGCTTTGTCGCTGCTCGCAACGGTCACGCCTTCGGTGCGGATCGCGATCTTACCGCTCAGGAACTCTTCCCCGGTTTGATCCATGGCGCGCTGCAGGGCTGGCCAATCGTCGTTGCTGGTGGCCGAAATATTGGCCACCATATGCCGTGTAAGCGCAGGAATCAGCACGTTGAGCGCTGCCGGGTCATATCCTTTTTCGTCCGCCAGTCGAGCCCAGTACAGGTTGCCCGACTCCCACGACTCGGCGAAGAGGCGGCTTTCAGGTCCCCCCGAAACGGGGAACGGAGTCGTAGCCAGCAGATTGCAGGCATTGGTCTCTGCCAGCGTCGGGTGCGGCACGCCGAAGTCTCTCGCGATCTTCTCGGCCGAAGTGTCCGCGGGATTTTTGCGCGCAAGCTGGTCGAGCTCGCTGTTGGCCGGGCCCCACGCCCCCATCGGGTTCGGATACTTCTTGCGGAACTCCGACTCCAGGTAGAACGTGTCGGTGGGAAGCATCTTCGCGATGAGGCTCTCCGCGCTTTCCTGGTGTTCGAGCGCGAGCGACAACTCATCGGTCTGGCCCACGCCAATGCGGTCGCTGAAGATGCCAACCACCTTCTCGCGCAGCTCCGGATGGTCCACTGAATCGCGCAGCAGCTCTTCTCCGGCGCGCTGATATAGATTCACGGCGTGCATCTCGTCGCGGCTCACGCCCCACCACCGCGGCAGCGTCGCATTCACCAGCAGTTGGGGCACGGTTTCGCGCCAGATCAGCGCCTGCACGTTCTCCGGAGCGATGAAATCCTCCTCCGTCATCGCCAGCACGTAAGGCAGGTCGGCCAGCGACCCGATCAGGTAGGCTCCTCCGCCGGCTGTCGCGCCAACTCCAATCAACGTTGGCGCGGCCCAGATCTGATCGATGCCCTGAATCGAAGTCGCCGAGAAGTCGTGCGAGCGCACGAACAGCGGGTTGCTATGCAGAACTTGCGCTCCCGGCGGCTCATAGTAGGCGTAGTTCAGTCCCACCAGCGTGTCCCGCAGGAAGGGCGCCAGCTTTCCGCGTGCGGCATCCAACTGCGGCGGCGTCCCCGGAGCCTTGAGCACCTTGGACAAGTCGGTGCGTATCTGCAGCTCCGCGTGGCGGCTCACGTAGACTGCCGGCGACCATGTCACGCGTTCGCCTTCGGTAAAGATGGCCTGCGGCATCTCGAACTCGCGCAGGGATTCTGCAAGCGGCAGCAGGCTGTCGCCCAAATTCGCTCCCTTGGCCATCTCACCCAGGCCGTCGTAGAGCCCGAAAAGTGTATCCAGGGACGCGAGTCTCTGATCGTCAAGCACGGCACGCATCTTTCGCGCCAGCTCATCGTGAAACCGCGCTGCATCGGGGCTGGTTTGCGCCGGCCCTGCCAGCAGATCGACGACCTCATCCTCCGTCATGTCCTCTTTGCCGCCGGCAGCCAGGACGATCGTCCGAAGCGATTTCCGCGCCGCGTCGAAGAGCTCCGTCGACGAAGAGACAGCCCCATACGACTGAACCGTGCTTTGCCACGAAGAATTCAGTGCACTCTCGGGGATCTGCCGTTGCCGCGCCAGGATCTGCCAAATCCCTACTTCGGCCTGAAAGGCGCCGAGGGTATTCGACCGCAATGTTGGATTTGGAATGCCATCCATTCGAACGGTCGCATCGATGAAATTCGTAATGGACGTATCGTCAAGCGCCGGAAACTCGACGAAGATTGGATACCAGTCGGCAAGGTTGACATATTTTGAGGCCAGCAGCCGCGTCGTATCGCCCGACAGGCGCCGATCGGATGGTCGCCCGCTATCGATTGCGCTCAGAACCATATAAATCTGCGTCGGCCCGTCGGGAGTTGAGGCGCCGGAATAGGCCACAAGGGTCTCAAGATAACCCTCGGCGCCCTCTGCTCCGCGAAAACTCCGGGTCCAATTACGCGTGTGGTGAAGCCCTTGCGCTCGCGCGAACACGTCCTGCCAAACGGCCAGATTGCCGGAAAGCACCGGCTCGCCGTCGGCATCCCATTGCAGGCGCGTGAAAAGCAGCAAGAGTCTGGAATTCCGGGTGAATACGCTGCTTGCCGCATCCACGTCCGGCACGCCCGAGCGATAGGCTTCATAAAGGCTCTTCACGCGGTTTCCCTGCGTAAGCCGCGCCTGTTGCTCGGGACTCACCCGCGCCACCGCATCGAAATATGCAGCCAGCCAGCCCTGATCCTTGGCCAGCAACCGGGTAACGAATTCGCCGGGGGAATGCGAGCTGACTCCGACCAGAGCCTCCCACGCGGGCCTCGCTGCTTCTCCTCCGGGCAACACAACAGCTC
>Ga0181535_10005081_pt1 | contig 14262 bp, 12 predicted proteins | sample PEATcosm2014_Bin_44_FD_119774 | JGI IMG/M metagenome (GOLD analysis project Ga0181535, IMG submission 119774) | Peatland microbial communities from MTU Mesocosm Facility, Houghton, MI, USA - PEATcosm2014_Bin17_30_metaG | ecosystem: Environmental > Terrestrial > Soil > Wetlands > Peat | place...
AGCCTGGCAGGTGTTCTAGCCAGAATCGGTCTGATCGAAGAACAGCAGGCTCGACACTTTTTTAATCCTCGTCTGCGCGAACTGCGGGATCCATTCGAAATCAATGGGATGCGCAAGGCAGTCGATCGGATATTTCAGGCGATCGATCGCCGCGAAACGATCGCTCTGTACGGAGATTACGACGTCGATGGGGTGACGTCGGTGGCTCTGTTAACACGTGTCCTGAGGGTATACGCCGCGGACGTCCGGACATTTCTGCCGCATCGCCTCGAAGAAGGATACGGTCTGTCCGAAGAGGGTGTTCAGCGCTGCCTCTCACAACATGCTCCGAAGCTGCTTGTCGCCCTGGATTGCGGGACGTCGGCACCCGATCGGATCCGTGAAATCGAGACCGGTGGTGCAGACGTCGTGGTTTTGGATCATCATGAGACGAAAGGGAGACTTCCGGTCTGCTGCGCGTTTGTCAACCCGAAGGCGGGCACGGATTATCATTACCTGTGCAGCGCGGGCCTTGTGTTTAAGCTGTGTCACGCACTGTTTCGGGTGCGGCGTCCGTCCGACTTTGATCTGAAGAAATGCCTCGATCTTGTGGCTTTGGCGACGATCGCCGATCTCGTTCCGCTGGTGGATGAGAACCGCACATTTGTCCATCACGGGTTGCGGCAACTCGAGCAGACAGACTGGATCGGATTACGAGCCTTAAAACAGGTCGCCGCCGTCACGCCGCCCATTCGCCCGGTTCATGTTGCGTTCCGGCTTGGCCCGAGGTTGAATGCCGCCGGGCGCGTCGGAGTGGCGCAGGACGCGCTCGAGTTATTACTTGCCGACGACTTGGATAAGGCAGCGCTTCTGGCACGCAGCCTGGATTGGCAAAACCGCGACCGGCAGACGCTCGAACAGCAGACGCTCGGTGAAGTTTTGCAGCAGGTCGCTCGAAACTTCATGCCTGATCGCGATTTTGCGATTGTGGCCGGCTCGCACGGGTGGCATCCGGGTGTAGTCGGTATCGTGGCGTCGCGGCTGGCAAAACAGTTCCATCGACCCTCGATTGTGATCGGCTTTGACGGCGCGGGCGAAGGGAAAGGGAGCGGACGGAGTGTTCCGGGGCTGTCGCTTGTGAAAGCGCTGGAAGGCTGCGGCGAGCATTTGCTGCAGTTCGGCGGCCACGAAATGGCGGCTGGTGTGCGCCTCGCTTTTGATCAACTCGAGCCGTTCTCGGCTGCGTTCCGGGCAATGGCCAGACGAATGCTTACGCCGGAAATGTTGCAGCCCCGGCTTGAAATTGATGCGGAACTGACCGTATACGACCTCAATCTTGATCTGCTCAACTGCCATGAGATGTTGCAACCGTTCGGGATCGGAAATCCGCAGCCACTGTTTTTTATTCGGCGCGTCACCCCGGCGGGCGAACCGCGTTTGCTGAAGGAGAAGCATCGCTTGTTCACGCTCCAGCGCGGAGAGTCGGTCTTGCGTGCAATTCACTTTAACGGCGCAAGATTTCCGCTGCCGGCGCCACCATGGGACGTTGCTTTCTACCTTGAACGGAACAGTTATCAGAACGGGCTCCAACTGCAGCTCCAGGTTGAAGCGCTGCGGTCGGCTGGAGGGTAGAGGTGTTGTCGGCAATACTAGCCGGATGGAGGAACTTCCACGAGCGATGAGTCTGCTTGCCCTGGATCGACCTTTGCAGGAACTTGACTGGTTGCCGGAACAGGAGCGCAAATTGGTCGCACGCCTCGGGCTGGCGACGTGGCGTCAATTGCTCGAGCATTACCCTCGACGCTACGAAGACCGCGCACTGTTTGTCTCGTTCCCGAGAGAAAGTTCCGACGAACCGGTTTGTCTTCGCGGGACGGTGCAACGCGTTTCCGCGCGCTATTTTGGGCGACGAAAGGTCGTCGAAGCCGTGTTGGATGACTCCGCGCAGAACGCTTTGAGTGGACGGGTGACCTGCAGATGGTTCAACCAGCATTACGTGCAGCGAATGCTGGCGACCGGTCAGGAACTGATTGTGTACGGCCGGCCGAAGGAATATCGGAATCGGATTTATCTCGATCACCCGGAGTTCGAGATCATTGAGGAGGAAGGGGAAGAGAACATTCACATGGATCGGATCACGCCGGTCTACTCGCTGACCGAAGGAGTGCGGCAAAGAGCATTGCGCTCGATATTGTACCGGACCGTGCAGGAGCTGCGGCGGTTGCAGCCGGATACGCAAAAGGGTCGGATGTCCGAAGAGGAAGCGCTGGCCCAGATTCATTTTCCTGAAGACTGGGCGGCGCGCGAGGAAGCGCGGAAAACCCTCGCGCTGGCGGAGTTTGTCTCGATGCGGATCGTGGTGGAGCAACGCAAACGTTCCGTGGCCGCACTGAAAGGAGAGCGTCACATCGTTTCGGGCAAGTTGACGGAGCAATTTCTTGGTTCGCTTCCCTTTAATCCGACCGGGGCACAGGACAGAGCGATTCGCGAAATCCGGGCAGACATGGCGGAACCGGCTCCGATGAGCCGGCTTTTGCAGGGCGACGTCGGCGCGGGCAAGACCCTCGTCGCGGCGGCGGCGATGTTGCACGCGGTCGAGGGTGGGTCTCAGGCGGTTTTGATGGCGCCGACGCAGGTTTTAGCGGAGCAGCATTATAACAAATTCCAGGATTGGTTGCGTCCTCTTGACGTGCGGATCGCTCTCCGAACCGGGGTCCGGGAGGAAGCCTCCCATCTCGAGCTTCACGGCGAACCGCAAATTGTCATCGGGACGCATGCTTTGCTTTACGATACCGACAAACTTCGGCGACTCGGTCTTGTCGTGATTGATGAGCAACACAAATTCGGTGTGATGCAGCGAACCAAATTGCTCGAGCGCAATCCGGTCCCGGACCTTCTCGTTATGAGTGCGACCCCGATTCCGCGCACGCTTGCGATGACGGTCTACGGCGACCTGGCGGTCTCTGTTCTTGACGAAAAGCCGGCAAACCGACGGCCGATTGTCACGCGGGTTCGATCATCGGCGAAGATTCCCGAAGCGGCCTCTTTTATTCGGGAGCGCGTTTCGGCTGGCCGCCAAGTTTACATTATATACGCTGTAATCGAAGAGTCTGAGACATTCAGCGTGAAAGCCGCTGCGACTGAGTTTCACAAGTGGGAAAAGCTGCTCGCAGCTCTGCGGTGCGGACTTTTGCACGGGCGACTGACGCCGGAGGAAAAAGAGACAGTGATGGAGGAATTCCGAGCCGGACGGATCGATGTCCTGATTTCGACGACGGTGATTGAAGTTGGGATCGACGTTCCGAACGCGACCGTGATGTTGATCGAAAACGCGGAGCGGTTCGGATTGGCTCAGTTGCACCAGTTGCGCGGGAGGATCGGTCGGGGTCAGCATCAGAGCTTTTGCGTGTTGCTGACCGACCGCGAGGATCCGGAAGCGCTTGACAAACTCGCCATCCTGGAACGGAGCGAAAATGGATTTGAAATTGCGGAGGCCGATCTGAAGCTCCGAGGACCGGGCGATTTGCTCGGAACGGCGCAGAGCGGCTTGCCGCCGTTGCGACTTGCGAGCCTGATTGATGATGAAGCGCTCCTTTTCCGAGCGAAAGAAATAGCCCAGACGATGCTGGCTCAAGATCCTCTATTGCAACGGCCTGAACATCAACGTTTTGCTCGTTTCGCTATCAAAAGTGACGAAAATGGAACAAGTTTAGCCAATTAGTCGCGGCAACAATGAAGAGTTTTTTGAAGTTTTTGGTTTTTGTTTTGCTCCTGGCCCTTGCAATTTCGCTCATTTACGTCTGGCAAGGTCGCCAGCCTGGCCCTGCCCAGGTGAAAGTCGAAAAGTTCACTCCGGCGGACAAACCGGCGCTCGACCTGAATTCAGTCGATGTGTTGCAACGGTTGAATGAAGAATACACTAAAGTGGCCAGCGCGGTCGTCCCCAGTGTCGTCAGCATTACGACCACAAGGACCGTTTCGCGCCGGATGCCGATTGATCCGTTTGAACTCTTTTTCGGCAGACGATTCTCGGACGAGGCGCCTGCGCAACAAAAAGTGAACTCGCTCGGCTCCGGTGTTATCGTCTCCAAAGAGGGGCACATCGTGACGAACAACCATGTACTTAATGGAACGGACGACGTGACGGTTCAGCTCAGTGACGGTCGCCAATCGAAGGCGAAGATCGTCGGCACGGATGCGCAGATCGATTTGGCCGTCCTGAAAGTGGATCTGGACAACCTGACGCCACTGCAACTTGGCGATTCGGACAAAGTCCGCGTTGGCCAGATCGTAATGGCGATTGGGAACCCGTTCGGGCTCGACGAGAGCGTCAGCCAGGGAATTATCAGCGCGAAGGATCGGCGCGCAGTCAATGATAGTCAGGTCGAGTTTTTTCAGACCGATACGGCAATTAATCCGGGCAACTCCGGTGGTCCACTCGTCAATATCAATGGCGAAGTCATCGGGATAAACACCGCGATTTACTCGGAGTCCGGCGGGAACCAGGGGATCGGATTCGCGATCCCGTCAAATGTGGTGCGAGCGGCGATGAACAGTATCATCTCCAAGGGCCGAGTCGTCCGAGGATACCTCGGGGTCAATATTCAGGTGGTGACACCCGATATCGCGGAGCAATTTAAGCTCAGCAGTGCGCGTGGCGCCTTGGTGACCGACGTCACGCCCGGTTCACCGGCAGAAAAAGCCGGGATCGTTCGCGGCGACGTGATTCGCAAGGTCAACGGGAACGAAGTAAAGGATACGATGGCCCTTGTGAGCCGCATTGCCGGAGCGGATATCGGTTCCGATTTAACGATTGAGCTCGTCAGGGACGGGAAGGACAAAACCGTGGTTGCCAAGGTCACCGAACAACCGGCAGATCTTGTTGCGAAACTGAACAGAAATCAGGACCAGGATTCGACCGACCAGTCGCAAGGCTCACAGAATTCAGTTTTTTCCGGAGTTGAAGTGGAGAACCTGACGCAGCAGCTTCGCGCCGAAGCGAACGTACCGTCAAACGTGAACGGTGTGGTGATTACGCAAATTGATCCCAACGCCAACGTAGCGGCGCAACTCAAGCCTGGGGATGTCATCGAACAGATCAATCGACAACCGATTTCGAATGTGAACGATTTCCAAAATATCGTTGGCCAGCTTGATCCGGACCAGCCGGTGCTGGTCGGGATTGCGCGAAACCGGCAGCGATCCTTTGTCCTGATTCAACCCAACTAAGTGAATTGGGGTTCCTGGACTCCTTTTCGAGACAACTATGAAACAAGGTTCTACCGGCAACGTCATCGCGGCGCTTGTGAGTTTCTTTTTTCCTGGCTTAGGGCAATTGATCCAGGGTCGAATTTTGGCCTGCATCCTGATGCTAATCGTACTCGGGGTATGCTATTTGTGTGCATTTCTTCTCACGTTCGGTGTCGCCGTACCGCTTTTTCACGGGGTAGCAGGCGTAATCGCTTGTGTGGACGCAGCACGGTGGAAGGGGCGCTCAACTACTTAGTTCGATGAGCCAGATCACTTATGCGGGATGCAAACTGATTATCGACAAAGTGATTGGAGTTTATGGAAGAATCAACGACCGGCCCTGGTTCCGCAGGTAACGTTGTGGCCGCAGTTGCGAGCTTAATTTTTCCCGGGCTCGGACAATTGGCGCAGGGGCGTATTTTTTCGGCGCTGCTTATCTTGGTATTCGCAGGAATTCTATGGATCGTGACCTTCGGGCTGCTGGGTTGGCTGGGTCATATTCTGGCGGCGTTGGATGCGGCTCTTTGGAAAGGGCCGGCCTAACGATGGACAAGCTGCGATACCCTCCGCCGGGCAGTGCACCGGCGACGCTTATCGTGCCGCCGGAGTACCGGAGCGCCAAGCCGGTGGTTTCGCTGATTCAGTACGACGCGCACACGTTCGAGGAGTGCAGCATCGGCTCCATCGACGAACTGGTGCCATGCCTGGAGAGCCAAAAGATCAGCTGGATCAACATCAGTGGGTTGGGCGACCTTCAACTATTTCAGCAGTTAGCGGCGCATTTCCGAATTCACCAACTGGCGCTGGAGGACATGCTGAGCCTCGGGCAACGCCCGAAGGTGGATGAGTACGATCACCAGTTGTTCATTGTGCTCGACATGGCTTACGAGACGAAAAAGAATGAGGTCACGTTCGAGCAGGTTAGTATCGTCCTGACGGATAAAATCGTTATCACTGTCCAGGAACGAACTGGTGACGTGCTGGATTCCGTGCGCCAACGGTTACGGGAAGGAGCCGGAAATGCTCGATTCTTGAAAGCGGACTACCTTGCCTACGCGCTCATTGACTCGCTGATAGATCAATACTTTCCGATTATCGAGTCCTTAGGGGCTTCGATGGACGATTTTCAACAAACGCTGCTTGATCAGCCGACCCGCGAGCGAGTGAATGAACTCCACGATTTCAGAAGGTTGATTGCAAGAATCCGGCGCTCCGTCTGGCCGCACCGGGATGTGCTCAACCGCTTGATTCGAGATGAAAGCGGTCTGATCGCAGCGCGCACCCGACCGTACCTTCGCGACTGTTACGACAACACTGTCGTCATGCTGGATATGTTGGAATCTTTCCGGGACGCAACCGCAAATTTCATGGATCTTTACCTGTCAAGCATCGGGATCCGGACCAATGAGATCATGCGCATCCTCACATTGGTCTCTTCAATCTTTATTCCGCTGACGTTTATCGCAGGTGTTTACGGGATGAACTTTGACCCGAACGTGAGTCCGCTCAATATGCCTGAACTCCGATGGCGATTTGGGTACATTTTTGCGATCTGTTCGATGCTGGCGGTCGCGGCCGGGATGATCATTTTCTTTAAGCGGAAGAAGTGGCTTTAGAAATAGACGCTGCACGACCCTTCCGGTGCTCACGAAATTTTCGGGCTAAACCCGATCGATCCATGCAGGGTGATTCGCGATCAGCGCGAGCGCCCGTTTTGTTAATGTTTTCCCGGGCTCGATTCGGTGCCAGGGCGATGCACCCGAAGGATGTGGCAAGGGAACAAGATCGAAGGCCGTGCCGAATTTTTCGATTCGGATAATATTCCCAACCAGGTCGGTCAACATCGGCAATTCGTCGAGAAACTGGCCGATCGCCAGTTTGCCCACGGCGATTACGAGCCCGGGCTGCAGGATGCTGATTTCGGCGTGCAGCCATGTGCCACATTGACCGACCTCGTCTTTGGAAGGGACACGATCGCCTCCGTGCGAATGCTTGCCCGGAAAACAGCGGCAGACAGCCGACATGTAAACCGTATTTCGAAATTGCGTTTCAGTGATACCAGTTTCCCGTTCGAACCAGTTAAACATTGCTTTGCCTGCGGTCCAGGCAAACGGGCGCCCAAGGATTGGTTCTTTGACGCCGGGCGCCTGACCAACCAGCATGACCCGGCTCAGGACCGGGCCACCGGAGACCGGCGTGGACCGCATGTTTGGGCATTTCCGGCACGCGCGGAGTGCGACGACGTGTTGCTGCAGCGCGCTTTGACGTTTTAATTTCGATATTCCGCCGTTCATAAACTCCGGGCATCACCGTCGAAGAACTACTTGCGCGACCTTCCCACCGATGCCTAACATGGGACCCTACCCAGGAGATACCACTTTGGAATTAAAAGACATCAGAGCCATCATCGATTTGATGAAAAAGAACGATCTGGCCGTATTCAAGCTCGAGAAAGAGGGATTCAAGATTGAGCTTGAAGCGCATCGTCATCCGGCGCCTTTGGTTTCAGTTCCCTACGAGCAGCAGGGAATGAGTGTGACGCCGGCGCTGGGCAGGTCCGGTGCCGGCCCGGTCGATTCGCCGGTGGTTGCGCCCGAAGCAAAGAACAGCTACAGAGAAATCGTTTCACCGATGGTTGGCACATTTTACCGCGCGCCGTCCCCCGATTCGGCTCCCTACATCAAGGAGGGCCAGGAGGTCTCCGAAGAAACCGTGGTTTGTATCATTGAGGCGATGAAAGTGATGAACGAGATCAAGGCCGAAGTTACGGGCGAGATCGTCGAGGTCCTGGTCGAGAACGGGACCGCCGTTCAATTTGGTCAGCCACTCTTCAGGGTGAAGTAATCGTGTTCAACAAAATCCTGATCGCCAATCGCGGCGAGATTGCGTTGCGGATCATCCGTGCCTGCAAAGAACTCGAGATACCGACTGTCGCTGTTTATTCCGAGGCGGATGTCGACTCGCTGCATGTCCAGTTAGCAGACGAAGCGGTCTGTATCGGCAGAGCACCGAGTTCTGACAGCTACCTGAAAATCGATCGGATCATCAGCGCTGCGGAGATAAGCGACGTCGACGCGATTCATCCTGGGTACGGGTTTCTGGCGGAAAATGCGCATTTTGCGGAGGTATGTGCCAGTTGTAACATCAAGTTCATCGGACCGTCGCCATCAGCGATCCGGATGATGGGTGACAAGAACGCCGCCCGCGAACAGGCCATCAAAGCCGGTGTGCCGGTCTCTCCGGGAAGCGACGGAATCGTCGCGAACGAGAGCGAGGCCTTAAAGATTGCGAAGCGAATCGGGTATCCGTTGATGATCAAAGCGGTTGCCGGCGGCGGCGGCCGAGGCATGCGCGCAGCGCACAATGATGCCAGCCTGGTGCAAGGGTTTCACGCGGCTCGAGGCGAGGCTGAGAAAGCGTTCGGGAACGGAGGCGTCTATATCGAGAAACTGGTCGACCGACCGCATCACATCGAGTTCCAGGTGATAGGCGACAGTCATGGGCGTCTCGTGCATTTGGGCGAACGCGATTGTTCGATCCAGCGACGGAATCAGAAGATAATCGAAGAATGTCCGTCGCCGCTGGTCGACCGAAAACTGCGAAAGCAGATGGGTGACTGCTCGGTGCACCTGGCCAGGTCAGTCGGATACGAGAATGCCGGGACAATCGAGTATCTGGTTGACCGGCAGGGAAAATTCTATTTCATGGAGATGAATACCCGGATTCAGGTTGAGCACCCGGTGACCGAAGAAGTGTACAGCTGTGATCTCGTAAAGGAACAGATTCTGATTGCGGCCGGCGCTCATCTCTCGGAGCACGTCGCCAACGCGCAACCGCGGGGTCACGCGATCGAGTGCCGAATCAATGCGGAAGATCCGGCCAACCAATTTCAGCCTTCTCCAGGTAAAATCGATTTGTATTACGCGCCGGGCGGCCATGGTATCCGGGTGGATTCGCACGTTTATTCGAACTACACAATCCCGCCGAACTACGATTCACTGATTGCGAAATTGATCAGTGTCGGGTCGTCGCGCGAGTCGGCAATTCGGCGTATGCGGCGAGCGCTGAGTGAATACCTGATTTCAGGTATCAAAACGACGATCTCATTCCAGCTGAAGATCATGGAGAATCCGGATTTCATCCTCGGAGAGTTCGATACGAGCTTTGTCGAAAAGATGACAGGGCCAAAACGATTTGAGTTCAGGCCGTGAACCCGCTTACGAGCTGTTTTCTGTACGGGATCGTCGATCTTTCATACGTTGCTCCTGATAACATCGCGCCGGTGACGGCCCGGCTCATTGAAGGTGGCGTCGACATGCTGCAGCTGCGCGCGAAAGAGTGTTCGAAATCGGAGATTCTGAATTTTGCGAATGTCATGGTGCAGATTACGCGACCTGCCGGGGTACCGCTCATTTTGAACGACCACCCGGATCTGTTGCGAGAAGTGGATGCCGACGGATGCCATGTCGGCCAGGAAGATTTCAGTATCGACGCGGCTCGCGAAATGGCAGGCCGCAGATGCATCGTCGGCAGGTCGACACATACCGTGGCTCAGGCAGCGGCGGCCGAGAGTGAAGGCGCCGACTACATCGGGTTCGGGCCGCTCTTTCCGACCGCCACGAAACCGGATGCGAGGGCGATCGGCCTCGCAGACATCCGGCCGGTGCACGAACACGTCAAGGTGCCGATTTTTTGTATTGGCGGAGTGAAACTGGTTAATCTCCCAATGGTTCTCGGTGCCGGCTGCAAACGCGTTTGCATCGTCTCAGAGCTCCTGCTCGCGGAGCAGGTAGCAAAACGGACCGCGGAAGTAAAATCGGCACTGAGTGGGCAGAGCTGCTAACCCGCATTTCAAGCGGGACGCAGCGTAGAAGTTTTTATGACCTGGTTAAACGAGCCCCGAAAATGGAAATTCGACAATCAGCGTTTGACTGTTGTGGCCGATTCCGGGTCGGATTTCTGGCGCAAAACGCACTACGGGTTTATCAGGGATACTGGCCATTTTTTCTACGAAGCGGTTTCCGGGGATTTCCAGGTCGAAACAGAGTTCAGTGGAGAATATGCCAAGCTCTATGATCAGGCGGGGCTCATGATTCGCCTCGATGAGACAATCTGGCTGAAGACCGGGATCGAATATCTCAACGGGGTGCATTGTGTGAGCGCCGTCGTTACACGCGACTATTCAGATTGGTCTGTTCTGCCGTTCAGAGATTATCCCGGTTCCCTTCGTTTACGGTTAAAACGTCAGGGTGGAAGTGTCACGATCGAGTACTTTGCTCCCGGTGCCGGGTGGGTGATGTTCCGAACGACGCACTTGTCTCCAGCCGCCACACTCGCGGTCGGACGAACAGTCGCGGCGCCGGATGGGCCCGGGTTCGAAGTCGTATTCAGCGAGTTTCATCTTACGCGTCCGGTCTGATCGATCCGGCCTGGGCCCATAAGCATTAGTTGACTGAATGCTTATGGGACTGGGCCGGCTCGGCAATCCGTGCGCATTTCTCACGAGGCGTGAGAAATGCGTAGACGTCGCATACGCAAATTTTTTCGAATGCAGTCCCAAAGTGAGGTACCTTGCCGTCGTGATCTCGTTGCTTGACACCGGTATGGAGGGGCCTACCGCTGAAGAGCGGAAAGCTGAGGAGCAACGTCGCAAGATGGTCGAATGCCAGATCGAGCGCCGCGGGATTCACGAGGAACGGGTTTTGCAGGCGATGCGTGATGTGCCGCGACACGAATTCGTTCCGCGAGAGCTGCGGGAGACCGCGTACGATGATTGCGCGTTGCCGATCGGATTCGACCAGACCATTTCGCAGCCTTACATTGTGGCGCTGACGCTTGCGCATCTCGCCTTGAACGCTGAAGATCGCGTCCTGGAAGTCGGTGCCGGGTCGGGTTATCAGGCGGCAATTCTTTCCCGATTGGTCGCTCAAGTTTTCGCGATCGAAATCGTTGAGGAGTTGGTTTTACGTGCAACCTTCGATTTGCACCGACTTCACTACAACAATGTTCTGATTCGCAACGGCGACGGGTATCAGGGCTGGCTCGAATCCGCACCCTTCGACTCGATTGCCGTCGCCGCTGCGCTCGACCACGTGCCACAGCCGCTGGTGAATCAATTGCGGACCGGTGGTCGGATGGTGATCCCGATTGGCAATGCTTTCGGTCAGCAATTGATGCTGGTCGAAAAGGGAATGGATGGCGCTCGAATGCGGCCGTTGTGCTCTGTCCGGTTTGTCCCGTTCACTCGGAAAGCAACCGACTGATTTTGCGTGCGCTTGATCCGGAATGTGGTAATTGGAGTGTCCATTTTCAAATATTGCCTATGCCAGTTCTCGTCGTTGGCTCCATCGCCATTGATAGCGTTAAAACACAGCTCGAAGAACATCGGGAAGTCCTGGGTGGTGCCGCGTCCTACGCATCCCTCAGCGCCAGCTTTTTCGCACCGGTGAACCTTGTCGGAATCGTCGGAACTGATTTTCCGCAGGAATACGTTGGTCTGTTCAAATCGCGCGGCATCAGCCTCGAAGGACTGGAGATCGCAAACGGCAAAACGATGCGCTGGTGGGGTGAATACGAATGGGATATGAACCGGCGGAGGACCCTCGATCTCGAGCTCAATGTCTTCGAAACATTCAGCCCGACGATCCCGGAATCCTACAGGAACACGCCGATTGTGCTTCTCGGAAACATCAGCCCGGTGTTGCAGACGCATGTTCTGGACCAGGTCGACGATCCGCAGTTTGTGATTGCCGATACGATGGATCTTTGGATCGCGACAACTAAATCGGCGCTCTTGAATCTTTTGCGGCGTGTGAATCTGCTCGTGCTGAACGATGGCGAGGCGCGGCAACTAACCGAGGAAACCAGCTTGATCAAAGCCGGCAAGAAATTGATTCAGCTCGGGCCGGAGTACGTCGCGATCAAGAAAGGGGAGCACGGCTGTCTTTTGCTCGGCGACGATCAATTTTTCAGCTGCGGGGCCTACCCATTGGAGGATATTCATGATCCAACCGGGGCCGGCGACACGTTCGCCGGAGGTTTTGCGGGTTATCTGGCCGGCCTCGGAAAATCAGAATTCGAATTCGCGGATCTCAAGAAAGCCGTGGTGTACGGCAGCCTGCTGGCCAGTTATTCGGTCGAATCGTTCAGCCTCGACAGACTGAAAGCGCTGACTAACGGCGACGTCACGGCGCGATACGAGGCTTTCAGAGAAATCTGTCACTTTGGGTAGATCCGGTCGCCTGGACCGCGCAACACGCCCAAAGAAAAACCCGCCCGGCTGACGCCGGGCGGGTTTTTAATTGAATGCGGATTAGTAATCCATGCCGCCCATGCCGCCCATTCCACCCGGGCCGCCGGCTGGTGACGGCTTTTCCTTTTCAGGAAGCTCGGTCACGATCGCCTCGGTCGTGAGCAACAGAGCGGAGATCGACGCAGCGTTCTGCAACGCCGAGCGGGTCACCTTGGTCGGGTCCACGACGCCGGCCTTCACGAGGTCGACATAAGCGTTGGTCGCAACGTTGTAACCTTCGCTACCGGAACGTCCTTTGACTTCCTGGACGATCAGCGCGCCTTCCTGACCGGCATTGTCTGCCAGTTGGCGCAGCGGAGATTCAATCGCTCTGCGAACGATCTCGAGTCCGGTTTTCTCGTCGCCTTCGAGTGTGAGTTTGTCGAGCGCCTTTTGCGCACGGATAAAGGCCACACCGCCACCTGGGACGATCCCTTCTTCAACCGCTGCGCGTGTCGCATGCAACGCATCTTCAACGCGAGCTTTCTTTTCTTTCATCTCGGTCTCAGTTGCAGCGCCGACGTTGATCACGGCCACACCGCCCGCGAGCTTGGCAAGACGCTCTTGCAGTTTCTCGCGATCGTAATCCGAAGTTGTTTCCTCGATCTGTCTGCGGATCTGGCTAACGCGACCCTGGATGTCTTTGGTCGCACCTTCGCCTTCGACGATCGTCGTGTTTTCTTTGTCGATCGTCACGCGCTTCGCGCGGCCGAGATCGTCCAGAACGATGTTCTCAAGCTTGATACCGAGATCTTCCGTCAGACAGCGTCCGCCGGTCAGAACCGCGATATCTTCGAGCATCGCTTTGCGCCGATCGCCGAAGCCAGGGGCCTTGACTGCGGCAACCTGAAGCGTGCCGCGCAGCTTGTTCACCACGAGGGTCGCGAGGGCTTCGCCTTCGACGTCTTCGGCAATAATCAGAAGCGGACGGCCGGCTTTCGCAACTTTCTCCAGCAGCGGGAGCAAGTCCTTGAGACTGGAGATTTTCTTCTCGTGAATGAGGATGTACGCGTTCTCGAGAATCGCTTCCATGCTTTCCGCGTTGGTCACGAAATAAGGCGACAGATAGCCTTTGTCGAACTGCATTCCCTCGACAACTTCGAGAGTGGTCTCGATCGACTTGGCTTCCTCGACGGTGATCGTGCCATCTTTGCCAACTTTGTCCATCGCATCGGCGATGATTTCACCGATGGTTTTATCCCAGTTCGCGGAGACGGTCGCGACCTGCGCGATTTCGGTGCGGTCCGAAACCTTCTTCGAGATCTTTGCCAACTCAGCGACGATCGCTTCGACCGCCTGCTGGATGCCACGCTGAAGCGAGGTCGGATTAGCGCCCGCGGTGACGTTTCGGAGACCTTCACGGAAGATTGCCTCGGCGAGCACCGTGGCTGTCGTTGTGCCGTCGCCGGCGACGTCCGAGGTCTTCGACGCAACTTCACGAACGAGCTGAGCACCCATGTTTTCGTACGGGTCTTCAAGCTCAATTTCCTTGGCTACGGTGACGCCGTCTTTCGTGATCGTCGGGCTGCCAAATTTCTTGTCGAGGATCACGTTGCGCCCGGATGGTCCGAGGGTGGCTTTTACTGCTTTGGCGAGTTTTTCCACACCGCGCAGAAGGGCATGCCGAGCCGCTTCATCAAATTGCAATTGTTTTGCTGCCATAAAGATATTACTAACTGAGTGTTCTAAAGTTCTGATTAACCAATAATGCCAAGGATATCGTCCTCGCGCATGATGAGGTA
>Ga0181535_10005082_pt1 | contig 14261 bp, 11 predicted proteins | sample PEATcosm2014_Bin_44_FD_119774 | JGI IMG/M metagenome (GOLD analysis project Ga0181535, IMG submission 119774) | Peatland microbial communities from MTU Mesocosm Facility, Houghton, MI, USA - PEATcosm2014_Bin17_30_metaG | ecosystem: Environmental > Terrestrial > Soil > Wetlands > Peat | place...
CGAAAGCGTCGCTCGCATCCACCAGCGCGCATACATTCTCGCGGCCGGTGGACTGCGCCATGGCCGCCAGCATCAGGCTGGTCCGCCCCGAGGAGGCCGGCCCATAGACTTCGGTCAAACACCCTTGTGGCAGGCCGCCGGCCATCGCATCCACCTCCGCCAAGCCGGTAGGACAGACCTCCGGTCTGTCCACTTTAAATTCGAAATCCCGGCCCAGCGCCACGGCACCCATATCGCCTTTTATTCGCCTGCACTCTAATTTTGCAGAATTCCGCGACTGGTGTCAAGCTTGGCCATTTGCCGTGGGGCAGGTTGGTAACCTGCAGGCCGATTGTCAATCGGCCTTCGCGAGCGAAGCTCGCGCTGGACGCCTAAAAAGGCGTCTGCGGGCATGATTGCCAACCCTCCAGCCCGATATCGCCGAGAAAACGGAACAAATTGCTTATGAGGAGAGTATCGTCATAATATGACCATCGCGCAGACCGGCGAACCGACTCCTCGGAAGCCGCTCCGGCTATGGCCCGGCGTGGTAGCCGTCGTGCTGCTGTGCCTGGTCAGGTTTGGCGTTCCCATCGTCATGCCCGAGGACTTTGCATTCGCCATCCTCGGCGGACTCTTATGCGCGTTAGCCATCGTCGTGTGGTGGGCTTTCTTCAGCCGTGCGCCCATGCTCGAGCGCTGGGGCGCCGTCGTCCTGATGATCGTCGCGCTGCTCGCGACATCGCGCATCATCCACGTTTCGATTTCGACGGGGATGATGGGGATGATGTTCCCCATCTACGCCATCCCGTTCGTGAGCCTCGCCCTTGGCGTCTGGGCGGTGGCCAGCCGGCGCCTCTCTGACAGACCTCGGCGCGCGACGATGGTCGCGACCATCCTGCTCGCGTGCGGCGTGTTTGCCCTTCTGCGAACCAATGGCGTTAGCGGTGCCGGTTCGGATCTCGCGTGGCGTTGGTCGAAGACTCCCGAGCAGCGGCTTTTGGCCCAAACCGTCGAAGAGCCGGCGGCTCCGGCGCCCCCAGCCGCTCCAGATGCCGCTCCAGCGGCGTCCCCAGCCGCTCCAGCCGCGCTCCCGGCAGCTCCGGCGAAGCTCCCGGCGGCTCCCGCAGCAGCGGAGACAGGTGCCGGCTGGCCCGGCTTTCGCGGACCCCATCGCGACGCCATCGTCCCCGGCGTGCGGATCGCGACCAACTGGTCGGCATCGCCGCCGGTCCAGCTATGGCGCCGGCCCATCGGACCGGGCTGGTCGTCCATCGCGGTCCGCGGCGACCTCCTCTACACCCAGGAGCAGCGCGGTGATGACGAGATCGTCGCCTGCTACAACGCCACCACCGGCAAGCCGGTGTGGAAACACCGCGACGCGGCCCGGTTCTGGGAGTCGAATGCCGGCGCCGGTCCGCGCGCCACCCCCACCCTTAGCAACGGTCGCGTGTACACGTTTGGGGCGACCGGAATCCTGAACGCGCTCGACGCCCGTAACGGCGCCGTCGTGTGGTCGCGCAACGCGGCATCCGACACCGGCATGAAGGTCCCGGGCTGGGGCTTCGCGAGTTCGCCGCTGGTGGTCGACGACGCCGTAATCGTGGCTGCCGCCGGGAAGCTCGCAGCCTACGACCTCTCCACCGGCAAACCGCGCTGGTTCGGCCCCAACGGCGGCGATGGCTACAGTTCGCCACAGATGTTCACCATCGACGGAGTCGCGCAGATCCTGCTGATGAGCGCACACGGCGCCGCCAGTGTCGCTCCAGCCGACGGCACGCTGCTTTGGGAGTACCCGTGGCCGTCGAACACCCGCATCGTGCAGCCCGCCCTAGCCTCGGATGGCGGGGTCCTCATGAGCTTCGGCGAAGCACTGGGAGGATCCGGCATGCGCCGCGTCGCGGTCGCGCATGGACCCGGCGGATGGACCGCCGCGGAGCGCTGGACTTCGAACGGGCTAAAGCCGAACTTTAACGACTTCGTCGTTCACCATGACCATGCCTTCGGCTTCGACGGCACCATCCTCGCGTGCATCGACCTCACCGACGGGAAGCGGAAGTGGAAGGGCGGACGCTACGGCAGCGGCCAACTCGTCCTGCTGCCCGACCAGGACGTGCTGCTGGTGCTGTCGGAGGAAGGCGAGTTGGCGCTGGTCGCGGCTGCCCCCGACCAGTTCACCGAACTCGCGCGGTTCCCTGCGATCGAGGGCAAGACCTGGAACCACCCCGCGCTGGCCGGCGACGTTCTGCTGGTTCGCAACGGCCAGGAGATGGCCGCCTTCCGGCTGTCCCTCGCGCGCCCCTGAGTGGCACAGTCTTCAGCCTGTGTGCATCCTCCAGGACCCGCTCGGGAACCGTGCCCAGCATAACCCCTGATCCGGCATAATGAGAAAGGTGCGCAAGCAAATCCTCTGCAGGTGCTTCAGGGCAATGCCGACGCGAACATCCGGTTTGAGGATCTGCGATCCCTCCTAAGTGCCCTTGGCTTCGCCGAGCGCATTAAGGGGAGTCATTCACATTTACACAAAATCCGAGGTTGCCGAAATCTTGAACCTGCAGCCCCGCGGATCGTTTGCCAAGCCGTATCAAGTCAAGCAAGTTCGGAATGTGATCGTTCGGTATAAATGGGGGAAAGGGCGGAATGACCAAACGAGATCATCCTGTATTGGAGCGATGAAGACTAGGCATTCATCGCGGAGATTCCCGAACTGCCAGGCTGTGCCGCCGATGGCGCCACCCGGCAGGAAGCCCTCGAAAATGCAGAGAGCGTAATCGCGGAATGGCTGGAGACAGCGCGCGCCCTAGGACGTCAGATCCCAGAACCAAAGGGCCGCCTACTCTACGCCTGAGCCGTGCCGCCGCTACTCGATCCGGTAATTAGGCGCTTCCTTGGTAATCACCACGTCGTGTACATGGCTCTCGCGCAGGCCCGCCGGCGACACCCGCAGGAACCGCGCCGTCTCGTGCAGCGCCCGGATATCCGGCGCACCGCAGTAACCCATGCCTGATTTCAGGCCCCCCACGAGCTGATAAACCAGCTCCGCCAGCGGCCCCTTGGCGGCCACGCGGCCCTCGATACCTTCCGGCACCAGCTTGCCGTTGGGATCCTGCGCGTAACGGTCCGCATTGCCCTGCATGGCGCCCAGCGATCCCATGCCGCGGTAGGTCTTGAACGTGCGCCCCTGGAACAGTATGGTCTCGCCGGGGCTCTCGTCGGTGCCGGCCAGCAGGCTGCCGATCATCACCGCATCCGCGCCGGCGGCGATCGCTTTGGTGATGTCGCCGGAAAACTTGATGCCGCCATCGGCAATCAACGGCACGCCCGCCGGACGGGTGGCGCGCGAGCACTCCTTAATCGCGGTAAGCTGCGGCACCCCGGCGCCGGAAACCACCCGCGTGGTGCAGATCGATCCCGGACCGATTCCGACCTTGATCCCGTCCACGCCCAGCGAGATCAATTCGCAAGCGCCCTCATACGTGGCTACGTTTCCGGTGATCAGTTGCACGTTGGGCAGCGCCCGCTTGACCGCTTTCACCGCCGCCATCACCCGCTCGGTATGCCCGTGGGCCGTGTCGATGGCCAGCACATCCACCTTGCGCGCCACCAGTTCCTGCGCCCGTTCCAGAAAATCGTTGGTGGCGCCGATGGCCGCTCCCACGCGCAGACGGCCCTGCTCGTCCTTGGCGGCAAACGGATATTTCAACTTCTTCTGAATATCCTTGACAGTGATCAGACCCTTCAGATTGTAGTGATCGTCCACCACCAGCAACTTCTCCACGCGGTGCTGATGCAGGATCGCCTCGGCTTCCTCCAGCGTGGTGCCCACCGGCACGGTGATGAGGTTGTCCTTGGTCATCACATCCCGGATCGGCACATCGGAGCGGGTCTCGAAGCGCAGATCGCGGTTCGTCAGGATGCCCACCAGCCGCGTGCCCTCGGTCACCGGGACGCCCGAGATGCGGTAGTGGCTCATCACCTCCCTGGCGTCGGCGATCTTCTGATCCGGCCCGATGGTGATGGGGTCCACAATCATGCCGCTTTCACTGCGTTTGACGCGGTCCACCTCTTCGGCCTGCCGCTCCACGGTCATGTTGCGGTGAATGATGCCGATACCGCCCTGCTGGGCCAGCGCGATGGCCAGGTGCGATTCCGTCACCGTGTCCATGGCGGCGCTCACGATGGGAATATTCAGGGCAATCTTGCGGGTCAGCGAGGTGCGCGTATCGGCGTCGGCGGGCACCACATCGCTGCGCGCCGGCTGCAGCAGGACGTCATCGAAAGTGAGGCCTTCGGGAATGCCGTCTTGGTTCATAGGGTGATTCCTACATCATAGCGTAGGCAGGCCACACCCCAAAAATTGTTAGACTGGTTCTTTCACCCAGATCGGAGACACGGACCCTATGTTTCAATCCAAAGCCTTTGCCTTTTGCCTGGCCTTCGCGATGGCCTCCTCTGCCGCTCTTGCGGCCAAGAAGGGAGACCCTGACAAGGGGAAAGAAGTGTTCCAACAGTGCGCCCCTTGTCACAACCCCGATAGCACGGAAAAGAAAATGGGGCCGGGGCTAAAGGGCCTCTTCACTAAAGCGAAGTTGAACAACGGCAAGAAGCCCACCGAGGAGAACGTGCGTTCCCAGATCGAGGAAGGTGGCAATGGCATGCCTGCCTATAAAGAGATGCTGGGCGACGACGAAAAGAACGACCTGATCGCCTACCTGAAGACTCTGTAAGAGCGTTGTGGGGCAGGCCCTCGGCCTGCGGCGGCCTCTCAGGCCGCCTTTGCCGAGAGCCCCGCTCCCCCTTACGGAGGCGTCAAACCAAAATAGTCCCCCACGACCTTCGCATCGTAAGGCGCATTCAACTGGTTCCATCCGTTGCCGGGCACGTTCAGCACGCCCTGAGTGTAAACGATCACTCCCTGTTGCGTCACCGCAATCACGCGGTCGTTAAACTGATCGCTGATCAGCGTCAGGCCATCCCGCAAGCGCACCGCCCGTGTCGGCTGCGGGTTTGGATTGCCATTCGGGTCCAGCGTGGAGTACATGAAAACCACCGCGCCATTCATGGTGACCTCGATGATCCGGTTGTTGCCCGCGTCCGTGATCAGCGTATTGCCGTCCGGCAGACGGCTGGCGAACGCCGCTGTATTCAACAACGAAGGATCGGGCGTAGCCGGATATTGCCAAACGATTTCGTGGTTGCGCGGATCCACCTCGATCGCCCGGTTGTTGGCCTGGTCGGCGATCAGGATATTGCCGTCGCTCAGCAACTCGGCGCTATTCGGATTGTTGAGCTGATTGAAGCCGGAGCCGCTGACACCCGTCATCCCGTATTGCCACACGATTTGCTTCTGCATGGTGACGATGATCACGCGGTTGTTGGCCTGGTCCGTGATCATCACGTTCCCATTGGGCAGAAAAGTGTTTTGGACCGGCGTGTTGAGCTCATTCGGCCCAGACCCGGTGACGCCCGCCTGTCCGTATTGCCATACGATTTGGCCCTGCTGGTTTACCAGCATGACGCGATTGTCGGCGCAACCGTTGGGGCAGGTGGGTTCGAGGCCCCCAGGCACGCCTGTGCCGGCCACCAGCGTCAGAGCGCCCACCCGCTGCGCATCGTTCACACCCACCACCGACGTGGGGCCTGGAACGCTCGATCCATCGCCGAATTGCCAGACGATATTGTGGGTGTTAGGGTCCACCTCGATCACCCGGTTGTTGGATTGGTCCGAGATCAGGATGTTGCCCGGGGTGTTGAAGCCTGGGCCGCCGTCCGCCAGCAGGGCCGCACCGCTCAGCGCGATGGCCCCAACGAGTACTGCCAGGCATCGCAACAGTGTGCCCGTACGATTCATGTTCATGATTTGTTTCCTCCTCAACCATCATGCGGACGCCTGCCCGAGGATGCGGTGAGCGCGTGGTAAAAGTTTTGTAAAAGTGCGCGCGGCAAATGCGAAAATGTGAAGAATGCCACACGTCGCCAGTTCCGTCGAGCGCGTTCCGCACTCCCGCATCCGAGAGTTGGCCGAAATCGCCATGTCCATCGAGGGTGTGCTGCGTTTGTATTTCGGCGAATCCAACCTGCCCACGCCGGACTTCATCAAACGCGCCGCCATCGACGCCTTGGCCGATGGCTACACGTTCTACACCGAAAACGCCGGCCTGCCGTCCTTGCGCCGCGCCATCGCCAGGCAGTATGGGGAACTGCACAACGTGGAGCTGGACCCTGCCACGGAAATCGTTGTCACGGCTTCGGGCGTGCAAGCCTTGAACGTCGCCATTCGCGCGGTGCTCGATCCCGGCGACGAGGCGCTGGTGCTCACCCCCGCCTGGCCCAATGGCTCGTCCATTGTGGCGATGGCCAACGCTGTCGTCCGCGAAATCCCGCAGCCGTTGCGCGGCGACCGCTACTCGATCGACTTCGACGCGCTACAGGCGGCCCTCACGCCCCGTACGCGCCTGCTGCTCTACACTTCGCCATCCAATCCACTGGGGTGGGTGGCCACCGGCGAAGAACAGCAGCGCCTGCTGGATTTCTCCCGCCGCCACGGACTCTGGCTGCTGGCCGATGAAGTCTACGATCGGCTCTATTATGCGGGCAGTTCTCTGGGAGCGCCCGTGCCATCCATCCTGCGCAAGGCCACGCGCGACGATGCCGTCATCGTAGTCCAGTCTTTCTCGAAGACCTATTGCATGACCGGCTGGCGGGTGGGCTGGCTGGTGGCCCACCGCGACTTGGCATACAAGGCCACGCAGTTAAACGAGTTCATTATTTCCCATGCGGCCAGCTTCGCGCAGAAGGCGGCCGAGACGGCCTTGGCGCACGGCGAAGCGGAGCTGGCCGCCATGTTGCAGCGCCTGAAACAAAACCGCGACTTTTGTTTGGATGCGCTCCACGCCATGCCCGGCGTGACCGTGCCCCGGCCGGACGGAGCCTTCTATCTCTTCCCCAAAATCGAGGGTCTCACCGACTCGTTTGGCTTTTGCCGGAAGCTCCTGGAAGAATGCAAGGTAGGCCTGGCGCCCGGCGTAGCATTCGGCGCCGGTGGCGAAGGCTCCGTGCGCATCTGTTACGCGGCCGGTCGCGAGATCCTGGAGCCAGCCATGGAGCGCCTTGTGGGGCAGGTTGTCAACCTGCAGGCCGATTGTTAATCGGCCTTTCCCTCGACCCTAAATCCAAATCGCCGCCCCCCTCGTATACCCCCTTGAAGTCTAACTTCAATCCAGGAGGGGAAGAATGCGAGTCAACGCCTTCCGCGTAGCTGCGTCCGTTCTCTTGATGGCAACCGGCGCTTTCGCCGCCAGCCATCGCAACGGACCGCTGCTGCTCGAAGATCAAACAGCCAACCTGAACGATTTCTACATCTTTCGCAGTTGGGAGCAAGGACATACCAACAGCGTCGTGATGAGCATGAGCGTTCAAGGTTTCCAGAATCCGGACAACGGGCCCAGCTATTACAAGTTTTCCAATAGCGTCCTGTACCGGTTTAACGTCAACAATTCACGCGGTCTGGACGGTAATCCGGACATGCAAATCGATTTCGTCTTCGTCGACACCATCGCGCCGAATGCGCCCTTCGTGTCGTATCTGGGCCAGATCACCAGCATCGACGACCCCGGAATCTTCTTGAAGGAAACCTATGTCGTCGTGATCCGGAACTTGGCGAACAACACGGCCGAGTTCTTCTTCAACGACGTAAACGGCCACGTGCTTTCGGTGGCCCCGCCCAACACCGGCCCCAACGGCACGCCAAACTATGAGCAGAACCTCGGCCAGCCTTCCATATTCACGCTGTCCAATGGCATGCGCGTGTTTGCCGGTCCGCGGGACGACGCTTTCTATTTCGATAGCGGCGCCACTTTCGATTACCTCAATTTCCGCGCTCCGGCGCCGGTGCTGTCCGGTGCCGCCGACCAGGGTCAAGGAGCTGCCTATCCCAACGCCGTGGACGGCTTTGCCGGCTACAACATCAGCCTCATCGCCGTGGAAGCGCCCATCAACATGCTGACGGCCAACGGCTCGGTTCCCACCGCCACCACCGATCCCAACGCCCACATCGCCGGCTGGGCCTCTACTTTGCGCCAGCAGGTAACCGTGCGGCAAAGCCCCAACGATCCGGTACAGTTCGGCGATTATGTGGGCGTAGATCGCGTCGGCAACCCGCTGACCGTCGAGTTGCTCATTCCGCTGGGCATGAAAGACTACTGGAACCGCAGCACTCCGGCTAATGACGCGCAATTCGCGCCTCTCATCGGCGATCCGTTCTTCGTGAGTGCGGTGCTCAAAGGCGTTTTCGGGCTGAACGTGCCGCCCGCGCCGCGCGCCGACTTGTTAAGTGTGTTCGTGCCGGACATCACCCGCATCGACCTGACGATTCCGGGGATTCCCAACGCGCAGCAGAGCCGCCTGGGTCCGCTCGGCGGAGACAATGCCGGATGGCCCGTAGGCGGGCGCAGGCCGGGCGACGACGTGGTCGATATCGGGCTGCGCGCCGCCGCGGGCGTGCTCGTGTCGGGGTTCAATGTCGCGCCGAACAACGAGTTGGGCGACGGCGTGAACTCCAACGACGTGCCGCTGCTCGACCGTTTCCCGTTCCATGCGCCGCCGCATGCCGGTTACCTGCATAGCCAGGAGAACGGCACCAACGGCCGCGGAACGCCCACCGGCCAATAACCTCGTGGGGCAGCCAATGGAGGGCGGGCTTTAGCCCGCGCGGGGCTTTAGCCCCGCCTGCCCCACGTAAATAAGGATTCAGGCAATGCGAACAATCACACTCTTCATCTTTCTCTGTACCGTTTCTTCCGCCCAAGTGAACGAGCCCGATCGCCTGATGCAGGCCTTCACCGACCGCGCCATGGCCGACAAGGTCGCCCGCATGGCCACCGACGAACGCATCAAAATGTACGAAGCCCTGGCCAACTACAACGCGGCTGATCTCCATTATCGAAACCTGCTGGCCGGCGCCTTCATTCAAAAGATGCGCGAGACCATGGACCCAGGCTATCTGGACCGCGCCTCGAAAATCGTAGAGGCGGTGCTCTCCGCCGACGGCGCGGATTATGAGGCGCTGCGCCTGCGCAGCCAGATCGAGTTGGAGCGCCACAACTTCACCAAGGTCGCGGAGTATTCGCGCGCATTGATTTCGAGTTCGCCGGACGATCCCTGGAACTGGGGCACGCTGGGCGATTCGCTGATGGAATTGGGCCAATATGACAAGGCCGCCGAAGCATACCAGCGCATGGTCAACATGCGCCCGGACCTGTCCAGCTACAATCGCGCATCGTATTATCGCTTCGTGGCCGGCGACGCCGCGGGCGCCATCCAGGTGATGAAGAGGGCCATCGATGCGGGCAGCCGGTCGATGGAAAACGTCGCGTGGTGCGACGTGGATCTGGGCAACATGTACTTCAAGATCGGCCAGGTGAGCGATGCCGAGCGCGCTTACTTGTCCGCCCTGCGGGCCTTTCCGGGCTACTATCCGGCGTATGCGGGATTGGGGCGCGCATACGCCGCGCAGGGCAAAATAACGGAAGGCATCGAGAGCTACAAGCGAGCGCAGTCCGCGGTGCCGCTGGTGGAATACGCTGGCGCTTTGGAAGATCTGTACGCGCTGGCAGGAAAGCCGGACGAAGCTCGCAAACAGGCCGAAATGGTCGACATGATCGACAAGATGGAGCAGGCCTCCGGGCTGAATGTGAACCGGAACCTGGCCATGGCCTACGCGGATCGCGATCGCAAGGTGGATCGCGCCGTGGCGCTGGTCGAGGGGGAATTGCGCGGCCGGCGGGACATCTACACCTACGATGCGCTGGCGTGGACGCTCTACAAGAACAAGAAATTCGAGGAAGCCGGCAAGGCCAAGGAAAAGGCGCTGGAGTTGGGCACGCCCGAGCCGGCATTCTACTATCACGCGGGGATGATCGAGCGTGCGCTGGGCCAGACGGACCAGGCGCGCAAGCACTTGGAACGGGCCCTCGCGCTGAACGCGCGTTTCGATCCGCGCCAGGCGCCCTTGGCCGAGGCGGCTTTGAAGGAGATCGCACAATGAAACGGTTTGCCCTCTTTTTGTTTTGCGCCGGCGCGCTGGCGGCGGCCGGCGATCCAGTGGGCCGCATGCTCGACGACAAGCTGACCGCGGCCCAGCGCAACGACGCCTGCTTTGCGCTGCGTGGCAACCGGTCGCGCGAAGCCATTGCGGCTATGCGCGGCGCCCTGGCGAGCGACCTGGTGCGGGCCTGCGCGGCGCGCAATCTGCGGGAAGCGGGCGCGGTGGACGAGCTAAAGAGCGCACTCGCTGCGCCGGAACCGGAAGTCCGCGCGGTGGCCGCCCGCGAACTGGGCTCCTTCGAACGGCCGGAGTTGATGGAGGTGCTGCTTAAGGCGGCGCACGATCCCAATGTGCTGGTCTCGACCAACGCCGTGATGGGCCTTGGCCAATATCATGACCGGGCCGTGCTGCCCTACCTGCTGGACCTGGCCGCGAGCGGCGGAGCAGTGGGTGTGGCCGCCCTCACCCGCGCCGCTCGCTTCGACGAACCCGCTACCCTTCCGGTGGCGCGCAAGCTGCTTTCGGGCAACGATCCCGCCGCCAAGCTGATCGCGCTGCTCATCGTCGGAGAGTGCGGCGATTCGGGTGACCTGCCCCGCCTGCGCGAATTAGCCGCCAAGAGCCAACCGCTGGGTACCCGCGGCCGCGGCTTCGGTTTAATGCCCGCGCTGGACATCTCGCGCGCCGCCCGGAAAGCCATCGAAGTCATCGAAAAGAGACTTGCTGCCGTGGGGCAGGTTGTAAACCTGCGGGCCGATTGTTAATCGGCCCTTCCGATTTAACGTGCAATCGCATACCAAACTGTGGTACATATGAAGTTGGAGCATTGGCGGGTTTCCTAACCTGTTCGTGCTAAGCGTTCGGCCTTTCCACAGACTCCCTCCGGTAACCCGACGTCGACAACGGTAGCCTGAACTGCCGCACCTCTGACGTGGTCATCGATCGGTAATGCGCGACAAACCGGGCGCTCCTGGGTTTGGAGATTTGTCCCCCCTGCGACTTTTTGGAGTACCTAATTCCCCATGGACAGCGATCGAAAGTATAGACAACCGGGCTACATGGACTCGGATCGCTCGGATTTTAGAGATCGCCGCGGTGGCGACGAGCGGCCCCGGACCCCTGGCCCGAAACCACCGCTCGACATAACCGGTCCGCGCCTGCCACGCCTCGTTCAGGCAGTCACCGCGGCCCGCTGTTTCAACTGTTCCACGCAACTGCCCAACGGCATCGACTGGAACGGCAACTGTCCGAAATGCAACACTCCGCTGCATTGCTGCAAGCAGTGCTCTTATTTCGAGCCATCCACCCGATTCCAGTGCCTGAAGGCCATCCCGGTGCGCATCCCGCTGAAGGACAAAGCCAACGAGTGCACGCTGTTTTCGCACCGCGTCACCGTGGCGCGCGATGGCAGCGCCTCGGCGCCTCCGCCCAGCCCGGTGATGGACCCGCCCACTTCGCCGGATGCGGCGCGCAGCGCGTTCGACAAGCTATTCAAGAAGTAGCCGCTTCAAGGCGTCTGCTCGGCGTGCGCCGTCTTCAGATGGTTGTAGTACCCCAAGTCTTCCCCGGTTAGCAGCTTCGTCGCGTAAATGATCTGGCCTGTATGACCGGAGAAATGTTCCACGGCGCTGTAGATGGCTTCGAGCACGGTCACGTGGTAGCCCTGCACCGTGAGAGGTTCGGCAAGACGATCCGGCGCGAGTGTTTCGATCAGGCCGCCGGCTTCCTCGACGATGCCGCGCAGGCGACTCGCCAGGCCGGACGCCGCCAGGCCGCCCCGGGCGCCGAATTCCGTGTCGCGCTGGCGGATGTCCGGCCGCCCGCCCACCGCGGCGACGATCCATTGCCGGACATTGCCACTCAGATGCAGCACCAGGTTGCCCACCGCGTTTTCAGTTTCCGCGCCGCGCGCCCAAATCTGTTCTTCGGTAAGGCGGCCCAGGCAATCCTCGATGCGGCCGCTAAGCTGCCGGAGCTTGCGGGCGGAGTAATCCAGGAAGAGCCGATCGCAGGAGTCCATACCAGCCAGGATACTATTACATCGTCCAGTTATTTCTTTAGTTGACAAGTGAGTGTGGCGTTTGTGGGGCGGGCAATCCTGCCCGCAGCCGGCTTTCAGCCGGCCTTTGCGCGCACCACGGGGCGCGCCGTGAAAGCAGGAGCCGCCTGAAAGGCGGCTGCGGCCAAGATTGGCTAGCCAAGATTGGCCGCCCCACGGTGCAACCGAACTGCCAGTATTCTATAAGGGACTATCTGTACGATGTACTACTTAATCTCGAAGCGGCCGAAGGCCAGCCCCAGATCCCGCACATCCGCGCCCACCCGCACGGTGCGGCTCACCTCCACGGCGATGTCGATCGGGTCCTTGCCGACGGTTTCCGGCGGCAGGGCGAAATCGAAGGTCGACTCCGCGCCACCCTGGGTGAACTGCGCGGGGGCCAGCCGGATGCCGTCCACAGTCACCGTCATCCGTAGCGGTCCATGAGCGAGCTGAACCGCCGGGCAAATCGCGGTCACATAGAGCTTTTGTCCGGCCGCGCGCGGTCCCGCCATGCGCACGCTCGCCGTGCGCGCCATCCAGCGGTATCCCGACTCGAGATCGTACCAGCCCGGGCCAAGACGATCCGTCACCAGCGGATCGCGCATATCGATGCGCAGCGGCCCCGCAGCGGACTCCGGAGCAACGGGCGGCTCATATTTCTGCGTGATGTTGCGCAGCGGCCCTCCACCGGCGCGGTACACCACAACCTGATCGGCGTCCAGCCCCCTGAGCGTTTTTTCGGCCGGCATCACGAACTTGGATACGTCGTCTATCTCGGGATGCGGCGAGATGTTCGCTTCCGATCCCGGCGTCAGATACACGTCCGGAATCCGGAGGAATTGGAAAGGGCGCTGCTGAATGGCGCCCCAGAATAGATAGTCGTCGATGCCGTCGAGCAGAATCACTTTGTCCGGATGCAGTTCGTGCGCGCGCGCAACTCCCAGCACCAACGCCTCTTGAGCCTCACTGCGCTCGCGATACCATTCGGCATGACCCCACCCCACCGGCGCCTGTTGAATCACATAGCCGGCCGCTAAGACCGCACTTAAGGTCTTCCAGGCTATCGAAGGTGTGCCCTCGCGCCACGCCCAAGTCAGCGCGTAGCCGCCCAGCATGGCCAGGCACATGACGGGCAGCGTCAGATAGTAGTCCGTGATGTGGTCGCGCAACGCTACCACGGGACCCAGCGCGATGAAGAACCAGCCCAACAAGACCAGCGCCAGCCATTGCTTTCGCCGCGCCTGGCGGATGGTAAACGCCAGAAGCGCAACGGTGCAACCCGCCATTAACGCGGCGGTGACGGCCGCCGGGAAAGGAGACAGGCGGCGCAGACCGATGGGCTCGAATATCCGGCGCCAGTAGGCCCACAAGGTGGCCGGAATGGCGCTGTCGAAGTGCATGGTGTAAGGGATGGTGCCGTGGTTAGGCGCCAGCAAGAGGTGCAGGATGCCGTAGACCGCCGACGCCGCAAAGAAGGGCAGCGTCCGCCGGAAATGCTTCCGCGCACAAAGCAGCGCATAGCTTCCGGCCAGCGCCGGGAACACGATGTTGGTCTCCATGGCCAGGAATCCGGTGAGAAAGGCCGCCCACGTCCAGACATAGTAGCGGCGCTCGCCGGTTTCCGTGTAGCGCAGAAAAAAGTGCAGGGCCAGCAACAGGAAGAAGCCGCAGGCCACCAGGATGTACTCACAGGTCCACGACATCGGGGTGGCCAGTTTGCTGTTCGCCACCCACAGAATGGCGGCCCAGAATCCGGCCGCGCGCGACCGCGTCAGGCGTGCCGTGACGGACTCGAGCAGCGCCAGGTTCGCGAACATGGTGAGGAAGACCCAGATGCGGTAGGGCAGGGCGTCGCTGCCGAACATGGCGCCAAATGCCAGGAAAAACGCGCGCTCGCTCAGGGGCCGCCAGGTTCCCTGTACCGTCGGCTGAAACAGCGTTCTGAGCAGGCCGTCCCATTGGTGCGCCTGATTCGGCAGGTTCAGCCAGACGAAGTCGTCCTGTTGGAACCACGCCAGCAAGCCCGGCCAGTAGAGCGCCAGACATAGGATAGACGGAACTGTCCAGTAGACGGCGGTGAGGAGTTTCCGTCTCAACGGAAGAGCCGCTCCGATCCTTGCGAGAGCAGCACCCAAAGTCCATAGACGCCCAGGGCGGTCCCGAAGGGCACGTGAATCAGGTCCAGCACGGAGATCA